>Ga0210044_10001745_pt1 | contig 33131 bp, 24 predicted proteins | sample CryGey13umfilter_2_FD_183959 | JGI IMG/M metagenome (GOLD analysis project Ga0210044, IMG submission 183959) | Groundwater microbial communities from aquifer in Utah, USA - Crystal Geyser 4/9/14 3 um filter (SPAdes) (version 2) | ecosystem: Environmental > Aquatic > Deep subsurface >...
GGCGCTGTTGGAGCTCGTGCGTCGCGTGGTGGGCCAGGTGGGCGAGCGACACGTGGTGGAGCTGAAGCTGGGAGCCGGGCTCGAGGGCCTGCGACTGGAGGCGAACGGCCAGCACCTGGAATCGGCGCTGCGTGCGCTGCTGGACAACGCGGTCCAGCACAGCCCGCCGCACGAGGCGGTGCAGGTGCACCTGGGTCTGGAGTGCGATCAGGTGCGGCTGCAGGTGACCGATCGGGGTCCCGGGATCAGCGAGGCGAACCAGCGACGAATATTCGATCGCTTCTTCACCACCCGCGGGGCTCAGGGAGGGACGGGCATCGGGCTGGCCATCGTGGCCACGGTGGTCCGGGCCCACGGCGGTTCGGTGACGGTGAGCAGCCGACCGAACGAGGGGGCGACCTTCTGTGTCCGTCTGCCGGCCCCCGCGTCCCTCACGGGCTCGGAGTCTTCTTCAGCGAGATGGGCTGGACGAAGGTGATGCCGTCGGATGTGTGAGCCGGGTACTTGATGCGGCTGGCCACGGTGGCGACGCACTGGCCAAGCGGCGTTGCGGTCAGGGCCCCGGGGGTGAGCACGACCTTGCTCACCCGACCGCTGGCCCGCAGCGTGGAGGCCACGACGAACTTGATCACCGACTGCCCCGGTACGGCGTGCTGTTTGAGGCAATGCTCCAGCGCGCGCAGGTGCCCGCTGAAGACCCGCGCACCGACCTTGACGTCGAATGGCCCCACCGGCGGGCGCCGGATGTGCCCCCTGGTCCTCACGCGGGAGTCCCGGGTCGCCACCCCGAGGTCGGCGATGGTGGGACTCACCGCCATGTGGGCGTCGGGCCGGGTCTTGTCGATGATGATCACCCGGTTGTCGCTGCCCGCACCGGTGTCGGTGCGGAACAGCACGGTGTAGGCGATATAGGCCACCACCGAGCTCAGGGCCACGAGGCCGAACGCCAGCAGCACCACGGCGATCCCGCCCCGTCGTCCCTTCTCCGAGGAGAGCGGGACCTCGGACAGTCGGGACTTGAGCATCAACGAGCGGGTGATATCCTGGTCCGCGGCGTTGGGGTCGAGGATCTTGGGCTTGTTGATGGGGAACTCGTCGCGGCTGTACAGATCGGTGAGGAACGTGCGCAGCTGATCCGTGGCCTGGCTTTCGGAGACCTGCAGCGCGCCGAGCAGCGCCTGCTCTAGCTCGCGGGACGTCTGGTAGCGCTGCTCCGGATTGCGGGCCAGGGACTTCTCCACCACCAGGACCATCTCGTCCGAGACCTCCGGATGGTACTTGCGGATGTCGGGGACCCGGGCCTCTCGCACCTGGTTCAGGATGTCCACGTCCCGTTTTCCGCTGAACAGGTTGCGTCGACAGAGGGTCTCGAACAGCAGGATGCCCACGGCAAACAGATCATAGCGCTGGTCGATGCGGCCGCCGTCCAGCGCCTCGGGCGCCATGTAGCGCCACTTGCCCTTCAGGCTCTGGGTGTGCTCGTCTTCTGCCTCGCTCAGCACCTTGGCGATGCCGAAGTCGGTGAGCTTCACCTGTCCCGAGTTGGAGAGCATCACGTTCTGTGGGCTGACGTCCCGGTGGATGATGTTCTGCCGCGTACCGTCCGTCCCCCGCAGCTCGTGGGCGTAGGCCAGCGCCCGCAGCACCTCGATTCCGATGTGGGCGCACGCCGCGGAGGGGATGGTGAGCTTCTGCTTGGAGCAGTAGTGGAGGATGGTGGAGAGGTTGTATCCGTGGACGTACTCCATGGCCATGAAGTAGTCCGAGCCCTCGACGCCCAGGTCGAAGACCTGCACGATGTTGGGGTGGTTCAGCAGCACCAGGAGCTTGGCCTCACGGACCAGGCTCTTCACGGTCTGCGGATGCTCCGTGAGGTGCGGCAAGATCTTCTTGATCACGACGTGCTTCTGAAAGCCCGCGGCACCGATGGATTTGGCCAGATAGACCTCACCCATCCCGCCGGACGCGAGCTTGCGAATCACCTCATATCGGCCGAATCGGTCGGCCTCCTGAGCCTTGTGAGCCCGCTCCGAAGAGCTCAAGAAACTACCCCTGGTAAGGCTTGAAGATTATTGCTCAAAGAGTTTACAATTCTCGGTGGTTCTTGGCAACAGCCGCGTTCGGGAGCAGGGGTCCAATGACAAAGAGAAGCCGGTACATCCTGGGGCTGGTCGTTGCATCCGTCGGTCTGATCGGGACGGTCCACGCTGATGTTCCGGCGGCTGGAAACCTGATGGGCCATCGCGGCATATTGCGGGCCGCGGCCGCGAACAACCAGCCCGCCGGATTCATCGGGGTTGGAACGGTATTTCAGGGCTTCGCCGCCAAGGATTTTCTGGGCCAGGGCGAGGACCACTCGCGAATGGTGAACAGCTACTCCATCTCATACGCGCCCTTTCGGTTCGTGGAGGCGGCCTTCGCCCTGCATGTGACCTCCGACCAGTCGACGGTGGGAAACTACGAGGAGCTGATGGTCGCCGTGGGGGATCCCGAGCTGTCGATCAAGGGGAGAGCCGAGCTGGGTCACGGTGTGGCGCTCGGCGGTCTGTTCGACGTGCGCTTCCCGTCCGGGTCGGGGTTCTTCCAGGCCTCGATGTCGGCGACTTCTTTCCTGGTGGCCGCGCTGGCCAGCTGGGGACCATCCAGCCTTCCGCTGGCGGTCCACCTCAACCTGGGGTTCTACTACGACGGCACTCAGAACCTGTTCGACCGACCCCAGGATCTGACGGTGGCGCAGCGCTACGCGGCTCAGGTCAGCTCGTTCAACCGCGTCGTCACCCGGGTGGCAGCGGAGTACAACACGCGCTACGTGGGCCCCTTCGTCGAGCTGTCGCTGGAGCCCTTCGTGGGAGATGGTGCACCGGGCTTCGGCGACAGCCCCGGCATGATCAGCATCGGCACCCGGGTCTGGCCCACCCGGAGCAAGAGCTTCCAGCTGCTGGCAGCGGCCGACATCGGCATCACCGGCGTCTCCAGCGGGGATGCACCCGCCGCCCCGCTGGACGACAAGTACTCCTTCGTTCTCCCGCGCTGGAACATCCTCGTTCGCCTGAGCTACCGGTTCGACGCTCACGCCTCGGAGCCGACGGTGTCCAATGGTGGCGGTACACCCACGACGAACCTCATCGCGCCCGAGGAGGCCAGGACCGGCACGATCCGCGGGACGGTGGTCGACGCGCAGAGCAGCAAGCCGGTGTGGAACGCACACGTCAAGATCGCGGGCGAGGATGCGTCCAGCCTGGCCGTGGATCCGACGGACGGCGGGTTCCGGTCGTTCAAGCTGCCCGTGGGCCGACACACGGTGACCGCCAGCGCGGACGGGTACGAGTCGGCACAGGTCGAGGTCGAGGTGACCCAGGAAGGTGGGACGGCCACGCTCCGGCTCAGTCCCAAGATCAGCATCGTGCCGGGGACGCTCCGCGGGACGATCCGGGCGCTGGTGGGGCGGAATCCGAAGTCGGCCACGATCCTGATCCCCGAGCTGGACCAGACGATCACGGTGGACCAGAGCGGCACCTTCTCGATCCAGCTCAAGGCCGGGGAGTACAAGGTCGTCGTATCGGCGGGCGGCTTCCGGACCCAGACCAAGAAGATCCGGGTGAGGGAGGGCAGCACCGTGATCCTCAACGTCGAGCTGCACAAGTAGTCGGCTGACAACAGATATTTGCCCGGCCCCCCCCCGAGTGTGCGAAAGTTGGCGGGATTCGGTGCAACGCATGAGATCTGCTCCACAGCGCTGGGTGGTGGTTGCCGTCGTGGGGTGGCTGTTCGGCTGTGGATCCAAGCCCCCCACAGGTTGGATCGCGACGGTCGTGTCGTCGTCTGGACCGGTGACCTCATTCCGTGGATCGCAGGGTCACCCGGTCAAGAAGGGCGAATACCTGGAGGCCGGGGATCGGCTCGAGACCGGTCCCCGAGCCGAGGCCGTGTTGCGGCTGCGCAACGGAGGCGAGGTCCAGGTCCGGCCCAACTCGGTGCTGCTGTTTCGTAACGGCGAATCGCCGGACAGGCTGAGCCTCGCGCTGGAGCAAGGATCGTTGGTCGGGGCCGGGTCCAAGGTTCAGGCCGCGGAGCTGTTGATCTCGGTGGGTGAGAAGCGAGTTCGCCTCACGGGCGAGGCGCGCGCCACGGTGGCGGTGCCGGACAAGGAGGGGACTGCCCGGGTGGAGGTGATGCTGGGCCAGGCCACCATCGAGGGTGAGACGGGGACGCAGACGGTGGTGGCGGGGCAGGAGCTGGTGGTGGAGACCCACGAGCCGCGCGTGAAGCCGGACGCCCGTGTATCTCACCCTGATGCCTCGATCGAGAAGCCGACGACCCGGACCTTCTTTCTCCAGCGCACCGGCCGTGGTGGAGTGCTGGTCAAGTCACCCGGGAGCAAACGGTTTGCCCGCATTCCACGCGCACAGTGGGTGGAGGTGGCGCCAGGCACGGTGATCAAGCTGCTACGCGGGGCTCAGGCCCGCTTTGGATCGGAGAAGGGCAAGGGGGGCACGCTGCTGACGGGCCCCGGGATAGTGGTGGTCAAGGAAACAGGCGCGGATAGCCCGGGGAGTCCGCTGGAGCATGTTCAGGGTGACATCGTGCTGTCCCAGAGAGGCCCTCCGGGCACGAGGGGCTCCAGCTTCACCATCGACGGTGTCAGTATCACGCCAGTCGTGCGATACCGTCAGGCGGATATCCGCATCCGACGCAAGGGCAACCGGAACATCGTGATCGTCAACTCCGGGCAGGCCGACCTCAAGGCCAAGGTGGGGAGCGTCTCGATGGAGGCCGGTCAGGAAGCGACGATCACCAACAGCAGCGTCTCGTCGCCCCGGATGCCGGCGCAGGCGCCATTTCAGATCCGACACATGGGCGCCGTCCGGGTCTTCACCAACGACGTCCAGCTGCCGGTGACGTTTCGGTGGAAGGACTCCGGCGGCAAGGGCACGCTGGTGCAGGTCTCGCGCAGCCCGGGTATGGCGCGACCGCTGTTCTCGGACATCGTCACGCGCCAGGTGCTGACCATCCCGGACGCCCGGCGGGGGACCCTGTACTGGAGCGTCGCCCCGGTGGACGAAGGCGGCACGATCGGCAAGGCGGAGCAGGGGCGCCTGACGCTGGTCAAGGACACGTCGTATCGTGAGCTCACGGGGTACAAGCCGCCGAGCAACACGATCCACGAGAGCTACAACAACACCACGGTGTTCTACCAGAACCGCCTTCCCCGCTTCGCTTTCCGGTGGAACGCCATCGAGGGCGCCACTCGCTACACGTTGAAGATATTCCGCGAGCAGAATCTCCAGGCGCCGGTGGTCAACGAGACCACACGGAAGCTGGGGCAGTCGCTGAAGCCAGGGACCATCGGCGAGGGCAACTACCTCTGGTACGTGGTGGGTCGCTCCGATTCCGACGAGCTGGTGAAGGCGCTGAAGGGGCGGCGCCTCAGCGTGCGCTACGACAACGCGACACCGGACCTCCAGATCGTCGCCCCCCGCCACGGGCTGGTGGCCGGGTCCGCGACGATCGAGGCCAGGGGGGTCACCATTCCGGGGTCGAAGGTCTTCGTCAATGGAGCGGCAGCCGACCTGGACCAGGCCTTCCGCTTCACCCACGTCGTGAAGCTCAACGCCGGCGTCAACCTGATCAACTTCCGCGTCATCAGTCGGAAGGGTGTCTCCAGCATCTACCTGCGACGCGTCGTTCGCAAGTAGGGCCTGTGTGCCAGACTCTGGCACGCTCTGGCTCACCCCCGGACCTGGTTCTGATGAGTTGCCATGGCACGCCCCTTGCTGAACCGGTGGCATGAGCAAACGTTCCTTTCGTCCAGCCCCGACCCGCAGCCCCGCAGACTATCCCCGTGAGCAGGAGGGACGTCGCTCCTTCCTGCGTCAGGTGCTGGCCGCCGCCGCGGGCGGAGCCATGCTCTCCGTGCTCGGCGCCTGTGGCGATCGTCCAGTGGAGGCTGATGTCACCCCGCCGCTGCCGGACATGGGGGGCGCTCCACCCATGGATGGACCGCTGGATATCGCGATTCGCACCGATGTGTCCCCACCGTTTCCAGACATCACCGGTGGGATGCCCGACGCCACGCCCGCCGCCCTGGACGGGGAGCCGCCGGACGGTCTGGATCTGCCGCTGGACGGTGGTCCCCTCTCGGACTGAGCATCGTCGTCTGCTACGATGCTCCGGTGTCGATGCGCTTCTGGGACGAGGTCGCCAATCTGCCGGGTCTGAGCCCGGTCATCGACTACGCCCGACAGGAGACACCGTGGGCGCGCTACATCACGCGGCTCCACCTGCTCGTGCTCCAGCGGCGGGTGGCGCTCGAGCCGACCCAGCGCTACCTGGACTACGGCTGTGGCGTGGGTCGCATCACGGACTGGCTCGCTCCCCGGGTGACGGAGGTGACGGGGGTAGATGCGTCGGACGCCATGCTGCAGGTGGCGCGACGCCGCAACCGTCACCCCAACGTCGCGTTTCGACGGGTCGTGGATCCCGCCGACCTGGCGGTCGATGGGCTGGACGGGATCACCGCCGTCTGGGTCTTGCAGCACATCCTGGACGACGCGGAGTTCGACGCGGTGCTGGACTTCATGGCCCGGGCGGTGAAGCCGGGGGGCAGCGTGTACTGCATCGATCGGCTGTGCCGCGATGCGGTGGATCCCGGTGAGTCCGATTACCTGCGCCTGCGGCGGCGGGGAGACTACGAGGCGGCGTTTCGCGTCCGGGGCTTCGTGACCGTGGTCGCACACCCGGTCAGCGTTGACGAGCAGGTGCTGGGACGCCCGAACCTGACGCGGCGGATCAAGAACGGCAGCCTGTGCCCCGGGCTGTGGGCCCGGCTGGACCTGGCCTGGGCCCGTCGCCAGGCGGACCCCTTCATCGCGGACATGTTCTGGCGCTTCCAGAGGACGTGATGTCGCGCTGGATGGACAATCCGGCCGGCTGCGCTATACCGATCTCGATGCCCGAGCTGCCCGAGGTGGAGACCGTTGCGCGGCAGCTGGCGCCGCTGCTGGAGGGGCGGTGCGTGCGCTCGGTGACGGTGCTGGATCCGCGGCTGGACGCACGGTCCATCTCCCGCCTCGTCGGCCATCGGGTGTTGGCGGTGTTCAGGCTGGGGAAGCAGATCGGGTTCCAGCTTCAGCGTGGCCACCGTCCGTTGTGGATGGCGGTGCACCTGCGCATGACCGGCCGGTTGATCTGGCGTGAGAGGTCTGGTCTTGCCAGGGACAAGCACCTGCGCGTGAGCCTCCAGCTCACCGGGGGACGGCTGCTGTTCAGCGACAGCCGGCGGTTCGGCACGATGCAGGTCGTGGACAGCCTCGATCCGATTCGTGCGCCCGGCGTGGATCCCATGGCGCCCAGCTTCACGGAAGCGGCGCTGACCGATCTGTTGCGAGGCAGCCGCCAGCCGATCAAGACCTGGCTGCTGCGCCAGGACCGGATCACCGGGCTGGGAAACATCTACGCCTCCGAGATCCTGTTCCAGGCCGGGATCGATCCACGCCGCGTGGCGGGTTCGCTGGGGCCGGCGCGGGTGGCGCGGCTGCACCGGGCGCTGGTGGACGTGCTGGGTCGGGCCATCGCCGCGTGCGGCACGACGTTCTCCGACTTCCAGGACGCCCACGGGCTGACGGGCTCGTTTCAGCAGAACCTCGGAGTCTACGGGCGCGAGAACCAGGTCTGTCCGCGCTGCGGTGGCGTCGTGCGCCGGCTGGTGCAGCAGCAGCGCAGCACCTATCACTGTGGCCGGTGTCAGCGCTGAGCCGCGGTCCGAGCGCCTGGCGGGTCGAGGATCCCCAGCAGCCCCAGCTCGTGCTCCAGGTTGGGCGTCAGCTGGCCCGTGCCCACCAGCGCCCGCACCTCGGGCAGGGTGAAGAAACGACCCTCGTCGATCTCGTCGGACTGCAGCTCGAACGGGCCGCGGTGCGTGCAGCGGTAGGTCCGCACCAGCTCGCTCTCCACCTCCGAGCGCCAGATGTAGCTGTGCAGGAAGTCGGGCTCGATGCGCTGCAGGCCGAGCTCCTCCCGGGCCTCGCGCAGCAGCGCCCGGTGCGCCGGCTCACCCAGGCCCACGTGCCCCCCCACGGAGGTGTCCCACCGGCCGGGCTGGATCCGTTTGGTCATGGAGCGTTTCTGCAGGAACAGCCGACCGTCGGGGTGAAACACGAACAGGTGCACCGCCTGGTGCAGCAGGGATGGATCGGCGTGGCACTGCGCGCGGCTGGCGTGGCCGATCACGCGGCCCTCGGCGTCCACGAGGTCGAAGACCTCGTCGGCCACTACTAGCGGTAGATCCGGGTCAGGTCGGCGGCGATGTTCTTCTGCATCGCCTCCACCGTCCCACCGCCGATGGAGAGCAGGATCGCGTCCCGCAGCAGCCGCTCCACCGGGTAGTCGCGGGTGTAGCCGTAGCCGCCCAGCACCTGGATCGCGCGCCGGCCCACGCGCTCGGCGGTCACGGTGGCCACCAGCTTGGCGCTGGCCGCGTCCAGGCTCTGGCGCCGGGTGGGGTCGATGCGGGCCGCCGCGTCGTACACCAGGGCCCGCGCGGCCTGGGTCTCGGCGAACGAGTCGGCCACCATCTGCTGGATCTGGCCGAACTGGATCAGCGGCTGGCCGAAGGCCTTGCGCTCGCTGACAGCGTAGCGGCTCATCTCCTCCACGCAGCGCAGGGCGATGCCCACCGACTGGGCCGCCAGCGTCACGCGCTCGATCTCGAGGTTGCGCATCATGTGCACCAGCGCGCCATTCTCCTGGCCCAGCAGGTTCTGCGCCGGCACCTCGCAGTCCTCGAACACCAGCTGGGTCGTGGGGGAGGAGCGCATCCCCATCTTCTTCTCCTTCTTGCCCACGCTGAAGCCCTTGAAGCTCGATTCCACGACGAAGGCGGTGACCGCCTTCGCGTTGCGATCGAGCTTGGCATACACCAGGAACACGTCGCCGCCGCCGTTGGTGATGAACTGCTTGGTTCCGTTGAGGATGTAGTGTTCGCCCCGCCGGTGAGCGGTGGTCTTCATGCCCAGCACGTCGGTGCCGGCCTCGGGCTCGGTCATGCCCAGGCCTGCGATCTTCTCGCCGGAGATGACTCCGGGCAGGTAGCGCGCGCGTTGATCGTCGTTGGCGTTGGTGAAGAAGTTGTTGACGAACAGTACCTCGTGGGCCAGGTACGACAGGCCGAAGCCGGGGTCGAAGCGGCTGAGCTCCTCGCACACGATGACCGTGGCCACGGGATCGAGCCCGATGCCGCCCTGCTCCTCCGGAACCGTGATGCCGAACAGGTTGAGCTCGCTCCCCAGCCGTCGGAACAGCGCCTCGTTGAACGTCTCGTGCTCGTCGTGCTCGGCGGCCTGGGCCTCGAGCTCGGTCTGCCCGAACTGGTGCACGGTCTCACGCACCGCCTGGTGCACCTCGGTGGGGTTGTACAGATCGTGAAACATGGGTCGCTCCTCGGGGTTGGGTTTGCGCACCGCCCTGTCACGTCGGGCTATGTTGCAGCGTCGTGCGACGATTGGCAACCGCCAGCGGCGTCGGCGATGCTCAGGTGGCCAGGCGGATGTGCAGCTCGGCCAGCTGCTTCTCGCTCACCTCGCCCGGTGCACCGGTGAGGGGGCAGGTGCCTTTCTGCGTCTTGGGGAAGGCAATCACGTCACGCAGCGACGTGGCGCCGGTGAGCAGCATCACCAGCCGGTCGAGGCCGAAGGCGATGCCGCCGTGAGGCGGCGGGCCGAAGCGGAAGGCCTCGAGCAGGAAGGAGAACTTGGCCCACGCGTCCTCCTGGGACAGCCCGAGAGCCTGGAACACGCGCTGCTGCACCTGCTCCTCGTGGATCCGGATCGATCCGCCGGCGACCTCGACGCCGTTGAGCACCAGATCGTAGGCCCGGGCCCGGGCTTCGCCCCGGCGATCGGTCCGGATCAGATCCAGATCCTGGCGTCGGGGCGAGGTGAAGGGGTGGTGGCAGGCGACCCACTCGCCGGTCTCCTCGCTGCGTTCCAGCAGCGGAAACTCGGTGATCCACAGCGGACGCCAGGCGGCCTCGTCCACCATCCCGAAGCGCTGGGCCATGGTCTGGCGCAGGAGGGAGAGGGCGTTGTTCGCCACGCTGGCGCCGTCGGCGAGGAACAGCACCAGGTCGCCCGGCTCGAGCTCCAGCCGCTGGTGCATCGCCTGTCGGGCCTGATCGTCGAGGGTCTTGGCGAAGGGGGCCTGCCACGCACCGCCCTCCTGGATCCGGGCGTAGGCCACGCCCCTGGCGCCCACGGGCTTCACTAGCTCGGGCAGTCCGTCCAGATCCTTGCGTGACAGGTCCTTGGCCCTGCCCGGCAGGCGCAGCGCCTTGACGATGCCACCGGAGTCGGCGGCGGCCTCGAAGATGCGGAAGCCGCAGCCCCGGGCGAGATCGGTGATCTCGCACAGCGGCAGGTCGAAGCGCAGGTCTGGCTTGTCGGTGCCATAGCGCGCGATGGCCGCGTCGTAGGTCAGGCGCGGGAAGGGCAGCTCGAGCTCCACCCCCAGGATCTCGCGGAACAGGGACTGCATCAGCCCCTGTACCAGCTCGAAGATCTGCTCCTCGTCGACGAAGGACAGCTCCATGTCGATCTGCGTGAACTCCGGCTGACGGTCCCCGCGCAGGTCCTCGTCGCGGAAGCAGCGCACCACCTGGTAGTAGCGATCGAAGCCGGAGACCATGAACAGCTGCTTGAACAGCTGCGGGGACTCGGCCAGGGCGTAGAAGCTGTGGCGGTTGAGCCGGCTCGGCACCAGGAAGTTGCGTGCCCCGCCAGGCGTGTTCTTGATCATGAACGGCGTCTCCAGCTCGAGGAAGTCGTGTTGCTGGAGAAACGACCGCGCCACGCTGCACGTCCGGGAGCGCACCACGAATCGCTGCTGCACCGACGGCCGCCGCAGGTCGAGGTAGCGGTACTGGAGCCGGATCGCCTCCCGGGTGTCGATCTCGTCCTGGATCTCGAACGGCGGGGTCTGGGCCCGGGAGTAGATCTCGAGCTGCCAGGTGCTGACCTCGATCCGCCCGGTGGGCATCCGGGGGTTGATGTTCTCCCCGCGGCTGTCCACCCGCCCCTGCACGGCGATGCAGAACTCGGAGCGCAGATCTCCGGCCAGGGCGTGGGCCTCGGGCGACACGTCGGCCCGGAACACCACCTGCGTCAGGCCGTAGCGGTCTCTCAGGTCGACGAAGATCGCGCCGCCGTGGTCGCGTCGGTTGTGCACCCACCCCATGAGTACGACCTTGGTGCCGATGTCGGTGTCGCGCAGCTGGCCGCAGTGGTGTGTTCGTCTGGATTGTATCTCGCTGGTCATCGGGACCTCATGGGGCAACTGTTCTGTCCACGTCACCGGACCGCAGCGCCCGGGGAGGGAATTATAGGGCAGGGACCGGGGCCCCGCTACAGGGGCCGGGGAAGCGCCGGCTCACCGCTCGCTCGAAGGCGTCCATGTAGACCTCGGCCATTCGCTCCAGGGTGAAGTGCTGGAGCGTCCGCTCCCGCGCGCGCTGGCCCATCTGCCGCCGTCCGTCGGTGTCGCCGGCCAGCCGGGTCAGCTCCCGGGCCGTGCCTGCGACGTCTCCCGGCTGCACCAGGCGTCCGGTGTCGTCGGTGACCAGCTCCGGGTTTCCGCCCACCCGTGTCACCACCACCGGCAGACCGACGCCCATGGCCTGCAGGATGGCGTTGGAGAAGCCCTCGGTCAGGGATGTCTGCAGGTAGATGTCGCTGGCCCGCAGCAGCTCGGGCACGTCCTTGCGGTGGCCGAGGAACCGTACCCGATCCTGAAGCGGCGCGGCTCGCTGCTCCAGCCTCCCGCGCTCCGAACCGTCGCCCACCACCAGCAGGCAGCAGTCGGGTGATTCGCGCAGGACGGCGCCGAAGGCGTCGATCTGCGTCGCGTGGTCCTTCACCGGCGAGAGCAGCCCGACGCTGGTGATGACGCAGGTCTCGGGCCCGATGCCCAGCTCGCGCCGAACCTCGGAAGGGCCAGGGGAGAACCGCTGCAGATCCTCACCGTTCCACACCACCTGATTGCGGCGCAGCGGAAAGCCCTCGCTGCGGTGGACGGCGCGGGCCACGGCGTGGGACACCGAGATCATGCCGGTGAGTAGATGATTCAGCGGGCGCTGGACGCTGACGTGGAGCCGCTTCTTGGTGAAACCCTCGTCGCGCCGGCAGGACAGCACGGGGCGCCGCACCAGGCGCGCGGCCACCGGGCCCATCAGGTCCGAGGCGGTGTGGTACGTCACCAGCAGCGAGGCGCGCTCCCGCCGCAGCAAGCGTGCGATGCGCACCACACCAGCCGCACCCGAGGGGGCAAAGACCCGGTGGATCTGGAGCGGGACCACATCGATGCCCTCGGCCATGAACGGCGGCGCCAGGTCGGCGCGACCCACCACGGCGACCACGGGTCGGATGCGGTGGCGGTCCAGCCGCTTGAGCAGCCGGATCAGGTGCACCTCGGTGCCGGTCCACTCGTGCAGGTCGTCGATCAGCAGCACGACGGTGTGGGGCATCATCTGTCCTGTCCGTTCCCTCGCTGCACCGGACCGCGATCCCCCCTCGACAGCAGCTGGCGGTACAGCTCGATGTAATGCCGTCCCATGGCGTGCCGGGAGAAGCGCGCCTCGTGGCGGGCCAGGGCCCGCCGTCCCAGATCGGTCCTCAGCGTGGGTGAGTCCAGCAGCTGCTGCAGCGCCCCGGCCAGCGCCGTCGGGTCTTCCGCCGGCACCAGCAGCCCGGCCTCCTCGAGCGCCTGGGGTATGGCCCCCACCCGGGTGGCGACGATGGGCAGTCCGGCAGCCATCGCCTCCAGGAGCACCATGGGCAGCCCCTCCTTGCGCGAGCTGATCACGAACAGATCGCTGGACAGCAGCAGCGCCCCCACGTCGGTGCGGTACCCGGCGAACACCACCCGCTGCCCCACCCCATCAGGGCTCAAGAGACCGAGCTGCCGTGCCTGCTCCTGCAGCGGCTGGTGCAGCTCCCCGTCGCCCACCAGCACCAGCGTGGCCTGCTGGCCCAGCCGGGCCACGGCCTGCAGCAGGCGGTCGTAGGCCTTCCATCGATCGAGGCGACCGATGGCCAGCAGCATCAGCTGCCCGGGTCCCAGCCCCAGCTCGCGCCGCACGGCGTGGACGTCGAGGTTCGTCGGCCGCTGCAGATCCAGCCCGTTGTCGATCACCCGACGGTGGTCGATGCCCGCCGCCCGCAGCTCGGCGTCCAGGGCAGGGGAGACACCCACCACCTGGTCGAAGCGGTGCAGCACCAGCTTGTCCAGCAGCTCGTAGACCATCAGCTTGGGGCTGTCGGTGAGCCAGTTGTGGCAGGTGCTGACCAGCGGGCGCGTGGCGCCGCAGGCCAGGTAGAGGAAGATGTCCGACTTGTAGCCGTGGCTGTGGACCACGTCGATGCCATGCTGCACGACATAGGAGCGGATGTGGCGCATGGCCCGCGTGTCGAACCCGCTGCGGCAGGGGAACAGCATGGTCTGAAGCCCCAGCCGTCGGGCCTGCCGCACCACGGCCACGCTGGACTGCCCCTGGTGCTGCAAGGCCCCGACGTGGGAGGCCAGGCCCTGCTGCTTCAGGTGCTGGGCCAGCTCGAGCAATACACGCTCGGCGCCATACAGTCCGCTGCTGCTGATGAGCTGGAGTACGGAAGGCTGTTGACGGGACATGGCTCAGGTCCGACGACGGAACCACATCAGGAACGCACCCAGCAGACCGAGCCACACCAGCCCCCCTGGCGGCGTGCGGTGGACGGCGCAGCCGCAGCCCGAGTCTGAATCCTGGGGTGTGACCGGCCCCAGGTCGGGCGTATGGAGGTCCCAGGAGCTGGACCTGTCGGTGGAGGTGGGCCCGTCGCTGGACGGCGCGAGGTCCAGGGTTGCGGGATGATCGCCGGTGGCTGCGTCCGGGGTGGCTGCGTCCGGGGTGGTGTCTCCCGACGACGTGTCCGCGGATTTGCCGTCCAGCGGCGGACCGAGGTCGACGGGTGGCCCCGCGTCCACGGGCGGCGTGGCGTCCAGCACGGGTGAGGTGTCGGGCAGGACGCATCCCGGCGGCTTGGGCTGCGTCACCGACTTGAGCTTCATGTTGCCCTTGAAGAAGTTGCTCAGGCGGTCGCCGACGACGAAGTGCTCGGTCGTGGCCGGCCGGACGCTGGCCACCGGGACGCTGGCCTGGGCCAGGACCGTGGAGCCCGTGGTGATGCTGATGCTGAAGGTGCCCGCGGCCTTGGTGATCGTGACCTTGTAGTTCTTCGTCGGGTCGAAGGTTACCGCCGGCACCCAGTTGGGATCGCCGGCGCCCCAGCTGGTGCCGTTCCAGGTGTAGAACGTGGTGGCGGTGAAGTAGTTGATGTAGATCGGGTATGGGTTCGCCGCGCCGGGGGTGGTCGTCACCTCCACCGACAGCATGCGGTGGCTGCTCCACCAGACATCGGTCGCTGGCTGGGGCTTGGTGTCGACGATGGCCAGCAGCGTCACCCCGTTCTCCAGGGTGTACTGGGGGAAGTTGATGTTCCCCGACATGGCCGTCACGGTGTAGGTGGAGGGCAGGGCCTGGGTCGAGTACAGCATCGCCACGTCCACCTCGGCCGGCGTGTTGATCGACGCGCTGCCGTTGCCCGAGATCGTGATCTGGCCCTGGCCGAAGAGCGCGGCCGTGAGCTGGTTGCACAGGCCGAGGGTGGTGCCGTCGCTCACCACCACGGGCGACAGGAAGTCCTCCGTGACGTCGGCCAGGCCGGTTCGGGGCAGCAGCAGCAGGACCACCAACGTTCGTGCCACGCGTGTCATCGCGCCATGCTCCCGTTCACCCTGTGAAACGTTGTGTGTACTCCTGGGCCAGGCGGTCTCCCACGGCGTCCCAGGAGTACCGGCCCTGCGCCAGATCGAACGCCGCTTCCACCAGAGTCTGACGCAGCGCCGGCTGCTGCGCCAGACGCTGCAGCGCCTCGGCGAAGTCGCCCGCCGATTCGGCCCGAAGGTAGTGCTGACCATCGTGGGCCTCGATGCCTTCGATACCGATGGCGGTGGAGACCACCGGCACCCGGGCGGCGAAGGCCTCCAGGATCTTGAGCCGTGTTCCGCCGCCCACACGTATGGGTACCACCAGGGCCCGCGCACCCCGCATGAACGGGCGGACGTCGGGCACCGTCCCCGTGACGTGCACATCGTCCCGTTGGTCCCGCTCCAGCAATCGCGGCGTGGGGTTGCGCCCCACGACGTAGAACGGCAGTCCGGGGAGCTGCTGGCGAATCCGGGGCCAGATCTCGTCGAGAAAGGTGAGGACGGCGTTCTCGTTCGGGGCCCAGTCCATGGAGCCGGTGAAGAAGATGTGGTCGGAGGCCTGCGCCGGTCCGGGCCGGGAGAAGAAGTCCACATCCACGCCGTTGGGGACGATGCAGGTCGGTGGTTGCCCGTGGGGCCCGATGAGATCGAACAGCGCCGTGCGGTCCACCGGTGAGCAGAGCAGCACCATGGCGGCCCGGGAGCACAGATCGCGCTCCACGCGGCGCAGCCAGAACGCCTGCTGTCGGAACAGCAGACGTCGAGGCAGCGACTCCTCGGCGTCGCGGGCGAAGCGATCCCAGATCACCGTTTCGATGTTGTGCTCGTCCACCACGTAGGGCAGTCCGGCCCGGGCGCCGTGGGGCGCCATGTGGATGTGGTCGCAGTGGACCACGTCGACGCCGCGTGCCATCTGGCCCAGCGCGCGCTCGAGATCCCGTGACTGGTACTTGCGGATGTTGTAGGGCTGGGGGCCGGTGAGGCCCTGGATCAGGTGCACCAGCTGACCCGGTCGCCCCGGTCGCGGGACGAGACGGCAGCTGGCATCGAGCGCCTCCATCGCCTGGACGGCGGCCGATTCGGTGCGGGGGTCGCCGAAGGTCAGCAGCTGGACCTGGTGGTGACGGGCCAGCGCCCGCAGCAGGTAGTGTGTTCGGATCTTGCCGCCGGTATCCAGCGGCCAGGGCAGCTGAGGGGCGAGGAACAGGATTCGCAGCTGTCTCATGGCTCTTTGCACGGTTCTTGGGTCGACCCAGGGTTTTCCATTCGGCCTGTTTACAGACCGGACCCTGATCCTTGCACCCCAGTGGCCGGACCGCTAGCATTTATCCCCACCATGGGCCTCACCGTCACCATCCTCTCTGCCATCGGGGTTCTGGCGGCCTTCCTCAACCCGCTGTGGGGCACGTGCGCCTTCGTCGCCACGCTGGTGATCCGGCCCAACGAGAACGTGGAGGGGGTCGGCTTCCCGGTCATCCCGGCGATGATCATCGCCATGTCGCTGGTCTATCTGCTGCACTTCGTCCACACCGGCCGCCGGCTCGAGCTGCCGAAGAAGGCCTCCAACCGCAGCCTGGTGCTGATGGTGGTGATGCTGCTGATCCTGATGACGCACCTGCTGATCTGGCGTCGCGAGGAGCTGACCCAGTGGATCCTGGGCGAGGCCGCTCCGCTGGTGCTGCTGGTGCTGTTCGCCACGCGCTTCATGAGCACCCCGTCACGGCTGGCCACGCTCTACACCTCGCTCGGTGTGAGCGCGGCGGTGGTGGGCGGACAGGCGCTGGGGATCCACTTCCTGTACAAGGAATCCATGACGCTGTTCAAGAACCAGTTCGGCGACATGCTGGTGAGCCACGGGAAGCTGTGGGACTCGTACCACCTGTATCACGACCAGGACGACACCGAGAAGTACAGCGTCCGGCTCCAGGGCCGGGGCACTGGCACCTGGGGCAACTCCAACGACCTGGGCATGGTGTGCAACTGGAGCATCCCGGTGGCGATCTATTACCTGCGCCGCAAGGGGCGCAAGCTGCTCAAGATCGTCGCCGTGGCGGTGGCGTTGTTGATGATGGCCACGATCTTCCTCACTGGATCGCGCGGCAGCCAGCTCCAGATGGGGATCAACTTCTGGATGATCTTCGTCGGAGGCAAGCGCAAGGCGCTGGGCATCGTGCTGCTCATCGTGGCCCTGGTGGGCGCCCTCGTCATCCTCCCTAGGCTTTCTCCCGAACGCTCCGACAGCACCGCGTCGTCCGACGAGCGCACCCTGCTGCTGGAGGACGCGATGCGGATGTTCATCCACAACCCGGTCAAGGGCGTGGGGTTCAACAACTTCCCCGACCTGGCGTTCAAGACGCTGATGCCACACAACGTCTACGCTCAGTGCCTGGCAGAGACGGGGCTGGTGGGGGCGGTCTTCTTCTTCCCGCTGATCTTCTTCCTGCGCCGGGAGGCCTCCTCGTCGGTCAAGTACTTCGAGGCCCGACCCGACTTCAACATGGCGATGCTGGCGAGGTGCATCGGCAGCATGCAGTTCGGGTTCCTGATCTTCATGCTGTTCACCAACCAGTTCATGCGATTCACCTTCGCGCTGGTGATGTGTTGTGGGATGGCGCTATACGTGACGATGATGCGTCAGCGCCAGCAAGAGGAGGAGCAGGAGCAGGTGGCGGTGGACGAGGCGCGGCCCCGCGAGGTGCCCTCTCCCCTGGCCTCGCAGCGGCCGATGGTGCCCCGGGAGGAGTTTGTGGCACCGGGGCCGATGATGCTCCCGGCGCACCAGGAGCGGGCGCCGGATCTGGACGTGGAGCCGGAAGAGAGCCCCACGGGTGGCGCGCGCTACGTGTTCGATCCCGACGCGCCGCAGGAGGGCGTGCGGCCGATGGAAGAGGACATGGACGAGGACGACGACGACATCGATCAGGATCCGTTCCGGCGCCGGCGAGGCTGAGGGGCGACACGGGCCCGGATCTCCGCGTGAACCGCTACCGCGGCGGCTACCCTCGGCGTCGCCAGCTCAGCGCCAGCAGGAGCAGCAGGGCCCATCCTGGGTGGGGCGGTCGCCGTCCGGTGTGGCATCCGCATCCATCGCCCGGCGCCGTACCATCGTCGCCGTCTCCCGTGGCCGGTCCATCCACCCCGCCCGCGTCGTGGAGTCCGCCATCGGGCACCACCGGCGGCTTCACGCCGCACAGGTCCAGAAGCCGCGCCGCGATCTCGGCCCGGCGCCCGGCGGGCAGGATCGTCTCCAGCGGGTGGCCCAGGAGCACGCTGCAGCGGGTGCCCGCGCGATGCTGCACCGCCGCTCCCGCCCCGCCGGCGTAGGTCGCGGCCAGCATGCCGCCCGTCGCGGCGGCCAGGACCTCCGGATCGTCCATCTCGTACGGCCCGTTGGTCCAGTGCGACAGGGTCCAGGGCGACAGCCCCTGAAGCGCCGTGGCCGGGTCGGGCGTCACCGTCGTCGCCGTCCCGGTCGCGACGAAGCTCGTGTGCAGCACGGTGGCGAGGAAGGTCTGCTCCGCGGGGGCCGAGAGCCAGCGGGCGAGGTGGGAGCCGGTCATGATCAGCGAGACCCCCGCCGCCGCCGCGGCCGACAGCGCCTTGAGCCCCTGGGGCGAGAGCGCCTGCTTGCCCTGCAGCCCGCGGCCACCCTGCCACCACACCAGCTGATAGTCGTCGAGCTTCACCCGGTCCACGTCCAGCGCGGTGTGGAGGCAGGCGTCGAACGGAACGCCCGTGGGGGCCAGCGCCGCGCCGTGCTGCACCAGGTAGCTCTGGTCGTTGATCTGCTCCACGAACAGACGGTCGGGGCTGTTCAGCTTGGGGTAGGCCAGCTGCAGGTTCATCGACGCGTCCAGGCGGTCCGACGCGGCGACGAGCAACAGCGGCGCGCTGGTGCCGTGGGACAGCCCCACGGCCAGCGTGGGCGCGGGGAGGGATTCGCCGCCCTCGTTGGTGGCGCTGACCTGCAGGTAGAGCACCTGACCCGGGGTCAACCCCGTGAGCGTGAGGGAGGTCTGGGTCGTGTCGGTCCCCTCGTCGAAGGCCTGGCCCCCGGCGCTCTGGCGCACGCGGTAGCCCGTCGCCGGGTGGCCCAGCGCCCCGCTGCTTTTCGGAGCGAGCCAGCTGACGGTCACCTTGCCCATTCCGCTGTTGTGCGCCACCACCGCCCTCGGCGGCTCCGGCAGCAGGCGGACCGGCGTGCGCTCCAGGGCGGCGAAGTACTTCACGATGCTCTTGTACAGCGCGCGGGCCACGATCTGGCGGAAGCTCGCCTCCTTCAGCGCGGCCACGTCGTCCTTCTGGTCGTGGAACGCCGTCTCGATCAGCATCGCCGGCATCTCGTCCTGGTTCGCCGTGTTCAGCTCGCCGAAGTAGGCGCTCTTCACCTTGCGGTCGGTCCAGGACGGGTCGACCTCGGCGCGGATGTCGGCGAGCACCTCGGCATGCACCGCCTGGGCCAGCTTGTCCGAGCCCAGGGCCAGCGTCGTGGCCGTGGGCTGGTACGAGCCATCCGGTGGGTTGGGGCCGTAGACGTAGCTCTCGGTGCCGCGAATCGCACCGTTGAAGGCGTTGCTGTGGTGCGAGATGTAGACCGCCGGCTCCCCTGGCGCATGGGCCCAGTCGGCGAACCGGGATCGCGCCGAGACGTCGTCGGTGCCGTCGGCGCCGGTGCTGGCGTTGTACACCGACGCCGGAGCCCCGGCGAACTGGGCATGGTAGCGTGAGTTCTCGTCGGCGCGGGCCTGACCGGAGACTCCACCCCCGCGGTCCATCAGCCCGCTGCCGCCGCCCACCCGCACGGCGTCCACCGAGACGGTGCTCCCCGCGTCGTTGGACTGGTTGGTGACGATGATCGCGCCTCGCTGCTCGCTGCTCCCGGCCTCGAAGTAGAACCGACCCAGCAGAACCCACGTGCCGCCCTGGCGCCGCTGGTCCACCTGGAACCGCGTCTCGCCCCCGGGGTGGGCCACGATCACGTTGGCGTCTGACGCTCGCTGGCTGTACATCGAGTAGGCGATGTACACGTTGTAGCGGCCGCTCGCCGGCAGGTTGGGCACGAAGCGCACGCGGGCCGTCTCCTTGGTCGAGGTGGTCATCAGCCGATTGGTGCCGAGCTCGAACGGGTTGACGGTGCCGGTGAGGGGCAAGGTCGGGTGCCCCCAGCCCTTGAGCGTGGAGTCGGAGAATACGCCGGTGTCGCCGGCCTCGACGTACTGTCCCCGGGCGGGGTCCTTCGTCCCGTCGCCGTTGTCCAGCACCACCATCGACACCGTGGGGTCGATCTCGCGCACCCCGACCACCAGCGCGCCGGCGCGCAGCAGGTAGGGGACGAGGAAATAGTCGATGCCGTCGGCGTTGCTCAGGTCCTCCACCAGGCCGAGCGTGTTGCCGCGCTGGGTGTACCAGTTGTTGCCGGTGGAGTAGGTCCAGCCGTGGCCCGGGCTGAGGTACACCGACTTGCCCGACAGCGAACCCTGGCTCTGCCGCGCCGTGTCGTCCTGCGGCGGGCGCAGCCGGCGCACGATGGGCAGGTGCTGGGGCCCGGACAGCTCGTGGTGTCGCGGCGGCACCGGCCGGATGGGAAGGTCCGCCGGCACATACCCCCTGGCCGACTCCTCGGACGGAAAGTCGGCGGTGGCGTCGCCCGTCAGCCCGAGCAGCACCAGAACAACGGCGAGTGAGGCCGCCTCACGCGTCATCGAGCAGCATGCCATTTGCGCGTCGCAGCGAGGCGAAGGTCCCTGCGTCAGTCCACCCGTGGTTCCACAGGTCGAACTGCAGCTCGCCCCATTCGAGGTAGCGGTTGTTGACGTCGGTGATCTCCAGCTCGCCGCGGGCCGAGGGCTTCAGGGTGTCGATGATGTCGAACACCCGAGGATCGTAGAAGTACAGACCCGTCACGGCGTACTCCGACGGCGGGTTCGCCGGCTTCTCCTCGATCCGCTGCAGCTTCCCCGTGGCGTCGAAAGCCGCCACGCCGAAGCGGCTGGGGTCTTCCACGCGCGCCAGCACCAGCCGCGCGCCGGCGACCTGGGCGTCGAACGCCGAAGCCAAGCCGCGGATCGGGCCGGCGAAGATGTTGTCGGCCAGGATCACGATCACCCGGTCTTCACCGACGAAGCGGCGACACAGGCCCAGCGCCTGGGCGATGCCGCCGGCCTCGTCCTGCACACGGTAGGTCAGCTGCACGCCCAGCTCGTGGCCGCTGCCCAGCAACCCGACCACGTCTCCCATGTGGTGCGTACCGGTGATGACCATGATGTCCTGGATCCCGGTCTCGATCAGCCGTCGCAGCGGGTGGAAGATCATCGGCTTCGATCCCACCGGCAGCAGGTGCTTGTTGGTCACCTTGGTCAGGGGGTAGAGCCGGGAGCCGGTGCCGCCGGCCAGGATCACGCCCTTGAGCCCGATCATTCGCCGGCTCCTTCGTCGAGGCGCTGCCCGTACTGCTGGCGGTAGAACTCGCGGTACGATCCGTCCTGCACCCGCTCCCACCACGAGCGGTTGGTGCGGTACCACGCGATGGTCTGCCGTAGCCCCTGCTCCAGCCGGTGCTCCGGTCGCCAGTCGAGCTCTGAGCACAGCCGGGAACAGTCCAGCGCATAGCGCCGGTCGTGGGCCGGGCGGTCGGTGACGTGGCGGATCAGGGAGCGAGGTGCACCCAGCGCGTCCAGCACGGCCTGCACCAGATCCAGGTTCTCCATCGGGCTGTCCGCCGCCACGTTGTACGCCACGCCGGACCGCCCGCGGCCCAGCACGCGCTGGATCGCGCGGCAGTGGTCCTGCACGTGGAGCCAGTCCCGGACCTGCCGTCCGTCGCCGTAGACCGGAACGGGCTCCTGGTTCAACGCGTTGACGATCACGAGCGGGATCAGCTTCTCGGGAAACTGGAACGGACCGTAGTTGTTGGTGCAGCGCGTGACCACCAGGTCCATGCCGTGGGTCCGGGCGTGGGCCAGCGCCATCAGGTCCGCGGCGGCCTTGGTCGCGGCATACGGGCTGGAGGGGCGAAACGGTGCGTCCTCGTCGAACCGCTCACCCTCCAGGGCCGGACCGTAGACCTCGTCCGTGCTCACGTGGAGCAGTCGCTTGACGCCGGCGGCCAGCGCGGCGTCCAGCAGGACCTGGGTCCCGAGGACGTTGGTCGTGACGAACACCTGCGGTCCGAGGATGCTGCGGTCCACGTGAGTCTCGGCCGCCAGGTGCACCACGGCGTCCACTCCGTCGAGTGCCTCACGGCAGGCGTCGACGTCCTCCACGCGACCGTGGACGAAGCGCAGCCGGCGATCCTGCATCACGTCGGCCAGGTTCTCCAGGTTGCCGGCGTAGGTCAGGGCGTCCAGGTTCACCAGCTCGAGCCGCGGCTGGGTCGACAGCATGTCCCGAACCAGGTTCGAGCCGATGAAGCCGCAGCCGCCGGTGACCAGCAGGCGTCTATATGGGAGGAGCTCGGAGGCCATGTACTCGTCGATGGTGGGCCGGCCGTCCGATGGTGTCAATGTTGGTGGTCGATACGCTTGCAAACGCTCCCCCCTGACATAGACTCGGGCAAGGGCACGACGTGACGAAGCCAAGGATCGATTTTCACGCCAAGGTGACCGAGTGGGCGGCCCGTCTCGGGCGCTACCGGATGCTGGTGCTCGTGGCGGGGACGCTGCTCACCGTGGGGTCGGTCTTCGCCGCGATGCACCTGCGGTTCAACACGGATCTGGCGGATCTGCTGCCGGCCGACCACCCGGACCTGAAGATCCTGCGACGGATCCAGGCGCGCTACGCCAGCGACACCGGGTTCATGGTGCTGCTGAGCAAGAACCACGTCTTCGCGCTGGAGCAGTCGGGAGCGATCCGCATGCACAACGGCCGGACCTGGAAGCGGTGGCCGGCGCGGGGAAAGCTGAACGGCCTGTGGGGCCTGTCCGCCACCCGGGTCTACGCCGTGGGACAGGGGGGTCTCGTGCTGGCCCACAACGGCAAGACGTGGAAGCCGATGGCGACCGGTGACCAGCACACCTTGCGAGCGATCTGGGGCGCCCGGCCCGACCGTCTGACGGCGGTGGGGGACGGCGGCACGGTGCTCGGGTTCGACGGCCATCGCTGGTCGCGGATCGCCGTGGACACGAGCCGGAATCTGCGGGCCGTCTCGGGGGCGGAGGCACAGATCTTCGCGGTGGGCGACGGAGGAACGATTCTCCACCAGGACGGGACGGGCTGGCGGGTGGAGCCCTCGGGTGTGACGCGGACGCTGCTCGGAGTCTACGCCGCGGCCGACGGTCAGGCCTTCGCGGTGGGGGAGCAGGGGACCTTCCTCGTGCGCGACCCGAAGGCCGGAAGCTGGCGCGCCGTGGCCCCGCCACGTCCTGTCACCCTGCGCGGGGTCTTCGGGCTCGGGCCACAGGACGTGATCGCGGTGGGGGACGGCGGCGTGATCCTGCACTTCGACGGCCAGCAGCTGGTGCCGCGCCCGAGCGGCACCACCGCCGGGCTGTACGCCGTCCACGGTGCTGGCCGCGATGACGTGTGGGTCGCGGGCGACGACTGCGCCATCCGGCGCCGCGAGCGGTCCAGCTGGGGCGACGGTCCGCTGATGTCCTACGAGGCGTTTCAGAAGACCCAGGTCGGGATCCTGGACAACATCGTCGGCCGGCGCCCTCCACCCGCCTGCAGTGCGCGCTTCGTCTCCCTGTGGCGGCCCGACGCCGACATGCAGCGGGTGAAGACCTTCATCCCCCGTCTGGCCCGGCTGCTGGAGCGCGACCCGGACATCAGCCGCGTCGCCTACCGCAAGCCGATCAAGTTCTTCAAGGACCACGCCCTGCTGTACGCCGACGTGGAGGACCTGAACCAGCTGCGGGACACGCTGGAGGAGAACCTCGAGCGCGAGACCGCCAAGGGGACCGGGCTGTACATCGATCTGGAGCAGGAGCGGACGCAGAACAGCCGCAAGCAGGCGACGGGGCTGCAGCAGAAGATCGACCGCATGGCGGACGAGTTCGGTTTCGGCACCGGCGAGTGGTACATGCACCCCGACGGGACGTCGCTCGGCCTGGTGGTCTACCCGGCGAGGAGCGGATCGGACCTGGAGCACCTGCGATCGCTGCAGAAGCAGATCCGGAGCATCGTGGACAGTAGTGGCTATGGCAAGGTCGATCCCCTGCTGCGAGTGGACATCGCGGGCGACGGCGTGGACAAGATCCGCGAGTACGACGCCAGCGTGCAGGACATCTTCGGGCTCACGCCCTACGCCATCGGCGGGATCATCCTGCTGATGCTGATCTACTTCCGCTCCGGTGTGGGGCTGATCTTCGTCGCCCTCCCGCTGGGCATGAGCATCGCATGGACCTTCGCCATCACCACCCTGTTCATCGGTACGCTGAACCTGGTGACGGGGTTTCTGTTCGCCGTGCTGTTCGGTCTCGGCATCGACTACGGGCTGCAGCTCTACGCCCGGTACCGCGAGGGACGGCTGGCCGGGCTGAGCATGGAGGACGCCAAGAGCCACATGGTGCTGGACACCGGGCGCGCCACGCTGACCTCTGCGCTCACCACCACCGCCGCGCTCTTGACCCTGACCGTGATGGACTTTCGCGGCTTCTCCGAGTTCGGGTTCATCGCCGGGATCGGTGTGCTGCTGGCGATGGTCAGCTTCATCCTGGTGATGCCGGCGCTGATCTCCCTCGCGGAGCAGCTGCACCTCATCCACTTCAAGCCCGAGCGTGCACGGGCCCACGCGGAGGACACCGCGCAGCGACAGGAGCCGTTCGCCTGGCCTCGCCTGGTGCTGGTGGTGTCCGTGTTTCTGCTGGCCGTGGGGGTGGTGGCGGCGACTCGCGTACGGTTCGAGTACAACACGCGCAAGCTGCGGCCCCCGGGGCACGAGGACGAGGTGGAGCGGCGCAGCGGGACGAGCTACGGGCGATCGTTCACCCCGACGTTGATGGTGGCCGACACGCGGGACCAGCTGCGCGCCGCGATCAAGGCCGTGGAGAGCCTCCGTGACCGACGCGCGCGTCAGCACCAGAAGCGGGTGACGGGGACCGTGTTCAGCATCCTCAACTTCGTGCCCGGGCGCCAGCACGAGAAGCGCGCGATCCTGGAGGAGATCCACGAGCTGCTGCAGGACCGGCGCTGGAACCTGGTGCGTGAGGCGACGCGACAGCGGCTGAAGCTCGACGAGCTGCGCACCATGGCCCGGGCCCGCCCCTTCGACCTGGAGCACCTGCCGCGTGAGGTGCGGCGCAGCTTCCGCGGACCGGGGTTCGGCAACGTGTGGCTGGCGATGGTGTCCCACCGCGTGGACCTCGGCGACATCCGCCAGGCGGCGCTGCTCAAGAGCGTGCTGGGGAGCTTTCAGGGGGCGCGCTACGTCAACCTGCTCGATCTGGTGCCGCGGGGGGCGAAGGTGTTCACCGACGGGGATCGCGCGGAGGTGCGGTGCCCGGGCGGGGCCGGCCAGGAGGCCTGTGTCGAGCGGGCGCTGCGGCAGCTCAGGGGAGTCGCGGACCGGGGCCGACCGGTGTTCTCCCACGTCGTCCGGGCCCGGGAGGCCTACGACCAGAAGCTGGCCGTGGCCGGCGGACTCCGGGGTCAGGTGCTGGCCGTGCTCGGATCCTCGAGCTACCTGCTGCGGGTGACGCACGGCGCGGCGGTCGAGCCATCGGGGACGTTCCACGTCTCCAGCGGAGAGATGGTGCTGGCCGAGGTGGTGGATCTGCTGCTGAAGGAGGGGCGGCTGGCGTTCCTCCTCGCGTTCGGCACGATCTTCATCGCCACGTTGCTGGATTTCCGCAGCCTCAAGCTGGCGGGGCTCGCCGGCTTGCCGCTGGTGGTGGGGTTTCTGTGGACCTTCGGCATCATGAACCTCGTGGGGCTGCGGCTGAACCTGTTCAACTTCGTGATCCTGCCCGCGCTGCTGGGCATCGGCATCGACTACGGCGTGCACTACGTCCACCGCTACGAGACCGAGGGCGTCGGCAATCTGGCCCGGGTGATGCGGGCGCTGTACTGGGTGATCTTCTTCTGCGCCGCCACCACCGTGGTGGGATTCGGCAACATGGCGCTGGCCAACCACCCCGGCCTGCGGTCCCTGGGTCAGCTGGCGATCATCGGGCTCGGGTGCATGTTCTTCGCCTCGACCTACACGTTGCCTTCGGTGCTGTACGCCATCGAGATGCTGCGCGGCCAGCGGCGGGCGCTGGTCGGTGAGCACGAGGACGTGGTGATCTACGCCGTGACCTATTGCCCCGCCTGCCGCCTGGTGCGGCGGCTGCTCACCGACCGCAACGTGCCCTTCACCTACCTCGAGCTCGATACGCTGGGGGCGAAGGAGCGCGCGCAGGTGGCGGCCCGACTGGTGGAGAAGGCGGGCACCGACGAGCTGCCGGTGACGCAGATGGGTGATCGCTTCATCAAGGGGTTCGATCCGGCGGCGCTCACCACGTCGCTGGAGCAGCACCGGGCCAGATTCGGTTCTGCTCCAGCAGATCCTGGTTGAGGAACATCACCGACAGCTGCTTGCGGAACCGAGCCAGCCGCCCGTCGGGGAGGGACTGGACCAGGTTGTGTGCCTCCCGCGGATCCCGCTGCAGATCGTAGACGAACTCCGACTCGGTCCGGAAGTGGAACACGTACTTCAGCGGCCGATCGACCACGGCATAGTACTGGCCGTCGTAGGGCTGGAGCAGGTAGATCGGCGGCTGCCCGTTGTGGTCCGGGTGCAGCATGGACCGGCCGAGGAAGTGGTTGGTCTGGTTGATGCCCAGCAGCTCGAGCACCGTGGGTGGCAGGTCGATCTGGGAGTGGATGCGACGGGTGACGACGGCGGGCTGCAGCCGGCCGCTCCACAGGATGAGCATCGGCGTGCGGAAGTTCTCCTCGTAGGCCGCCACCTTGTTGTAGTAGTTGCCGTGCTCGCCGATGGGGAAGCTGTGGTCCCCGGTCACCACCACCACGCTGTTGTCCAGATAGCGCCGCTGCTTCAGCAGGCGGAAGAACTCTGCCATGTATCGGTCGGCGAGGTAGATCGAGTTGGCGAAGTTCTGTTCGTAGGTCGTCGGCCTGGGGTAGAGGTAACGCTCGTCGGCCGGGATCTCGTTGTACGGGTTGTGGTTGCTGATGGAGGCGATGAACGCGAAGTAGCGCCGTGACCGGGTCGCCCGCAGCCCGTCGAGGTAGTGGAACAGCTTGCGGTAGTGCACGTCGTCCTGGAAGCCCCAGCCCCAGTAGTACTTGCGCGGCACGTCCTTGACGAAGTCGCCGTTCATGGTCTTGACGTGCATGAAGCCCAGCCGCGCCATGGAGACGTCCGTGTTGTCGAACTCCTCCGGGGCGTAGCCGTCGAAGTACAGCGTCTCGTAGCCCTGCTCCTTGAGGATCTTCGGCAGGCAGTGGAGCCGGAGCGTGTCGAAGTCGGAGAAGATCTTGCGCCGCATGCTGGGGAGGATGGAGCACAGCATCGCGGCGTGGCCCTTGGCGGTCTGGATCGAGTTGCCGTAGAACCGCGCGATGTGCAGCCCCTGACGGGTCAGGCGGTTGAAGTTCGGCGTGTACTCCTTGCCCTCGGGCGTCCGGGCCAGGGCGTAGTTGGCGTTGAACGACTCCAGCGCCAGAATGAAGAGGTGTGGCGCGTCGGCGGACGCCGCGGTCGTCAGCCGCGGGGGAACGCGACGGAGGAAGGGGAAGGGCGCACGGGGGTCGATGCCCTGGCTGGCCAGGTACCGTGCGTCGATGATGCGGTGCCGGGGAAAGTAGTAACGAAAGATGGACTGCGTGAAGCACACCACCTCGTCGTAGAGGTAGACCGGCGAGGCGGTGAGCAGAGCGAGGACCATCACGCTGGTCAGCAGGTGCAGGCGATATCGGGCGGGGCGTCCCCAGCGGGAGAACAGGCGCCATCGCACCTCGAGCACCAGCATCAGCACCAGGAACAGCGCGATGCCGGCCATGCCGTACTTGCCGTAGTGCCCGGCGAACAGCAGCTTGATGCTCTCCTGGTAGAAGATCTCACGGAAGTTGTCTCGAACGAGCCCGTAGTTCAGCAGGCTCTTGGACTCCAGGTGCACGAAGCACAGCGAGCCGTAGGCCAGGATCACCAGGCAGTTGACAACGGTGAGGAGGATCCGCCGGCGATGGAGCAGGAGGTGGACCAACTGGACCAGCGCGATGCTCGGCAGGTAGGAGACCAGCAGCACCAGCAGGCCGTGGAGGTTGAACTCGACCTTCTCGATGTGGTGGCGGTGGAACACCACGACGAACACGGTCTGCAGCAGGAGCAGTATCAAGGTGGTGGGGTAGATCGAGACCGGGATCCGGCGGGCGATAGCCCGCGCCCGATCGAACCACTCAGACATGAGCCACCTCGGGGGCCGGTGCGTTCTCGCGCTCCGGCGGTGCGCTGGGCCAGTGGCGCTGCACCAGCACGCCAGCGGCGCAGGACAGCACGGTCAGGCCCCAGCCGGCGAACACGTCGACCACCCAGTGGTACCGCAGATAGACCGTGGAGATCCACAGGCTGACCGTGAGGATGGTCCAGATCGGCGCCACCAGGTGTCTGAGCGGGACGGTCCTTTGGTGCCGCAGCATGAAGAACAACGTCACCGAGGACACGGCGGTGTGGAGGCTGGGGAAGCAGTCCCGGGGGAAGTACTGCAGCCGCGTCACCACGCGCTTCGCCGTCCAGAAGAAGTACCAGCCCACCAGCGGCTTGTGGTAGGCGTCGGCCAGGATCAACTGGGGACCCACCGCGGGGACGATGATGTACCCCAAAAAGCCGCCGTAGAACGTGACCAGCAGCGCGAGCTGCAGCTCCTTGAAGGCCGGCACGTGGCCCCGGAAGTAGAGCCACCCGCTGAGCAAGAAGGGCAGGACGAAGTAGGTCATGTAGGCCACCGCCATGTAGTCCGTGAGCAGGGGGTGCATGACCCGTTCCAGCCACAGCGTCGGCTGGACTCCGAAGAGCCACAGGTCGGCCCGTGCCAGGTGGTGATCGAGGGTCTGCGGCCGGATCCACATCGTCAGATCGTGGAGATTCTCGTAGACCCACAGACACAGCACGAAGGGCAGCCAGTCCCGGACCATGGCCATGGCGCGACTGATCCCCTCGCGGCGGTCGTCGCTGTGGGCCAGCTTGCGGGCCTGGCCCAGGATCGATGCCACGACGAAGATCCCCATCATGTACAGCGCGTATTGCACCGACATCGGGTTGTGGCGGTAGGGCTGGGGATAGACCAGCTTGAGCACCACCAGCAGCAGGCCGAAGGCCGCCAGCACGAAATACTGCGGCGGAACTTGTTGGGCGATGTGGCGAAGCAGGGGGTGCGGCATGGCTCGGCTGTTATATACCAAATGACCTGAGAGTGAAGCGCGACATGGATCACGGAAACCCGTTCGTGACCTGGTGCACACTGGCCTCAGTGACCCCGCTGCGCATTTCCCTTGAAGCTGCCGAAAAAGTGATCCATCACAGCCCCACAGGCGCGAACACCCTCGGGTGTGATCTGGCGCACATCTGCTGGATTACAGGGGATAAAGAGTTGACATGGGTCACGGTCGAGCTGTAATAGTGCAGCGCAACGGTGGCAAACCCTGGCAGGTTTTCAACAACAGACTGTTGAGTTGCTGCCAGGCTGACGGTCAGGATGCACGCAACCATAGCAGCATGGATGAACGCCATGGGTGGCACGCCCGATGCTTTGGAAGCCGAGGAGACACCCAGGCGAGAGCGATAACATGATCAAGAAAGCCATCCTACTAGCAGCCAGCAAGGGACGCAGACTCAACGGTCAAGACGTCCCCTCACCCCTCACGGTCGTGGGGGGCGAGCCTCTGATCAAGCGGACGCTCATGGTCCTGGAGGGCCTCGGCATCCACGAGTCCGTGGTGGTCGTGGGGTATCGCGGTGAGGAGATCCGGCGCTGGGTCACCTCGGACCCGGACATCACGAGCAGCATCATCTGGGTCGAGAACCCGGACTGGCACCTGCCGGACGTGAGCTCGCTGCTCCGGGCCCGGCCCTATGTCGACGGGCCCACCCTGGCGCTGAGCACCGAGCTTGTCTTCGCCCCGGAGATCCTCGCCCCGCTGCTGGACCAGCAGGATTTCGATGGGGACGCGATGCTGATCGTGGACCGCAAGCTGTCACAGGTCTACGACCTGGCGGGGTCGTTGAAGGTCAAGACCGCCGGCAAGCGGGTGGTCGCCGCCGGAACCGCGCTCGAGGACTTCGATTCGGTGGCGGTGGGCATGGGCGTGGTGCGACCCGAGGTGCTGGACACGCTGGAGGAGAGCGGGGCCGACAGCTTGATCTCGGTGTTCGGTGACAAGGTCCGCTCGGGCCGCGTGCTGGCCCACGACGTGCTGGACGCCAAGTGGCAGGAGATCTCGTCGCCCGAGACGCGGCTCCACGCCGAGTGGCTGCTGCGGGCCTACGGCGACGATCTCAGCGGCCACCTCACGGCGGCGCGTCCCACACCCAACGATCCCCAGCGGACGCTGAGCTACATCGAGGGTCTGCTGTCGGAGAAGAGCGCGCGGCACTACGTGCTGTTCAACCCGGGGCCGGTGTTGACCTCGGCGCGGGTCAAGAGCGCGCTGGTGCACCACGACGTGTGCCACCGTGACAGCGACTACTCCACGGTGCTCAAGGGGCTGGAGCGCAAGCTGCGTCGAGTCTGCCGCGGTGGCCCCGAGCACGACATCGTGCTGTTCTCGGGCTCGGGGACGGCGGCGATGGAGGCCACGGTCTCCAGTTGCGTCCCGGCGGACGGCAAGCTGCTGGTGGTGTCCAACGGCGCCTTCGGCGAGCGGTTCTCCGAGATCGCCGCGGTGCACAACATCCAGATCGTGCACCTGCGCTACGACTGGGGTGAGCTGATCGACGTCAAGGACGTGGCGCGAATGCTGGAGCAGGAGCCGGGCATCGTGGCCGCCATCATGTGCCACCACGAGACCTCGGTGGGGATCCTGAACCCGATCCGGGAGATCGGGGAGCTGTGCCGCAGCCACGACGTGATGTTCTTCGTCGACGCCGTCTCCAGTCTGGCGGGCGAGGACGTGGACATCCGACGCGACCAGATCGACGTGCTGATCTCCAGCGCCAACAAGTGCTTGCACGCCATTAGCGGCGTGTCGTTCATCTGCATCAACAAGCGCATCTGGCAGCGCATCGAGAACATCCCGCCCCGGGTATACTATCTCGATCTCAAGCGCTACCACCGCATCAGCCAGGAGATTTCCCAGACCCCGTTCACCCCGGCGGTCTCCAACTTCTTTGCGCTGGACGCCGCGCTGGACGAGCTGCTGAAGGAGGGGGTCGACTCCCGGGTGGCGCACTACCAGAGCATCAACCAGCGTATCCGGCGTGAGCTGCAGCGCATGGGGCTGAAGCGGTTCACCACCACGGGGCACGAGTCCCACACCATCACCACGGTTCATGTCCCGGAGTACATCGCGTTCAAGGACCTGTACCAGGAGATGAAGGACCGCGGCTACATCATCTACGCCTGCAAGGAGCACCTGCAGGATCGCTACTTTCAGATCGCCAACATGGGCGCGCTGAGCGACAAGATGATCCAGGGGTTCCTCGATACGCTGGCCCACGTGCTGCAAGAGGCAGCCGCGCGGAACCAGCGAACCACCCTGAGGGGGGTCCGCGCCGCGGCCTCCTGAGCCTGCCGTCGACGTGCTCGTCGCACACTTCTCAGATCTCCATCAGCTCGACTTGGAGGGCGTCCGCCTGCGCCAGTTCGTGGGCAAGCGCGCTACCGGCGCCATCAACCTGATGCTCAGCCGGGGCGGGGAGTTCCCGACTTCGGTGGCGCGGACCCTGATCCGCGACGTTGTGTGCCAGCGACCGGACCACGTGATCGTCTCCGGCGATCTGACCAACCTGTCCCTGGTCTCCGAGTTCGAGCTGGTGCGGGGTTTGCTCGAGCGGCTCGAGCTCCCGCCGTCCGAGGTCACGGTGATCCCGGGGAACCACGACTACTACACCCGCGGTAGTGCCCGCCGGGATGATTTTGGCCGGATCATGGCGGCCCACGTCGAGGGTGACGAGGTGGCGGAGCGGAGCGAGGGAGCCTCCCTCGAGCCCCGAGTGGAGCGCACCCGTGGGGGCGCGCGCTTTCCGCTGCTGCGGGTGCGCGGGGAGCTGGCGGTGGTGGCGCTGTGCTCGGCCCATCCCACGCCGCCGCTCATGGCCCACGGCACGCTGGGGTCGCGTCAGACCGAGGCCGCGGGCCGCCTGCTGTCAGGCGCGGCGTGCCGGGATCGCTTCCGCCTGGTGGTGCTGCACCACCCACCGCACGTGGAGCACACCAGGTGGCACAACCGCCTGACCGATCGCGCGCGCTTCCGGGCGATGATCGGCCAGGAGGGTGCGGACCTCGTGGTGCACGGGCACCTGCACCGGGCGATTCGCACACAGATCGCCGGGCCCGCGGGCCCGGTGCCGGTGATCGGGGTCGGGTCGGGGACCTGGCTCAGTCCCGAGGAGCCCGCCCGTCGGGCGCAGTACAACCTGTACCGCATCGAGGACGGCCGGCTGGCGCAGGTCGTCACCCGCCGGCTGGACGCGTCGAGGCTGGGGTTCGAGACGGTGTGACGGCGGGATGGCGCGGCCGAACCCTGCCTCCTTAGCTTAGCTTAGCCCGGGCCCCTGTCTGCAGCTGGAGCGGTCTCGCCGGGGGCGATCCGCGACGGGAACAGGATCGCGGGCGACGCGCAGTCGCGCTGCTCGGCCTTGTTCGCCTCGATCCGGAAGTGCATCGGCCGCTGCTCCGGCTTGAGCTGTCCCAGGGCGATGAACCCGTAGCGGGCCTCCTTGTTCTCGAGGTGCTCCACGATCCAGCTCGCGACGCGAGATTCCCGGGCCTTGCCCTCGAGCCGATGCGCGCCGCTGAGGGGCGCTGGGGTCGCACCGCGCCGCTGAGCGGCGCCGGGGTCGCACCACCGCGCCGCACAGGGGCGCTGGGGTCGCACCGCGCCGCTGAGGGGCGCCGGGGGGTCGCACCACCGCGCCGCACAGGGGCGCTGGGGTCGCACGGGGCGCTGGGGTCGCACCAAGCTTGTTCACGTTCGGGGCACCGGGGTCGCACCAAGCTTGTTCAAGCTTGTTCACGTTCGGGGCACCAGCAAGCGCGACGGCTCGCGATCGGCGGTAACCCGGGGACCTTCTCGACAGGTGGTGGAGTTACCGCCGAATCTGGCCTCGGGCTCGGCGGTAACCCGGGGACCTTCTCGACAGGTGGTGGAGTTACCGCCGAATCTGGCCTCGGGCTCGGCGGTAACCCGGGGACCTTCTCGACAGGTGGTGGAGTTACCGCCGAATCTGGCCTCGGGCT
>Ga0210044_10001747_pt1 | contig 33090 bp, 39 predicted proteins | sample CryGey13umfilter_2_FD_183959 | JGI IMG/M metagenome (GOLD analysis project Ga0210044, IMG submission 183959) | Groundwater microbial communities from aquifer in Utah, USA - Crystal Geyser 4/9/14 3 um filter (SPAdes) (version 2) | ecosystem: Environmental > Aquatic > Deep subsurface >...
TTTTTCTGCTGTAATTTCTCAAAAGCAATTCTCTTTTGGTCAAAGCCAGATACTTGGGAAAATCAGTTTGCATAATTTAAAAATATAGTTTAAAATTAACTTATCAACAATATCTTAATTATACCAAATTATACCAATAATTCGCATAATATACCAATAAAGGTCGCTTATACGAAATGTTTTCGCATAATAAAGAGTTGTGCGAAATAAATTTTTTATCTTTGTGAAAATTAAAAGTTTTGTGATTTAAACAGGGACAGAAAATTTGATTTTTTTTATTTATAGAGGGGTAATAAGGAGTTTTTTTGCTCCTGGAATCGCAAAAAAGTTTATTTATATAACTTTGATAAAAATGAACACCACAACAAAAAAATATTTAGCTTTTGCGTCCTATGATTTTAGCAATTCTGGATATGTGATAATGTTCCAGTCTTTTTTATTTCCAGTTGTTTTAACGAGTGTATTAGCATCTACTTCGTTCGACGCAAATAAAACTTGGGCGTGGTTGGTTATGGCTTCGTCAATAATTTCGGTTGTCGGCGCTCCATTTCTCGGAAAACTTGCCGATAAAATCGGCAAATGGAAGGTTTTTTCATTGATGGTGGCTTTGGCGGGGTTATTAGCTGCCCTTACAATCAATAGTCTAAGTGCTTGGATTTTGATTATTGGTTTTTTGATTTTTAACACCGCTTTTGAATTTTCTCAAAGTTTATACGATTCTTTTTTGAGAAATGTCGAACAGGACGAAAAAGCCACAACCTCATTATCCACTTTTGCTTGGGGTGTGGGATATCTCGGAGGGGCAATTTTCTCAATCATCTATCTTTTTATGCAAAAAAATGATATTTCCAATAGCTTGATGCTAACTATTTTTGCCTTTTTATTTTTAGTTTTATCTATACCTGCCATAATCAGTTTCAAAAAAATAGAACGAGAAAAGAAAATTGACATAGAACTAGATGAAAATCTCAAAGATATCCTTCATCCAAAAAATCCAGTTCCTTGGGTTCATTTATTTATCTATTGGGTAATAGCTGACTGCGTGGCCGCCGCCGTTTATTTTCTGCCACTTTATTTACAACAAGAATTGAAAATAGAAATAAAAACTGTCGGCATGCTTTTGTTGGGTGCACAGGTCTTAGCTTTTCCAGCTACAATATTTATGGGCAAAGTAGCAAATAAAATCGGAAGGATACGCACAATAAAAATTTCATTATTGATCTGGGGCTTGTCTTTGTTTTTATTATTATTATTTGCTAAAGGAATTAAAGATATAATTCCAATCATGATTATGGTTTCGTTTGTCATTGGGACAACACAGTCTATCTTGAGAGCTCATTTTGCTACCCGAGTTTCAGTTGATAAATCTGGCGAAGGACTAGGTTTCTATGCTGTAGCTCAAAAATCTGCATCAATAATATCTCCAGCGTTAATTATACTCGTCACGACTATCACTAATTCAATTAAACCTGCATTTGTGGTTTTATTATTACTAGTAACCATAGGTTTTCTATTAGCGCCACAGCTTAATAAAAAACAATTAGTGCAATAAGGAGTTTTGAAAAAAAGGAATTCACCCCTAACCCCTCTTCCTTTTTTTCAAAACAAAAATCAAATTTTCTTAGTAACAAAATAAAGTTTAGTTCAATAAACACGAGATAAAAAATTTACATCGCACAACACGGCACATGCGGTTCAGAAATTTTGCGCAATTATATTCCAAGGAGTGCAAAATTTCCTCTCCCAAATTGCGCTGACGAAATGGCAAGTTTAGTGATATAATCAAGATAGGCGATAATTAATAAATTTAATCAATAATCTACGGCGCAACTTCGCATATGGTGGCACGTTAGGCACCGCGGTTCCCGGCGCATTAAGCAAAATTTTACTCTTTTAAACAAAATATTTTAGTAACCAAATATGGAGGAATTAAAAATGAGCAAAAAGCAAACTGCATTAGAATTTTTAGATAGTAAAAAGGGCAAAAAACTTTTAAAAAAGAACTTGAATGCGGCTAAAAAAATTGTCGCTGAATTAACTAGAAAAGAAAAAGTCGACCCAAAAACCTGGCAACAGAAAATAACTATTTAATTTTTGCCCACATGGGAAGAGTCTTTCTCTTCCATGATTACTAAAATATTTTGTTAGTGTTTTAATAATAAGAGCAAAACTATGCCTAACACGGCGTATCTGGCTACTCAAAAGAGAAAATTTGAATATTTTTTTATTTTTTATAAAGCCCTTTTTCAATTTTTTAAAAGAAAAGAGCAGGAGTGTTTAGTTCCTGCTCATAGGTCTGCCTCGTCTCAACGCAAAATTGTTATTAGCATTGGGACGAGGATTACAATAAACTCCGCCGCATAACTAAAAATTACGGTCTTCTTACTTAAATGAATTTCTTCGGCGACGACGGCGGCGAAGGCGACGAAGGCGGAGGCGATGGCGACGGCGACGACGGCGAAGGCGACGACGACGACGACGGAGGCGGCGGCGGAGGCGGCGGCGGCTGTTTCTTTATCACAATCACACGTAAAATATATGATAAAAAACATTGCCAATGCTATGACAGTCACCAAGGCCTGCGACTTACCAAGTTTTGACCACCAAAGACCGAGGCCGGTTTGTACGATTACGTTCATTAGGAACCTCCTTTTTTTTGTTAATATGATTTTTTTAATTAATGAATTACCCTGCGCCAAGAGCGCAGGGAAAAGCAAGTTCTAAATTGAGTGGGGAGTGTTTGGAATATAATGAAATGTGTTATTTTGAAGATCAAGAAAAATGTTCAAAATATTCTCCAAAATATAAATAAAGGGACACACTGATGTCCCTATTTTTTTAAGTATTTTGTTTGTCGCTCTCGTAACATTTTGACTGCAGTCAAAATAAAGAGCAATACATCCGATAACACGGCATATCTGAAAAAAGTTTTTACAAAACTTTTTCGCAAATGCTATGCACTTCAGCTATGCGACGCATTATTCTTTCCTCCCAACTAACCCCTTGATAAACCCCCAGCCATAAACCAAATGCGTGGGAATGATATACAAGATTGAAGCCAAGGCCACCATTGGCTTTTTTGTTTTTAAAAAAATCTGAAGCGCTGCCGTTAAAACGGCTAAAAAATAAATCAGCCAGAACGTTAGATAAATTAAATCAAATGGCCGGGGTAAAAATAATAAAAGCCAACCGCCTAAAACAAAAAGCACGAAGAGAAACGGTAAAAAATATTTTATCTTGAGTGAATTTTTCTGGCGCAGCCGGACAAACAATCCCCGCTTATAATTACCCGCCTGGCTTAAATGCTTTTTAAAATTTTCCCGGCGATGATGATAAACCATTACTTCTGGCGCATATAATATTTTTTTACCTGCTTTAATTAAATGATTGCACAAGACGCTGTCCTCTCCCGGCCAGTACTTTTCGTCAAACCCTCCGGCGGCCAAATAATCTTTCTGCCTAATTAAAAAATTCATGCTTGGCCAATCAGTCACGAATTTTTTCTTGCCCGGCCAGAAACGATCGGGATTAGCGCCGCCAAACCAACTCAAATACATTGCTCCGGACACCTGCTGCCAAAAACTGTCTGCTGCTGGCGTCACTCCCGGCCCGGCCACAGCCGTAATATTTTCATCTTTAAAATATTCCTCTGCCTTTGACAGCCAATCATGGCGCGGATAGGCATCATCGTCAATAAACGCCAAAATTTCACCTTGGGCCTGACGCGCGCCGATATTCCTCTTGGCGCCGGGTTTTATTGGGCCGGTGGGAACAATTCTAATACCCCCTCTTAGTCTCCCCCTTACTAAGGGGGAGATACAAGAGAGGGTGTCTGGTAAAATAATTACTTCAAAATTTTCATAATCCAATTTTGAAATATGATCCAAACATTCTTTTAAAAAATCATTACTTTTTTTGCAAGGAATAATTATGCTTATCATAATATTTTAATATCCGCAACCGATAAATAATCGCCAAAGTATCAATCAGCAACGGCCAAGCCACTTGCCATAAATGAAAAAGCTCCTTAAGCGAATTAGTCCCGAAATCACTTTTATAATCCAGCTTGATCGGCGCCTCAAAAATTTTTTTATAGCCCAAATGGCTGGCCACTGTTAAAAGCTCCAAATCAAAAGCCCATTTTTTGACCAGCACCCTTGGCAAAGAGCTGGCTAAAACTTCCCGCTTAAATAATTTTAAGCCCACCTGCGAATCCCGGACTCCTTTTAAATCACAAAATATTCTGATAAAAATCTGGTAGCAAAAACTCAATATCCGCCGCAGCAGCGGATAATTGACTTCTGAATAAGGATGCCTTTTTGAGCCAATGACAACATCCACCCCGTAAATTTCCATCAAATTGACGAAATTTTTAATCTCCCTGGGGTGTAATTCCAGGTCGCCGTCAATAAAAACAATCAGGTCTCCCTTTGACTGCTCAAAGCCGTATTTTAAAGCATGGCCCTTGCCCTGATTGATATCGTAATGAAAAAATTTAATTTTCTCGTTTAAATAACTAAAACTCGGCTGATAATTTTTACTGCCGTCATCAACCACAATAATTTCGTAATCTGAAAAATTAGCAGTCAGCTCAAAATTCAGTAAATTCAAATTATCATTAAATTTCTGATTAATATTATACACCGGCACGATGACTGAAATTGTCTTTTTTTCTGGCATAAATATAGTAAATAATGAGTAAAATCAAACACAACCCCATCACGCCAGCCATAATCCAGACCAGCTGCCCAATTGACGCGTGCCAAATCAAAATTAAAACCAATTGCAAGACGCCAATTCCAGCCAACAGCCAGACAAACTTTGTCTGATTAATCGCCAGTAAATATTGCGAGATTAAATAAACTAAACTGTAAAAAAGCATTGCCAGCCCGAACCAGCCCAAATAAGGCGCCATGGCGAGAAATTGGCTGCCGACAATTATCTTGACGATTAAACCGGGCAGTAAAAAATATATGGCCGTGGCCATCGCCCCGGCAATTAAAGCTATGCCCGCTGAATTTTTTAAGATTTTGCCATGGTCGCCCTGATTAGTATGCGCCGCCACGCTCATCGGAAACATCACCGCGACCAACGGCCCGATAACAAAAAATATTATATGCCCGATGACTGCCAAAGCCGCGTATTGCCCCGCGTCCGCGGGATCAAAAAAATGCTTGGCTAAAATTATATCAATATTCATCAGCCAAGTCATGAAAAAAAATGTAAAAAAAACCGGCATTAAATATTGCCGCATGACTGGCATATCTTGGGAGGTGATGAATCGTCTCTCTCCATTATTTTTATAGCTAAATAAAAACTTCAAAGGCAGCCAAGCCAAGACGTAGCCTGCCATGCCGGACAAGGCCACGGCGCCCACCGCGCCTGAAACGTAAAAACCGAATTTAACAAAATAATAACCGAGTAAAATTTTGACCAGGACTGACAAAGAACTCGCGATGGAAAATTGTTTAAATTTTTGTAAGCCCTGCAAAAAAGCGTTATTGACTGAACTGAGCAAAGAAACTAACATCACCAGCGCTAAAACGATTAATGGCACAACACTGGTTAAATTCAAAAAACCAGACAACCAATTTTTTATTATCAAAAACAAGATGAAGAATATCGCGCCTGTTAAAAATATTTTTTTTGATAAGCCAACTAATAAATATGCGATTTTACCCTGTTCATTTTGCGCCGTGAAACCAGCCACAGATTTGACAATCACGGTTGATAAGGTGGCCAAAGGTATGCCCAAAATTGCAACCAGAGCCAAAACAGACTGGAGTTCGCCGTAGCCTTCAACGCCTAACATTCTGGCCATTAAGAAGTTAAAAATATAACTTCCCAAACCGCCAACGGCCGAGCCAGCCAAAAAAATCAAACTGTTGCCGTAAAATTTGTTGTTTTTTATCGCCTGCATCATGCTACAATTATACCAACTAAAATACTTTTGGCAAATAAAAAAAGCCTTAAGGGGCTAAAAATTTATCATTCACCATTTATTATTTATCATTAATACGCTGGCCTGCCTACTAATCTTCTTTTGCCTTTAATGAATAATAATCCGACTATGGGCAAAACCAACCATAAAAAGCTGCCGATGTCACTGATAAAAACAGACAAAAACCAAGGTGAAAATTGGCTTAAAAATTTACTGGGCAGAATCGTCAGCACGATACTGACTAAAAGTCCGGTATAAAGCAAACCAGCAATAACGGCCTGATACCAACGTACAAAAAAATTACTCACATAACTGCTTCTCAAAATTCTTGTCCAGGCTAATATTAAAATTGTCAGAAATGCCGCCGCGGCGAATATTACCAGCATCCCCCACCAGCTATTAGCCCATTCGCCCAAATTCAAGACATCAGTAGGAAAAAAATTAGCCACCAAAAAACCAATGTAAGTGGCGAACAGATTGATCACCATTTGATGCCTGTCAAGCATAAATCCATAAATGCCGATAACTATCACTGCCAGTAATATAATCAAAATATTGCCCACATATCCTGGATTGGCAATTGCTCCAGCTACGTCCATCGCTTCTCCCGGCACTTTAAGAGTGATAGCAAAAAAATTAACCATAAAGGAATTAGATTAACTGCTACTGTTAGTATAGCATATTATAATTCCTGTTCCAATTCCTCCAATAATTTTTTGGCCTGCCTGCTTAATTTCTTCGGCGTCTTAACTGCAATCTCCACTAAGTGGTCGCCCCTGCCCCGGCCATGCAACCTGACCACCCCCTTGCCATTTAATTTAAATACTGTCCCGCTCTCCACACCAGCCGGAACCTTGAGCGTTACTGGCCCGTCAACAGTCAGCACTCCAATTTTATCTCCCAAAGCCGCCTGAACAATATTAATCTGCTGCCGAGATAAAATATTATAATCCTGGCGCTCAAACCCTGGTTCAGATTTGATTCTAAAGGTTATATACAAATCTCCGGCAGCCGCTCCTTTTTGGCCAGCTTCGCCCTGACCCCCAAGTTTTATGGATTCTCCGTTATTTATCCCGGCTGGTATTTTGATTTTTAATTGCTTGCTTAATTTTAGCCTGCCAGCTCCATGACACTGGCTACAAAATTTATCAGGCTTCTTGCCTTCTCCCTGGCAAGTCGGACAAACACTCTGTGATTGGATAATACCAAAAATAGTTCTCTGCTGCTCCGTTATCCGGCCGCTGCCTTTGCATTGCGGACAAGTTATAATTTTAGCGCTTGAGTCATAACCTTTGCCAAAACAATTATCACATTCTGCCATTTTTTCAAAATTAATAATCTTCTCAGCGCCAAAAGCAGAATCTCTCAAACTTATTTCCAGCTGATATTCAAGATCAGCGCCGGCAGTATTTGCCCTTCTCTGCCGCCTTTGTCCGCCTCCTGCGGAAAAAAAATCGCTAAAAATATCGCCTAAATCAAGATCATCAAAATTTATATTTGTCCTAAATCCCTGTGAACCAGCGGAACGCGCAAAATCCTGCCAATTAAACCCTTGGCCAGTAAATCCCCCGCCTGGCCATCCCTGTCCGCCTGCGGCAGAACCAAAACCGGCACCATTAAACGTGGCGCCAAACTGGTCATATTGCTTTCGTTTTTGTTCGTTGCCCAGTACTTGATAAGCTTCATTAATCTCTTTGAATTTTGCTTCATTGCCTGTTCCATTCTTGTCAGGATGATACTGGTGAGCCAATTTCCGGAAAGCTTTCTTTATTTCCTCCTGGTTGGCATTTTTTTGCACGCCGAGAGTTTGATAATAATCTTTTGCCATAATTAAAAAGAAACTTGAAAAACTATCCTTTAAACCCAATTTCTTCCGGCGCTTCTGCTTCTTCAATCTTACCGAATTTCTCCTCATACTTCTTGAGGTTTTCCGTCAAAGCCGCAATCACCCTTTTCAAATGCCCGGGCGACATTATGACCCTTGAGCTAACAATTCCTGCTCCCATATGCGGACTCAAATTTAAAAAATCCAAAATAAATTCTTCGCGCGAATGCGCCACCTGCATGGCGTTGGCATAAACACCTTTTAAAATTTCATCAGGGATTTTAATCTGCATCTGTCTTTGTTGCCCCTGTTGTTGATTTTGATTCTCCATAAATTTTTATCAAATTAATAAATAAACTCTTAATCACTATTTCTCATCTTTCTTGACCTCTTCATATTCCCCCTCTTGTGTTTTTCCGCCAGCCCGCCCCGCTTCGCTTGGCGAGGCCGGGGAGGATGATCCGCCCTTGGCGGACTTTTCTTCATTCCCTGTTCCCTGCCTGCCCGCCGAATTGGAGGGTTGATTGTTCCCTGCATTCTGTTGAGAATACATTGCCGCCCCGACTTTCTGTATTTCAGTAGAAAGCTCCTCTGTTGCCTTTTTAATAGCTGCTACATCATCCCCCTTGCTTTGAGCGAGAACATTTTTCAGAGCTTCTATTTTTTCCTTAACGGTTTTTTTAAGCGCTTCCTCTACCTTATCCCCGGCGTCTTTCAAAGCCTTTTCCGAAGTATGGATTAAAGTCTCGGCAATGTTTTTTGCTTCCACTGACTCTTTCTTTTTTCTGTCTTCCTCGGCATGCGCTTCAGCATCTTTCCTCATCCGTTCCACTTCTTCTTTTGACAGCCCTGTTGAAGCGGTAATGGTAATGTGCTGCTCTTTGCCAGTGGCTTTATCTTGCGCTTTAACATTTAAAATGCCATTGGCGTCAATATCAAAAGAAACTTCAATCTGCGGCACACCCCGCGGAGCTGGCATAATGCCATCTAGAATAAATCTGCCCAAAGTTTTATTATCCGCTGCCATCTCACGCTCGCCTTGCAAAACATGTATTTCTACCGATGGCTGGTTATCAGCCGCCGTGGAAAAAATCTGTGACTTAGAAGTTGGGATGGTAGTATTTCTTTCAATTAAAGGTGTCCGCACCCCGCCCAATGTTTCAATGCCCAAAGTCAGCGGCGTCACATCAAGTAATAGGACATCTTTAACATCACCCTGTAAAACACCAGCCTGCACAGCAGCGCCAGCCGCCACCACCTCATCAGGATTAACTTCTAAATTCGGTTTTTTGCCAAAAAATTTCTCCACTGTTTTCTGCACTAAGGGCATTCTGGTCATGCCGCCAACCATAATTACTTCATCAATATCTTTAGTTCCAAGTCCGGCGTCTTTCAAAGCCGCTTTGACTGGTCCCATGGTTTTTTCCACTAAATCCCCGACCAATTCTTCAAGCTTAGCCCTTGTTATCTTCATTACTAAATGCTTTGGCCCATCAGCCCCTTGGGTAATAAACGGCTGATTGATTTCTGACTCCCCGGCCGTTGACAGCTCAATTTTCGCCTTTTCCGCAGCCTCTTTGACTCTTTGCAAAGCCATTGGGTCTTTAGAGAGATCAACTCCCTGATCTTTTCTAAATTCACTCAAAATATATTCAATAATCACCTGATCAAAATCATCGCCGCCTAAATGAGTGTCGCCATTAGTTGACTTAACTTCCACCGTATCTTCAGACACATCCAAAATTGAAATATCAAATGTACCGCCGCCCAAATCATAAACGGCAATTTGCTGGCCTTTTTTCTTGTCAAAGCCATAAGCCAAAGCGGCGGCTGTTGGCTCATTAATTATTCTTCTCACCTTTAAGCCGGCGATTTCACCGGCCTCTTTAGTTGCCTGCCTTTGCGCATCATCAAAATAAGCTGGCACGGTAATGACCGCTTCCTGAATCTCCTCACCTAATTTTTCCTCGGCATCAGCTTTCAATTTGGATAAAATCATAGCTGAAATTTCCTGCGGTGTATAATCCTTGCCATTCATTTCAATTTTTACACCCACGCCAGCTTGTTTAATCTTAAATGGCAACAGTTTCTTGTCACGCTGTACTTCCGCGTCATTAAATCTCCTGCCAATCAAACGTTTAATGGAAAATAAAGTGTTTAGCGGATTGATCACCGCTTGTCTTTTGGCAACCTGACCAACAATCCGTTCGCCATTTTTTGTTATGGCTACGATTGAAGGGGTCGTCCTGTTCCCTTCCTTATTCTCCAGAATCTTCGGCTTGCCTCCTTCAATTATCGCCATGGCACTATTAGTCGTGCCAAGGTCAATTCCTAATATTTTAGGCATATATTTAATAAAATTTTTAATTTATAATTTCTAATTTTTAAATAATTTTTTAATTTTTTAATTTCTATAACTTCCTTGCCCTGCCCCCTCGCTAAAAGCAAAACTCCTAAGAATAAACTCCCCTCCTATTTCTTCACCACCACTTTTACCTTCTTCGGCTTGGCTCTTTCTTCCTTGGGCACAGAAATTTTCAATACCCCGGCAGCGTATTCGGCCTTGGCCTCATCTGCCTTCACGGCCGATGGCAAAGCCACTGCCCGATGGAATGAACCATATTTGACTTCTTTTCTGTAATAATTCTTTTCATCCACCTCGCTTTTCTTTTCCGCTGAACCTTCAATGGTCAAGACATCATTCTCAACGGAAATATTAACCTTCTCCGGATCAACCCCGGGCAATGGCGTTTCCACATAAACATTATTTTCGTCCTCCCAAACATCAACTGCCGGGGCAAAACTTGACAGTCCCTGACTTGGAAAACTGTCAAAGAAACGATCCATTTCATTAAACGGATCAAGCATTGGTGTCCATTTAATTAGAGACATATATTTTTTCTTTAATTTATAATATAACTTTAGCCGGATACAAAACCTTGCCATTCAGCTTGTAACCAGCTTTAATTTCTCTTGTAATAATATTTTTATCAGATTCTTTTTTTATCACTTCGTGAATCTCCGGATCAAATTCTTCTCCCACCGTCTTGATCTCCGTCACCCCGTTTTCTTCCAAAACTTTCTTAAATTGAGCGGTGACATGCTCTATGCCTGCTAACCAATCTCCCTTTTCCGCCTGGCTATGCTTTAAAGCAAGCTTTAAATGGTCGTAAACCGGTAAAAAAACGACTAATAACTGTTCGTTCGCCATTTTCAGCCATTCACTTTTTTTCTTTGCCGTTTCACGTTCTAAATTATGATAATCTGCCAGAGCTCTCTTCCAGCCATTCAAATATTCATCACTTTTTTTTAAAAGCTCTTCATAGGATAATTCCTTGTCATTTTGTTTATTCATAGTTTATTTTAATAATTTTTTAGTATAATTTATCAGGCCTAGATTCCTCTGATAATCCATCCTGACCGGACCTAAAATTCCCAGCATTTTATCATCAATTTTGGTTAAGATACTAGCACACTGTTTGGCGAAATAATTATCTTTGCCAATTTTAATTTCAGTCTCTTGAACTGAATCAAAAATTTTCTCAACCACTTCATCCAAATGATCCACCACAAAACTCAAATCATATATCAAATCAAAATCCGCGAATTCAGGCTGCGTTAATAAATTTGATATGCCCGTATAATAAATATTATTTTTTTCAAAAGCCACCACCACCGCTGCGTTAGACAGTTCAGCAATTTTTTTAGCCACATTTTTAATGTTATTGCCTTCCTCGCTCTTGGCAGTGGCTAAGGCCTCTTTATCTCCCCGATTAAGCTCAACTTCTTTATCTAAATAATTATCCAAATAACATTGATATCCTTTTTCAGTGGGTATTCGCCCGGCAGAAGTATGGGGATGCGTGATATATCCTTGACGCTCAAGTTCTGCCATGTCATTTCTTATGGTGGCTGAAGAAACATTCATCCGATATTTATCTACTAAAAAGTTAGAACCTATTGCCCGACCAGAATTAATATGTTCGTGTAAGATATTTAAGAATAATTGTTTTTGGCGCTCATTCATGCTTTTCATTGTATTTATAGTATAATCTATCTTTTAGCACTCGTCAAGCCAGAGTGCTAATTTATTATATATCCCTATAAAATACCTGTCAAGATGATGATTTTAGAATCAATTAAAATAGCAAAATTTTCTTACAAAAAAACTCGCCCCGCAGCCGCGGGACTCAAACAGTTTTTGCTCAAAAATTTTGCTATTTTAATTGGCCTCTTTACACCAAAAAGCTGCCGGCCAACCAGAGCTAAGGAATCTTTTCCCCGATTTTACATCGGGGGAGAAGAGAAATTCTTGCCAGGCACCTTTATGGCGCCTGGTCAGTTCCGACATAAGTCAGAATTTAAATTCCTAGGCTCAAAATTTTTAAAACCGGCAGCTTTTTGCCAACGAAAATATAAATTCTCGCTAATTTCTACTGCTAAAAAGCATTATAACAAAAAATAACATCATTAGCAACAAAAAAATTCTAATAATTTTGATTAAAAAATATTTAAATATTAAAACTCCCCAAAACCGGAGGAACAACTAATAGGAGATTTATGTTCCTCCCGATTTTGGGGAGTATAGATGATTTTTAAACCAACTAATCTGGAGGCTTGCCCCCCGACGAGCTGACGCTATCGGGGGGCTAAAACCATGATAAAAAATATTGGAGCATGGCTAGTGATAAAGCAAGTAAAACCTGCCTATCTAAGCATTAATTCTATGGAAAATTCCAGTCGAAACCAGATTATGTCCATAAAAATTAACACGTAACCTCCAAATTAGCTGGCTTAAAATTTTATAAGTAAAATTTTAAAAACAAAAAACACTTCTTTTTAAGAAGAGTTTATAATTCGCCTAATAAAAAATATTATCTGCAAAATATTATCTCTCTTCTCAAAGATAATAAATTAAATTGTCAAAACAGATATCGTATTATCATAGCATATATTCAAAACCTTGTCAATAGTAATACTAGAAAAATGTTTAAAAACAAAAGATTTTAGCTGATATTAGCTAAAATCTTTTATAATAAATCCTAATTACTAATTACTAATTACTAATTTAATTACTTTTTATTTCTACTCCATAAAACTTATCAGTATCCAGAACACTCTTAAATTCAACATTATCCCCCACTTTCACGCTTTCTGGCATCCTTGTTTGAACTGCCCAATTTGGAGCGAGTTTTATTTTACTTTCAAATTCCACACCATCTGTGCCTGCCTGCTTTTGAATCAATAAGCTATAAACTTGTTCCCCGCTCTCCTGCTTAACTGCTTTCTTTTCCTTGCCCAAAAAATATTTCTTGATCAAATCCCATAAATTATAATCCTCGTCCTCTAACGCAGCCATTTTTACTCTCGTGTATTTAAATGGCAATAAATATTTTATCTTCACACTTTTACTCTCCCCCGGAGCAACGCTCATCCAGTTAGCAAACACTGTTTTACTAAATTCTTCAGTGATTCTTGTGCCTGAACTTTCATCTACTTTCAGATTCTTTTCATATTTTTCCAAATGCGGGTCCTGCTCAACCGCCGCGATTTGGAACTCACGGTCAGTAGGCAAAACATCAAATCCTTCAGCGCTCATCAGTTGACTCCCCTGGGGTACATAAAATCTAACATAATCAGTATTAACATGTCCTTCAAACACATCCTCGGCTTTGCCGTTATGCTCTTTGGAAAACGTCACCGTATCAATTATTGCCCCATCACCCATTAGTTCAACCTGATGATCAATCTTGGTTTTAATCACTCTATCGGTTTTGCCTCCCGCCACATTTGTCTGCACCACACTCAAATAATCCCGTGGCGTGTTTAACATCGCCCCTGTCCAACCAAAATCAGACGCCATTTTTTGTATTGTTTCATTATTAAAATAAACTAATAAATGCTTTTCCTTGAGCGCATCGGACACCACATGCCAAACATCCAATATTTTTTGCTTATCAACTTCTGTCAATTTTTTTAAAACCTTGGGCAAAAGATCACCAATAAATTTTTTTGGCTGATTCTCCTCTTTATCATATTCCAATTCCACTTCAATCTGCGCCAGCCGCACAAAATTTTCTGCCTTAACCACTGTCTGATATTCAGGCATTGCTATCTCGCCAGTCAACTCTAATATTTTCTCTAAAACATTGGGCGTAAAAGCAATCACTCCATCCACGGTTGATCCGCCCGATTTGTCATAAAACCACCTAATCTTTTCAGCTGACGCCGGAAAATCAGGAAACCAATTGGCATTCCACGGCTGCCACGTGGGACTAAATAAATGAAATGGATACGGTGCGTTCACCGCCGTTGCCAGCGATCCTTTTAAATCATAGAATCCGCCGCCAGGCACTTGGATATCCACTACTTTGCCGTCTTTCATGTCCACAATCGCATATGACCCCATAAACCCGCCCGTCGGGCGAAGTTCCGCATTATTTTGGAACACCAGCATCCAACGCTTCGGCTCGTCAATCCCCATAATATAAGTCATAATCGCGAATGTATCCCTGGCTTGGCTTAACCAGTTAGTGATCTCTGGAATTTTTTGCTTTAACTCCTCAAATTTAGGCTGATAAGATGCTAATGCTGTATCTTCCAAATCAGTCTCTTCTAAAGTAGCCATGACATTGGCTGCTTTTTCTAGAGCCTGATCCATTTCAATTTTTGCCTGCTGCCAATTAATTTTATTTTTATCCTCCGATATATCCGCCAAGATAGGGGCAGTAGTCGTCGCTTCATCAAAAGTTCCGGAAGATCCATCTTTAATAACCGCGGAAATCCCGCCCCAGACACTAGCCACCCGCATCAAATGCTGTCCGATTTGAGCAGTTTCTCTGGCTACTTTTAATAATTTTTGCCCGGCAGCTAAATCTGGCACAAATGAACCAAGTTTATTGGCTAGCGCCCCCATTTCATTGACAGAAAGTTGGGCGGCTGTAAATTCACGCTCTGCCAATTTAAATTCTTCTTCAGCGCCGCTCAAATTAAAATCTGCCCCAGCCACTCCAGCCTGGTGCAGATGAGTCAACCCTAACTGTGATGCTCCCAATACCTGGCCCTTGATATCCTCCGCCTTATGCAGAGTAACATATACCTGTAATGGCAACACCAGTAAAACTGCCACCAGCGCAAAAACACCCACTCTTTTCCAGACATCTACAGCTACTAAGCTAACTATCTTTGGCTCAAAATCTATTGCCGCTGGCAGCCGCTCCATTCCACGCGCCTTAAGCCAACTAAAATCTCCGAACAAATAAACAAAAACATGCTTAAAAGCAACCAACAACTGCCAGGGAAAAATAATTATTGCTTTTAAAATTTTATAAACCAACTTTATTGTCTCCCCGACTATGCCGGCCAAACCGCGCAAAAAATTGGCCACAATAAAATATATTGCCCGTAATGGCCAAAAAATAATCATCGCCACACCCTTGGCAAATTTTTCCAGCCAACTTTTTTTTAACTTTGACGGCTTATGCCATTCAGTCACTCTGGCTCTTTTTAATTTATCCTCGTCAAAAACAATGCCTCTATTTCTGCCCATATCATTCAGCCCATAATCACCGCTGCCAGCATACCATGACCCCAACTCTTCATTCTGATATAAATCTTCCACATCAATATCTTGTAAATTCTCTGGAGTCTTAATGTCAGCCGGCTCCTCTTCTTCCATATCCTCTATAAAATCATCATCCTCTGTTTCCACCTCATCTTTTTCTATGCTAAAAGACCAGGACAGCTCATCCAGCTCCTTTTGGATATTATCTTTATCTTTTTCTTCATTCAGCATACCGATTTTTATCCCCTAAAACTTCTTTAATAGTCCCCATCATCTTCTTACCTTCATTTTAGCACTTTTTTGGAAATTAAAAAAGGAGTCTGCTAGGACTCCTTCTGTATTTTATTTCCAAGACTTTCCTCCCGGTTTTTTAAATAAATAAAGCCTATTGTTCTCGCCCTGGCGTCCACCAAGTACAATTGCCTGTCGGATTAATGGCTATATATTTAACTGCGACTTCCATGTCAGGGAATTTCTTTTTAATAATCTCGATCACTTTTTCATTATTTTTTTGATGCACTTTGACCTCTTCGTCATTATTTATAAATTCATAACCGCCCAACTTGTACGCTCCGCAGTCAAAATGATCAAATAAAACTATCGCGTCAACTCCATGTAACTTCTGATACGTTTTTATTCTTTTAATCATGCCTCCCAATTTTTTCTGATAGATTATTAATTTTATTTTATTTTATTTTTAATAATTATTGGTTATTTAAGGCTATCGGCCGAAACAGCTGAAAATTTATTTTTTCTCTTTCTGACCACCCTAAGTCTGGCTAATTCCTTTTGTAATTTTGCCGCCACATAAGCATACTCTTTGGAATCAACCATCTTTTCTTTTAATAATTTCTCTGCTTTGGCTCTGGCCTCTTCTGCTCTTGCCTGGTCAATCTCTGCCGCATATTCTGCCGTATCAGCCAAGATCACCACTGCATCTGGCAAAACTTCTACAAATCCGCCGGAAACTGCCATCCACTCCTCTGTCTCCCCGCCTTTAGTTGATTTTTTAACAATAATTTCTCCCGGCACCAATTCGGCCACTAACGGCAAATGATTGGGCAAGATTGTAATCTGCCCCATTTTTGTATCCAAAGAAACCTGACTGACCGTGTCAGATGAAACAACTTTTTCAAGGGTTACTATTTTTAGTTTAATAGATTTCATGGTATAGCTTCATCCCATCAGCAAAATTGTTTTTCAAAAAGAATGGGTGAACAAAATTGCTTGGTCCCCGATTTAACATCGGGGAATTTTGTGAACCCTTTAGTAAATTTTTTCGCTGGAAAAAAATTTACGTCTTTTTGAAAAACAATTTTGCTGATAGAAATACTTTATTTAACCTCACTAATTGACCCCTTCATATAGAATGCCTGTTCTGATTTAGAATCATATTTCCCTTCTAAAATTTCCTTAAATCCTCTGACGGTTTCTTTTAACGGCACATAGGCGCCCGGCCGGCCGGTAAATGTTTCTGCTACAAAAAATGGCTGCGATAAAAATCTCTGAATCTTTCTGGCGCGGGAAACTGTAATTTTATCCTCTTCTGAAAGCTCCTCCATGCCCAAAATCGCAATGATATCCTGCAAATCCTTGTATCTTTGCAGTACTCGCTGTACTTCGCGCGTCACCTTATAATGTTCTTCGCCCACCACTGCCGGATCAAGAATCACCGACGTTGAATCAAGCGGGTCAACTGCCGGATAAATTCCGAGTTCACTCAAACTTCTTGACAACACCACCGTTGAATCCAAGTGGCCAAAGGTTGTCGCCGGCGCCGGGTCAGTCAAGTCGTCCGCCGGCACGTAAATTGCCTGCACAGAGGTAATTGAGCCTTTCTTAGTTGAAGTAATCCTCTCCTGCAGCTCGCCCATTTCTGTCGCCAATGTCGGCTGATAACCTACGGCTGACGGCATTCTGCCAAGAAGCGCTGACACTTCGCTGCCGGCTTGAGTAAACCTGAAAATATTATCAATAAACAGCAGTACGTCTTTGCCTTCCTTGTCTCTAAAATGTTCTGCCATGGATAGCCCGGTTAAGCCAACGCGCAATCTTGAACCAGGCGGTTCATTCATCTGTCCGAATACCAAGGTTGTATTTTTTAGAACACCTGACGCCTTCATGTCGTAATATAAATCATTGCCTTCGCGCGTCCGTTCTCCCACGCCAGCAAAAACAGAAAACCCGCCGTGTTCCTGGGCAATATTTCTAATCAGCTCCTGAATGACCACGGTCTTGCCCACCCCGGCCCCGCCGAATAAGCCTACCTTGCCGCCTTTGGTAAAAGGGCAAATTAAATCAATCACCTTAATCCCTGTCTCAAAAACTTCAGTTTTTGTTGTCTGGTCAATAAAACTCGGCGCCTGTTTATGAATGGGTGATTTTTCTTTGGTCAATACCTCTCCCTTGCCATCAATCGGCTTACCCAAAACATCAAACATCCTGCCTAGGGTTTCTTTGCCCACCGGCACGGCAATTGGCGCGCCAGTGTCAACTACTGCCACTCCCCGCGCCAGACCATCAGTTGAACCCATGGCGACCGTCCTGACTATTTTATCACCCAGATGTTTTTGCACTTCCAAGACCAAAATTTTGTCAGCCAGCTTTACTTCAAGCGCGTAATAAATTCCAGGCAGTTTTTTTGGAAAATACACGTCCACCACTACGCCAATAATTTGTTTGATAACACCAATATTATCCATATTTTTATAATAAACTTTTAATAAATAATTGACCTTACGCAAATCCCCACTTGTCATTTTCTGTTATTTGCGTAACATCACTTAAAATTTAAGTGTATATTCTTTTAATTCTTTGTCAATTTTTTTATTCCAAACTTCATCCTGTCATTCCCGCCCCGCATCGTGGTGCGGGGTAAACTCCAGCGGGAATGACATTTAATTTTACTTTTTCAATTTCTTCCCGTTCTTTAACATTTTTCTCCCATCTGCCACAACTTTTCTTTGTTGTTTACTTTACAAACTCCACCTTCAACTGACGCTTAAAAATATCCGCCACTTTTTGCAAAGTGTCAGTGGTAAAATTTTGCTGTCCAGCCTCCATGCGCGCCACATTGCTCTGTTTGGTTTTTAAACGGCGCGCCAATTCCGTTTGCGACATCTTTTGCTTTTTGCGCAACTGCAAAATTTGATAAGCAATTTCCAATTGCTTGCCGTATTCATCATAATATTTTCTCACTGATTGATCTCTCAACTGTCTATTTAAATATTTCTGCCAGTCAACGGCTTTTTTCTCTTTTTTGATTATCTTTTTTTTATTCATATAATTTTTGATTATTGATGGCATCAAAATAATTATTCTCGGCTTTTTTTATTTCCGCCATCGGTGTTTTGTCGGTCTTTTTCAAAAAAGCGTGAAGTAAAACAATTGTCTTTTTGATAAACGCGAAATAGAAAATTCTGTGCCTTTGATGACCAAAATCCACCCGCAATTCCCTAATTTTACCTTTAATATGTTTAGTGTAGGGCTCATCTAAATAACCTTGATGCTGGCGTAAAAATTCAATGTATTTCAAAACTTTGGCTTTTGCTTTTAGGTCCAAACTTTCCATGTAATTAAACACCGATGATTCACCGCTGCGGCTGTCTTGATAAAATTTGACCGGATATTCTTGATTATTTCCATTATATATCATATAGGATATAGTGTCAAGTATTTATTTATCTTTTCTCCCCTCTGCCACAACTTTTTTATTTTCCAAATTCTTAAAATTATCGGCGCTGACAATTTTTTTGCCGGTTTTTTGTTCCAATTCTAAACGGGCATTTCTTGCCACCCGACCGCCTTTTTTAGCCGGAATTTTATTTTTCTCCAAACCCTTGGCCTCCATTGTTTCGGCAATTTGGCGCGTGGAAAGCTCGGCCAAAGCGGTAAAGACCAATTCAGCATCAGACATATGATCACACAAATTTTCTCTTTTCAAATTTTTTAAATTTTTATGTTCTTGAACCGTTAAATCGCTCCATTCTTCATGAATTATGTTTGTCAAAATCGCATATTCGTCTTGCTCTTTAACTTCATTATTTTTCCAATAATCCGTCAATTTATTTCTAATTTCCTGTCCCATCATTCTTTGCTGAATCCATTTTTGGCTTCTGCCCATTCTTTGCCAATAATTGCGACTGCGATTAAGCGCTTTTTCCGGGTCGTTGATTTCTTCAATTCTTTCATAACCGACGCGGGCTAACCAAAGTTTAACCGGTTCGGCTTTCTTGCTTGGCATAGATTGAATTAAACGCAAAAACGTTTCCACATCGGCCGCGTCTGTTTCTCTCATTTTTCCGTCTTGAGTCATCATTTTCAACTGGTCACATTTTGTGACCACTTCGCTTCCCTCGTTTTTTAAGCGATTTTTTAAAGTTGTCCAATATGTTTTCGCGCGATTATAATTTGTCTGCTCTGTGAGAATAGCAATAATATCAATCACGGAAAAATACCATTTTTCTTTTTTCTCATCCCAAACCCGGCGGATTTTTTGACCTTCAAAAAGAGTGATCTGTTTTTGTCTTTTCATAAATTAAATTTTATAATTTAATTAATATTTATTATTCCAGCGCCGCTCTGCCTCCTGTAATATCAGCTAGTTCCGCGGTAATCCCCGCCTGCCGCGCCTTATTAAACGCCAAGGTTAAATCCCCGATCATTTCATCAGCCGCATCACTGGCGTTCCTCATTGCCATCATCCGAGCGGAATGTTCCGATGCCTCGCTTTCCAGGACTGCCTGATAAATCTGCACTTCCACTAAGCGCGGCAGAAATGCATCTAAAACGGTTTTAGTATCTGGCTCAAAGATAAATTCGGAAAAATTTTCCACATTAATATCTGCTGCCAGATCTTTTTCATGAATTATATGCCCCAATCTCTCATCAATCTTGGGCACAATTGGCAAAAGCTGCTTGACATGCGGTCTCTGTTCCAAAGCGCTTATAAAATCTGTAAAAGCCACAAAAACTTTGTCGCATCTACCCTCAATATAATCTTTAGCCACCAGCTGGGCAATCGGCCTGATAATGGTTGAATCATCCGTAATGTCCTCTTTATGAAAATCAGCAATTAAATTTAAATGTCTTCTCCTGGCTTCATCTCTGCCTCTCACCCCGTAACTAATAATATTAGTTGTCTTTAGTTGGGGATGATGAATTTTTATTGATTCAGTCACTTGGCGCACCAAATTGATGTTAAAACTGCCGCACAATCCGCGATTGGTGCTGATGAGCACCAGCGCCACGTTTTTAATCTCTGGGCGCTCTCTAAAAAATGGATGGTGCCTGGTATCCACTTTTTTTGCCAGGTGGATCACTGTCTGCCAAGCCAAATCAGCATAGCTTCTGGTAGCCAAAACTTTGGCCACCGCTCGCCTCATCTTAGCCGCCGCCACCATTTCCATCGCTTTAGTAATCTTTCTGGTATTACTAACCGACTTTATTCTTCTTTTAATTTCTCTTGTTGCCTGCGGCATAGTTCGAGCGTTAAGCTCGACGCAAACTGCTTTGCGTCGAGCAGCGAGAATGGGCGCTCTGTTGTGCCGGAGCATAGCGGAGGCACCAGAGCGACCTACACCTTATTATTAAAAATTAAATTAGAAATTTATATGTAATCAGCTCAACTCTCATTTTTTTCTTCCATAAATCCCATCTCAACCAAATCTAAAATTATTTTTTTCATTTTCTTTTCGCTTTTTTCAGAAAAATCACTTGTCTCGCCAATTTCTTTTAAGACATCTTTGCCTTCACTTTTCATTTTACTGAATAGTTTCTCTTCAAACTCCGCCAATTTTTCTACCGCCACTTCATCCAAAAGTCCTTGCGTCACCGCATAAATTATTGATACCTGCAACGGCTGGTCAATTGGCTTATACTGGCCTTGCTTTAAAATTTCAGTCACCCGCCTGCCTCTGGCAATCTGCTTTTTTGTTGCCTCATCCAAATCAGAGCCGAACTGGGCAAAGGCTTCTAATTCTCTAAACTGCGCCAAATCCAGTTTTAATTTACCGGCCACCTTTTTCATGGCTTTAATCTGCGCCGCCGAACCAACGCGCGATACGGACAATCCGGCGTTCAACGCCGGTCTAATGCCCTTGTAAAATAAATCGGTTTCCAAAAATATCTGCCCGTCAGTAATTGAAATCACATTGGTTGGGATATAAGCCGTAATATCTCCCGCTTGAGTTTCAATAATTGGCAAGGCTGTCAAAGACCCGCCGGCCAACTCATCGCTCAATTTAGCCGCCCGCTCGAGTAAACGTGAATGCAGATAAAACACATCCCCGGGAAAAGCTTCCCTGCCCGGCGGACGGCGCAATAGCAGCGACATCTGACGGTAGGCGATGGCATGTTTTGAAAGATCATCATAAACTAAAAGCACATGCCGGCCTTTATCCATAAAATATTCTCCCATGGCACAGCCGGCATATGGCGCAATAAAAGACAATGTGGCTGATTCGCTTGCCCCGGCCAAAACAACCGTGGTATATTCCATTGCTCCATGTTCTTCTAATTTTGCCACGATCTTGGCAATTTTTGATTCCTTTTGCCCAATAGCCACATAAATGCAAATTACATCTTTTCCTTTTTGGTTAATAATCGTGTCAATTGCCAAAGCAGTTTTTCCTGTCTGCCTGTCGCCAATGATCAGCTCCCGCTGCCCTTTGCCAATCGGAATAATAGAATCAATCACTTTAATCCCGGTTTGCAGCGGCTCTTTAACTGACTGCCTTTTAATCACCCCGGGGGCAATTTTTTCCACGGGGTAAAATTCTTTTGATTCAACCGGCCCTTTGCCGTCAAGCGGCTCTCCTAAGGGATTGACTACCCGGCCCACCACTGCCTCGCCCACCGGCACTTCCAAAATTCTCTCTGTCCTTCTGACTTTATCTCCCTCTTGCAATTTTTCATATTCACCAAAAATAACAGCGCCGACTGAATGCTCTTCTAAGTTTAAGACTATGCCATAAATTTTACTGTTATCAGCCGCTTCAAATTCAAGCATTTCTGATGACATAACGTCAGCTAAACCAGAAATTTTGGCAATGCCATCACCAATTTCAGTCACTTGGCCAATCGTTTCTTCTTTAACTTCAGCCTGCCAGCCTTCCAATTGGCTTTGTAAACTTTTAATTAAATAATCATACGACATAGTTTTTAATTTAATTAGCTAATTGTTTTTTTAAACTTATTAATTGATTTTTGAGCGACAAATCCAGTAATTTATCATCATGCCTGATGGCCGCGCCGCCAATCAGCTCTTCGTTCTCAACCTGTTTAACCCGCGCGCTTTTGCCAGTTTTATTTTGGACTAACCCCGCAATCTCTGCCAATTGGTGATCGCTTAATTTATTCTTGCTAATCACTTCCGCCGCCACAATATTTTTATCCTCAAAATAAATTCTTTCCAGTTCACTTAAAATCTCCGGCAGCAAACTCATCAGCTCTCTTGCTTTTAAATACAACCCGAAATTGCTAACCACTTTTTCAAGCTCTGGCTGTTTTTTATCCCGCGCCGCGGCATACAAAGCAGCGGCTAATATTTTTACTTGGTCTTTTTTCTTCATCCTATTTTAATTCCTTTAATGTTTGATCAATATATTTTTTATCCATTTCTTTGGTTAACCCCCGTGACAAAATTTTTTCCAGAGCCCTGACGATCATTTCTCCAACTTCTCCCTTAACCTCACTAATCATCGCGCGCTTCTCGCTTGCCAGCTGCTTTTTAGCTTTCTCAATCATCGCTTCAATTTCTTTTTTGGTTTTTTCCGCTGCCGCGCTTTTTGCTTTTTCCGCTTCCTTTCTTGCCTCATTTAAAATTATATCGGCGTCAAATTTAGTTTCTTTAATTTTATCATTAACCAGCTTTTCAACTTCAGTCAGCCTTGCTTCTGCCTGCCGAGCATCATCCAGACCTTTTTCTATTTCTTTATTTCTCTCTCTCATCATTTTAGTTAAAGGTTTTAAAGCAAAAAACCAAAGCACGGCGATAACCACGGCAAAATTTACCAACTGCGCCAGCATTAATTTCCAATCAATTCCAAAAAGTTTTAGAATTTCCATCTTCTTAAATTTAATTACTTATCTCTGCCCCCGATATTAACATCGGGGGACAATATAAATAATCAAACTAGCTGATCGAGAAGGCAATAATCAAGGCGTAAATAGCAATAGCTTCAGCAAAAGCAGAAACAAGCAACATCGGCACTAGAATCTTGCCAGCCGCTTCTGGATTGCGCCCGATAGACTCCATGGCTTTGGCTCCAATTTTTCCAATGGCGTAAGCCGGAAAAATACCTCCCACCGCAATCGCCAATGCCTTGGCAATTAAAGTTAAATCCATAATATGACCTTTTTAATAATCATCGGTCGACTGTTTTTTTATCTTAATTTTATATTTAAAGTCGCCTTAGATTATTTTAATTATTAATTTAAAATTTTTATGCTTCAATGAGATTCGTGTTCCAGGGAGGCAATGGTGAAATAAACCAGAGACAAAATAGCGAAAATTAAAGCCTGAATCACTCCGATAATCAACTCCAAAAACATAAAAGGCAAAGGCACTAGATACGCGGCCATAGCCGCAATAGAAGCTAACAGCACTTCGCCCGCAAAAACATTGCCAAAAAGACGAAAAGAGAGTGAGGCCACTTTGGCAATCTCCGAAATAATCTCAATTAATCCCACAAAAAAATTTATTGGATTAACCAAAACTATTACCGGCTCTTTAATAATTTTCTTGGGAATTTCAATTAAGGCTTTTAAATTTATAAATTTATTAAAATAATTCCATGCCCCCGCTACGATGACGCCGAAAACATTAGCCGCCAGCACTGAAAAAATTCCCAGGGCTAAAGTAGTATTCATGTCCGCCGTGCCGCCGCGGAACATAGCCACTCCGTTATATGTGATTGAACCGATACCAGGAATTAACCCCAGCCAATTATTGATTAAAATAAAAATAAAAATTGAAAACACAAGCGGGAATACTCGCTCGCTTTTTTTGCGGTCATTGGTCACCAAATCCATTATATCAAAAGCTCCTACGACAATTTTTTCTATCATGCTCTGAAAGACACCCGGCACTTTTTTTAATTTCAATTTAATAGCCAAAGCAATAATAATAATTAAAAAAACCGCCAGCCAGGAAGTCAGCAATGAATTAGTCACCTGAAAATTACTAAAATTAAAAACTGGTTGCGCAAATAAAGTATGCTCATGTCCCTCTGTGCGTTCAACTATATTATTAGCTGCCTGTTCGGCCATTTTTTTAACTTTAATTTTTTTCTTTATCCTTCTGATTATTCTTGCTTTTTCTTAACAGCTCATCTTTTTCAATCAACCGCATATATTTCATTCCGGTCATACCAATGCCGATTGACGATATGACAAAAGCCAAAATTGTAATGCTTAAAAAAAACAATTGCCCTGTATCATATTTGCTGTCCAGCCATCTGCCTAAATAAAGCGCGCCAATTATTGGCGCGGCAATCCAACCAGTGCTTTCCGCAAATATTTTTAATCCCAATTGCCACCAATAATTTTTGTTATTTTTATCCACAATTTTATTATTTATAATTAATTTTATGCTAATTTAACCTAATAGTCAACCCGTTCAGATTTTTTTTGACTAATATACGATAAAATAATCTATTCCTTAATAGATCTAGGCTTTTCAATTGAAAGAACCTCAATTTTCTTCTCCCCTGCCGTAATTTTGACCACGTCCTTGTCAATCTTATTCAGCTCTTTATACGCCGTATTATAGGCATTAACAGTAGTACCCAAATTATTCCCCAATTTCTGCATATATGTGTCATAATTGACTATATGCTTGCCAAGTTCTTCTACCCGCTGGCGGATTTCCTTGGCTGATTCTTCAATCTGGAGCGCCCGCAGACCCTGCAGCACAGTCTGTAAATAAGCGGCAAAAGTCGTCGGTGAAACAATAATCACTTTCTTTTCCTTAAAAGCATAATCAATCAATCCGCCAGTATCCACTTTGATCGCACCGACCTCATTAATTAACAAATCATAATAAATGCCCTCGGCCGGAATGAACATAAAGGCAAAATCCAAAGTTCCTTCATTCGGCCGGATATACTTGGCTGTTTCGTCAATGCGCTTTTTTAAATCGTTTTTAAAAACGTGCTCCAGCTCTTTTTTCTTTTCCCCGTTGGTTTCGGCGATAATTCGGCGGTAATTTTCCAGAGAAAACTTAGCATCCACCGGCAAAAGATTGTTTTTAATTTTAACCACCGCGTCCACTATTTCGCCGTCCTTAAAACGGTATTGCATGGCGTAGGCCTGCGGCGGCAAGATGTTGCTCAAAATCAATTCCAAATTGGCCTCGCCCAGAGAACCGCGATTTTTTGAACTAGTCAAAACTTTTTCCAAATTCTGCAGCTGGTCGGCAAAGCTCACCACCTGTTTATTGGTGGCTTCTAATTTTTCCAGCTTACTGGTCACGTCTTTGACGATGTTTGATGTCTGCCAAGATTGCTTTTGGATAAACTCCAAATTTTTTTCCAAACTGCCTTTCATCTCATCTTTAATCTTGCTAATCTCCTCATGCACCTGTTTTAGTTTCTCATCTTGTCCCATATCCTTGCCGGATTTTCGCGATAACATAAAAATTATGGCTAGAAAACCAGTAATCACTACTATTAGAATAATAATTTGGAAAAGAGTTGACATAAAAACATTCTTAATTCATAAATCTTAATTCATTATTCATTGCTTTTTCTGTCCAAATACTGCTGCAATATTATTCTTGCTGACTCTTCGTCTCTGCCTGACCAATTTGTCCTTTTGTCAGCCTCAACACTAGTTAATCTCTCATCTTCTGCCACCACTATTTTTTCTGTCTGTGCCTCAAGCTCTTCAATAAAATACAACGTCTCATTCGTTTTTTCAGTATAATCTCCTTTCATGCCCAAGGGCAAACCGACCACTATTTTATCAATCTCTTCTCTAGCGCATAGATCCTTTATCTCATTGAATAATTTTCCGCTTACCTTTAATGTGTTATAAACAAACGCCTGCCTTTGCTCACTATCAGAAATCGCCAGCCCAATATTTTTTGTCCCATAATCAATGCCTAATATTTTCCCAGTTGTTTTAATGTCTTCGCCCATATAAAAATTAAAAATTCCCTGTTCCCTGTTAATTGTTAACTGTATTTTGTTAATATCTCCGTTCCTTTATCCGTGACTAAAACCGTATTCTCATAATGAGCCGTCAAACTCCTGTCTTTGGAAATTGCTGTCCAGCCATCCTCTAATACCTCAAGCTGGTAATCCCCGGCGCAGACCATTGGCTCAATAGCCAGCACCATGCCGGCTTTTAAAATATCACCACTGCCCTTTTCTCCGAAATTCGGGATTTTCGGATCTTCATGCACTTTGTAGCCTATGCCATGCCCGCTTAAACTCCTCACCACCGCATAGCCGTGAGATTCAACATAATTTTGGACTGCCTGTCCGATATCGCCGACTGTCGCTCCCGGCCGAACAACTTTTAATGCTTTAAAAAAAGATTTTTCCGTCACCTTAATTAATCTTTCAGCTTCCTTGGAAATTTCTCCCACTCCGACTGTCCGCGCCATGTCAGTATACATCCCCTTGCCAGCGGGCCATTGCATGCCAATATCAATTCCCACCACATCACCCTGGTTTAAAACAAGTTCGCCATGCGGCACGCCGTGCACGACTGCTTCATTAACTGAAACGCACAATGTCCCGGGAAACCCCTCATATCCTTTAAACGCCGGGCGACCCCCAGCCTTTAAAATCAATGCCTCTGCATAGCTATCTAATGTCTCTGCTTTTATCCCTGGCTCCACCCGTGCCAGAACCATATCTAAAATCTCGGCCAGCTTTTGCCCGCCCTGCCTCAAAATATCTATTTCTTGCGGTGTTTTAATTGTTATCATTCTATTTAAATATTTTTAAGATGTCTTCACTCACCTTGAGTATTGACTGCTCGCCATTAATTTTATGATAAACCCCTTTCTCCTGATAAAATTCCAAAATCGGCTCGGTTAATTGGTGATAATTTTTTAACCTCGTTTTAACCACTTCCTCCCTCTCATCAGCGCGGATGATTAATGCCTCCCCATCTTTATCGCAGACACCCTCGCTTTTTGGCGGATTATATTTTAAATGATAAACTGTCTGACATTTTGGGCAGGTCCTGCGTTCGCTTATTCGCCTGACTGCCTCCTTATCCGATATATATATCTCAAACACGTGGGTTAATTTATCTTTGGCAGCCAAAAAATTCACCTGGCTCAAATTACGCGGATAACCATCTAAAATATAGCCCTGTGCCCTGTTGGCTGCAATTTTTTCAGCGATTATTTTGTTCACCAGATCATCAGGAACCAACTGCCCTTTATTTATAATCTCTGCCACCTGTTTGCCCAGGTCATCGCCTTTGGCCACCTGCTGTCGTAAAATATTCCCGGTTGAAAAAACCGGCAAATTATATTTTCGGCTCAATGTCTCCGCCTGTGTCCCTTTGCCAGACGCCTGCGGGCCGATTAAAAGAATTTTATAAATTTTATTGGCCATAAGAGTTAAAAAACATAGTATCTCTATAAAACGCTCTTTAAATTTTTTATATCAATCTCTGAAAGTCCTAATTCCACCCTTCTTTCCGCCAGCTTCCTGATTGCCTCGCGATATTCAAAAAGTGTGACTCCGCCATCATCCAGATATTTGAACAATTCTTCCTTGACCACCTGCTTCTGCTGACTGTTCAAACTTTGCATGTTCCACACCAAATCAATCATGTCCTGTCTGGTTAATTTGCTTTTGTCGGCAAAGGTGACATTACGTTTGCTAGCCTGCGACCCTGTGCCGAATAAAAAATCAAAAAATGACATCTGATTTATAATTAATTTCTAATTTTTATTTTTATTAAAAACAAAGCTCTTATTTGGGGTAAGCGACGGAATTACAAACGCCATGACAACGCTTGATTTTATCCCTATGTCCGCAGGAATTTCTGTCAAAAAAATTTTCATTTATTCCACCCAATTTCGTATTTGTGTGGCGTGATTTAGAATATTTATGTCTTGTTCCCACTTAACAATATTTCTAATTTCTCCAATTTCTTCAACAATTCCAAGTAATAAATCTTTCGGATTATGGAATTGACTCCAGTTTCTATCTTCCGCAAATTTTTTAATTTGTTTTTGAAAATCGTTCATATATTGACAATATCATTTGCTAATAAAATCATTTCCCATTTTGATATCTAACATACACTACAAACCCAAATTATCTTGGCCTAAAAAATTCCTGATATTAATATGTTTTACTCCCTTGTAACCCTCCTCCTCTACCATCTCATCTGCAGAAATAACAACTTTTGGATAGTTATCTTGAATAGCAAGCAAGTTACCAAACTCCCTGTCTTTATTTTCATCAGTGATTAGATAAGCCACTTGCACATAAACTTTCTTATTTTGCTTTTCACAGACGAAGTCCACTTCTTTGTCTTTTAATTGGCCAATGGCTACTTTATAACCTAATATTTGCAGATGTAAAAACACCAAATTTTCCAAAACTTTATTAATGTCAAGCTGCTTATACCCAATAAGAGAATGCCTCAACCCCAAGTCCTCAAAATAATATTTGTCATTAATTTCAAAAAATTTTTTACCCCGCACATCTGTTCTTGAAACTTTAAAGATAAAAAATGCATTAACCAAAAATGACAAATAATCCAAAACAATATTGGGCGAGATTTTTATCTTTTGTGATTTTAAAAAGTCACTGATTTTTTTGGCCGAAACCAAACTGCCGGTATTGTCAGCTAGATAGCTCGCCAAATTTTCTAAAAAAGAAACATTGCGGATCTTGTATCTGGCCACCACATCTTTTAAAAGAATGGTATTATAAATACTTTTTAGATAGTCATAAACTACCTCATCTTTCAGTTCCAGATTTATTAAATAAGGCAGCCCGCCGTATTTAATGTATTGCAAAAACGATTCCTGACTGTCTTTAATTTTATGGAAGATTAAAAATTCTTGATATGACAAACTAAAAACTTTAATTTCAATATAGCGGCCGCTTAAATAAGTGGCTAATTCGCCAGAAAGTAAATTAGCATTGCTGCCGGTGCAATAAATATCGTATTTGCCCTGGGCTTTTAAACTCCTTAGGGCTTTTTCAAATCTTTCAATATCTTGGATTTCATCAATAAAAATATAGCTCTTTTTAGTTTTAGCATTTTTTTTAATATACCCTAAAAGATCCTGACAATTCTTAATGCCATTAAATTCGTTTAATTCCTTATTGATATAGACAACATCGGCTTGCTTATATTTTTTTTTGATCTCATCCATAATCTGAAAAAGCAAATAACTTTTCCCGACCCGACGTTGGCCGACAATAACCTTAATAATATCCTTGTCAATAAAGGGTTTGATTTTATTCAGATAAATTGGGCGTTGAATATATGTTTTAATCATACTTAAAACTTTATTAATTATTGAATATATTTTAAGTATACATAAAACTTTCTTAGGCGTCAAATTTAATAATTTTAGCTAAATTGTGTGGTTTTTTCTACTTGCCCGCCCAGTTGGCGGGATGCCTCATTGCCCATGGCATTTTTTATACTTCAATGGTGTCCCACACGAATTATGGCTAAGGTTGTAAAACCTTTGAAATCTATTTGAAATAGTTGTTCTTACTCATCCACGGGCCCCATGGCATTTTCTATAACATGGTTCACCGGGGAGTAAAACTGGTTTTTAATGTTCTGACTTTTTAGAAGTTTGCTTATTGCGAGGTCTATCAAGTTGAATAGTTCCCCACAATTTTGGCTGTCATTACTTTAATTATATGCTTTAAACCATGTTTTATCAAGTTGACTTCCCCACATGCAACAAGCCTTCTTTTTCTGTGACAACCGGGTGATGTATCTACCGTGATAATACAATGGCTCAATGAGCGCGTCAGCACCAGCAGATTATTCATGGGTTGTTCCCTCCTTCATCAGATAAGTTGTGTTTGGTTGTTTAGGTACCACTAAAGAACTTTTTTATTTGCCTCCTGAAATTTTTAAAACCACATTTAAAAAATAATGTGGCTTTTTGTTAAAGAATGTTGAACTTTAATTTTTTGTTTTTAATGTTAAACATAATTTAATTTAGCTTTGGCTATTATACTTCAAGTATATCACTTGAAACTCAAACTTAAAAGAGCCTTGACGGCTGGCTCTTTTATAGTATCATTTATAGTATCATTTATAGTATCATTTTGATACTAAACGATAATAACCCGTTTTTAAACTGCCTGTATACTCTATAATTTTTTTCTTTTTTAAATCTAATAAATCTCTCCTTGCTGTCACCAACGGTTTGTTTATCATCTCTTGATATTCACTGGTAGTTAATTCTTTATGTAATCTTAAAAACTCAATTGCCTCCCTTTGCCTTTGGTTTAGTCCCTTTAAAACTTCCTCCGTAAGTTTATACTTTCTAAAAGTCACCACAATACTCGTGCCAGTGTCCTCAAATTCTGGCTCCGGCAAGCCGTGCTTGACTGTCTCTTTAATCATTTCAAGAGTGCCAGTGCCCCATTGCTCAATATTTTTTACCATGAAAAATAATTTGGCAATTAAGTGATTTTTAGGTTTTGATTCATGTTTCTTTTTTAAGGTGTCCACTGTCCAGCCTTCAGGCAAGCTGCCTGGATTCCAAACTTCAATCCGGTCATCAAGTATCCTGACTTGCACATTTGAAGTTGAGCTGTAATCCCGATGACAAATGGCATTGGTTACAGCTTCCCGCAACGCATCCAAAGGATACTCCCATTTTTCACTTCTTTTTACTTGGCCTGGCACCAGCCAAGCGCTCTTTTTGATATTATTCATGATAAATTTTTCCGCTAAATCAATCTGCTCGTCTATTGTGCCTTCAATTACTCGCATATCAATAAACGGCTTAACAGCCACCGTGCCTTTGAATTTGGCGCACCTGACTTCTGACTGAACCAGAAATCTTTGCGGCTCTTTGCCAAACATCAACACCGCGGCATTAGTTAACTTATTGTTCACTAATAAATTTAATTTGGTCAATGTTTCTTTAACTCCCAAGTTCTGATTCATTTTTAATCTTCTCTCTCTTTTCGCTCTGGCTAAAAATTCCTTGATTTTATTTTTATCAATATCAGTCAATTTAGCGCCTTTGCATTCAAAAGCGTCAAACTGCATTTTGTCCTTATTCTTTTCCAAAAGCAGGCTCTCATACTCGCCTTGCGACATCGTTTTAGTATTTTTGCCAACCCTTTTAAACGGCCGGCCATTGGCAGTGTGCGGTTTTTGCGAACTTGGTTTAACTGAAATCAAAACCAGATTCTTATCGTCTGTTGTAATGGTGGAAATTTCCGGGTAAATTTTTGGATCAGTATGGTCAATAATCGTATCAGTTAATCTCTCAACCGTGTTCTTGCTAATATCAACCCCTATCACTTTTCCTTTATCACTCACGCCAACCAAAATTTTACCACCCTTGCTATTGGCAAAAGACGAAACAACTTCAACCATTCTCCCGATATCAGAAAGCGACGGCTTTTTCTCAAAAGTCTCTGATTCTGGTTGCTTTATTAATTTAGTAATGGCTTGTTTGGTCATGATAATTAAATTATATCACACTAACCATGAATTGCAATTTTTTAATTTAGCATAATCCAAAAAATTCAGTATAATACAGATATGGGCATCTTTACTTCTCAAAATCAAGATGAGATCAAACCGGCTGACGCGAAACAGGCCAAGACTTTTATCGGTCCCCTGGCTGTGGTTGAAGCCAATATAACCGGCAAGGAAAAAGTGGTTATCGCCGGGACTTTTTCAGGCATTCTAAAAATAGATGGCGACCTGTTTGTTTTGGAGAGCGCGCAAGCGAGCGGTGAGTTTGAAGCCGTCAATATTTTAATTCAAGGCGCGGTTCAGGGTAAAATTCTGGCCACTGAAAAAATTGAACTGTCCGCAAGCGCCCGGGTCACGGCTGACATTGAAACAAAACTCATTTCTGTTCAATCCGGCGCTGTTTTAAATGGCCACTGCCAGACCAATATCACATAATCTAATTTGCAATTTGCAACAAAAAAACAGCCACAAAAATTTTGTGGCTGTTTTTATTTACTCCCAATCAATCGGGAGTGATAGTGGAGGAGACACATCAATTTGGAGAGAGATTTTCTCTCAATATAAAAATATCAAGAGAAACTGATGCGCTCATTATCACTGCCCGATTGGCTGGGAACAAGTATATTATATCAAATCATACCTTGTCTGAAAAGATAATTTTTATCTTCTCGGAAAAGATGGGAAAGTTGAATTGTGCAAATTCTTTCTATGATTTTTTCATAGTGGTAGCTTTCCCTTTCTACCAATCCCATTAACCTGGGATCAGGGTTAAAAATTTTAAAGAACAATGTACTCGCGATCACAAATATCGCAAGTATAATTTTTACCGACTTCTGCGCCCTTGATCCTTTCCGAATGACCTTTGGGGCAAAGATACCAGCCCTTTCTGGCCATCGTGGAATCATTAGTCGGCGTCCAGTGACCATTAACTGTCTCAATGTCATGGACTTCGGGTCGTTGTTGCCGACAGTCAGTTTTCTTGTGCGGCCCGACCACTGTCTTGCCAGAATCCATTTCCCATTGCTCGGGCATAAATGGATCTTGGTCAGCCCAAGACTCATACTCGTCAACATTAATTGGAAAAGA
>Ga0210044_10001749_pt1 | contig 33085 bp, 35 predicted proteins | sample CryGey13umfilter_2_FD_183959 | JGI IMG/M metagenome (GOLD analysis project Ga0210044, IMG submission 183959) | Groundwater microbial communities from aquifer in Utah, USA - Crystal Geyser 4/9/14 3 um filter (SPAdes) (version 2) | ecosystem: Environmental > Aquatic > Deep subsurface >...
ATACCAACGGCATTGAGAGCTTCTGGGCCTACACCAAGCACCTCCTCTCAACACGCAAAGGACTCAGCTACAAAAGCTACCCAAAACACATAAAAGAAGCTCAAAAAAGACACAACACTTTTTCAAACAAAAAACTCCGCTTACTACTGCGAAGAATCTTACAAAAACATGACTAACATCTGTGCCAGACCCTTCTTGGGTGGGTTGGTGTGTTGTTTATTCTTGTGGCCTACGGGCTTTTAAGTGCAGGGATAATCGCCTCAACTAGCGCTTGGTACCACGGGCTGAATCTCATTGGTGGAATCGGCATCATCGTTGATGCACTCTCTGATAAAAATTATCAACCCGCAGTCTTGAATGTTATTTGGATCATGATCGCCCTGTACGGATTGAGTCAGGTTTTTATTTAACCAAAGAAGTATGGCCATGGAACTCACACATGTTCGATTCGCCCGTGATCTCAAGGGCCGTCTTGGAATTGAGGACGAGTCGGCGTATTACGCAGGAACGATCTATCCAGACTCTCGATACATGACAAAGATCGATCGACATTTAACTCACGCAGGAGCAAGTCCACAGGATCCATTCGTCGATGGACTGACTGATTTTGAAAAAGGGTGGGCAACACACTTGATGTACGATCGATTGGCGCACCCGCAGTATGTTCAACTCTCACCATGGCCAGAAGAGAAGGCTGGGCCGGGCAACCGGGTATGGCAGTTTATTTCAGCAGCAAAAGTCGTTGAGGATATGCAGAGCTACCAGGCCATAGATGGGGACGTTGCGATGATTTTAAACATTGATTTTGACGAGCGGCCTCACAATGAAGATCTGTCGATCATGCGAGCGTACGCTGAGATTCAGAAAACACTTTACAAGCAGCCGCCCACGCTCGACCACTATAGAAATTTTTGGGTGACGTTGAGTTCGAATGTGGTTGTGATTGAGGGGGTCATGAAGTATGTCGAGGAGATGTTGAGTAACGATGCCCTCCAAGAGAACATTCGAGGAATTTATGCGCAATGTTCTATCAAAATCATCAATCTATGAAAGGAGAAGAAATCATTTGTTCGTTTTGTGGGTATCCGAAGCGAATCGGTGCACATTCGCTCAGCTGTCAAGGCACGCAAGGGTTGAGTGAGGAGTCAGCTGAACCCAGTAAGGAACGTGAACTCTCACAGATGGAAAGAGCTCGAGAGATTTTAAATCCAAAGGACTATCAGCAGCTCGTTTTCATCCTTGGGAATGAGGAGGGTGATCTTTCGGAGATTTTTGATCCTAAGAATACACTCATGCACACCACGGGAAGTGATGTGTTTGAGAACATGCTTACAAGCGGAAGTATTCTCACAGAAGGGAAATCTCAAAAGACACCTGGTGCATCTTTTACAGATGGGAATTTCCCTGAAGCGGTTTCATTTCAACTTCTTTACGACAACATCGCTGGTGGAGGAGAAGAGAAGTTGTTGCAGTCAGAACGATACGATCAAGCACTGGGCGGAGATCTTCCACAAACCTTTATTGGGTATTTTTGGGAACACCATAATGCGATGGCCAGGACAAACTTGAAGGAGCTTGCCAGAAAGATTCCACGTGAGGATCAGGAGAGACTAGGGATCGATCCAAACGCTGAGGTGACTTCTTTGGAACAGGCACTAAAAATAGGAACGTATTTCAAACCTCCACGACAGGAGGGATTTGGAGTGACCATTGTTTACGATCAAACAAAGTCGGAAGCTCTTGATGTGAGTCAGGCAACGACGAGTGGTCTACAGTCTTTGTTTGAGAAACGGTCGTTTCGCAAAGGAGGAGTTCCGTTGTCCGAAGCGTCTGTTATTTTGGTTCCTCGGGCAAGAATCGATGAGGTCGCAGGCAAACTTCGAGATCGGGGTCTTGCTCATGTCACTGTTCGTGCATCCGAAGAGATGGAGGCTCGAAGAATTATGGAACATTTGAATTAGTTTATGGCCATGGAGCTTACGCATGTTCGATTCAGGGTCGATGCCTAACACTGTTTACCGGAGATAAGCTCCGAATAATAGTTAGTACTCAAGCCGTACGAGCGCTAGGAAAATAGAGTCACTCAGTGGCTCTATTTTTGTTTTCAACTGTGGGTAACTTTGGTTGACCCGTGGCAGATGGTGGAATAGAATGGGAGCAGGTGGAGAAAAGTGGGGATTGTCTCTTTTGGGTAGAGACGATGCTCACTTTTATTTAATCAGTGATCCCCACCGACGGCCCGCTATGTTTATTGGCGAGTACAAACATAGTCTTGATGAGAAAGGACGTCTTGCGATTCCTACAAAGTTTCGCAAGGAGCTTTCGAAAGGCGCCGTCGTAACACGCGGTCTCGACACGTCCCTCTTCCTGTTTCCCAAGGAGGAGTGGGACAAGCTTGCTCAAAAGTTAGCCAGTTTGCCCCTGGGGCAATCCAACAGCCGTGCCTTCGCCCGACTCATGCTTGCGGGCGCCATGGACATTACGTTGGATAAACAGGGGAGGGTCGTGTTGCCCGAGTACCTGCGCAGTTACGCTTCACTGAAAAAGAGTACGGTGGTTGCCGGACTCTACAACCGCCTCGAGATTTGGGATGAAGAGAAATGGGAGGTGTATAAGAAAAAAGTTGAAAGCGACGCAGATCATGTCGCAGAGCAACTTGGTGAATTAGGAATCTAACTCTTGTTAGGTCCTGGCACCGATCTTGGTGTCGCGCTCACGGTTTACTGAACCTTTTCCGTGAGCGGACTCCAAGATCGGTTTCATGACCAACACCCGTTGGGAATGGGAGGAAATTATATGTATCAACATATTCCAGTACTCCTTAACGAGGTGATGACCCACCTCGACCCGAAGCCGAATCATCTTTTGATAGACGGTACTGTGGGGCAGGGAGGGCACGCGAAAGCATTCTTGCAGCGTGCCCTTCCTGATGGCCGTCTACTCGGAATTGATCGTGATCCGAGCAATCTCGCAATTGCGCACGAACATCTCGCATCGTTTGGTGACAACGTCATCTTGGTGCAAGACACGTACGCAAACGCGAAGGCTCATGCCTATGCTCATGGTTTCACTTCTGTTCATGCGATCCTTCTCGACATCGGGTTCTCATCTTTGCATGTAGATGACCCGAGTCGTGGGTTCTCCTTCTCTTTAGAAGGACCTCTCGATATGCGCTACGACCGCTCAGGTGGTCTGACCGCAGGGGAGATGGTGAATACGTGGAGTGAAGATGAGCTGGCAAAGATGTTCCGCGTCTATGGCGAGGAACGAAATGCGCGATTTATTGCCGAAAAGATTGTAGAGCAGCGTGGAAACGAACCGTTCGTGACCACGAAGCAGTTGGCCGCGTTCATCGAAGCGTTGATCCCTCGAAGGGGGAAGACGCATCCAGCAACAAAGGTTTTTCAAGCCTTGCGGATCAGTGTGAACGATGAACTTGGCGAACTTGAGCGAGCACTTCCAGAGTTGATTGAACTTCTTGCGCCCGGTGGGCGCATTGCGATCATCAGTTTCCACTCATTGGAAGACCGGATCGTGAAACAGTTCTTTAAGGAACACCCTGTGCTGACCGTGGTCACAAAGCGGCCGGTCACAGGATCTCGAGAAGAGCTCAGAGCGAATCCTCGCGCACGCAGCGCAAAGCTCCGTGTCGCACAACATAATTAATCGTCAGATGGACGTCCCCACCGTCTATGAGCCCCACATCAATTTCACAAGCAACTTTGTCATCCCCGACCGGTATCGTACGAAAACAGACGGTCGTGCAATGGATCGACAATCATACAAGCCTCCTCAATATCGCAACGCTCGCCCTTGTGGGTGTGCTCTGTGTCAGTTACATCCTTCAGGTTACAGGCACTGTGGCAAAAGGATACGAATTGAGAGACCTTGAAGTTCAGATTCACGATTTAACACTCGAGAATCAACAGATGGAGGTTGCGGTTCGGCAATCACAGTCACTCGATCACGTGGCTGATTCCGTTTCAATGCTCGGACTTGTTCGCTCTGAACAACCAACCTATGTTGAGTCCGGAGAACCTTCCTACGCTCTGGCACAATAAAGAACAAAATCAACAAAGCGGGTTTCCGCTTTTTTTGATATACTAGTTTTATTCAAGGAGGTATGTTGCAAACAGCGTTATTTGATCCAGAGGTTGCTGCGGCGGCCGTGACAAACATCAACTGGCTTCAGCCAAGTTGGGATCTTTTCATTGTGATGTTTTTTGTGGTCGCTTCGTTTATCTACGGCATCTCTTTAGGGCGTGATCGCATCATCGTGATTTTGGTCGCCATCTATATGGCGCTTGCGATCGTGAACTACATTCCTTTTCTCTCCGGATTTGAAACGAATATTTCAATCAATGATGCGTTTGCTCTCCGTGTCTCTGTGTTCCTTGGTGTGTTCATCCTGCTGTTCTTCTTCTTATCGCACTCGGCACTCATGAAAGCCTTTGGAAATCGAGGGGCACAGGGTGGCATTGTGCAGGTGATGTTGTTTTCATTTCTCCATGTCGGACTCCTCATTAGCGTCACCCTCTCTTTTTTCCCCGCAGACCTTGCGAACATTCTTTCGCCTGTCACGCAGTCCTTTTTTATCAGCGATGCAGCGAAGGCTACTTGGGTTATTTTGCCTGTCATTGTGATGGCGATCTTTGGAAGATCAGAGCGACGTGAGGACTGATGAACCGTTACCTATCTTGCGGTGTTCGTGTATAGTCCTGTCACATGAAAAAAGGTTCATTTGAAGCGTTTTATAACAAGAATTTAGACCGTATCTATCGATACGTTTTTTTTCGCGTTGGCCGCAATAGGGATGTATGTGAGGATCTTGTTTCAGAGATTTTCATGAAGGCACTTAAACATTTTGAGAAATATGACCCAGATATTTCTGAATCTGCATGGATTTATCGAATTGCTCATAACCATCTAGCCAACCATTTTCGAGATACAAAACAATCTGCAGATATCGATGATGTGAAGTTTTTCCTTGTTGGAGAGCGTGGTGAAGAAACGATTATTACGCAAGAAGAACAAAGACATCTTTATGAAGCGCTCGACAAATTGGAACCAGATGAGCGACGGATCGTAACGATGAAATACATCGAGGGGTACTCATATAAGGAGATGTCAGCGGTCCTTGATAGAACAGCTGATGCACTCAAAGTAGCAACTCACAGAACAGTTAAAAAATTGCGTAGCCTTCTTAAGTCAAAAAAAGATTATGTTTCGCCTTAAGCGACAACTAAAGAACATGCATCAGCAGGCAACACCAAGCCACGCTTTTAAGATGCATCTGTGGCACAAGCTTGCTGAAGAACTGGGGGAAGCATCGGACTGTGTTCCTGTTCGTCGATTTCGCTTTGCAACCGTGACAGGAATCGCTTCGTTGGTGTTGGTCTTTGGCATGGGGACAGGGGTCTACGCTTACGAGAGTCCGTCGGTCGTTGATGGACATCCGTTGCACTTTATGAAGGAAGGGATTGAATCTGTTGAAGGTGTGTTTGCTCGCAGTCCAGAGGGTCGTGCACGGTTTCATACACGCATGATGTCTCGTCGTTTAGAGGAGGGGGAGACACATTTGCAAGATGCAGCGCATGCTCAGCGAGCATTGGAACGAGCGGCAATACAGTTTGAGTATTCTGTTGATGAAGTGGCTGGTGGCTTTAAAGATTTGGAACGACGCGGGTCTTTTTTTGATGATCTTTCCGTGCAACAAGCACGTTACGTTGAGCTAAGCTCTCGTGTATTAGAGAGCGAGGATGAGATCGGGGGGCCATGGTCTCTTCAACAGCGTGTTGAGACGCATGAGCTTTCATCTGAAGAATTACGTCGCTTGTTCCGCATGAATCATGGCGCCATGATTGATGAAGAGCAGCGCTAAGCGGTTCACCGCATTCAGTCATTATGTCCAAAACACTTGTCCGCTCCCTACGTTTTCCTCTAGCTCTCGCAATCCTTGCGATCGTAGCTGTCGTGCTAAGCCCAGTTTTTTTCGCCTCTGCGGCAGAGAGTGAAGGCCAGGGTCCTCATAAAAGTGAGGGTCCACGTCCACATCATCCCATTGGAGAAATTGTCGAGATTGATACCGACGCAAATACCATTCTTGTTGGGCCCGTGCTCACACCAGAAGATGAAGAGGTAAAATATGTGCTTATTTCTTACTCTGATGACACGGAAATTGAAGAAGATGGTGAAGAGGCAACAGAGTCAGATATCTCTGTTGGTGACAAGATCCACGCACGAGGAGAGCATACGTTTGATTCAGAAAATTATCTTGCAGAAATCAACGCTGAATTTATTGTCCTATTTGATCAAACCGAGCCACCAGTTCCACCACGTCACGGTTTTCCACGTCTTGGTGAAGTCGTCGAGGTGGATACAGATGCCAACACAGTACTTGTGAAAGGCATGCGCCCAAATGAAGATGGAGAGGACGTCTACGTGCTTGTAACCTACGGGGATGACACCGTCATCAACGAAGATGGAGAGACCGTTGATGAATCCAGTATTTCTGAAGGCGACCTTATCCGTGCACACGGAGAGGTAAATACGGATTCTGTGGAGTATCTCGCTGAGATTGCAGCAGATAACATCCGGCTCTGGGACGAGAAAGAACCACCACGTCCAGGTCATGGACATGGGCCTCAAGGCCAGTTTCGCTCAGAACCAGCTCAAGAGATTGAAGAATAGTTACCAACAAAAACAGGCTTCAGTGCCTGTTTTTGTGTTATACTCCCAATCGATATGATAAAGCTTTACAACACACTCACGCGGGAAAAGGAGACGTTCAGCCCTATTTATGAGGGGAAGGTTGGGATCTATGCCTGTGGCCCGACGGTGTATTGGTTTGCACATATTGGGAACATGCGGACGTATCTGTTTGTGGATGTGTTGCGTCGAGTGCTTGAATTTAATGGCCTTGAGGTTAAGCTCATCATGAATATCACGGACGTTGGGCATCTGACAGATGACGCAAGCGAGGGGGAGGATAAGATGATTGTGGCAATGCAGCGTGAAGGGAAGACAGCCTATAAGATCGCTGAGTTTTACACAGAGGCCTTCATGGAGGATTTTAAGCGGCTCAACATCAAACCTGCCAATGTCTACCCACGTGCAACCGATCATATTCCTGAGCAGATTGAAATGATTAAACATCTCGAGGAGAACGGCTACGTCTATCAGACATCCGATGGGGTTTATTTTGACACATCAATGCTTGATTCGTACGGGCGTCTTTCGGGTCAGTCTGCAGATGAAAAGAAAGCAGGTGCGCGGGTCGACATGGGAGAGAAGAAGAACGTGACGGATTTTGCGCTTTGGAAATTTTCTCAAACAAATTCTCATCGTGAGATGGAATGGAATTCGCCTTGGGGCACAGGATTTCCTGGCTGGCATCTTGAGTGTTCAGCCATGTCGATGAAGTACCTTGATGTTCCATTTGATATCCACACGGGTGGTATCGACCACATTCCAGTGCATCACGAGAATGAATTGGCGCAGACAGAGGGTGCTGAAGGGGTGCTTCAGGCGAATGTGTGGATCCATGCAGACTTTTTGACGGTTGACGGAGGGAAAATGTCTAAATCCCTTGGAAATCTATACACAATTGAACAGCTCATTGAAAAGGGCTATGACCCGCTTGTCTACCGTTACTTGGTGCTTGGGGCGCATTATCGTACAAAGTTGAACTTCACGTTCGAGGCACTGGACGGTGCACAGAATGCATTAAAGAAGCTTCGGGCGACGGTTCGGAGTTGGGATCAGCCGGGTGAAGTCAATGATGAGTATGAGCAACGCTTCTTGAAGGTCATTAATGATGATTTAAACACGCCTCAAGCGCTCGCTGTGCTCTGGGAGCTGGTTGATTCGAATGTACCTCCATCAGAAAAGGCGGCAACTGTTCTGAGATTTGATCAGGTGCTGGGCTTGGGGCTCGGTGATTTCATTGGGAATCCTCTTAAGGTGTCAGATGAGGTTGAGGTTCTGATTCAGGAACGAGCCACGGCGCGGGCACAGAAGGATTGGGAGTTATCGGATCAATTGAGGGATCAGATACACGCACGAGGCTATCTGGTTGAAGATACAGCCGAGGGGCAACAACTGACTGAACGCTAAAAAGAGACGGGGATAACCACCCCGCTTTTTTTAGTAGTTGTGCTAAAATGACCTGGACTTATGGCAACGAATAAACGAGCAAAAACCGTTGAGACCCCTATTTCAGAGAGTGTGGCTCAGCCGCTTGAATCTCAAGCAGAGCGCGAACGGGCACCTGAGGGTGTTGAGATTCCGATTTCGCCTGAGTTTGAGGGTGAAGATGCAAGTGAACAGCAAGAGGAAACCGCTGATCAGCAGGAGGAACAATACGTTCAGAGTGAACCCGTTTTGACACCAGTCGTGTCTTCGACACCAGTGGTTCCTGCTGGAGACGATCGATTAGAGAAAGAGATAGAAAGCATCCTTCAGGAAGATCTGACGGATCTGTACCTAGCGATGCCTCCTGAAAAGCAACAGGCATTCAAAGAAAAAGGCGAGGAGACAACAGGGAAGATTCGCAAAATTGTCTCTTCTGCAAAAGTAAATACCAAAAAAGTATTTAACTTGATTAAAGATTGGCTCAAGTTGATTCCCGGTGTCAACAAATTCTTTCTAGAACAAGAGGCAAAAATAAAAACAGATAAAATTCTTCTCGTTTCAGAAGAGGAAAAGAAACGAGGCGGCACAGATTTTCTGTGAATGTACTCCAGTTTGGGCTCCAACCAGAAGTGGAAACAACCACCCGCATTGCCTCGGGGAATGATCTTGTATTTGCGCGATGGATTTTAATTGGATTGGTTGTTCTAGCGGTTGTTGTTGGTTTGATGTTTATTTTGCGTTTTGTACTCCGTCGCATTTCTCGTGCGAAGCAAGGGACGTTTAAGCGTGTGGTCATTTTGGTTTCTCTTCCGAAGTTTCGTCGTGAAGAAGAAAGTGAACGTGGGGGGACGAAAGAGCAAGTGCAGGAAGCCATTGCCGCAGCAGAGACATTTTTTTCAGCGGTTGGTGGTCTGAAGGCAGAGCGTGGATTGCGTGCCTGGCTGTTTGGGCGCACGGATGAGTTTTCGTTTGAGATCGTTGTGGAGAAGAAACGCATCAAGTTTTATGTGAGCGTTCCAGATGAGCTGCGTCAGTTTATGGAACAGCAGTTGTCGTCTTCTTATCCGGATGCATCGCTTGAAGAAGTTGAAGATTATAATATTTTCTCACCAGATGGCGTGATTTTGGGAAGTCAGGTTGTCTTTAAACGTCAGAATGCATTTCCGATTAAGACGTATCGCAAACTCGATAAAGATCCCCTGAACGCCATCACCAACGTGCTCGCAAAAATTCCCGAAGGTGATGGGGCTGCGTTTCAGTTTCTCGTGCGCTCCTCTTATGCAAAATGGCGCAAGCAAGGGGTGAGTATTGCCTCAAATATGCAGCAGGGCATGAAGCTTGAGGAAGCGATTAAAGGAAAGAAAAAAGGCAAAGGCGGCGGACTGCTGGAGATGATTGGGTTTGGAGGAAAGAGCGAACAACAACAGCAACAGGAGGACAACTACAGGCTCTCGCCTCAAGAGGATGAGATTGTTAAAGGACTTGAGGAAAAGGCATCGAAGGCTGGAGTGGATGTTTGTGTGCGTCTCGTGGTGTCATCCAAGAATGCTTCCTCAGCTGAGACCACCATGCAGAACATGTTGAATGCGTTTGCGCAGTACAATATTTATCAGTACGGAAATTCGTTTGTGAAAGTCGTGCCTCGTCGAAAGAAGCGATTGATTCGTGATTTTATTTATCGAAGTTTCAATGAACGTACGACGATCGTCATGAACGCAGAAGAACTTGCGAGTCTATGGCATATGCCACTCCCATGGACGGAAACACCAAATATCCAATGGCTTGGTGCACGAAGCGGTGCGGCGCCAGCGGGGGTTCCTACAGGTCCTGAGGAGGGTGATATCGAGCTTGGATACAATGTGTACCGTGGTGTCAAAACACCTGTCTGGATGAAGTCACGAGATCGCTCGCGTCACATGTACATCATTGGTAAATCTGGTTCGGGTAAATCTCAGACGATGGCCAAGTACATCATTCAAGATATTCGTGCGGGTCATGGGGTTGCGCTCGTGGAGCCTCATGGAGACTTGGTTGAACAAGTGCTTGGAAATATTCCGAAAGATCGTATTGATGATGTGATCGTCTTCAATCCATCTGACATTGGGCGTCCGATGGGGCTGAATATGCTCGAGGCACCAAACGAGAACATGCGCGACTTTGCGGTGCAGGAGATGATTTCAATTTTCTACAAACTCTTTCCGCCTGAGATGATCGGTCCAATGTTTGAGCACAACATGCGCAACTTCATGTTGACGCTCATGGCCGATATTAACAACCCCGGCACCATTGCGGAAATTCCTCGCATGATTACGGATGATAAGTTTCAAAAAGAATGGCGCTCCAAACTAACCGACCCTGTGGTAAAGAGTTTCTGGGAGGATGAGATGGACAACACGAGTGACTACCACAAGTCTGAGATGATGGGTTACCTCATCTCCAAGGTAGGTCGATTTGTGGAAAATGAGATGATGCGCAACATCATTGGACAGTCAAAATCGAGTTTTGATTTCCGGGAAATCATGGATAAGAAGAAGATTCTTCTTGTAAACCTCTCAAAAGGAAAGACGGGAGATGTCAACGCCGAACTGCTGGGACTTGTGATCGTTTCCAAGTTGCAGATGGCTGCACTCACGCGAGCAGACATTCCTGAAGATGAGCGTCATGACTTCTACTTGTACATCGACGAGTTCCAAAACTTTATTACAGATTCCATCGCCACCATTCTTTCTGAGGCGCGTAAATATCGTTTGAATCTCATTATTGCTCACCAGTACATTGGGCAACTTGTTAAGAATAACGATACAAAGATCAAAGAAGCCGTGTTTGGAAACGTGGGGACGACCTATGTGGCACGTATTGGTCCTGAGGACGTTGAAACACTGGAGAAAATCTACTCCCCAGAATTCAGTGGATACGACCTTATCAACTCAGATAAGTACACCTGGTACGTAAAGATGATTGTGGATAACTCTCAGATGAAGCCTTTCACCATGAATTTGGTGCCAGAAAGTTCGGGGGATCGTGAGCTCTCAGATGCGATCAAGGAGCTCTCAAGACTAAAATATGGTCGAGATAAGTCTATTGTTGAGGGTGAAATTATGGCACGTACACAGATGGGTCAGAAATCTAAAGCTGCTCCACCGCCTCCGGTGCCTCTGAACTAACACCTGCTATGAACGATCTTGATCCAACATTTGAATACGAACCGGACGTTGAGTCTCACGCCACAGAGGTTGAGCATGGAGATGCACGCACGCGCCTTGCCATGCAGATGCTTCATCAGGTGCGTGACAGTCTCAATCACGTCATTCAACTCCTAGAGGAGGGAGACACGGCACGCGCCACACGTCGCATGGTGGATTTTGTTTCGCAGAAAAAGTCTGTGGCAGGTGAACTGGAAGATCTCACTGGATCCCGAGTGCTCGAAGGCGTGTTTGATGGTCAGTTTATGGTTGGTTCTGATGGTGTGCGTTACAACGTGCCCGAGAACTATGCTTCCAAGTCCAAACTTGTTGAAGGAGACATTCTGAAGCTCACTATTAAGCCAGATGGAACCTACTTATTTAAACAAATAGGTCCCGTGGATCGTAAGCGGCTTGTGGGACGTCTCGGTGTGGATTCATCCACAAACGAGCATGTTGTGATCTCTGGGGATGCCGTGTATAAAGTCCTTGCTGCGAGTATCTCTTATTTTAAGGGTGCAACAGGAGACGAAGTTGTTGTGCTTGTTCCAACGAGTGATGGATGTGTCTGGGCAGCGGTTGAAAACATTGTGAGAGGTAACTAGGTTTTAGGTATTAGGTGGTTAGGTTTTAGGAAGAAAGGAATTATGGCAAAGGCGATTTATCGCATTTATAGACCAACAACATTTAAGGAGGTGAGCGGGCAGGAGCATGTGGTTCGAACCATTCAGAACCAATTTGCTGCTGATTCCTTAGCTCACGCTTATTTGTTTACGGGACCAAGAGGGGTTGGAAAAACCACGATCGCACGATTGATGGCGAAGTTGGTGAACTGCCTGTCTCCCAAAGGGTCAGAACCTTGTAATACTTGTTCGGCTTGCACACAGGTTGTGAGTGGTACGTCGCTCGATGTCTACGAGATTGACGCTGCCTCGCACACAGATGTCGAGCATGTTCGTGAACATATCATCAAGTCCGTTCGGTTTGCGCCAAATCAGTTGAACAAAAAGGTCTATATTATCGATGAAGTGCACATGCTGTCTCCATCGTCATTCAATGCTCTTTTGAAGACGCTTGAGGAGCCACCAGAACACGCACTCTTTATTCTGGCAACAACGGAGATTCATAAAGTGCCAGACACGATTATTAGTCGTTGTCAGCGTTTTGATTTTCGACGTATTGAGGCAGACGAGCTCACGAAGCGACTCCAGGGGATTGTGAAGGCTGAAGGAGTGGATGTTGAAGAGGCCGTGCTGCGAGAGATTGTGCGCCACAGTGAGGGGTGTGCTCGTGATGCAGAAAGTCTTTTGGGCCAGGTGCTCGCACTTGGGGAAAAAACGATTGGTCTCAAAGAGGCGTCCTTGGTTTTGCCGACCAGTAATGATGTCCAGGTGCAGGCGCTCATTGAGGCTCTTTTAGCACAAGAGGCGAGGAGGGGTGTTGAGCTTTTGAAAGAGACTTTGGATCAAGGTACAGATCTTAAGCATTTTGTTTCAGATGTCATTAGTGGGTTGCGCGATCGACTCATGGCATCTCTTTCTGAGAGTGGTGAAGTGAGTTTAAGGATTCAGTATGCGATTAATGAACTCCTCACGGCCCGAGGGCGAATACGTCTCTCACACATTCCACAGCTCCCCATTGAACTTGCGATTGTGAAGATTTGCACAGGACAGATTGTGCAGGAGGAATCACCACGGGATTTTAAAGAGCAGGAGGTTGTTTCGAGCCGCACTCAGACTGAGAAGGGGGCAATGACTCAGGACAAAGAAGGTGACCAGAGTGTTGTGAGGTCTGTCGAGGTTATCCTTGAAGGAAGTGAGCCACAGGTGAGTGAAGTCGAAGGGGTGAGTGAAGGGGAACCCGCAAGCGTCTTTGGATCCGTGCCAGTGATTAGCATTGATGACGTGAAGAGAAAGTGGCCACAGGTGTATGAGCAGATCAAGGCATGCAATGCGTCCTTACCGCTGATGATGAAGCAGTGTGAAGTGTCTGGGGTGGAGGGGGAGCGTGTTGAGCTTGCGTTTGATTTTAATCTGTATGTTGATACGGTGAACAAAGAAAAGAACAGGACACTTATTGAAGGAGTACTTGAGCAGGTGCTTGGAAAGAAATTAAAGATTCACGCCATTCAATCAAAAAAAGCACAGAGCGATGAAGTGGTGAACGGGTTGTTGCAGGAATTTGGAGGGAGTGTTGCGTAAACAGAAAAGAGCCTGCGTGGCTCTTTGTGAACCCGGCATGGCCGGGTTTTTAGGTGCTTAGTCGCGGCGCCTGATGTCGAACTCACCTTCAGCGATCACGTTGCCATCATCCGAAGAGACGTTGAAGCGTCCTTGCAGATGGTCACTGATTCCTTCCGTGTACCCATTTGCTCGGACAATCTCTGGATACCCGTTAGCATCAGTGGTGCTGAAGGGCTGGTCGTTGAACTTGCTGCCGCTCATGTCGACGTGTCCGACACCAACTCCCTGGATGCGCACGCGGTGTCTTCCGTTTGGAAGCTCTCGGATGACGCACCGGTGCTCGACAGGCTCTGGTTTGTCAGCTTCCCGCCCGTTCCAGCCCCGCAGGTTGCGAATCCGCACTTGACCACTATATCGGGCGCGATTGTTTGAGTCGTCTTTCACAAGTCCTCCTAGCGCCTACCCTAGGGAGGTATTTACGTTTTGTCAAAGGATAAAGAAGATTGACATGGGGTTCGTCAATTGATATTCTCTTCTCGCTTAGTCTTACATTTATCTCCAATGTTACTCCCGAGTCGTCTAACGGCAGGACACTTGGTTCTGGTCCAAGGAATTGGGGTTCGAATCCCTGCTCGGGAACCAAAGTAAAACGTTCACCTGAAAGGTGAACGTTTTACTTTTGTGGATAATGGACAGGGACTCAAACGGGGGATGGTAAGGGGGATTCCCCCTTACATGCCGGGGGTACAGCGAGCTTGCGAGCGTCCTAGGGGCGGAAGCCCCTGGAGGAACGAAGTGGCGTGAGACTCCCTGTCCGGGAACCAAGAAAGAGTCGATGTGCTAGCATCGGTTTTTTCTTTTTGTCTAGCAAAGAACTAGACTTCAAACCCATTACATGAACCATAACGTTGTTGCATGACTTTTTCCTCAGCGCCCACATAGCGCCCAAAGTTCATCTCTTTGCACTTCAAAAGAAGGATTGCATGACGTGATGTGTCGTCTACCTCGATAATTAGATCGAATAGTAGACCTAGTTTTTTTGCGTTCAGTTTATTGATTGCTTTTTTACTTTTTGAAAGTACATCTTCACTTTTGCATCTAGATTTTTGTACATGCCTTTGTTTGAATTGATCCGATCTTACCGCTGAAAACACAGATCCACAACACCTTGTATATAGGTGTTTTTTGAATTACTATTGTCATTGACTACCAACCATTCGCTGAAATGCCCGAATTACAAGACTCCCGTCTTATTCGTTTTTTGGATAGAGACAAACCGAAGAGCTACAAGCCATTGGTGAAGGTATTCAGGAGAGACTTGATGAACAGGCACGTATTATTTTCGGTCTTGTTGAAGGTGAGAAGTTGAAAAACAATATTCGAATTGTATTGATAGGTGGCTAAAAATGCCCCCGTAATTCAGAGGGTGAATCCGTAGGTAACGTGAATAAAAAACAAGGTACCCATTACCTTGTTTTCTGTATTTAGGAATGTTTATTGAGGCAGAGCGTGTATAGGGGTCAGGTCGTGTTATGTGCTTTTTATCTAAAACTCAAAAACTCGACGATTCGCCACTCATACTAAAACACCCAGCTAGTGATCCGACCCCAAAAAACCGGGCAGGTAAAAACACCTCTGTCCGGAAGCTCTGTCCTAGTTCACAGTGATCTCTGGACCGATTTGGTAGCGTGGGAAGAAGCCGTCTGGGATGTCTCGGACCTGTGATGCCCAATCTGCACCGTATAATTCGGTAGCCATTTCCGGATTTGGGATACCTCGGAGTGTCCCATTGCGCGAAACAGCGTACACCTTCGGATCGCTTAACACCTTCACCATGAATGCACCGGGCTTATAGGTCACAACCCCCGTGAGCGGAATCGAAGCCATCACTTCACTTGTGACAAACTGTACATCGTCAAAATTTTCGTACCACGAGTAATAGATTTTTTCGTCGAGAAACACATAGCGTCCGCCATCTCGGCCACAGTAATAGACCGTGTCGACCTCTGGAGTTCGAATGAGTTCATTCGAGATGCAGGCAACAGCTTCTGTCGCTTCGGGAATATCCTTATCCACATTAATACTTGTTGCGAGCTCACGTTCAAGATCTGGGTTGTACGTCACCGCATCGAGTGCGGCTACAAGTGAAGGATACGGGTTCATGATTTCACCATCTAGATCCTCCATTTCAAAATGGAGGTGAGATGCGGTTGATTCCGCATTGCCACTGTCACCAACCCAGGCGATATGATCGCCACGCTCGACACGGACGCCTTGCTCAATCCCGGGAGCATATGCGTTCTCAGGACCACCCTCCCCATCGTCTGTTCCGGGCGTGTCATTGTTAATGTGAATATAAGAAAACGTATATCCACTATCGCCTTTAAGTTTAAGCATGTAGCCATAGCTCGGCTCATCCATTGGCGCAAACGTGATCATTCCATCATCTGCAGCGAGGATGAGATTCAGTTTGTTCGCAAGAATATCGATCGCATGATGTGTATGTCCGGTGCGAGCATCCAGATAATCATCGGAAAACGAAACGTCACCGTTGACCGGAAACGCAATATCAATAATCTCATCCGCTGCGACAAGATGCGGGAACGAGAGTACAAGCAAGAGAATGGATAATAGAAGCTTCATAGGAATCACTATACCTTATTTTACATCGTCCGTTTGCCGGATAGGGATTGTTGCAAACGAAGAAACGTCTTTTTTGTGATGTTTTCAGAGTGAGGCAGCATCTTCTCCAGGAATCAAAAAACACAGCCGGTGAAGGCTGTGTTTTTTTTGCTAGAAATAGGATTTGGTTTGGAGGTCTTTGAGGGTCTCGATGACTTCGTTGATATCTTCCTGCACAGTCGCTCGAAGCGCTGAGAGGTCTCCTGGGTTTCTGATGAGGAACGGGATCTCTTGGTTTATGAGATAAGCTCCAAAATCGATGAGTGTTTGGGTCTCTGTTCCACCGAACGCAATTTCCCAGAGATCCACCACAGAGCCGTCGGTGAATTCGAGATCAAAGTAGGGATCTAAATGTTCTCCGTCTTCGCGGACTCCAACGCTCACACGATCGATGTCGCTTGGATTGAACGTCTGCGCAGTGACATACCAGTATGGACTCTGCACAAAATGTTCATCGGGTGTGATGGCAAGATAGTTGTGGCTCGCAAGAAAAAGAAATGGGAAGAGCACCATGGTCACGACCAGAGAAGAAAGAGCGAGTCGTTTGAGTGTGAAACGGGCAAGGAATTTTAAATCAATAAATTTCAACAGTTCCTGCATTTCAGGGACGGTTAAGCGCTTGCCCTCTATACGTGTCCGGATCTCTTCGTTCGTGAATGCAAGTGTTTGAATAACATCCGGAGCTGTCAAACTGTTTCCGAGTTTTGGAAACAACACCAGTAATGACTGTACAAGTGCGGCACCAATTAAAATAGATGGAAAGATCCAGGCGAGCAAAAAGATCATGTATCCATCAAGTTCAAAGACGACCGCATCCGGGCTGTGCAACCAACTTGGTTGGAGCGCCTCATAAAGTGTGCGTCCGCCCACAAACAGGATGAGACCGATAAGTCCAAAAACCAGTATAAGATGGACGGCCGTCAGAAGGACATGGTTTGCAGACAAGGGTTGCTCCAAGGCTTCCGTCCTTGTCGCCATTGCAATGAGCTTCAGACGCTTTTGTTTCAGGTAAGTGACAGGTCCTCTTTCCATACGGGGTTATTATTTTGTGGCTTGGCTTATGGCGTACTCAAGAATGATTTTTGCAAGATCAATGTTTGTGACCCGCTCAAGTTCTTTGAATCCAGGATTGCCATTGATTTCCAAGATGAGTGGGCCACGTGTTGATCGAATGAGGTCGACTCCAGCGATTTGCAGTTCGAAGACCTCGGTGGCTTTCAGGGCAAGGTCTTGTTCCTCCTGTGTCAGTTCGACCATTGATCCAACCCCTCCGAGGGATGCATTGGCGCGAACTTCACCCGCGATAGCTTTGCGCTCCATGGCGGCAACAATCGTACCATTAACAACGTAGACACGCAGATCTGAATTTTGCGCTTCTTCAACAAACTCTTCGATAATCAGAGGATTGCGGTCTCGGATGGCGAGGTAATCGACAAGCGGACGGAGGGTTTGTTCATCTGGTGCGTAGAAGACTCCTTTTCCATGTGTTCCAAATGCGACCTTTACGATGACAGGATAGTGAATGGTCTGTGCAGCTCTGATCGCATCTTCTGGTTTTCGAGCAATGGCCCAGCGGGGGCAGGGGAGATGATGTTGTTGAAAGAGAACATGCTGGGTGAGTTTGTTTTTTGCCCAGGTAAATCCGTTGCGTCCATTGAGAATTTTGTAACCCGCTTGTTCAAGGAGTTGAACGGCATAGGTACGCAGGCTTGGTTCTTCAACAAAATTTGGTCTTGAGATGATGATGTCTATGGGTGGGAGAAGTTCACCTTTATGAAAGATTTCTCCATCAATAAACGAAAGATAAGGTTCGTACAGTTTTACGAGCGTGTGGCCTAGGAGTGCAGCTGCTTCCTCAAAACGATCGGCTCCTGTTGGAACAGATTCAATGGATTCAGAGAAGATAAGGATTCCAATGGTCATATTATTTCGCCATGTAGAGGCGTGAGGCCGCAAGCGGGTGTTGTGCATCGCGGCGTGAGATCGCATGTGCCTGAAGTCCGTCTCTGATCATCTCGTCCAGAATCGCATCGAGTTCCTCGATGGTCTCAACTGAATGAAGACGTTGCTTAAATGGTTTTGCTCCAGGGAGTGCTTTGAAGTACCAGGTCAGATGTTTACGGAAGGTTTGAACGGTTCCTTGATCGAATTGTTCTGTGTGCCAGCGTACATGCTGCTTGATCACAGCTACACGCTCCTTGAGCGAGATTGCCTCTGGCTCTCGACCTTGGAGCGCATCAATGGCTTGTTTAAAGATCCAGGGATTCCCAAGGGCGCCTCGTGCGATCAGGACTCCGGCCGCTCCGGTTGTCTCGAGAGCTTCTCTCATGAGTTGTGGGGTGTAGATATCACCGTTTGCCAGCACGGGAATCGAGACGGTTTTTACGAATTCACCGATCAGATTCCAATCTGCCTGCCCAGAGTATCCTTGTTTCTTTGTGCGACCATGAATGGTAATTAAGTCTGCTCCAGCCTCTTCAAGGATTTTCCCGAACGTGAGGCATTCACGGGGGTCTTCCCATCCAGCACGAATTTTCACACTGACGGGGACACTTACGGCCGACTTGACCGCACGGACGATTGCGGCAGCGCGCTCAGGATCCTTCATGAGGGAGGCGCCATTGAACGAATGAACGACTTTGTAGACAGGGCAACCCATGTTGAGGTCAAAGCCTTCTGGGGCATGGTCACGTTCGATGATGTGCGCTGCTTCTGCCACCTGATCTGGCTCACTCCCAAACAGTTGTTGGACGATGGGACGTTCATCATTGTGAATCTCGGTCATCCCAAGCGTTTTACTATTGCCTCGGATGATTGCCTCGGCGGAAACCATTTCACGGAAAACGATGATACGCTTCACCTTTTCGGGACTCTGTTGTTCGATCGCACGAACAACACGACAAAACGCCGAGTCCGTCATGTCGGCCATCGGCGAGAGCGCAATCATTGGTCGTGGGAGTTCAGCCCAGTTGAGATTCATAACGGGCGAAGGCTACCCGAATTACTCAATTGTTTCAAGCATCCCCTCCAGGTCTTCTGCGTTAATGGCTGTGAGAGAGTCACGGTGTTCACTAACGTATTGGAGGGCTTCCTCATAGAGTGTCCAACGGAGTTCCGTGTCCTCTTCGCTTCGTGTCCTCACGCTTTCGCTAGTTGCTGTGATGTCATAAGGGGTTTCAGCGATCTCTCTTCGACCATCTGGAAAGTCATCCCAGTAGATAGGTCCAAAGGGGGTGTCGGTGAGGTAGTAGTTATTTTCGTGGAATTTGAGATTCACAAAAAAATCTGTTTCCTCGTCGAACTCTGAGGTCCATGTTTCAAACAGTTCCTCCATGTCATAATCTTGTTCTGCAAATTCATAAAGTTTTACCTCTGTATCTTCTGGTCGCTTGTAGAGACCGTGGACCAATTCTTCAATGGAGGATCCTCCCTCATGCAGTACGGTGAAGCGGGCGCCTTTTTCCTCTAAAATTTGGCTATAGATTGCCCCATAGCGACCCGTTGTATTTCCAACAATGCGTGGTGCATACCCAATGACTTCTTTGAGATATTGGTACCCTCCAGGGTTTTCGGTGTAGGCGCCGGTCTCCATGTTGAGCTCATGCTCTTCGTAAGCAAGTAGTGTTTCGTAGAGTTCATCAGATGACATTTCGCTCAGACCAATGGTATCGAAGCCTGTATAAAGTGGGTGAGGGGGGCGAATATGATAGGAGACACTCACATACTCTGAGGTTTTCATGCGATCAATCAGGTCAGGTGCCAGCGCAACATACGTTTGGGTCATTGTGTCTGTTAGATGGAGTTCAACAGGAAGTTTGTACGTCTCATGCAAGTCGATGATACGGTTTATCGTGGCAATACTTTCTTCTGGATAAACCCAGTCATGAACATTTTGGATGAACTGGACATAGATCTGTGCCTTTTTCGTATCCGTTCGGGTTTCTTCCACAACCATCTCTTCAATCGTGATATCGACGATGGATTGTTCTGCACAACCAACACCGATCAGGGTAAGAATTGAGAATAGGAGTAGAGTATTTTTCATAATGGATGTAATTGATTGGATCAAGTATACTTTTCATATATGTCAAAGTCCAAAATATCAAATGCGTATGTTCTTTACGGAGGAGCCGTTATTGTGGCGATTGGTCTTATTTTTTTTGCGGCCAATCAAGACAAAGCTCCGTCTATCTACGATGAGTTTGCACAGTGTCTGACCGAACAAGGAGTGACCATGTATGGCGCCTGGTGGTGTCCGCATTGTACAAATCAAAAAGAGGCGTTTGGAGATGCATTCGACTCTGTGAATTACGTTGAATGCTCTTCACCTGGATCCCGTTCGATGAACAGTACCTGCCAAGCCGCAGGGATTGAAGGCTATCCAACATGGGAGTTTGCTGATGGAACACGTGCTTCTGGGGAGCAAGATCTTGAATTTTTATCTGAGCAGGCTGGTTGCGAACTTCCTGAATCAGTGGAATAGATATGAAAAAGAAACTTGTCATGTGGATCGGAGGGTTTGCGCTTATTGGAACATTGCTTTCAATCTATGCGTTGTTGCATAAGTACGGTTTTGCAACGGGGGCTGTCTGCAACATCAACGATACGTTCAGCTGTGACATTGTGAATCAAAGTTCTTATTCTTTTATTTTCGGTATCCCCGTTTCGCTCCTTGGTGTGGTCGCCTATGGGTTTATGCTGCTCGCTGCGGTATTAAAGCTTAGGAACATGAACGACATACAGATCACGCAATTTCTTCTGGTCGCTTCGATTGGTGGCCTGCTCTTCAGCTTTTATCTCACAAGTATTGAGGCGTTTGTCCTCTATGCTTGGTGCTTGATCTGTATCGGTCAGCAGCTGGCGATCATTGGTATCGCCGCATTGACAACGAAACTTTATCTACTTGAAAAAGCAAAATGATATGACAGACAACAATCTTTCCTTTTCTATGGAGGCTTTGTTTCAACAGCTGTTGCAACGTGGAAAGGAACAAGGGGTGACACAGCAAGATGCGTATAACGATCTTGTGGAAGAGGTGATTGAAAATCATCGTGCCATTGGTGAAATTGATACCGATGATGCCACAGAAGACATGGAAGCGCAGCTGCGTGGTCGGTGGTTGGATTATCAGGACTTGCTTCAGGAGACGTCTTCTGAGATCGATTCCTTATGAAGATTTCTTTTCATGGAGCTGTGCAAGGGGTGACAGGTTCCTGTCATCTCTTAAAGGCAGAGGATGCGAATGGCCATGAGCGTCAGCTTCTTTTTGACTGTGGAATGTTTCAAGGTCAGCAGATGTGCAGCGCAACAAATCTCGAGCCGTTCGGGTTTGATCCAAAGGAGGTAAATCATGTCTTTATCACGCATCCTCATGCGGATCATACAGGGCGCATTCCCAAACTGGTGAAAGAAGGGTTTAGAGGGAAGATCTACATGACGCGTCCGTGTATTGGGCTCACAAAACTTGTGCTCGAGGACGCACATCACATCATGAAGGAAGATGCGGAGAAATGCGGGAGTTCTGTGTTGTACGAGATGAAGGATCTGTTGACGGCATTTGATCAAGTGGAAGGGATTGGGTATCACGAAGAGATTGAACCGTTTCCTGGTATCAAGATTAGTTTTCACGATGCAGGTCATGTGCTCGGATCCGCCTTTGTTTCTGTGAAAGCTGAAGGGAAGACGATTATTTTTTCTGGAGACATTGGAAATGACGACGTGCCCATTTTGCCAGACACGGATCGGATCCATGATGCGGATGTGGTGGTCTGTGAATCAACGTATGGGCATCGGGAGCATGAGGGGCGTCCAGAACGCTCGCAAAAGCTCAAAGCCGCGATTGAGGAGACAATCAAAAATAAATCTGTTTTGATGATCCCTGCGTTTTCTATTGAACGTACTCAGGAGTTGCTGTACGAGATTGACCTGCTTTTGAAGGATGAACTGAAAACAAGTATTTCTATTTTTCTCGATAGTCCTATGGCTATTAAGGCCACACAGCTGTATCGAGAGAATCAGAACTATCTCAGATTTGAAGCTCCCATGTTGGAAGAGAAAGATCGAGATTTTTTCAGCTTTCCAAATCTTCGGGAAACACTTTCAGTGGAAGACTCAAAACAGATCAACTATGAGAAGCCCCCTAAGATTATTATTGCTGGATCAGGCATGATGTCTGGTGGCCGTATCATGCACCACCTCATTCGATACCTCCCTGACCCTAAAAACCAAGTGCTCATCATCGGCTACCAAGCACGCGGAACGCTTGGGCGTGAAATTTACGAGGGTTCCAAGAAGGTGCATATCTTTCGAGAGGAAGTCGATGTGAATGCAAAGATTACGGCGATCGGTGCATTTTCTGCGCATGGGGACATGCACAAGCTGACGCGTTGGCTCCAACCAGAGGATGGTCAAACACCAAAGCAAATCTTCCTTGTGCACGGCGATCCAGAATCAAAAGAAGTCTTCGCAACACATCTCAGGCATCAGTTCAAAACAGAAGTTGTCATTCCAGGATTCGAGGAAGCATTTACACTCTAGAGACCTCTGCAAAAGTCCATTCCGATGCCATGCGTGATATAGGCGAGCGAGCCGTAGCTAAAAAAATTTTGGAATAGCAGAGCTATTTCGAAATTTTTTTAGCAAGGCGCAGCCGGCTGTATCATGCAGGGCGCGGAAAAGGACTTTTGCAGAGGTCTCTCTAACCAAAAACTCCCATATGGGAGTTTTTGGTTTATGGGGTTGCTGTTTGGGGACAGTCCCGTTTGACAAAGTGTCTCGAGCAACTTACGTTGAGTTTCCCACCCAGTCATGAAAAGGAGTCGGTATGTTCAGAAGGATCATGGATTGGGATGAGATTCTGTACTGCGAGGTCCCCATTATTGGGCGTGATCTGAGTGCTCTGGTCTGCCTTGGGCGCATCAAGATGCTGCGCGGACCCTTGGCTCGGCTGGAGCGTGTGGGGGACATCCTCAAGTTCTGGCCTGAGTGGGCGGGGGTGCAGCTCATCGATCAACAGCCTGAGATCGTCGAGTTCGATCCACCCAAGTACCCGCCACCCGAGGCACACCTGACCGCATCCAAGCCGCATCGTCAGAAGGACGGATCAATCGTGATCGCCGGAGAGGGGATTGAGCTCTACAAGATTCACCCTCCAGGGAAGAACATCACGCCAAGCGAACTGTTTGGCGTCCATGCGAATGCATAACGAAGACCACTCACGGTGGTCTTTTCTGATCGTTGCCTGTTGATTGACAAGGATGGGTTAATTTACTAGGTTCTAGGTGATCGCTCACGGTAGTCGTGGCGTGTCGTCCATCTGCGGTCCAGCCCCGTCTGGAACAGCCCAGTGGAGAAGAGCATGGAAGGCGATGTCTTTATCACTCTCGGTCGAGAGGGTGACGATCTCCCCGAAAACCTCATCGAGCTCGAGTTCGAAGAATGGTAGGAGGCTGTTCAAAAGAGCAAGTTCTTTTCCGGGATTTCGGGAGCCAACAACACCCATCACGGCAATCGGATCATGCGAAAGGGTGGTCTGTTGCTTGCTCGTGTCGGGTTCTACCTCGATCCATTCAACAACACCATGAACTACCAGTCATGGGACGAGATGCTCGATGTGCGTCGGGTGGAAATGCGGGTTCGTGTCACAGTCCCGCGCTATCTCGACGAAGATGGAAATCCCATCGACACCGACAGGAAGCTCAAGTGTGGACGCTGGTTCGACGAGGGTCTCCGTGTCGGCTCCCGCACGATCAACGATCCTTCGAAGTTCGATCCACATCGTATGGAGATTCACATCGTCGCCCCGTCCATCACAGCGGCGCGTGATGCCTTCATCGACACGATCACAGGCAAGAGGCCACCGACGGAAGTCTGGCTGGCCTGATCGTCTACGCAACCACTTCATAACACGAAGTGGTTTTCTGTTTTTATAAATAGAAAGACCAGGCTTTTGTGTGTTCGTATTACTCTTCGTCTTTGTCAATTGGTCGATCCTGAGGTAGGATTGGCTCGATTTATGACGCCACAGAATCAGATTCGAAATTTCTGCATCATCGCTCATATTGACCACGGAAAGTCGACCCTCTCGGATCGACTTCTTCAAATCACCGGAACGGTTGAGGCACGAAACATGAAAGAGCAGATCTTGGATTCGATGGACCTCGAACGCGAGAAAGGGATTACGATTAAACTTGCTCCTGCGCGCATGGGGTACAAAGGGTACACACTGAATCTCATTGATACACCTGGGCACGTTGATTTTACGTATGAGGTGAGTCGTTCGCTCGCAGCGGTCGAAGGGGCTATCTTGCTTGTTGATGCGAGTCAGGGTGTTCAAGCGCAAACGATCGGAAATTTGTACTTGGCGCTTGAGGAAGATTTGGAGATTATTCCCGTGCTGAACAAAATTGATTTGCCTGCGGCAGATGTGCCAGCGCGCACGGCGGAGCTTGTGCAGTTGATTGGCTGTAAGCCAGAAGAGATTTTGTCCGTGAGTGGAAAAACTGGAGAGGGGGTGCCTGAACTTCTTGACGCCATCATCGAACGCATTCCAGCTCCAACAGGAAAAGAAGATGTTCCACCACGCGCCCTCATTTTTGATTCGTTTTACGATGATTACCGAGGGGTCATGGCGTATGTGCGTGTGACAGACGGGAAGTTGCAAAAAGGAAAGAAGATGAAAATGCTTGCTACACGCGCAGATGCGCAGGCACTCGAGGTTGGTGCGGTGACGCCAAACGGGCTTGTGGCTGCGGACACGCTCGACACAGGGCAGATTGGATACATCGTGACCGGTTTGAAGGAGATCGATGGGTGTCGTGTGGGAGATACCATTTCAACGTATCCCATTGATGACACGCTGACCAAACCATTACCTGGGTATACAGAGGTCAAGCCCATGGTGTTTGCTGGGATGTTTCCTCAAGAAGGAGATGATTTTCATCGATTACGTGAAGCGATTGAGCGGTTGAAGTTGAATGACGCCGCTTTAGTGTACGAATCAGAACATTCTCCAGCACTTGGGTATGGATTTCGTTGTGGACTCTTAGGAATGTTGCATCTTGAGATTTTGAAGGAACGTCTTGAGCGAGAATTTGATATTGAACTTGTGGTGACGGTTCCGTCTGTGGCGTATGAAGTGCATTTGCGCAGTGGAGAGCATTATCGCATTAAAAGCCCACTTGAACTCCCAGACCCCTCACACATTGATCACATCAAGGAGCCTTGGGTGAAGATAGATATTGTCGCACCTTCGGAGTACGTCGGTGTCATTATGCAGTTGGTTCAGGAGCGTCGAGGTTTGTATCAAAATACTGAATACCTTTCAGGTGAGCGGGCGATTTTGCATTACCACATTCCGCTCTCCATGATCATTGTCGATTTTTACGATAAGTTGAAAAGTATTACTGCAGGGTATGGATCTTTAAACTATGAGCTTATCGATTATCGTGAGGCCGACGTGGCACGCATGGATATTTTTGTGGCTGAAGATGCTGTGGATGCGTTTTCAACGCTTGTGTATCGAGATGAGGCTGAGAAGGCAGGACGACGGGTTGTGAAGGCGCTTAAGGAGACCATTCCTCGACAAAACTTTGTGATTAAACTTCAGGCAGCTATTGGTGGTAAGATTGTGGCAGGAGATCGTATTTCGGCCATGCGCAAGGACGTGACAGCGAAGCTCTATGGAGGGGACGTTACGCGAAAACGAAAGTTGCTTGATAAACAAAAGAAAGGAAAAGCAAAAATGGCTGCACTCGGGAAAGGGCGTGTGAGTATTCCAACAGATGCGTATCTTAAAGTCTTAAAACGTGACTCCTAGGTTACCCTCGGAAGACTTTCGGCAAACGAACTTGTGAGATCGGCTGTTCAAATACTGAGCCGACTCAAAGTTGTTTGCCTCAGTCTTCCTCATTACGCTTATGAATAAAAAGACTGTTCGAATTTTCTGGGCTGTCGCTGGAGGGATGATTATTCTCTCGATGGTGATGTTCAGCTTTTTTATCGGATTTAGTTTGTAGCATGAAAAAACGCTGGACCGTTGCTGAATCTGTTTCTGAAGAATTTAAAATGCAATTTCCGGAACTTGATCCGGTGGTTTTGCAATTGCTCTTTAATCGTGGGGTGAAAACGCAAGAGGCAATTGACGTGTTCTTGGGTCCAGATTGGAGTCGAGATACGTATGGGCCTGAGTTGTTTTCTCAGATGCGCGTGGCTGTTGCGCGGGTCTTTGATGGGCTTGCGCGAGGGGAAGTGGTGACGGTTCACGGGGATTACGATGCCGATGGGGTGTGTGGTTCAACTGTTTTGATTACCACGCTTAGGGATTTGTGTCGTGCGTTTGGGTATGATGAATCGTTGGTGACCTGGCATATTCCTCATCGTGAAAAAGAAGGCTACGGTGTTGCGCCGGAGACGATCGAGAAACTTCATCAGGAAAAAAATACAAAACTGTTGATTACGGTGGATTGTGGAATCAGCAACAAGCCAGCCATTGATCGTGGGAAGGAGCTTGGGATCGACACGATTGTTTGTGATCATCATGCCATGCCAAAAGAGTTGCCCGAGGGCGCGATCCTGATTCACCCTCAGGTTCCCGGGGAGACGTATCCGAATAAAGTTCTTTGTGGTACAGGCGTTGCCTTCAAGCTTTCGTCTGGATTGATTCAAGAATCACGCATACGTGGGGCCGCGTTTCTAGATGGGCATGAAAAATGGCTCCTCGACTTGGTGGCGATTGCAACGGTGACAGATGTGATGCCCCTGACGGGGGAGAATCGTGTGCTTGAGAAGTATGGTCTTCTTGTGTTGAACAAAACACGAAGAGTAGGACTTATTAAATTAATTGAGATTTCAGGAGGAGCGCTGGGAGCCCTTGATACGTTTTCTATTGGGTTCCAGATTGGTCCGCGCATCAATGCCGCCGGACGTATGAATCATGCGGTGGATGCGCTGGAGCTCTTGATTGAAGAAGATGAGCTTCGGGCGACGGAGCTCGCCATGAGGTTGAACGAAACAAACAATGAACGACGAAAGGCATCAGATCAGATGTACCGGGAGGCTGTGGAGCTTGTTGGGGAGTTAGGCGATCGAAAAATGATTATCGCTGCTCAAGAGGGGTGGTCAGCTGGATTGGTGGGTCTTGTAGCGGGAAAACTTTTATCGGATTACGGAGTTCCGGTATTTGTTGTGGGACAGGATGGGGAGAAGTTTGTGGGGTCAGGAAGGAGTGTTGATGGATTTGATGTGACTCAAGCCCTTCATGCTGCTTCTGAACATCTGGATAAATTTGGAGGGCACCCTCAAGCATGTGGTTTTTCAACAACAGGTGTTGAACGATTTGAGATGGCGGTGAAGCTGATGGAGGCATACGCACAAGAATTTGTGAATCCGGAAATGCTGACACCAGAAATTCGTATTGATGTGACGGTGACTCTTGAGGAAGTCGCTTGGGATCTGTTGGATCAGCTTGATCGGTTTAGACCCTTTGGTCAGGCGAATCCAAAGCCTGTGTTTCTCTCTCTGGGACTGAAGGTTATTTCCTTTTCATCTGTAGGGAAGGATGGAGCGCACTTGAAACTGCGCCTGCAGTCGCCCGGTGGTACAATACGAAACGCCATCGCTTTTCGATTCGGGCATCTCATCGAAGCATTGACGCTTGGTGGTCAGGTGGATGTGGTGCATGAGGTGGACGTGAATGAGTGGAATGGAAATCGAGAGCTGCAATTAAGAGTCATTGATATCAAGCATAAAGACTTATGAAGGTTCGTCTCTACACAGATGGAGGATCACGCGGAAACCCAGGCCCGGCTGCTTCAGGAGCCGTTGTGAAGGCGCTGGATCACGGAGTTGAAGGTGAAGTGTTGGGAGAGGTTATGAAGTATCTCGGGGTCACCACGAACAATCAGGCTGAGTACACGGCGATTATTATTGGACTTGAGAAAGCGCTTGAGCTTGGCGCAACAGAGGTTGATGTTCGGATGGATTCGGAACTCGCAACCAAGCAACTGAATGGAGAATATAAAGTCAAAGATCAAGGGCTTGCGAAACTTTTTTTGCAGGTAAAGAATTTGTTGCATGACTTTGATCAAGTGACCTTTCGTCATGTCTATCGTGAACAGAATACAGAGGCGGATGCGCTCGTGAATAGCTGTTTGGACAATGAGGGGTGCTAAGTTATAATACGTTCATCTATGTCACTGTTTGGAGGGAAACATTCAAAAGGCTTTCTTGGAGTGGATATTGGTGCAAGTAGCATCAAAGTTGTTGAGCTTGCGTCTGAAAAAGGACGACCTAAGCTCATGACTTATGGCTATGCCGAGCTCCCACAGGATCAAACCGGTGTTTCTTTTTTTGATCAACCAAAAGAAGCAGGACGACTGCTTGCGGATGTGTTGAAGTCTGCAGGAGTCAAATCTAGCCAAGCCATGGCCGCTCTGCCAACAACGAATGTGTTTTCAACCATCCTTTCAATTCCAATTGTAAAGGACACAAAGCAACGTGATGCCGTGATTGATACAGAGCTCACCAAACTCACACCGCTTCCGCTTTCAGAAATGATTACCCAACGTGTGTTTCTGGATGAAGACAAGAACACAAAGAAGGAAGAGGACAAAAAGAAAAAAGAAGCAGAATCGAGAGAAGAGAAGAAGCAGCTGACGGCAGAGGAAAAGGAACATGCAAAACATTTTCGAGTCTTGGTGACTGGATCAGCAAAAACATTCGTGCAAAAGTACATTGAGCTTTTTAAGGCGGCTGGGGTGGAACTACAAGCAATTGATACAGAGGCATTTGCCCTCATTCGTTCATTGATCGGGAAGGATCGGAGCGCCATCATGATTCTGGATATCGGTTCAAAGCGATCGAATATTACGATTGTCGAGAAGGGGATCCCTTTTGTGAATCGAAGTGTGAATTTGGGTGGAGATGTTGTCACGGGGCGTCTTGTGGACACGATGCAGCTTCCTCAGGAGGAGGCAGAGCGTGTGAAGCGTGACTTGGGAAATATGGGACAGGCGAAGTCTGAACTTCCTGGAGGCCTTCCAAAACTTTTGGAGCCGGTCATGCAGCCGCTTGTCAACGAGATTCGTTATGCGATCCAGCTCTACGCAAGCATGGAACTCACAGAAATTAAAAAGGTTGATAAGATCATTCTGACAGGTGGTTCCTCTCATCTTCCACGTGTTCCTGAATATCTGGCAGAGGTGCTTAATATGAATGTGTATCGGGGAGATCCATGGGCACGTGTGACGTATCCCAAAGACCTTGAAACCGTTTTGGAAGAGATTGGACCACGTATGAGCGTGGCCGTTGGTCTTGCAATGAGGGATTTAGATTAGAGGTATGGCAAAACAATCACTTTTGATTCTTGATGAGGATGCGTATTATGCGGGGATTTTTGCGAGCCGATTTGAGGCAGCTGGATGGAAGGTGAGTGTGGTTGAGAGCGTGGAGGCTGCACGGGGAATTCTAAAAAAGCAGATTCCTGATGCCATGATCATTGATACGGAACCGTTTGAAGAAGGGCTCACATTTATTCATGAGCTCCGCCGTGGGGAACAGACTTCAGAGATGGTAATTACGGTACTGACTTCCGTTGGAGATCGACAGCATATTCTCGCGGCACAGGATGCCGGCATTGATGGATACTTCTTTAAAGGTCACTTCTTTCCTTCGGAGGCAATTCAAAAATTAAAGCGTCTTGTGAGCGAACGAGGCTGAGTGTTACACTATAACGTAGTATGAAAACAGAAAAAGGCTTTACCTTAGTTGAATTATTGGTGGTCATTGCTGTGGTGGCATTGATCGGTGTGTTTGCGGCCGTTGCAGTGAACTCCGCTCGCTCCAAACAACGTGATGCAACACGGCTCGCAAATGTTCGACAGGTCCAGTCAGCCCTTGAAGATTTTTTTAATGAAACCAATACCTATCCAGACGGTGAACTGCTTCCTCTTGGGGATAGTGCCTCGAGTGCATGTCTTGGATTGTCCGGATTTGACGGTGATTGCTCAGGTCACGAAGCGGTTATTATGCGGATTGTGCCAGGCACCTATGAAGATGGTCTTGAGGGGATTGTCACCTGTGGGGACCCAGCAAGACGCGCCTTCTGTTACACTGTTTTAAGTGAAGGAGAGTCTTACGTCATTCATTTTGAACTTGAAAACGGACTCACTTCTGTAGGTCTCCAAGCAGGCGTCAACTGCGCCACCCCTGACGGCATGGAAGCTGGCATTTGCGCAGAATAGTATGAGAGACATGCTGCGACGTGCGGGTGAGTTATTTCGGTCAGATCGTGAAGAAAAGGAAATCGCTCCACTCCGACGCAGGTTGGAAGAGCTGAATGAGCAAATGGAATCGGGAGATTTTAGTGTGGAGAATGAATACGAGGAAATTTTGGGAAAGGTATTTGATCTTGAAAGAGCAGGCGGGAACCTTGGATCGCATAACGTTTCTCCTGAGTGGACACAGTTGATGCAAGCGTTGGGTGAATATCCTGACAAATTAAAGGATCCCAATCAGTCACGTCCTCCAGTGAACCTGCGTCTGATTATTGATGCGATGAAGCGCGTCGAGCGGGCTGACGAGGAGTACGAGACCGAGGGAGAATCGAAAGCAGCAAAATAACCCGGCTCCGCCGGGTTTTTGGTATAATACGGTCCTATGAGTTTAATGATTCTCCTTATCTTTGTTCTGGGCCTCGTGATAGGTAGTTTTCTTAATGTGGCGATTTTTCGCGTCCACGATGGTTTGTCTGTTGTGCGTGGAAGGTCAAAATGCACGAGCTGTGAAGTGCCTCTTGGGCCACAGGATTTAATCCCTGTTGTGAGCTACCTAGCCCTGAGAGGTCGTTGTCGTCGTTGTAAGTCTGTGATCTCGTGGCAGTATCCACTTGTGGAACTAGGGACCGCACTCTTATTTGTCGCCGCCTATGTTCTTGCTCCAAGCACAGAACTTTTTGTGCGCAATGCAATTTTTATTGCCTACCTGATCATTATCTTTGTCTATGATCTCAAGCACATGTTGATCATCGATAAGTTTACGGTCCCTGCGATGATCATTGCGATCCTCTTGAATCTTTGGCTCGGTGTCATTCCGGCTTGGTCTATTTTATTTGGGGGCGTTGTGCTTGCGGCGTTTTTTCATCTGCAATACAAGATCTCCCGTGGAGCTTGGGTTGGTGGAGGGGATATACGCATGGGGGCACTGATGGGGTTTATGCTGGGTCTTGAGCATGGGCTCGTTGCGCTCTTTATCGCTTACCTGATTGGAGCCATCTTCGGCGCAGGACTGATGATCACTGGAAAGGCAGATCGCAAGACCCCGATCCCGTTTGGAGTATTTCTTGCGCTTGCAACAGTGATCGTGATGTTTTATGGACAGGAGATTATCGGTTGGTACTTAGGATTTTTCAATTAGAAAAGAGCCTCGTCTAGGCTCTTGTGATGAAGTCTCTCAGGACCTGTACGAACCGGTTGGTTGGCGTGTAGGTATTGCCCTGCATGCGGAGTGCACCGTCAGCGACGAGCCAGTCGAGCACCCGGTGCTCGATCTCATCCGGTTCGTAGAGGCACAACTGACAGTAGTCCTGCCAGGTGAAGCTGATCCAGTTGCCAGCCCTTTGGCAGATACGAATGATGGAATGAGCCACAGTCTCCATCTTGAAGCAGCTCCAGTCGGTGCTGCCGATCCCGTATGAGGGGATCTTGAAGGACCATGGCGAAACATCATCGAGAGCGATCGAGCTCACAGGTACTCCTTCGGTTGGGTTCGCATGTTAGACTATCTGATACGACCTAGAGCGTCAATTTTATGACCAAGACTGAGGCGAAAAAACGCATTGAACAATTGAAAGAAGTAATTGCCGAGCATCGGTATCACTATCACGTGCTCGATCAGGCGACGATGTCCGATGCGGCGCTTGATTCGCTTAAACACGAATTGTACAAGTTGGAACAGGACTATCCTGAGTTCATCACTCCAGATTCTCCGACCCAGCGCGTTGGAGGGGAACCACTTCCAGCGTTTGAAAAGGTCACCCATGAGCGCCCCATGCTTTCGATGGAGGATGTGTTTAGCCAGGAAGAGTTTGAAGCCTGGCAGGCACGGCTTGAGAAAGTTGGTGGTCGCAAGGTGGCGGCGCTCTTCTGTATGCCCAAGCTTGACGGGCTTGCGGTTTCACTTGTGTATGAAGATGGTCTGCTTGTGACAGCCGCGACACGAGGGAATGGTCGTGTGGGAGAGAATGTGACTCAGAATGTAAAGACGATCGATTCTGTCCCGCTGAGACTGCGAACCCCAAAGGGGCGACCGCTACCGAAACGAGTTGAAGTGCGTGGAGAGATTTATTTTCCTGTGAAGGCCTTTGAGGCACTGAATGACCAGCTGAGAAAGGAGGGGAAGCCTGCGTTTGCAAACCCACGCAACACGGCAGCGGGTTCTATTCGTCAGCTGGATTCAAAAATTACAGCCTCTCGCAAACTTGCGTTCGTGGCCTGGGATCTTGATGCGGATTTTGGACAAACAACCATGGAAGACGAATGGAAACTCCTGAAGGAGCTTGGATTTGTGCCCGTGCCAGAATCTGTGTTGTACGATCGTGTGATTGATATAGAGAAGCATTGGCAAGCGCTGCAGAAGAAACGAGAGACACTTGGGTACTGGGTGGACGGCATGGTCGTGCGCGTGAATGACAATCAGCTTTATGATGAGTTGGGTGTTGTCGGGAAGACGCCACGAGGTCTTGTGGCGTGGAAGTTTCCTGCTGAGGAGGCAACAACCATTGTGAAGGAGATCAAGTGGACAGTGGGGCGTACAGGGGCCCTCACGCCGGTTGCTGTGGTGGAACCAACCTGGATTGGTGGTACGACGGTGCAGCATGCTTCGCTCCACAATCTGGACGAAATAGATCGT
>Ga0210044_10001755_pt1 | contig 33019 bp, 28 predicted proteins | sample CryGey13umfilter_2_FD_183959 | JGI IMG/M metagenome (GOLD analysis project Ga0210044, IMG submission 183959) | Groundwater microbial communities from aquifer in Utah, USA - Crystal Geyser 4/9/14 3 um filter (SPAdes) (version 2) | ecosystem: Environmental > Aquatic > Deep subsurface >...
GAATTGATTAATTCAAATATTGAAAAAGCATTAGCTTAAAAGGAATTTTGATGGAACCATTGAGTATTGATAATCTTAAAATTTACAACCCTAATAAAAAATTAGAAACCATAAAAAAAATAGGGTTAACTATATTAGGTTTTGGAGTGTTGATGTTGCTCGTAAGTCTGACAGGTGTTTCATCAACAGCACCAATTTTATTTTTAATACTTAGTTTTGGATTTAGCATTTTAGGTGCATTAACTTACTGTGTACCACAATATAAAGAAGCACCTCCTGGAATAAAAAACAATAAAATTTTCTTTAATAGTTTTACTTCTAAAGGTACAATTGCTTGGATAACTGGTATTATAATAACAGGATTTTATGTTTTACTTTATTGGTTTCCAAATCTTTTAGAAAATTGGATAAGATTATTAGACCCAATTAGCCATAATTTGCGAGGAATAAAAGCTGATCAATGGTTTTTATACGGAACTTTTTACACTCTTGCAGTTTTAGTAATGGGTTTAAAAATTATAATTAAATACAGACACAACCGTTATCAGATAATAAGAACTTTATCAGTTATGTTTTTTCAATTTGGATTTGCTTATTTAATACCTGCAATACTACATAAGTTAAATCAACCTGAATATTACTTCAGTTATTTCTGGCCTCTTAAATACCAATACCTTTTCCCGGATACAATAAAAGGACTTTTCAACAGTGGTGGAATTGGATATTTTATGGTTTTCTGGGGTGCGATAATGACATTTATTGCTACACCTATTTTAACTTACTTTTTCGGTAAAAGATGGTATTGTTCATGGGTTTGCGGTTGCGGCGGTTTAGCTGAAACAGCAGGGGATCCATTCAGACATTTATCTGATAAATCTCTAAAAGCTTGGAAAATTGAAAGATGGATGATACATTCTGTATTAATATTTATTGTAGTAACAACAGCTCTGCTTTGGATTAATTCTGCCATGAAAGGTGCAATGCTTGGAGATGTTTCACTAACCTTTTCTAAAGTTTATGGATTTTTAATTGGTTCTGTTTTTTCAGGAATAGTTGGAGTCGGTTTTTACCCCATTATGGGTAACAGAGTTTGGTGTAGATTCGGATGTCCAATGGCAGCAACTTTAGGTATTATTCAAAGATTTAAATCGAGATTTAGAATAACTACAAATGGTAGCCAATGCATCTCTTGCGGTAATTGCTCAACATATTGCGAAATGGGGATTGATGTTCGTTCTTATGCACAACGAGGAGAAAATATTGTAAGAGCTTCCTGTGTTGGTTGCGGTATTTGTTCAGCAGTTTGTCCAAGAGGAGTATTAAAATTAGAAAATGGAAAACCTGAGGGGAGATTTAATTTAGTTAAGTAATAACTCATCTTACGCAAAAAATGAGCAGCGAAAAGATGACATCTTTATTTCCTGAATTGAATTCAAATAAAATGATAACTCTTTAACGAAGCAGAGACTTTATTTTCTTAATAAAAAGATGTCATCTTTCAGCTTTGCGTAACATCAGTTAATAATTTAGGTAGAGGTGTTATTTATAATGCCTCTGCAAATTAATTAATTTTCACTTTTACCTTTTTCCTTTTTTAACAACACCCACCTCCATCATAAAAGTAAGTAGATTCAGAAATGAAAATATCATTTCTTCCTAATTTTTTTATTGCTCCTGCTGTTTTATCACATATTGAAAGTGGTTGGTTTTTAATGAGAAGATGTCCATCCTTATCATCAAAAGAATCTTCCTTTCCAAAATAAATAGCTGTTTTGCCTGTAAATACACAAGGTCTATCTTTTGGTATGGGATCTTTTATTGCACAAATTTCAACACTTTCTATCAATATATTTTTGTTTGTTTCATAGTTAAGTGGGTCTAAAATTCTATAAGGTCTCTTCGCTCTTATTTCAATTGTGCCAAATCCAACCGAAGTAATTCTGTTAATATAATCTTGCAATGGAATAGCACCACTCAAACAAAGAGCGCGCAGTGTTTCATCATTTTTAAGATTTTCTGGCATAGGTGATTCTGAAACCGGATCTGAAAGTGATAATCTTCCGTGTGGTTTTAAAACACGATACATTTCATTAAGTGCAATTTCCAATTCGTTATCGTGAAAAATATTAAATAAACAATTTTGTGCTGCTACATCTATGCTTTCATCTTCAACAGGTAAGTTTAGTGCATCACCATATTTTAAGTCAATAAATTCCGGATTGAACCATTTATTTTCTTGTTCAGCAGAAACTAAATTTTCTTCGCATACAGCAAGCATTTCTTCTACAGGATCAATACCAATTACAGAATTTTTGTTCCTACTGAAATATGAAAATTGAAGTAGTTCCATTCCACCGCCAACACCTACATAAAGTATTTTGGGATTGTTAACTAAATCTCTTGGGTTTACAGTGCTTCCACATCCATAATTCATCTCCAACATTTTTTTAGGAATAATCAATTCCGGTAATTGCCAAATTGGAGTGGTTGTACAGCAAAGACCTTTTTCAGGATTTACTGCTGCTTGTTTATAAACATCTTTTACAGTAACAAGATAATTTCCCATAAAATATACTACACCTTATATTATAAATTTAATTATTATTAAGTGAAATAAAGCCCCAAAAATTGCAGCAATTGGTAAAGTTAGAACCCATGAATAAATGATTTCTTTGATTACTTTTTTATTTTTATCTTTATTAGAAACACCAATACCAAAAATTGCACCAACAGAAACATGAGTAGTTGATAAAGGCAGACCAAATATACTACCTGCTATTACAGATAATCCAGTAGTAAAGTTTGCTGTAAATCCCTGTCCATCATTTAGCGGGATTATATTTTTACTCATTGTTTCAGAAACTTTTTTAGAACTTAGTAATCCTCCGGTAAACATAACAACTGCAACTGCTAGTAAACTAATATTAGGATCAATAAAATTAAAAAAGATAAATAATCCCAATAGTTTAGGAGTATCATTCAATCCCCTAGCAAAGCTAACAAATCCACTACTTATAAAATGTGCAGTATCCAATATAGATTGAGCACTAATTCCAAAAAATTCAGCTTTATAATTTTTTTTGCAGCTATCAATACTTTCAACTGAAGCATCTATTTTTTTTACTTCTTGTAATAAAATGCTTGTAGAGGTATTTACCGGCATTGCAATTGTATAAATTTTTTCACCTGCACAAACACAAGTTTCTTCATCTATACCCATTTTTATCCTTATTGATCTAAAAAATTTATACAAAACAAAACTTAAAAAGAAAGCAAACAATGGACCTACTAATAAAGGGATTAAAAAAACAGAAAATAATTTAGTAAAGTTGACAGCACTACCGGCTGCAACCAAACCTACACCAAGTAATGCCCCGACAATACTGTGTGTTGTTGAAATAGGCATTCCTATTCTTGTAGCTAATAAAACAGTTAATCCCGCACCAAGAGCAATAGGAATATTTATTGGTAATGTATTCAGCATTTCTGCAGGTATTAAACCTTTACCTGAAAAATTTTCTACTAATTTTTGAGCCAGCAATAACGCTAACAAAGAACCCGTTGCTGTTGTAAAAGAACCCCATAGTATCGTTTTTCTGTAGCTAACTGTGCCACTTCCATAAAGAGTTGCTACTCCTTTAATATTATCATTAGCTCCGTTGAAATAAGAGATAAGTAAAACTGCAAAAATTACTATTAAATATTCCATTTTAATTTATTTGTTAAAAAAATTACGCTAATGTATAAATCTTATACAAAAAACAATGTAATATATTTTACATTATTTATCTAAATAAGATTATTTAGATCAACTTCTAGTGCTTCTTCACAATAGAAAGGTTCACCGTATTCTTTTCTTATTTGAAATCCATAAAATCTTGCTCTCGAACTAATATAATCTAAAAACTTTGTGCTGCTAATAAATGTTTCCGGCTCACTACTTTTTGGATTATGAAATTGTGATTTATAGGCTTTAACGGATTTCATTTTTTTATCAAAATGATTTGTTATATCAACTATAAATGTCGGTTCAAAAGTGTATGTTTGCATATAGTAAAATAATTTATTAGGTCTGTATGCATTTTGGTTTCTTTCATTAAATTTAGTTATAGCTTTTGTTAGTCCTGATGTGAACATTGCTTTTTTAACAATAACACTGGCATCAATATGATCAGGGTGACGATCATTAAAATAGGGTGCAAAAATTATTTTTGGTTTATATTTTCTTATTTCGCAAATAACTTTATCCACATTTTCTTTTATTCTTTGAATATTTCCATCCGGAATATGTAAGTTCTCTCTTAAAGTTACATTTAATGCTACAGCTGCTTTATATGCTTCTGCTTGTCTTGTAATTGTTGTTCCTCTTGTTCCCATTTCTCCTTCTGTAAAATCAACTATACCAACTTTTTTACCTTTTGAAGACAATTTAGCTATTGTACCTCCCATCGAAAGCTCTGCATCGTCTGGATGAGCTGCAAAAACTAATACATCAAGATTCATAATTTTTCCGTTTTTAAATTATAACCAAATAAAAAATAATCAAATTATTTTGGGATTGCTATTTTTGTTTAATTAGATAAAATATTCCTCTAAATTGTTTTATAATAAATATTTTTAATTAAATTATAAAAACTAATTCTAATAATTATAAAAAAACCTATAATAATTAAATGAAAAAAATCATACTATACATAATTGCAACTATAATAATCAATTCCTCTATAGTATTTCCACAATTTGAAAGAAGTGCTTTCATAAATGGTAAAATATACACTGTTAATGAAAAACAACCATTTGCAGAAGCAGTTGTGATCGAGGGAAATAAAATTCTTTTTGTAGGAAGTAATATTGAAGCTAAAGAATTTATAACATCAGAAACAAAAGTAACAGATCTTCAAGGGAAATTAATGGTTCCAGGATTTATTGATGACCATGCACATTTTACAAATGGAGGATTTTATTTATTAGGGTTAGATCTTTCAAAAACTAGTAGTGTGAAAGAATTTGAAGAAACCTTAAAAGATTATATATCCACTAGAAAAGGAAGATGGATAACGGGTGGAAGATGGGATCATGAAAAATGGGATGTAAAAGAAATTCCCACAAAAGAAATGATCGATAATTTTTCAAAAGAAACACCGGTTTTTATTAGTAGATATGACGGTCATATGGGATTGGCAAACTCTGTAGCATTAAAATTAGCTGAAATAACAAAGGATACAAAAAGTCCTGAAGGTGGATTAATTGTAAAGGATAAAGTTACAGGGGAGCCTACAGGAATATTAAAAGACAATGCGATGGATTTAATCTCCATAATAATTCCTGAGCCTTCAAAACAAGAATATATTGAAGCTGTTGAAGCTGCTCTAAAATATGCACGAGAAGTAGGTGTTACTACCGTTGAAGATATTACTTTCCCTAATGATCTTAGTGCATATCAAGAAATAGAAAAAGATGGAAATCTTACTTGCAGAATTTATACTCATTTGCCCATTGATGATTATAAGAATTTAGTAAACTTAAATATTCAACACAATTTTGGCGGGGATAAAATTCAATTAGGGGCTTTAAAAGCTTATGCTGATGGTTCCCTTGGATCAACAACTGCCTGGTTTTTTAACCCTTATAAACAAGATACTACAACAACAGGACTACCAAATGATATAATTACAGATGGCCGATTTAAAAAATGGGCATTTGAAATTGATAAAAACAAACTTCAAATATGTGTGCATGCTATAGGTAACAAAGCAAACTCCTACATATTAGATGTTTACTCTGAAATTAAAAATAATAATCCTGTTTGGGACAGAAGATTCAGAATTGAACACGCTCAACACATCATAAAAGAAGATATAAAAAGATTTAAAGACATCGGAGTTATTGCTTCAGTTCAACCTGAACATTTGCTGGATGATGGAATTTGGGTTTCAAAAAGAATTGGTGATGAAAGAGCAAAACTTACTCATATTTATAAATCTTTAATTGATGAGGGTGTGGTTGTTGCTTTTGGAACAGATTGGCCTGTAGTAGATCTAAATCCAATGTTAGGTTTATATGCTGCTGTTACTCGTAGAACTGATGACGGAAAAAATCCAAATGGCTGGCTTCCAGAACAAAAATTAACTATTGAACAAGCAATTAAATGTTACACTCTAAATAGTGCTTATGCTGCTTTTCAAGAAAATGTTAAAGGAAGTATTGAAGTCGGTAAACTTGCTGATATGATTGTTCTAAATGATAATCTGCTTACTATTGATCCTGTAAAAATAAAAGATGTTAAAGTTGATATGACGATATTTGACGGGAAGGTTATTTATGAAAGAAAATAATTTTGTTATCTCAAAACTCTGAGGTTACTAAAACCTCGGAGGTTTTTTAGGTTTATTTACAAAAGTAAATAACATTTTCCCATTTATAATTTTAATTGGAAGTAAAAACTAAAGATATCCATTCTTCAAGTTGTTTCGATTCTAAAAAATCAAGACCATAAGTAGAATAATATTCAATCATTTCTTGTTTATCATTTACAAGAAGCCCTGAAAGAATTAGTGTGCCTTTTTCATTTATTCTTCTTTTAAATTCTATAGCTAAATCTTTTAGAACATTTTTTTGGATGTTGGATATGACTACAGAAAAATCTTTTTCTTTTACTTGAGACAATTCACAATTTCTAATATCAATTTTGTCTTCAACATTATTTAGTTTACCATTTTCTATACAATTTTCAAAACACCAATCGTCGTTGTCTATAGCAATAGCTGAATCTGCACCCAATTTAACAGCTGCAATTGCTAGTATTCCGGTACCTGAACCAACATCTAAGATTTTATCCCCAGTTTTAATATGTTTTTCCAGCATCTGAATTACCAGCTTAGTTGTTGCGTGTTCACCTGTTCCAAAAGACATTTTTGGATCAATAGTAATAATTATTTCATTTTTCTTTTTTTTGTATTCTCTAAAGGAGGGTTTTATTACTATTCTATCTGAAACTTTTACAACATTAATAGTCTTTTCCCATTCTTCATTCCAGTTTTTATTTTGAATTAGTTCTTCTTTAATTTTAAAATTTTCAATAAGTTTTTCTTTTTTTAATTTATTGAGTTGATCAGAAAGATTAGTTTTATTTACCATACTGTTTTCTGAAGCGAAAACAAAAAGATAATTATCTTCTTCATTAATTCCATCAATCTCTAATTCCCAAATAATACTGCTAATCAAATCTGCATTAAAAGGTTTTGCTTCGACTTTAAATCTTTTAAAATGTTTTTCCACTTGTATCTGGTTTTATTTATAGAAGATTGTCATTCCTTATCAGTCTGCCTCCTAGATAGGCTTGATCCGGGCACTCATTATTAAAATTTTATAGATACTGAAACAAGTTCAGCATGACAAAAAAAAGTCATTATTTAATAATTAAATTTTATTGAATAGATCACATTTGTAACAACATCACCAACTTGCTGAAGTGTTTCAACACCAATGTTTTCAATAGTGTCTTTATCTGAGTGCCAATAATTTCTTCTTTCTGTTGGAGAATCAGCTCCAATTAAATCTGAATCAATAATATCAATCGTTCTAAGTCCTGCTTGATTTAGTGGAATATGGTCATCATAAATCGGCAGACTTATTTTTGTTGTAAATTTATCAGCGCCTATCTGAGCAGCTTTATTCCAAAAAAGATCAACTAAGTCCGGTGCATAATCTTTAGAATTTTTTTCAATTTTAAATATAGCATCTTTATCCCCAACCATATCCAATAATACTGCAAAAGTTGGAAAAATATCATTTATAAGTTTTGATGAATAATATTTTGAGCCCAAACTGAAATTTGCAAGATCGGATTCCATTCCATAATCTTCTCCATCAAACAATACAAGATCAACACCATAATCGATTTTATTTTCACTTAAAATTCTTGCCAGTTCTAAAATAACAGCTACACCACTTGCCCCGTCATTAGCACCTAAAATAGGTAATTTTTGTTTAGTAGGATCTTTTGCGTGTTCTGATCGAGGGCGAGAATCCCAATGTGCACATATCATAATTCTGTTTTTATTTTGTGGATTAAACTTTGCAATTAAATTTGTTAACTCTAAAACTTCTCCATTATAACCTGTATAAGTAAACGGCTGTTTACTAACATACTGAGTGTATTTACTTAAAGAACTGAAAAGATAATTAAGTGCGGCAGAGTGTGCAATAGAGTTTGGATTTCTTGGACCGAATTTAATTTGGTCTTTTATATGTTGATATACATTATTAGCATCAAATTTTGGAATAGTAGAATTATTTACTAATTCATATAGCGGTTTGCTAACTTTAACTTTATTCTCACCACAAGAATATAAAACAATTGAACTTATCAATAATAGCGATAAGATAATATTTTTAAAAAGCATTTTATTCCTCATTGAATAAACTGAATATAGTAAGCAATGAATCCTGAATAGCTCTTACTGGTTTTGAACTACCAACAAAATTTTCCATTAAAATTGAAAATGATAGCTTATCCCCATTTTGTGCATTCAAATATCCTGATATACTACTCACACCGCTCAATGTTCCTGTTTTGGCTCGAACATTATTATATGCCGGACCATCCTGCATTCTTGTCTTTAATAATCCGTCAACCCCGGCTATAGGTAAGGAATTAATATATCTCCAAATTAATTCAGAGTGATGATAATACATATATTTCAACAAATCTAAAATTAATTCAGACGAAACCAAATTATAATGTGAAACTCCTGAACCGTCAACAATTCTAAATTTTTTGGGATCATTTCCTGTTAAAGTAATTAGACTGTAAATTAATTTAATACCATTTACAACTGTTGCAGGTAAGCCATAAAATTTTTCAGCAAGTGAATAAAGAAGCATCTCTGCACCAAGATTACTACTTTCTTTATTCGTCTTTACTATAACTGAATCTATGTTTCTTAAAATCTCAGAGAAAAGAATTACCCTTTCTGGGGTTGAAATGGTATCAAGCTGTCCGGAAAATAAAATACCATTTTTAATTAGATGTTCTTTGAAAAGATTTATAAATAATATTTCAGGATGAAAAATATTTATTTCAGAAGAATCAATATTGCCATCTACTGATTGAAACCCATTCACATAAATTTTATTTTTTCTGTTAATCCAATCGCTTGTAGTTTCTAATTTAGATGTGTCTTCTTTAATAGTTTTAACATTAACTTCACTTGAATAATAATTGGACTCAGGATAAAATGTTACTATTGCCGGATAGTCAATTTCTTGAGGCTCTGTAAAAACTTGAATTTTATTTTCATTTATATTGAGCGAACTTAAATAAGGTATAGTTGCGTCTGCTGCATCATCCCACATCCATCCTTTACCCCAATATAAAGAATCAATATTCGAAACATCAGCATAAATATTTCCTTTAATACTTTTAATATTTAATTTTTTAATATCTGAAATCATCGAATCCAAATCTCCAATATTAAAAAAAGGATCAAAGCCTCCTTTTAAGTAAATATTACCGTATAAAGTGTCATTCAAAATTTGACCGGAATAGTATGCATTTGTTTTAAAATGAAAATCTGTACCTAAAAAAAGTAATGCTGCAGCCGTAGTAAATAATTTTAAATTTGAAGCAGGCCTTAAGAGTAGCTTGGAATTTTTTTCGTAAAGTAATTTTGATTTTGAAAGATCAAATACTTTCACTGCTGAAATTGTAGAGCTAAAAAAACCAGCAGATAAAATTGAATCAATTTTTTCTTTAAAATTACTATTATTTGTTTGTGCAGAAGTAAAAGGTAAAATACAGGTAAGAAAAATAAATATTATTATTTTTTTTAGTTTACCCAAAATATGGTCTCTCCCTGAAAGTAACGCCCAACTTTTCTTCTGTAAATTTTCTTGCCTTTTCAATATCGATTTCATCAACTTGTACTATAGTTAATACTACTTCTTTTACAAATTGTTTTGCTTTCATTACAAAATTTTTCGTTTCATCAAACATCGCTACATCAATTCCCATTATTTTTGCATACTGTTCAGGGTCAGCACTATTTAAACTAATTGAAACTATGTCAATCAATCCTTTCATTTCGGGAGTTATATCTTTTTTATTTATAACATTCCCATGACCATCTGTATTTAATCTGGTTGTTCCGCCGTTTTCTTTTACATATTTTGAAATTTCTTTTACAACATCCCATCTAATTGTAGGTTCTCCATATCCGCAATAAATTATTTCTTTATATTTCTTAGGATCACCAATTTCCTTAATATAAACTTCTGCACCTGGTTCTTCGTTTTTTTTCATACTTAAATTGTAGCCTTTTAGTACTGCTTCACCTTCCCTTTCACAAAAATAACAACTTGAATTGCATCTGTTAGTAATATTTATATATAAATTTCCATTAAGCTGATAAGTGAAACTTACTTTTGGCATTTCACCAATCCCAAAAAATTTATAAGCATTATAAGATGTTGCTTTACCAACTTCTTCAATTGAGATATTATGAATTTTTGATATTTCTTCAGCTATAAGTTTTACATATGCTGATTCATTTCGTTTCCCTCTGTTGGGAACCGGAGTTAAAAAAGGAGAATCCGTTTCTATCATCAATCTATTTAATGGAATATATTTTACGACTTCTCTTAATTCATCTGCTTTTTTGAATGTAATATTCCCGGTAAAAGAAATGTAATGTCCAAGATCAAGTAATTGTTTAGCTTGTTCTTTATTACCTGAAAAACAGTGAAACTGAGCTTTGAGATTTGAGCTTTTGTATGATTTTATAATTCCATAAATATCATCATCTGATTCTCTTGTATGAACTACAATCGGCATATTCAATCCAATTGCTAATTCTATTTGATCCCTAAAAGCTTGTTTTTGTTTTTCAACCGGAGAAAAATCATAGTAATAATCCAATCCTATTTCACCGATTGCTTTTATCTTCTTGTTTGCTGCAAACTTTCTAATTTCTTCAGTCCAAGATTTTTCCCAATCTTTTGAATCGTGAGGGTGAACACCAACAGCACCATAAAGAAAATCATATTTTTCTGTTAGTGAAATTACTTCTTTAGCTGTGTTAATATCTGTTGCCGGAATTAGTATGTAGTCTACACTTTCTTCTTTTGCTCGGTTTAAAACATCATCTAAATCATCCTTAAAATTTGGATAAAAAAGGTGGGCATGAGTATCTACAAACATTTTATACCTTTACAACTTTACCGATTAGAAATGGTTGTTCATTAATAGAATTAGCTTTTTCAAAAATTTTGTCTTTGTCTGATGCATCAATAATTGCAACTAATCCAATCCCCATATTAAATACTTTTCTCATTTCACTATTTGAAATGTTACCAGCATTTTGAATAATTTTAAATATCGTAGGCATTTCCCAAGCATTCCAGTCAATTTCAAGTTTTAACCCTTTGGGTAATATTCTGTTTGTGTTTGAAACAAGTCCGCCGCCGGTAATATGAGAAAATCCTTTAATTGAGAAATTATTTTTTAGAATAGTAATTAATTTTAAATACGAGCGATGAATAGTAAGCAATTCTTCTCCCAAACTATTGCATAAGTTTTCTGGTTTATCATTAACAGAATATTTAGGTAACAAAACTTTTCTTGCAAGTGAATAGCCATTTGTGTGCAGACCTGAAGATGGAAAACCAATTAAAATATTTCCATCTGAAATATTATTACCATTTATAACTTTCCCTTTTTCTACAATACCGACAATTGTTCCAGACAGATCATATTCTTTTTCTTTATACAGTCCCGGCATCTCGGCAGTTTCTCCGGCAATTAATGCACAATTGTTTATCTTGCACGCAATTGAGAAACCTTCAACAATTTTTCCGGCAACATTAGGATCAAGTTTACCGAAAGCCATATAATCTAAAAAATACAGAGGTTCTGCACCACAGACAGCAATATCATTTACACAGTGGTTTACCAAATCCTGACCGATAGTGTTGTGTTTGCTCATTTGGAACGCAATATTTAACTTTGTACCAACACCGTCAACACTTGAGACTAAAACGGGATTTTTATATTTGGATAAATCTAGTTCGTACATTCCCCCGAAATGTCCTATATCAGAAAGTACATTTTTATTGAATGTAGATTTTGCAAGTATTTTAATTTTATCAACTGCTTCATCACCAGCTTTTAAGTCAACACCGGCAGATTTATAATTATTACTCAATTTTAACGGCTTCTAGTTTATTTTATAAGTTAAATCTTAATTTGTAAAATTAACAATGATATTGCCCTTAAACAAAAATATTGTGAAATTTATTAGCAAATATGAAGATTTACTATATTTTATCAATTTTAATTTTTAGAATTTTTGTATATTTGTTGCTTGAAAAAATTAAACTTTACTAATTATTAAAAAATGCTCAACGAAGAATTAAACGATAGGGAAAAGAATATCCTCAGATATATTATTCAGCAGTTTGTGCTCACAGCATCTCCTGTTGGTTCTAGGAATATTACAAAACAATATAATATTGGTCTCTCTCCGGCAACAGTTCGTAATATTATGTCTGATTTGGAGGATTTGGGTTATATAAATCATCCGCACACTTCTGCCGGCAGAATCCCTACTGACAAAGGTTACAGAACTTATGTGGATTCTTTGATAAGTGTAAAAAAATTAAGTAAGAGTGTTCAGGGATTTATAGACAACAGTTTTGAAAATATCTCACAAGAAACTGATGAACTTTTAAAACTTACTTCCAAATTATTAAGTAAAATTACACATCAATTAGCGTGTGTTGTTTATCCGAATTTTAATTCGGCAATTTTAAGAAAAATTCAGTTAGTGTGGATATCTTCAAAAAGAATTTTGGTTGTTGTAAGCATAAAATCCGGAATGATAAAAACAATTACTTTAGAATTAAAATCCAGTATTAAACAAAAACAAATTGAATCAGTGCAAGGATTATTGAATGAAAGATTGCACGGACTTTCATTTGCTGAGATTAGAGATACTTTTGCTGAAAGGTTTAAAGATATATCAAGCGAAGAAAAACCTGTCGTAAGATTATTTGTAGAATCAGCAAACAAAATTTTTACAGATAAAAGTTCATCCGAAAGGTTGGTTATTTCCGGAGTTAAAAATGTTATACAGCATCCTGAGTTTGAAGAGCCAGAAAGATTTCAAAGTATAATTGAACTTTTGGATGATGAAGAAATAATTATCCATATTCTTGATAAAAAATCTGAATCTGAAAATAATACAGTCCAAATTTCTATCGGTTCAGAAAATGAGGATCAAAAACTTACTGATTACAGTTTTATTAGTAAAACTTATAAAATTGGAAATACTTCCGGTTCACTGGGAATAATTGGTCCTAAGAGAATGAAATATTCTAAAGTAATTGCAATTGTTGATTATATGTCAAAAATGCTAAGTGAAATTTTAACTAACAGAAAATCCTATTGAGGAATATAACAGAATGAAAAAGGAAAAGAAAAAAGTGAAAAACAAAGTAAAAGAAGAAGAAAAGCAACAAGAAATACTTGATAAGAAAGAGCAAGAAAATTTATCAGAACAAATAGAAAAATTAAATTCTGAAAATACTGAACTAAAAGATAAGCTTTTAAGGAAAGCTGCTGAATTCGAAAATTATAAGAGAAGAACAGACAATGAACAATCCAATCTTCTTAAATATACCGGCGAACATATTTTTACAAATCTTCTACCTGTAATTGATGATTTTGAAAGATCATTAAAACACATTAATGATTCGCAAGATGTAGAAGCTTTAAAAAGCGGTTTAAAACTTGTTTATGAAAAATTAATAAAAGTATTAACTGAACAAGGAATAAAAAAAATAGAAGCTGTTGGTAAACCTTTTGATGTTGAATATCATGAAGCAATTATGCAGAGAAAAGAAGAAGGCGTTGAACCCCACATAGTTTTAAATGAAATTGAAACCGGATATATATATAAAGACAGAGTTATCAGGCACACAAAAGTGATTGTAAGTGAAGAACTAATTGAAGAAAAAATACAAGAGAATACAGAAAAAGAAATTAATGGTGAGGAAAAAGAAAATTAATGACAAAACGCGACTATTATGAAATATTGGGTGTAACTAAAAATTCAAGTAAAGAAGAAATAAAAAAAGCTTACAGACAGATGGCAATGAAATATCACCCAGATAGAAATCCGGATGATAAAGAAGCCGAAGAAAAATTTAAAGAAGCAGCAGAAGCTTATGAAGTTTTGAGTCACGATGATAAAAAAGCTAAATACGACCAATTTGGTCACGAAGGTATGCGCGGTGGATTTGGAAATCAAGGATTTTCTGACATTAACGATATTTTTTCACATTTTTCTGATATTTTTGGCGGTTCATCTATATTTGATGATTTCTTTGGTGGTGGACAAAGAGTCCATTCACAAAGAAGAGGTTTAGGGCAAGCAGGCTCTGATCTAAGATTAACATTAAGATTAACCTTGGAAGAGATTGCAGCCGGTGTAACTAAAAAACTAAAAATAAGTAAACTTGTTGCTTGCAGTTCCTGTAAAGGTAATGGAGCAGAAGGAGGAATTTCAAAAACTAGCTGCCATGTTTGTCACGGCAGCGGAGAAGTTAAACAAGTTTCCCGTTCTGTATTTGGCCAGTTTGTAAATATTACAACTTGTAATAATTGCGGTGGAGAAGGAAGTGTAATTGATAACCCTTGTAGAAAATGTAAAGGTGACGGCAGAGTAAAAGATGAAGTCACAATCAAAATAGATGTTCCAGCAGGCGTTCATGAGGGAAGTTATATGACATTAAAAGGACAGGGTAATGCTGGAAAAAGAAATGGAAGAGCAGGTGATATAATTGTTATATTTCAGGAAGAACCACACAAATATTTTATCAGAGAAGAAGATGATATAATTTATGATCTGCATATTAGCTATCCTACAGCAGTTTTGGGTGACGAAGTTGAAGTACCAACTTTAAGCGGCATTGCAAAACTAAAAATTGATTCAGGTACAAATGCAGGCAAGCTTTTAAAAATGAGAAATAAAGGGATCAAGCATTTAAACAGTTCTAGCAGCGGTGATCAATATGTAAGAATTAATATTGATGTACCCAAGAAATTAAATTCAAAAGAAAAAGAGTTATTAAAAGAATTAGAGACATCGCCAAATATCAAAAACATTTCTGGTACAGATGAAAATAATTTTTTTAAACGCTCTAGATAAAATTATTTATTATTCAATATTTGTTGAGAATATATTTTATTATTCTAATTAATCGTTTTTTAATTAAAAAAAAGATAGATCAATTGAAGAATGAATTAAAAAAGTTTTCAGAAAAAATTGGATTTACGGAAACAGAAATAAAAGTTATTTTATTTTTGATCGTAATCTTTTTCATAGGATTTGGGTACAAATACTTTTTTATTGATAAAAATATAGCCGTTTATAAGGAATTTGATTATACCAAACAAGATAGTTTGTTTTATGCAGCTATTAAAAGGGATAGTTTAGAGAAATTAAATAATATTAATACCGTAGATAATATTGATTATAAGCAGAAAGTTTCAGATTTTAACAAATCAAAAGTTGTTCAAGAAAATAAAATATCTAATAAATTTGATATAAATAGGGTAGATGTTAAATCTTTAATAACTCTTCCTGGAATCGGGGAAGCAACTGCTGAAAACATTATAAAATATCGAACCGAAAATAAGGGAATAAAAAGTTTAAGTGAATTGTTAAAGATAAAAGGTATAGGTAATTTAAAGTTCAATAAAATTAAAAAGTATTTATATATTGAAAAGTAATTCTAAAATTTTAAAGCTCCGGAGGAAAAATGACTTCTAAACCAGAACCCTGGTATATACATACAGCCCTTTATGTAGTTATAGTAATATTAATTGCTGTCTTAATTAAAGTTGCTATTATTGATCCTAAAGATGTTGTTGAATCTGAAAAATTCTTTAAGAATGAATCCAGACTTAGAATGGAAAATATTAAACAAGCTGAAATATTATGGGAACAAAAACATAAAAATTTCACTGATAACTTAGATTCATTAGTTACCTTTATTAAGTATGACTCAAAAGTTCAAGAATTAATAAGTGGATTTGATACAATTATTCAAAGATCATCTAATCCATTTTCTCCTTTATTAAATGGTGAGTTTGTTGCAGATAGTTTATTAAGATCACCAAAAACATTTGCTGATTATATTTTACAAATAGATACTTCTACGCATGTAGATACAGTAACAAACAGATATGGAAGAATTTTAAGAATTGACTCAACAGTTGTATTAGGTAAAAGATATTTCTTAAAAGATCCTGATGGTTACGGTACCATAGGAAGTTTATTTGATGATGCTTTAAAAAATACAGCATCTTGGGAGTAAAATTTTAAATAATGAATACCTTCAAAAACCATGCAGGCTTTTCTATATCAAATTCAAAACTGCAGGTTGTTGAAATAAATTGTACAAATAATCATTTCTTTTTAAAAAATGTAGATGAAGCTTTTTTTAATGAAGTTATTGATTTTAAAAATGATAAAGAAACAAAGATTGGCTCTCTTTTACAAAGTGCTTTTGACGAAATTGTTTTAAAAAATCCTCTTGAAACTAAATTTTCCTCATTTACACTTCCTCAAGAATTATTTTATATTACGCAGATTCCTTACGATAATACTCTTCTTCACGATGATTTAACAGAAGAATTAAAGTGGGAACTATCTGTCCTTTACCCTCAAGCACCTACAAATGATCTTTTAATACAGTATATAGAAATAGAAAAAAATAAACTTGTTGACTATAATACTGTTTTAGTTGTGGGATTAAATAGAAGATATTTAAAGATCATTAAGAATTTTTGCTATCAGAATAATTTAAAATTAATTTATACTGATAACCTGTTTCTTGCAGCTGAAAGAGCCTTGAATGTTATCACATCTTCAAAAGTAATAGGTTTAACACTTAGCGCTTATTATTCCAGCAATATTCTTTCCTTAATATTTTCATACGAAAGAAAACCTTTTTTGTTCAAAAGTATTAGAGTAAATAATGTAAGTGAAATACCGGCTAAAATTGTAAAGGAAATTAATACTAAAGATAAAAAAATAGCACCTGATCAAATAGACACTGCTTATATTTCTGGTGAAAATTTATCTCCGGCATTAATAAATTCTATTAAAGATGTAACTACAATAGACTTTATACAATATAATCCATTTGAAAAACTTACTCCCGAACCTGATATTTATAACAACCCATTCTTCGGAGAAAGATATAATTCCTTTACTTCAGCTGCCGGTATTGCTATGAGAGCAATTTAAAATACTAATGCGAATAATTGCAGGCGAATATAAAGGACGCACAATTCATGTACCAAATTCAAAGTTAGTAAGACCAACAACCGATAGAGTAAGAGAAACACTGTTCAATCTTTTGAATAATAAAATAGATTTTGAAGAAATCAATGTCTTAGATATTTATGCAGGTTCAGGCTCATTGGGTTTTGAAAGTTTAAGCAGGGGTGCTGAAAAGGTACATTTTGTTGAAAAGAACTTTGTTATCTATAAAAACCTTGAAACAAATATTAAAAAACTAAAGGTGGAAGACAAAACAAAAATATTTAAAATTGAAGCAATAAAGTTTTCACAAATAAAAGAACACGAACGATATGATCTAATTCTTGCTGATCCTCCATTTTTTAAAGACGATATTTACAAAGTAGTTGATAATATTATTATTAATAAATACCTTGCTGATAAAGGAATTATGATAATTGAAAGATCAATCCAAACAAAAGAAAAAGATATAGAAAATTTAGGTTGCGGTCCTTTCAAAGTTATAGGTGATTCCTGCATATACGAAATGAAAAATAAATTTTAACATTATGAGAAAAGTAATTTATCCCGGAACTTTTGATCCGGTTACAAACGGACATATTGATGTAATAAAAAGAGCTTCTGAACTTTTTGATTCTGTTATTGTTACTATTGCAGTAAATGCATCTAAGGCTCCACTTTTTACAATCGAAGAAAGACTTAATATGCTAAAAGAGAGTCTTAAAGATTTTAATAATGTAGAGGTTGACTCATTTGACGGGCTTGTGGTTGAACATGCTAAAAATGTTAAGGCAATTGGAATTATTAGAGGTTTAAGAGCAATCAGTGATTTTGAATATGAATTCCAAATGGCTCTGATGAATAGAAAATTAGATTCAGATATAACAACAGTATTTTTAATGCCGCACGAAAAATATACCTATTTAAACTCTTCACTTATAAGAAACCTTGCTGAATTAAAAGCAGATATAAGTGAATTTGTACCAAAAACCGTCCTTTTGGCTTTATCGAAAAAATTTAAATAATTAAAATTTTGATTGATGTTTCATTCTAAATATTTGCAACTATCATTTTTAACAATTCCCTATCTTCATTATATTTTATAAAGCAATATTAATTAAAAAGAGAAATTATTGTGTTAAACTTTTCAAAACTTCTTTCTTCAATTGAACCCAGCAAAACAGTAGCGCTTACATCCTTAATAAATCAATTAAAAGTGGAGGGGAAAAAGATATTAAGTTTTAGTGCAGGTGAACCGGATTTTAACACTCCGGATTTTATTAAAGAAGCAGCTATTAATGCTATAAATAATAACCAAACAAAATATACTTCTCTTCAAGGCACAGCAGAATTAATAAATACAATTATCAATAAATTTAAGACTGAAAATAATTTAGATTTTACACCAAATGAAATTTTAGTATCTAGTGGTGCTAAACAATCTCTTTACAATGTAGTAATGTCAATTTGTAATCCTGGAGATGAGGTTATATTTCAAGCTCCTTATTGGGTAAGTTATCCAGAAATGGTGAAATTAGCACAAGCTAAACCGGTAATTATTGAATCTACTGCTGAAAGTAATTTTAAGATTACACCAAATCAATTAGAAGAAGTAATTACTAAAAACACAAAAGCATTTTTATTCAATTCACCATCAAATCCTACCGGTGCTGTTTATTCAAAATCAGAAATAATAGAATTAGCAAATGTTTTAATTAAGAAGGATATATATATAATAACCGATGAAATTTATGAGAAAATTATTTTCGACGATGAAGAACATTTTTCAATAGGAAGTATTCCCGAATTAAAAGATAAAACAATTACTATCAATGGTGTAAGTAAAGCTTTTTCTATGACAGGTTGGAGGATAGGATATGCAGGTGGTAGTAAAGAAATTATTAAACTTGCAAAAATTCTTCAAGGACATTCTACTTCAAATGCTACTTCAATATCACAAGCTGCTGCAAACGCTGCACTAAATGGTAGTGGAAAAGAAATTAATAAAATGGTTGAAGAATTTAATAATCGCCGTAATTTTGTAATTAAAGAATTGCAAACAATAAAAGGAATAAACTGCCCAACTCCTAAAGGTGCTTTCTATGCATTCTTTGATGTAAGTAATTACTACAATAAATCTAATGGTAGATTAAAAGTCACAGACTCGATTTCATTTTGTAATTATCTTATAAGCGATGTAAGCATTGCCTTAGTACCGGGAGTTGCATTTGGCAACGATAGCTGTGCTCGAATGTCATATGCATCATCAATGGATGATTTAGTAGAAGGGATTAAGAGGTTAAAGAGTTCGCTTACTAACCTTAATTAATCAGCAATATAAAGTTGAAGTGATCTATAAATTTTGTTGATTGGCATTTCTTCCCCTGTCCATAATTCAAATGATTTGGCTGCCTGTTGAACAAGCATTTTTAATCCATCAATAGTAGTGGCTCCAGATTTCTTAGCCAATTTTAATAACTCAGTTTTAGCAGGATTATAAACCATATCAAATACAATTTGGTCACTGTTAAATGATTCTTTCAATGGTGTTATTGAATCATCATTATCTGGTGCCATTCCAACTGAAGTTGCATTGATAATTAATTTAGATTGATTAAATATTTCAACATTGTCTGGGGGTATTAATTCAAAAGTATCAAAGCAATCAAATTTCATTTTATTTTCAAAATATGTCTTTAGTAAATCTGCTCTTTGTTTTGTTCTGTTTATTAAATTTATTTTATCAATTTTAAAATTTCTCAAAAGAGTATAAATTGCTGCTCTGGCTCCCCCACCTGCGCCAACAATTGAGACAATAGCCCCATTTAATTCATCTTTAAATGGCATCAAAGTTTCAGTAATCCCATTTATGTCAGTATTATATCCGCTTAAAATACCATGGTCGTTAAGCACCGTATTTGCAGCACCTATAATTGATGCTTCTTCAGAAATATTATTTAAATACTGAAGTATATTTTCTTTATGAGGAATTGTAACATTAAATCCTCTAATATCTAAGGCTGCCATTCCTTTTAATGCATTGTGAAGATTATCAGGGGTAACATCAAAGGGCAGATATATGTAATCTGTCTTAAGTAATTCTGTAGTAATATTATGTATATAAGGTGAAAATGAATGCTTGATGGGATGTCCGATTAAGCCTAATAATTTAGTATTTGAATGAAATGAATCCTTAATATTTCTAGTTTTTTTTGTCAAGCTGATAACAATAATATGCTTAAATAATTTAAACTCTGATTTTAATTAAAAATTTTTAACAAGAAAATTCATTTCTTATTCTTTTTTTGTTACCTGGCGAATATTTAACCGCTAAGTTAACAAATTCTTTCACTTTAACAATGTTACCTTTTATTTTATAAATTTTAGCTAAATAATAATAGGGCAAATAATTGTTATTGTCTAATTTTACACATTTATCAAATGAATTTATAGCTTCTGAATAATTCCCAAGTTCAAAATGTATTTGTGAAAGTTGAAGGTTAGCATTAAAGTCATTTGGATCAATTTTGAGAATTTTATCATAAGTTAAACAAGCAAAATTTAATCTCCCCAAAGAATATTCTGTTTCAGCTTTACCGAATAATGCTTCTTTATTACTAAATGAAAACTTTAACAATTTATTGTAATCCCTTAAAGCAAAATTATATTTCCCCAAGATAGAATAGCAATCAGCTCTTCCTAAATATGCTTTTTCATTTTCAAAATTTATTTTTAAAGTTTTTGAATAATATTTAATAGCATTCTCATAATTATTAAGCTCTCTATAAACATTTGCTAAATTCATATATGAATTTTCATCCTTAGGATCGTAAAGCAAAGAGTTTTTGAAATACTCTATTGCCAAATGCAACTGTCCTAATTCAGCCGTAATTACAGCCTTGTTAAACCAGGCTTGTGGAAATTCTCCATTTATTGCCAATGCAAATTCTAAGGAATCTAGTGCTTCTTCCTTTCTATTAAGAGCTGATAAATAAACTGCTTTATTATACCAAGCACTTTCATTATATGGATTAGTTTTTAAATATTTATCAATAAAAATTAAAGCACTATTATATTCATTAAGAGTTTCCTCGCAAGAAGCTAAATCAAAATAGATTTCATTATTATCATCATTTAGCAACAATGTTTTTAGGAAACATTCTTTAGCTCTAACAATATTATTTCCTCTAAAAAATATTAGCCCTAAATTATAGAAAGCTTCATCGTTCTCCGGTTCCATCTCAAGTACTTTTTCTAAAGACTCAATAGCACATTCAGTTAAGCATAGTCCGTCCTCTGAGATTGATTTTTCCAGATAAATTTCTACATCACCAGGATTTAAAAAAATAGCTTTATCAAAACAATTGATTGCTTCCTCAAATTTTAAGTCAATATTTAATAATATCCCTTTCTTGAACCAAAAATCAGAATTATAAGGTGATACTTCCAGCAATTTGTCAATAAAATAAATCCCATCAATCACATTCTCTGTTTCAATACAATTGTTCATTGTTTCTTCAATTGTATCCATCAATATAATCAATTTACCATCTTCAATAATTCTTCTTGAAGACAATATTTCATTGCTTTGATCTTTGAAATTATTTTCTGATGAAAAGTTAAAGTTTGCCATTGTGTTTTGATTATTGATTTATTTTTTATGAAAAAAGTATTACTAATAATAAATAAAATCAAGTTGAATTATTTACATATTTTTTAGTATTATTAGTACTACAAAAAAAATAGCTGTAACAAACTAATCGTTACAGCTATTTGTTATTTCAATTACTAATAATTTATTTTTTTAATATTGCAGTTACTTTATCTGCAGCATCTTTCAAGGAAGATGCTACTTCAAAATTCAATTGTGATTTATTCAATAATTCTCCTGCTTCTACTGCATTTGTCCCCTCTAATCTAACCACAATAGGAACATCTATATCCATTTCACTTGCAGCATCTATTACTCCCTGTGCAACTCTGTCACATCTTACAATTCCACCAAAAATATTGATCAAAATAGCTTTAACATTTGGATCAGATAGAATTATTTTAAACCCATTAGCTACTGTTGTTTTATTTGCTGTACCACCAACATCAAGGAAATTTGCAGGTTCACCACCTGCAAGCTTAATTATATCCATTGTTGCCATTGCCAGTCCTGCACCATTTACCATACAACCAACATTTCCATCAAGCTTAATGTAATTTAAATTAAATTTTGAAGCTTCTATTTCTAATGGATCTTCTTCATCCAGATCTCTATACTCGAGAATATCTTTATGTCTGAATAGTGCATTGTCGTCAAAATTCATTTTCGCATCCAATGCAATAACATCACCTTCAGTAGTTACAACTAATGGATTTATTTCTGCAAGTGAACAATCAGATTGTGAATATGCTTTATAAAGTGAAGTTAAAAATTTAACTGCATTTTTATGTTGCTGACCATCAAGTCCTAAAGAAAATGCTAATTTCCTGGCTTGAAAAGGAAGCAAACCCAATTCTGGTTCTACAGTTTCTTTAATAATTTTTTCAGGTGTTTCGGAAGCTACTTTTTCAATTTCCATTCCGCCTTCAGTTGAAACCATTACAACATTTTTCCCTACAGCTCTATCTAAAGTAATACCAACATATAATTCTTTGCTAATATTCATACCCTGCTCAATTAACAATCTTTTAACTATTCTACCTTCTGGTCCCGTTTGGTGAGTTACTAAATTCATTCCTAAAATCTCGTCTGAGAATTTTTTTACTTCATCTAAACTTTTAGCTACCTTTACTCCTCCACCCTTACCTCTTCCACCGGCATGAATTTGAGCTTTAACCACCCAAACACTTCCGCCAATTTCATTTTTAGCTATCTTTACTGCTTCTTCTGTACTGAATGCTACATTTCCTTTTGGAACAGGTACATTAAATTTTCTTAAAATTTCTTTCCCTTGATATTCGTGAATTTTCATTTTAGTCCTTAAGTATTAAATCTGCAAAAAATAATTTAAAAATCATATAAAATTACAGCTTTGGTGTTTTATAATCAATTTAGAAGACTCTCAATGTTTTATTACATTGCTATCATGTTCGTACTTTCAAATTGTTGATTATATATGAATAAAATTAGTAATATGACTGACATCATTTTTAAAGTTTAGTAGGATTATTGGTAAATAATATCCTGAAAAACTAAATTCAGTATTAAGACAATAGTAGGGAGATGTTATGCCTTTATTGAAAGATTGTAAAACAATTCCTGAACTTTTTGATTTTTTAACGACCGACTATGGTCCGAAATCAAAAAGTTTTATAATGAAATATAAGGTTGACGGTAAGTATGAAGGAATTGACTATACTCAATTTAGAGAAGAAACAGAATGTTTTGCCCTCGGATTAGCTAAACTAGGATTAAAACAACATGATAAAGTTGCTATAATATCTGAAAACAGACCTGAATGGATTTACTCTGATATGGCTATACTTTCTTTAGGGGGATTAAATGTTCCCCTTTACCCTTCTCTTACTGCAGATTCAATTGAATTTATATTAAAGGATTCAGGATCTAAAGGCGTAATAGCTTCAAATAAATTTCAATTAAATAAAATTATAAAAATCAGAAAAAAATGTAAATCACTTGAATTTATTATTGTGCTCAACGAAGGTGATGGAGTAGATGATAATCCAACAATACATACATTTAAACAAATTCAGAGCAATGGCAAAAAATTTAGATTAGAACATCCCACATATTTTGAAGATTCAATTTTATTAGCAAATGAAAATGATTTATGTACAATAATTTATACTTCAGGTACAACAGGTGAACCTAAAGGTGTAATGCTTACACATAAAAATATTTTATCTAATTCTAAAGCAACTTTAGAAGTATTGCCAATTAATGATAAAGATATATGGCTTTCATTTTTACCACTTTCTCATATATTTGAGAGAATGGCAGCATATTATACTGGATTTGCTGCCGGCGGAACTATGTGTTTTGCAGAAAGTATTGAATTAGTGGCAAATAATTTGTTGGAAGTAAAACCTACTTTGATGACTGCAGTGCCAAGATTGTTTGAAAGGATGTATGCTAAAATAATTAAAAAAGTTGAAGCACAGCCAAAGAATAAACAAAAAATATTTTATTGGGCATTAAATATTAATAAACAATATTACGATCTAAAAAAACAAGATAAAATTTCAATAATTATTAATGCAAAACATAAGCTTGCCGAGAAATTTGTATTTAAAAAAGTTAGATCTTTTACAGGCGGAAATTTAAGATTTTTTGTATCAGGAGGAGCTGCTTTACCAAGAGATTTAGCAGAATTTTTTGAGGCTATTGGAGTATTAATTATTGAGGGTTATGGATTGACAGAATCGTCACCAGTAATTGCAGCAAATAAACCTGACGATTATCAATTTGGAAGTGTTGGTAAAATTATGCCAAATCTGGAAGTAAAAATTGCTTACGACGGCGAAATACTTGTCAAAGGTCCTAGTATAATGAGCGGTTATTATAAGAATAAGAAAGAGAGTGATAAAGTTTTAAAAAATGGTTGGTTACATACTGGAGATATTGGTGTTTTTGATGCAAGAGGTTTTTTAATTATAACAGATAGGAAAAAACATTTATTCAAAACTTCAGGCGGTAAATATATTGCCCCTACACCTATTGAAAACTTATTTTCTACAAGTAAATATATTGACCAGTTTGTTGTGATAGGAAACAGCAGAATGTTTTTAAGTGCTTTGGTAGTACCGGATTTTGAAGCTTTAAAAGAATACGCTGATGCAAATGATATTCAATATAAAGAAATAAAAGATCTAGTTGAACACAACGATATTTACAAGATTATTGAAAATGATATGTCAAAATTTCAAAAACAGTTAGCAAATTTTGAAAGAATAAGAAAATTTGTATTGCTTGATAAACCTTTTACAATTGAAAATGGAGAAATTACACCTTCATTAAAAGTAAAAAGAAAAGTTGTAGAACAGAGGTATGCTAGATTAATTGATAACATGTATGCTAATCACAAAGTTGATATAATTTAATAAAGCTAATTGTTTAACCCAAAAAATTCATTGGAAATGAATTTTTTGCCGAAGGCCGCTCATAAAATGTTTTTATAAAACATTTTATATAGCGGGGTTAACCCCTGGCAATTTGTAAGAAAAATATATTACTCAAATAACGAATTCCGAGATTTTTATATAACTAAGTATATGATCTTTATTTACTTACAAATTGTCTGCCCAGAGGGCAGATTTTCCAATGGAAAATCTGGGTTTAATAAATTTTTTAATGATTCAGTAATTTTTCCGTTAGTTACTAAAATCTGTTTTGAATAAATATCTGTTTCATTTCCTGTAAAATCCGTTATACTTCCTCCGGCTTCTTTGCTAATTATCATTCCTGCACAAACATCCCAAGGGTTTAAGTTAACTTCCCAAAACCCGTCATAAATACCTTTTGCAACATGACAAATATCCAAAGCTGCAGAGCCCAATCTTCTAACCGATCTTACAGATTTTGTTATGGCTGCAAATTTTTCAAATGTGTGTTCGGGATTTTCTTTTATATTATAAGCAAAACCTGTTGCAAGTAATGATCTACCTAATTTAGAATTACTGCTAACTTCTATTCTTTTTTCATTTGCAAATGCACCACTTCCCTTTTCGGCTAAATAAGCAATATCATTCATTACATCGTAAACAACACCGGCAATAATTTCTTTCTTTCTAATCACCCCGATTGATACTGAAAAAATTGGGAGTCCGTGTGTATAATTTGTTGTTCCATCAAGTGGATCAATTACCCAAAGATTTTCAGATGTTCCGTATTTATTACCTCCTTCTTCAGCTAAAATGCTATCCGTAGGATAATTTTTAATTACAAAATCGATTATAGTTTTTTCGGCTTTCTTATCAATTTCTGTAACTAAGTTGCCCTCATCGGTTTTAAATTCCACAACATTGTTTTTACCAAATCCTTCTCTTATAATTGAACCTGCTTCTTTAGAAATTTTTATTATGTTATTTAACATTAAATTCTCATTTTTTTATAAACATAAATATAAGATTTATTGATGGAAGTTAATAAATTTTGTTTCATTAAGTATTTACTTCTCTTCCTAGTTCCTTGAAAGCAGAAACGAATTTTGGTATATTTCGACACTAATTTTAAGCTTATAACCAAGGGAATTCGTGAGCAAATCAGAAAATATTGAGATTAATTTATCAACAGATGAATCAATTTTAAAAAGTGTACCCAAAATCCTTCCGGTTTTACCATTAAGAGATATTGTAATTTTTCCGTATATGATTTTTCCTGTTTTAGTAGGCAGAGAACAATCAATAAAAGCAGCAAATTTTGCACTTGAAAATACCAAGTATATTTTTCTTTCAACACAAAAAAAATCAAATGTTGAGGACCCAAACAAAGAAGATATTTATATAGAAGGAACCGTTGCAAAAATAGTGCAAATATTAAAATTACCTAACGGACTAATGAAAATTCTTGTTGATGGTTTACTACAAGGTAAAATAAAAGAATTCACGGATAATAATAGTTTTTTTGAAGCTGAAATTGAAATTATTGTTCCGTCAGTTGAAAAAGATCACGAGATGAACGCACTTGTTAGACAAATGACTCAATTATTTCAAGAGTATGTGAATATTGGAAGAAATATTCCTAAAGAATCCATCTCAGCTTATGAAAATATTAATGAGACGGACAGAAAACTTTTTTATGTTGCTGCTAACATTAACCAATCAATTGAAATTAAACAAACCATCCTCCAAAAATTTAAAGTAAAAGAACAATACTATGAAGTTATAAAAATTCTAAACTCTGAAATTGATATTCTGAGAATTGAAAAAGAGATTGATAGTAAGGTTCAGGAAAATATTGCCAAGACTCAAAGAAAGTTTATTATTCAAGAGCAAATTAAAATTCTTCAAGATGAACTTGGTGAAGATGAAGATGGAATACCTGAATTTACTAAGCTTCGTGACAGAATTAAAAAAGCAAAAATGCCTAAAAATATAGAAGAGATATCATTTGAAGAATTAATAAAACTTAAAAAAACTTCTACTATGTCTCCGGAATCTGCTGTAATAAGAAATTATTTGGAGTGGCTTACTGATGTACCTTGGTCTAAAAAAACAAAAGATAATTTAAGCATTACACATGTTCAAAAAATATTGGATGAAGATCATTTCGGATTAAAAAAACCTAAAGAAAGAATTATTGAACATATTGCCGTATTAAATTTAGTTAAACAAATGAAAGGACAAATTCTTTGTTTTGTTGGTCCACCCGGAGTTGGTAAAACATCTTTAGGAATGTCCATTGCCCGTGCATTGGGTAGAAAGTTTATTAGAATTAGTTTAGGCGGCATTAGAGATGAAGCTGAGATAAGAGGTCATAGAAGAACTTATATAGGTTCAATGCCGGGTAAAATTATTCAATCTATGAAAAAAGCCGGTACTGTAAACCCAGTTATGTTATTAGATGAAATTGATAAAATGAGTATGGATTTTAGAGGAGATCCTTCCTCTGCAATGTTGGAAGTTTTAGACCCTGAACAAAATTCTGGTTTTAATGACCATTATTTGGAAGTAGACTATGACCTTTCTCAAGTCATGTTTATTACTACCGCAAATGTAAGATATAATATCCCATTACCGTTACAAGATAGAATGGAAATAATTGAACTGCCTGGATATTTAAGTTACGACAAACTAGAAATTGCTAAACGACATATTTTACCAAAGCAATTACTACTTCACGGGCTTAACAAGAAAAAAATTGATATAACAGACGAAGCAATTAAAAAAATAATTAGTGAATATACTCGTGAAGCAGGCGTTAGAAATTTAGAAAGAGAACTTGCCGCTGTTTGCAGAAAGTTAGCAAGGGATATAGTACTTAAAGAATCTTCAAATGGAAAGAAGAAAAAATTAAATAAATATTTAGTAGATGAGAAGAAAGTTGAAGAGTATTTAAAAGTTCCAAGATTTAGAAAAACCAGACATAGTAAAGAGCCTAGAATTGGTAGCGTTACAGGACTTGCATGGACAAGTGTTGGAGGTGAATTATTGCCTGTAGATGTAACAATTATGCCGGGTGCAGGTAAATTAACACTTACAGGTCAGTTAGGTGAAGTGATGAAAGAATCAGCACAGGCAGCTTTAAGTTATATCCGTTCTAATTCAAATAAATTTAAACTTAAACCGGATTTTCTTAAAGGGAAAGAAATTCATATTCATCTTCCGGAAGGAGCAATACCAAAAGATGGCCCATCTGCAGGAATTACTTTAGCTATGGCTTTGCTTTCTGCTCTTAATGGAAAGCCAGCATCTAATGAAGTTGCAATGACTGGAGAAATAACTTTGCGGGGAAATGTTTTATCAATTGGTGGATTAACCGAAAAACTTCTGGCAGCAAAAAGGAATAAAATAAAAATAGTTCTAATTCCATTTGAAAATAAAATTGATCTAATAGAAATGCAGCCTGAAGTTAAAGAAGGTTTAAAAATTATTCCTATTAAATTGATTGAAGATGCAATTCCCTATATTTTTCAGATTGGAAATAAGAATAAAAAAAGTAATAAAAAGGCAAAATAAATTGGCAGAACCTTTAATTGTAGATAAATCTTTATCATTAAGTGATTTATATGTGAACCTACAAAAACAATTAAAGTTTTTATTTGTAAAAGAAGATAATTTACTTTCAATCCTGTCCAATTTTGTTGCTGCAATTAAACAAACATTTAGTAAAGTAAGCTGGGTAGGATTTTATATAATTGAAAATAACAATCTGTATCTTGGACCATTTCAAGGAAAAATTGCTTGCACAAACATTGAAATCGGAAATGGTGTTTGTGGTAAATCAGCAAAAGAGAAAAAAACTATTATTGTTCCTGATGTAAATAAATTTGATGGACACATAGCCTGTGATTCAGAAACTAAATCTGAAATAGTTGTCCCACTTTTTAATGGTAATAATATTTTTGCTGTCTTGGATTTAGACAGTTTAGAATTAAACTCGTTTAGTGAAATTGATAAAAAGTATTTAGAAAATATGTGTAAATTCCTTTCAACTTTTTTAATAAATAAAACAAAAATATTATAATGGGTTATGTAGTTACAGCTAGAAAGTGGAGACCTAATAATTTTACTGAAATTGTTGGACAAGAGCATGTAACAAACACATTAATCAATGCTATTAAAAATGGAAGAATAGCTCATGCTTATCTTTTTACAGGGCCCAGAGGTGTAGGTAAAACAACAACTGCTAGAATACTTGCTAAAAGACTTAACTGTTTAGCTCCTAAAGAAACTGAACCATGCAACGAATGTGAAATATGCAAGAGTATTAAAGAAGGACAATTCTTAGATATTATTGAAATTGACGGTGCTTCAAACAGAGGAATTGATGAAATAAGATCTTTAAGAGACTCTGTTAAATATGCACCAACAAAGGGAAAGTACAAAGTTTATATTATTGATGAAGTTCACATGCTGACAAGAGAATCTTTTAATGCTTTTTTAAAAACTTTAGAAGAGCCTCCTGAACACACAATTTTTATATTTGCAACTACTGACATACAAAAGGTTCCTCTTACAATTATTTCCCGCTGTCAAAGATATGATTTCAGACGAATTCAATTACAAGTAATAAAAGACCTTCTACTTAAAATTGCTAAAGAAGAAAAATTTAACATTGATGATGAAACTCTTACTATCATTGCTAAAAAAGCTGACGGAGCTTTAAGAGATGCAGAAAGTTATTTTGATCAGGTTATTTCCTATTGCGGTGATAAAATAACAAAAAAAGCTGTTGCTGAAATGTTAAATTTAATTTCTGACGACATCTATTTTGATGTTTCAGATGCTTTAATTAATAAAAATTACAAATCTATTTTTAATATTTCAGAAACTATTTATAAAAATGGGTGGAATTTTATAGATTTTTTCACCGGATTAATTGAACACTTTAGAAATATATTAACCATTACTTTATCAGAAAATTCTGACTTAATTGAAACTTCTGAATCTAACAAGAAAAAATATTTGCAATATATAAACCAATTTTCTCAAGGTGATCTTTTGAGACTACTGAATTATTTAAATAGATCTTTTCAAGAATTGAGATTTACACAAAATCAAAAACTTAAAGTAGAAGTATCACTTGCACATTTAGTCGGATTAGAAAAATCAACTACAATAAGTGAGATAATTTCTAAAGTAAACGATGGATCTATCGAGCAATCAGATTTAACAAAAGAGAAATCTCAACCGAAAAAAAAAACGACTGAGATAAACGAGACTAAACAAGAATATAAGACCGATATACCATCACAACAATCTGTGTCTCCTTCAATAACCAAGAATAAAGAAAAAAAAGTTGAAAAAATAAAAAATACTTCCACATCAATAAATGATGACCTTATTATTTCTAAGTGGGAAAGCTTTGTTGATATTATTTACAAAGATAAACCACTTATTTTGGGTCCGGTCATCCAAAATTCAGAAATTATTTCTATTGCAGACAATAAATACAGAATATCTACATCAGATGAAGACGGAAATTTTTTACTTAAAAGCCACAAAGATTATATAGAAAAAACTGCACTGGATTATTTCGGCAAAAAGCTGCTTTTTGATTTTCAGGTAGTAAAATCTCAAACATTAGCTATTAGAAAAAAAGAAATAATTAAACCAACTCAAATCTCTGAGAAACATACAAATACGCCAATAATTGAGAAAATCATTAGTGAATTAGGCGGTCAAGAGATTAAATAGACCATTCTTAAAGTTCAAATCCCTCTAATTTTTAGGAGATTAATAATCTATAAATATTTATATTTTGATAATTTACAAGATTTTAACTATTTTTATGAGCTATGTCCAAAAAATTAATTGTGGCAATAGACGGACCGGCTGGTTCCGGTAAAAGTACATCAGCAAAGCTAGTTGCACAAAAATTAGGATATCTTTATGTGGATAGCGGTGCAATGTACAGAGCAATTACTTATTTGGCAATAATAAGAAATGTTCTTAATAATAGTGAAGAAATTTCAACTTTAGCCATGCAAACTGACTTAAAACTAAAATACGAAGATGGAATTACTTTTGTTTTTGCCAATGGCAAAAATATAACTGGAGAAATAAGATCAGTAGAAGTAAATAATAATGTAAGTATTGTTAGTAAAATTGACGGAGTTAGAAAAGCTTTAGTTTCAAAGCAAAAAGAAATGGGCAATCTTGGTTGCGGAATTGTAATGGAAGGTAGAGATATTGCTTCTGTTGTGTTTCCAAATGCCGATGTAAAAATTTTTTTAACTGCGTCTATAAATCAAAGAGCTGAACGAAGATTGAAAGAGTTTTCTGAGAAAGGTATTGATGTAAATAAAACTGATATAGAAGAAAATATTTCAATGAGAGATAATTTGGATTCCACAAGAGAACTAAGTCCTCTTGTAAAAGCAAAAGATGCTTTTGAGATAGATACATCAAACATTACTATTGATGAGCAAGTTGAAAAAATTTTAACTATTGTAAATAAAATAGCTGGTAATAAAACTTAAAATTAGATTTTTAAAAGCCAAACTAAATTATATGTTTAACTAAACCCTGTGTTTTTTACTTTTTTGGCTTTAGGTAATAAATACAGAAAAATATTTTAATTAAGGAGGACAAATGTCCGAAGAGAAAAAAGTAGTGATTGAACAAACTGTGAATGCCGATGATTATGATAAAGCGAAAAAAAACTTTAATGATGATGAATATTCACAAGAAGAATTTAATACCCTTGCTCAACTTTATTTAGATTCATTTAAAGATGTAAAAGAAGGTGAACTAGTAAAAGCAAAGATTATCCAAATTGTTGGTGATCAAGTTATACTTGATGTAGGATTTAAATCTGAAGGAAGTATCTCTAAAAATGAATTTGCAAACAAAGATGGTATTAAAGTTGGAGACGAAGTTGAGGTAGTTCTTGAAAGCGTCGAAGACAAAGACGGTAACTTAGTTTTAAGCAAAGAACGAGCTGACTTTTTAAGAATCTGGGATAAAGTCATGCATTCTTATGAAACCAAAGAAGTGCTTCAAGGAACAATATTAAAAAGAATTAAAGGTGGAATGGTTGTTGATTTGATGGGAATGGAAGCATTCTTACCAGGCTCTCAAATTGATATAAGACCAATTAGAGATTTTGATGCATTTGTTGGACAAACGATGGATTTTGTTGTTGTAAAAGTTAACATTCCAACAGAAAATGTTGTTGTTTCTCATAAAATTCTAGTTGAAGAAGAAATGTCAGGACAAAAAGATTCAATTATTAATAGTTTGGAAAAAGGACAAATACTTGAAGGAGTTGTTAAAGCAATTACAAACTTTGGTGTGTTTGTTGATCTTGGAGGAGTTGATGGACTAGTTCATATAACAGATCTTAGCTGGGGTAGAATAAATCATCCAAATGAAGTTGTTAAACTTGATGAAACAATAAAAGTTGTTGTCACTGATTTTGATGAAGAGAAAAAAAGAATTTCTCTTAGTTTAAAAAAATTATTACCTCATCCTTGGGAACAAATTGATGAAAAATTGAACATAGGTGATAAAGTATCAGGAAGAGTTGTTTCTTTAACTGATTACGGTGCATTTATTGAAATTGATAAAGGTAT
>Ga0210044_10001757_pt1 | contig 33003 bp, 29 predicted proteins | sample CryGey13umfilter_2_FD_183959 | JGI IMG/M metagenome (GOLD analysis project Ga0210044, IMG submission 183959) | Groundwater microbial communities from aquifer in Utah, USA - Crystal Geyser 4/9/14 3 um filter (SPAdes) (version 2) | ecosystem: Environmental > Aquatic > Deep subsurface >...
ACCCTGCTACCAATACCTGGACACCAACTTCTCTTGTTGGCGCGCCTGTCGGGCGTTCTTATCACACCGCCGTATGGACGGGATCTGAAATGATAGTATGGGGCGGGTGGAATATTTTAGCATCACTCAACACCGGCGGCCGCTATAACCCTGTTACCAATGCCTGGAGTGCCACTTCTCTTGTTGGCGCGCCGGACGCGCGTTTTCAGCACACCGCCGTATGGACGGGATCTGAAATGATAGTATGGGGCGGAACGGGGAATAGAGGAGTACTCAACACCGGCGGCCGCTATAACCCTGTTACCAATGCCTGGAATGCCACTTCTCTTGTTGGCGCGCCGGACGCGCGTTTTCAGCACACCGCCGTATGGACGGGATCTGAAATGATAGTATGGGGGGGAACGGGGAATACAGGAGTACTCAACACCGGCGGCCGCTATAACCCTGTTACCAATGCCTGGAACGCCACTTCTCTTGTTGGCGCGCCGGACGCGCGTTTTCAGCACACCGCCGTATGGACGGGATCTGAAATGATAGTATGGGGGGGGCAGGGTCTAGCATCACTCAACACCGGCGGTCGCTATAACCCTGTTACAAATGCCTGGAATGCCACTTCTCTTGTTGGCGCGCCGAACGCGCGTTATAAGCACACCGCCGTATGGACCGGATCTGCAATGGTGGTATGGGGTGGGGGATTACCGATTCTCAACACAGGCGGTCGCTATAACCCTGTTACCAATGCCTGGAGTGCCACTTCTCTTGTTGGCGCGCCGGACGCGCGTTTTCAGTACACCGCCGTATGGACCGGATCTGAAATGATAGTATGGGGCGGGTGGAGTGGTGCAGGAGTACAAATCAACACCGGCGGTCGCTATAACCCTGTTACCAATGCCTGGAGTGCCACTTCTCTTGTTGGCGCGCCGGACGCGCGTTATCAGCACACCGCCGTATGGACGGGATCTGAAATGATAGTATGGGGCGGAACGGGGAATGGAGGAGTACTCAACACCGGCAGCCGCTATAACCCCCTCGCATGCCCTTAAAATAACTACCCGCGCGCTTACGACTTTAGGCAGAGTGTACCAACTCGCAATATGAAAAAATCACTACGTATAGTTACCGTACTTAGCAGCATCTTGGCGGTTTTGGGAATCGGGCTGTATTTCTTTTTTATGCAACGGGAACAGGGCGCTGCGGACATACCGCGCCCGCCGCGTGCCAATGCCGATATACCCAATGCCGTGGATTCAGCATACAAAGAAGAAAGCAACGATCCTTTTACGCGGCTCTTATACTATACATTTGAAAAACAAAAAAAAGCCGCGAACAATTCCAGTTTACAGTTTGCTGATGCGTACCCCGCGGAAACCATAGCTTTTCTGCAACATACCCTACAAGAAAAAGAATTGCTCCTCAACGCTCTTGGTCGTGTATTGATACAGCAGGACTATACGGATGAATACCATCGCATTGAACGGGATACGAGAGACAGAAAAAGCTGGGAAGAGCAAAAAGCGTTAATGCGTAACGACCCGCAGCTCATCAATACGTACCTGCTCAAACCTCTGCTGCTTGATCAAAAACTCAAACAGCTCTACGAGCAGGACGCGGCATACCAGCAAGAAAAAAAACAAGAGGCGGAACAATTACGGGAACGGCTTGCGCGCGATCCGGACAATTTCCAAACCATCGCGGGAGATGCCTTTGCCGTACAAACATTGCGCAGAAATCCGCGTCCTGAAGATATCGGTTTTCCCGAGGCGCAAAACATAGATCCCGCAACACAATCTTTCCTAGACGAGTTTCAGCGCATCTATCTTACGAACCTACAGCACATTGAAGCATTGCTGCAGGAGCAAGGATTTGTAAGCTCCGTGCAAGATGAAAATGGCAACTGGAGTATCTACCAATTGGTGAGCAGTAACGATACGGAACTTACCGTCAATACCGCAACCATCGCCAAGCCAGATTATGCTGTCTGGCTCGCGGATCAAAAGATGCTATTCGGCCTTGCGGAGGGAAAATAAAGGGGTCAGGTACCTTTTCCGTATTGTGTAAAAAAAAGCCGCATAGGGCGGCTGTTGAGATGAAGATCGTAGATTATGCGCTGGTCAAAAGGAAAAGCAGGTCGTTACATTCCTGCTCGCTCAATGATCTCAATCACCCAAGTACGATCTTCATCTTCTGCGGGAACAATGAATGCGTATTCGTGGGTTGCGCGCGTCTCAACATAGGTACACCGCATACTATTTCCTTTCAAAGACAGATAGGGAACAAAGAGCCATACCCGCACACTAAAAAATATTATCGTGTTTGTCAATCTCTATGAAACAAAACGCGCGTGCAAGAACCATCAAATCGAAATTTCTTGAGAGCATCCGAGAAGTTATTTTTGGTATGGAGGATGGTTTAGTTTCCACGCTGGGTGTTATTACAGGCATTGCCGCCGGAACGGAAAATTCTTTTATAGTGGTGTTAACCGGCTTTGTCGTTGTATGCGTGGAATCACTGTCCATGGCTGCGGGTACTTATCTTTCCTCAAAATCGCTGCACCAAATAGAGCGCGCGCGCGTGCGCAAACTCCAGCACGATATTACCAAAAATCCGCTGCCGCACAAGCGCGTATTATCGCGTGTGTATGAAGCTCATGGATTTACCAAGCGCGAGGTGCGTATGATCGTAGATCGCGTGGCGCAGCATAAGCATGTTTGGACAGAAGAGCTTGCCTTGCACGCGCTTCATATCGTTCCGGGGAATGGAAGGCGCGCGCGCCAAGATGCTTTCTTCATGGGCATATCATACATCGTCGCGGGCAGTATCCCGGTGCTTCCCTATCTTATACTTCCCCTAAGCGTTGCCATGATATTTTCTATTTTCTCAACCGTTGCGGCGCTTTTTATTTTGGGTTACGGCAAATCCATACTCGCAAAGATACATCCTTGGCGCGGAGGCGTGGAAATGATGCTGGTATCTTCCGGCGCCGCGGCGCTTGGTTTTACCATCGGCAAACTGGTTTCTTACATGTTTGGTGTACATATATAGGGATATAAAAAATTGCGGTAAAGAGTAAAACGGGGTATACTTTTAACGGTATATGAATTTTTTTACGGCATATCCGCTGCACCTGCATCTCTCAAAGAAGTTTGTGTGGTTGTTAGCGGTGCTTGGTATTGCGAGCGCCGGCGTCGTGTTGGCTGTTTTCCGTACGCATCAGTCGCACGTAACCTATACTACGGAAATCGCGCGCTTGGCGACACTCACCCAAACCGTTTCCGCAACCGGTTCCATGCAGTCGCCCGGTGAGCTTAATCTGCTGTTTACAAAAACCGGAACCCTTGCGAGTGTAGATGTTGCGGCAGGCGATGGGGTGGTGGAAGGCCAGGTACTTGCGACGCTTTCCGCAACCAATCTGGAAATTCAAAAAACCGAACAGGAGAATGCGGTTGCTTCAGCACAGGCAAAACTTGACCGCTTGCGTGAAGGAGCGACCGCGACAGAAATAAATGTTGCGCGCGCAAAACTTGCTTCGTCGCAAACCGCGCTCTTCAGCGCGCAAGCGTCACTGCATTCCGTGGAGAAAACTTCGGCGCAGAACATAGAAAAGGCCATGGTGGCGCTTGCCAACAGCGCCAAACAAACAATTGATGTCGTTGAGGCGAAAGTGAAAACACTCGCCGATGCAAAGCAAAAGTATGCGAACTCGGTGACTTCTGCCGATCAAACGGTAACCCAGGCGCAAGGTGATGCGCTTCTCACGCTGCACGATGCGCTGTTTGATCTTGCCGCGTCGTATACGACACTCAATGACATCTTTACTGATCTGGACATCAAAGATGTTTTTAGTGTGCTGCGTGCGGCGCAAAAACTTCGCGCGCAAGATGCGTTTTTTGGACTTGACGATCGTAATGAGGCGACCAAATCGCTCGTGCAGGCGGCTATTGCAAACCCGACCGAAACCACGGTTGACGCGGCGTTTATATCCACCTTGAGTTCACTGCACGCGGCAGCGGACGCGCTGTTGGAAATGTATGCCGCGCTCGGGGCAACCATAACAGATTCTGCGTATACCTCAACCGAGTACACCACTGACAAGACTAACGTCAAGAACGCGCAAACTACTGTAGCCGCGGCTCTGGTGAGCGTTCAGGGCGCGCGGAATGCTATTACGGACGCGGTGCTTGCGGCATCTGCCGCAAAAGACGCGGCGCAGGCAGATGTGCATGCGGCCGAGAGTGCCTACAACGCCGCGGTTATCGCCCGAGATACGGGTGTAGCGAACGCGGAACAAGATCTTGCTTCAGCAAAGGAACTTGCCGCTCAAAATGTACAGCAGGTGGACAATACTGTTGCCGAACGTGAAAGACAGGTGCAGCTTGCCCAGACGGAACTCACCCATCTTTTGGCGCCTCCTGCGGCGAGTGATGTTGCGGCGAGTAAAGCAGACTTGGATCGCGCAAAGGCGGCGCTCGCGTTGATTGAAGATGCCATCAAAGAATTGTCGCTCCTCGCGCCGATCGCGGGTACCATTACCGAAGTGAATTATAAAAGAGGCGAGCAGGTGAATCTCACCACACCGGTCGTATCCCTGGTGGGCGATATGGAATTGGAAATAGCGGTAGACATTGCCGAATCGGATATCGCAAAAATCGTTTTGCGTGATCCGGTGGAAGTGACCTTTGATGCGTTTGGCGATGAGTATGTTTTTCCCGCCACCGTGTACTTCATTGATCCGGCGGAAACGGTTATTGAAGGCGTTGTGTACTACCGGGTAAAAGCGCATTTGCTCTTTTCCGACGACGCGAATGCGGATGCGGATGCGGCTGGCACGAAGGTACCGCATGAGCTGCAGGCATATCCCGCTATTGATCGCGAACTCTTAAAACCCGGCATGACGGCAAACGTAACCATATTTACCGCGGAAAAAGAAAACGTTTTGGTCATGCCACAACGCGCCGTAGTTATTAAAGGAAGTGATAGGCTCGTGCGCATATTGCAAAACAATAACACGGTGAGTGAAGTTCCGGTACGTATCGGCCTGCGCGGGGACAATGGTTTGGTGGAAGTGTTGGAAGGCGTTCAAGAAGGCGATGCAGTGGTCACCTTCGTGCAAGAGGGCAAGTAGGAAAAGAGGTAGGGACTAAGGCGTACAGCCGTTAGTGGTGGAGTTTTACTATATGCTCCATCCCATATTCTATATTCTAGATCCTGTTGGCTATGCTCATTGAAGTAAAAAATCTTACCAAATCGTTTGGTACCGGAGAAGTGGAAACCAAAGTACTCCACGGGGTTTCGTTTGCTATAGATAAGGGAGAGTTTCTCTCATTCATGGGTCCGTCCGGATCGGGGAAGTCAACCCTCATGCATATTTTGGGTTTTTTGGACCGTCCATCTGGCGGCACCTATCTTTTTAACGGCAAGGATGTCAAAAATTTTTCGGATGACGCGCTCGCGCTCATGCGCAATGCAAAGGTTGGATTTGTCTTCCAAGCGTTTTATCTGTTACCGCGCACCACGGTGTTTGAAAATGTGCGCTTGCCGCTTTTATATGCAGGGCAAAGCTTGCAAAATACAGATGATCAGGTTGCACAAGCAATTAAAGCCGTGGGGCTTGCACATCGCGCGCAGTATTATTCCAACCAGCTTTCGGGAGGTGAGAAGCAGCGGGTGGCGATCGCGCGCGCTCTCGTGCGTGATCCGGATATCATTTTTGCGGACGAGCCGACGGGTAATCTTGATTCAAAATCCGGCATTGGCATCATGCGTATTTTACAGAACCTCAACAACGAAGGAAAAACCATCGTACTCGTAACGCACGAGACCTATACGTCAGAGCATGGCAAGCGTATCATGAAGCTCTATGACGGACATATTACGGAAGATATTCCGGTAAAAAAACGGCGGTTTGCGCAGGAAGAAACTACCTTAAAATAACCGGACGGACGTATGGGTTGACCGGTATATGGCAACATGAAATTTTTTATCAACACGTTGCAACTGGCGATGCGCGTATTATCCGCGCGCAAGGGAAGGGCGATGCTGACGATCCTCGGCATGATGATTGGCATCGCTTCCTATATTATTATTATGTCGGTCGGCGCGGGCGCGCAGAGTTTGATCGTCAACCAAATCACTTCGGTTGGATCCAACCTCATCGCGGTGCTACCCGGTGCAAGCGACGAAGCAGGACCTCCCGCGCAAGTGTTTGGTATCACCGTGACCACGCTTACCTACGAGGATGGTGTGGCGATTCAGCACAGTCCGGCTGCCCCGTATGTTGTGGCGGTAGCGTCGTACGTGAAGAGCGTGGAAGAAGTTTCATGGGAAGGCAATACGATAGATACCTCTCTTACCGGCACGACATCGGATTATCCGATCGTGGAGGGGGCATATATTGCTGGGGGAAGATTCATTTCCTCCGACGAAGAAAAAAATTTGGCGCGCGTTGCCGTATTGGGCAAAACGGCAGCCGACAACTTGTTTGGTGAAACCGATCCGTTGAACCGCTATATCCGCATCAAGCGCGAGCGTTTCCAAGTTATCGGCGTTATGCAACCCCAGGGCGTTACCGGTTTTCAAAACCAGGATGACCAGATATTCATACCGCTCCGCACCGCGCAGCGGCTGCTTCTTGGCATTAACCACGTGAGTTTCATGCGTATTAAAGCCACTGATGCCTCATTACTTCCCCTAAGCGTTGAGCAGATACGGCTGATCTTGCGCGACCGGCACGATATTCGCGCGGGAGAGCCGGATGATTTTTCTATCAGGAATCAACTGCAGGCGTTGGATATTCTCACCTCGGTGACCAATGCGATACGAAATTTTTTGGCGGCTATCGGCGGCATCGCGCTCTTGGTGGGCGGCATCGGTATTATGAATATCATGCTCGTATCCGTTATGGAGCGGGTGCATGAGATAGGACTGCGCAAAGCCGTTGGCGCGCGACGGATACACATTCTCCTGCAGTTTCTCATAGAAACATCTCTCATCGCGCTCATGGGAGGCGTGGTCGGAATTATTGCCGGAAGTTTTGTTTCCGTCCTGTTCGCTTTTATTGCAAACTATTTGGGCTATGATTGGGATTTCGTGCTTTCTCTGCGGTCGTTGACCATTGCGGTCATTATATCTCTTGCCACCGGACTTTTTTTCGGTTTTTACCCTGCATGGCGAGCTTCAAAAATGAATCCCATAGAAGCGTTGCGTTATGCATAAATGTTTTTCATGGCACACCATTGCCAAAAACACTATGTTCGTGCATGCACGCGACTTACAAAGCCAATCCCTTGGTTGTACACGTATATGCATCGTTTGCTGCGCATAGCATTTTTTGGGTTGCGAACCAATAAAGTTCGCGCGGGACTCACGATTACCGGCATAGTGATAGGTATTGCCGCGGTTATTGTCGTTATGTCCGCGGGATCGGGACTCAAAGCGTACGTTCTGGGGCAGCTTGCGGCATTTGGCACGGATGTCATTGAAATAGAGATCAAAGTACCCTCCGCCAGCAAAACCTCAAGTCAAAATGCCACGGGACTCGTAACCGGCATCAGCATTACCACATTGATCGCGGATGATGCCGAAGCCATAAAGAAAACCCGCAACATTTCCAATATCTACAGCGCGGTCATGGGACAGGAGCTCGTGCAGTACCTGGGTGAGCGCAAAAAAGTTTTTCTCTTCGGTACGAATGCGTCCTATAGCGATGTGGATAAAAGCAACGTGGCGCAAGGCCGTTTTTTTACCGATGCCGAGGAGCGCGAGCAGGCAAATATCGTGGTGTTGGGATCCAAGGTGGCCGAGCGGTTGTTTGGCGCAAACGATCCGGTGGGACAAACCATCAAAATACGCCAGCGCAACTACAAGGTCATCGGCGTTATGGAGGCGCGGGGAGCGGCATTTTTCTTTGATTATGATGATCTCATCTTCCTGCCTTTACGCACATTGCAAAAAGAGGTATTGGGCATTGACCACGTGTCATTCATGGTTGCGCAAATGATTGATCCTACCCGCGCGCTTGCGACACAGGCCGAGCTCACCGACTTACTGCGTGAGCGGCATGACCTTACCAATCCCGATAAAGACGACTTTGTGGTCAACACCATGGACGAGGCGATGGATATTTTGAGCGCGGTGGTTGCGGCAATTACTTTTTTACTGCTCGTGATCGCGTCCATTTCGCTCGTGGTCGGAGGGGTTGGTATCATGAATATCATGTACGTGAGCGTGGTGGAAAGAACCTATGAAATCGGTCTGCGCAAAGCGGTAGGCGCGACACAGCGGGATATTTTGCGGCAATTTCTGCTGGAAGCGATCATCTTGACGGGACTTGGCGGCATCATCGGCACTGTGCTGGGGGAGGTGGTGGCTTTTATCCTGTCTCGCGTTGCCACAAGCTACGGACTAACCTGGCATTTCAGCATATCATTTGGCGCGATCTTTATTGCGACCTTTACTGCCATGGTGATAGGTATTATTTTCGGTATTCGCCCAGCTCGCAGCGCGGCGCGTCTTGACTCTATAGAAGCTTTGCGCGAGGAGGGGTAGGATTTCTCCTTATTTGCCACGCCGGAATTCCCACAAATTTCCGCGGTTCTACCCCAAAACTGTCCACAAAATTCTGCGATCGCATTTTTTGTGGACAGTTTATACCTTCAAAGAAAATGGTCGCGACAGATACGGAGATAGTTATGTATGCCTGCAACTCCAAAAATTGGTATTCATACAGCGTAGTGCATTAACTCATGAACAACGCCGTTGCGTTAAAGTTTGGAAACTAAGCTATCTGGCATACTAAGGTAGCCGGAACAAGAGTAAGATCATAGTATACTTGACACATAAATTGTAACTTGTTACACTGCGATTAGCGCTCACCATATGAGAGTGCTAATCTCTCAAACCTATGCAAGACCGCGAAAAACAAATATTTTTTGCGCTGGTTGAAGAGCACGTGCGAACGGGCGAACTGGTTAGTTCTCTTTTTTTGTCGGAAAAAAAAGGTATTGGCGTGAGTCCGGCTACCGTGCGAAATATACTTGCCGATCTTGAGGGCGCGGGATATGTAACCCAGCCGCACACGTCTTCGGGGCGCGTGCCAACCGGTAAGGGGTATCGCTTTTACCTTCAAAACATGCTGGATGAAAAAGGACTGAACGCGCGTGATCATGCTAAACTGGCGGGATCGTTTACGGAAAACGTCGCGAATCCCAAGCAGCGGGTGAAACACATTGCTAAAACTGTTGCCGATATTTCTCAAGAAGCGGTGTTTGTCGGGTTCATGCCCGAAGAGGTCTACTACACGGGGCTGACGTATCTTTTCAGCAAACCGGAATGTACGGATATGGAGCGCATCTTCGCGCTTTCCGCAATGGTGGATCATTTGGATGAGCTGGTGAGCGAATTGTTTTTCTACACCTCAACCAGTCCTCGTGTCTTCATTGGTCAGGAAAATCCGCTGGATCACGAATGCGGATTGGTGGTAACGCGCTACCATATAGCGGCGGCGCACCCGGGCATTATTGGCATTATCGGGCCCAAGCGCATGGATTACCGAAAAAATATCTCACTCCTCAATGCTTTGCAAACCGCACTCACCTTTTAACCTATGCACCAGCACCAACACGATACGCATGACGGAAAAAAGTCGCAGAAAATAGAAAAAGAGTTGCTTGAAGCGCAAAAGAAGTGCGCAGAGTATCTTGCGGGATGGAAACGTGCGCAGGCAGACTACCAAAATCTCAAAAAAGAAACGGAAATCCAAAAAGCGGCATGGATAAAATTTGCGCATGACCAAATCATTACCGAGCTCTTGCCGGTGTACGACAACTTTAAAATGTCCCTTATGCACGTGCCGGATAACCAAAGAGATTCGCAGTGGGTCGTAGGTCTTACGCACATCAAAACACAGATGCAACATGTACTGCAAGACAATGGTGTTGCGGAAATACAAACAGTCGGTAAGTCGTTTAATCCCGAAAACCATGAGGCGATAGAAGCGGTTGCAACGAATGCGTACGAACCGGACATTATTGTAGAAGAATTGAAACCCGGATATACCTTGCATGATAAAGTTATTCAGGCGGCAAAGGTGAAAGTAGCAAAGGGAAAAGATGAGCGTGCTGACGGGACTGCTGCAAACGCATCGTAATTTTAGAACATATCTATTCAATAAATTCTGCTTCTAACCATGCTATACATATGCAGGGTATAGGTGGTCAATAAGCAACTACATGCTATGCCAAAAATCTTAGGAATTGACTTGGGTACCACTAACTCCGCCGTTGCCATTGTGGAAGGCGGAGAACCCAAGGTATTGGAAAATAAAGAGGGTAACCGCACAACTCCTTCGGTGGTGGCGATTGCCAAATCCGGCGAGCGACTGGTAGGGCAGCTTGCCAAGCGTCAGGCGGCGACGAATCCGGAAAATACGCTGTTTTCCATTAAGCGTCTTATAGGTCGTCATTTTAACGACGAAAAAGTACAGCGCGATATCAAACATCTGCCGTTTAAAATTGTCCAGGCGGGTGAAGGGGTGAAGGTAAAAATGGGTGACAAGGACTACACGCCGCAGGAGATTTCTGCCATGGTGCTGCAGAAGCTCAAAGCAGATGCCGAAGAAAAACTTGGTGAAAAAGTTGAGGAAGCGGTCATTACCGTTCCTGCCTACTTTGACGACGCCCAGCGCCAGGCAACCAAAGACGCGGGTGAGATCGCGGGATTGAAAGTACGTCGCATCATCAACGAGCCGACCGCAGCGGCGCTTGCCTATGGTTTTGACAAAAAGAAAGGCCAGCAGATCGCGGTATACGATCTGGGCGGCGGCACGTTTGACGTGTCCATTCTGGATATCGGCGATGACACGGTGGAGGTGAAAGCGACTAACGGCGACACGCACCTGGGCGGCGACGACTTTGACCTGCGCGTTATCTCATGGATTATTAACGAATTTAAAAAAGACCAGGGAATTGATCTGTCTCAAGATACTCTCTCACTCCAGCGTATTAAGGAAGCGGCTGAAAAAGCGAAAATTGAACTCTCCACTGCCACGGAAACCGAGATTAACCAACCCTTCATTACGAGCGGAGCGGACGGTCCCAAGCACTTGGTGTTGAAAATAAATCGCGCGAAGCTGGAGGAATTGGTAGGTGACTTGGTGGAAAAAACCATCGATCCATGCAAAAAATCGCTGGAAGACGCCGGGCTTAAGGTCAGTGATTTGGACGAAGTGATACTTGTCGGCGGTATGACGCGCATGCCGCTCGTGCAGCGGACGGTTGAAAAATTCTTCGGCAAAAAGCCGAACATGACCGTTAATCCCGATGAAGTCGTGGCGATTGGCGCAGGAATTCAGGGTGGCGTACTTCAGGGAGACGTAAAGGATATTCTCTTGCTTGACGTAACCCCGTTGACCCTTGGTTTGGAAACGCTTGGCGGCGTGCGCACGCCACTCATTGACCGCAATACGACGGTACCCACCAGCAAGTCGCAAATCTTCTCAACCGCGGCCGATGGCCAGACAAGCGTTGAGATCCATGTGCTGCAGGGCGAGCGTGAAATGGCGCAGGACAACAAGACGCTTGGCCGCTTTATTCTGGACGGGATACCTTCCGCCCCCCGCGGCATCCCGCAGGTTGCAGTAACGTTTGACATAGATGCAAACGGCATTCTCAACGTTTCGGCAAAGGACAAAGCGACCGGTAAGGAGCAGAAAATCACCATTACCGCATCCACTTCGCTCTCCAAAGACGAGATTGAAAAAATGAAAAAGGAAGCGGAAGTGCATGCCGAAGAGGACAAGAAGAAAAAGGAAATTGTTGGGTTGCGTAACACCGCCGAAACCATAATTTACACGACGGAAAAGACTCTGAAAGACGCGGGCGACAAAGTATTGGCAGAGGTCAAACAGCAGGTGGAAGAAAAAGTGGCAGCGCTCAAAAAAGTTAAAGACGGCGAAGATAAAGACGCGATCCAAAAGGCTGTGGATGAGCTGAATGAAACCGTGCAAAAGGTTGGCGCCGAAATGTATAAAGCTGCGCAAGAAACCAAGGAAAAGACGGGTGAGGGATCGACACAAGGCAACGGAGAACCTCAACAGGCCGAGTATGAAGAAGTGCAGGATGAGAAGAAAAAAGAAGGTGATACCGCAACGGATGGGAAAAAATAAAAGAGTACATAAAATGTAGGAGTTGTCTTACCATGTACTCCTATTGCTTACTCTAACCTATGCCCGCTGATTACTATGATATATTAGGCGTTGCGCGTGTCGCGTCTGCCGACGAGATCAAAAAAGCATTCCGCAAGAAGGCGCATGAGCTGCACCCCGACAAAGGCGGCGGTGATGAAAAAAAATTCAAAGAGGTCAACGAAGCGTATCAGGTGTTGAAGGATGAAAAGAAACGCGCTGCGTACGACCAATTCGGCCACGCGGGAGCGCAAGGCTTTAGTAGCGGCGCGGGAGTTGACTGGGGAGATTTTGCGCGGCAGGCTGGCTTTGGAGGTGGCACAAGCGGATTTTCCGGAGGTGTTGAGTTTGATATTGGTGACCTATTCGGTGACCTATTCGGCGGGGGTCGTGCGAGGAGATCAACACCACAGCGCGGTTCACGGCGCGGCGGAGATTTGGAATTGCAGTTACGGCTCACTTTTCGCGAAGCCGTATTTGGCGTACAAAAACATTTGCGCGTCAAGCGTAGTGCAGTGTGCGCGCATTGCCATGGCAACGGCGCGGAGCCCGGAACCAAAATTGAAACATGCCCGACATGCAAAGGATCGGGAGTTGTTACATCCATGCAGCGCACCATGTTCGGCTCATTCCAGACCCAGGCGGTATGTACTCCGTGCGGTGGCGAAGGGAAAATAGCAAAAGAAAAGTGTACGACCTGCCACGGCGACGGAAGAGTTTTGGAAACCGAAGAAGTAACGGTAACCATTCCGGCAGGGGTGGTTTCTGGTCAGACAATTCGCATGGGGGGACAGGGGAATGCGGGTACTCAAGGCGGCAGATCGGGAGATCTGTTTATCACTGTTGCCGTGGAATCCGATCCGCGCTTTATCCGCGATGGCGATACCCTATACACCACAACTAACATCTCGTTTGCTCAAGCGGCATTAGGCGATAAAATTGAAGTGGAAACGGTAGATGGCAAGGTGAAGCTTAAAATTCCCGAAGGCACACAAACGGGAAAAAAATTCAAGCTCGCGGGCAAGGGCGTACCGCGCCTCCAACGATCGGGTCGTGGCGACCACATTGTTGAAGTGGTGGTTCAAACTCCAACCAACCTCACAAGAAAGCAGAAAAAACTACTCAAAGAACTCACGGAACCTTGAGTTCTTTGATACAACTCATTTGTACTGCGGTTCCTATGACAGTTTACCTCATGTATTGGCAATGGATACTAAATCACGTATACTTACCGAAGATTACTTTGCTCACTTATCTCTCATGATCTATGCAATATTTCAAAAAATTTGGCGCAGGTGTGGCGGTGCTATTGCTGATCACCATCGCGCCGGCGTTTGCGGAAAACTCTATTGGCGTGGAAACGCTGGCGGCGGATGAAGTACTCACCCATGTGCAGCAGGAAGAGGATTTTACCAATGCAAACGAAAAACAGAACACTATCAACATGGTGGGTATGCTGATTGAAGTCGGCTCAACGGACGTGCCAACCACCATGATTATTCGCGGAAATGCGGACCATGTGGATTATACCGTGAATATTGGCGCAAACACGGCTTTGGGACAGCGCCGCGATCAATATACTAACCTTGCCGACTGGATTCCAGGAGATCAAATCCGCGTTATCGGCTTGCGTAATGAAAATACCAACGTGATAGATGCGCATATCGTTGCCAATCTTTCCATCAAAACGGTAACAGACTTTGGTTTGAACGGCTGGATAGATGGCATTGATGAAACAACCGGTATCATTCAGGTGCAGTGGCAAGGGAAAATGATACCGGTGCATATCACCGAAAGTACGCATATTGTCGCGGGACTCAAAAATCCGGCAACGCTTGCCGACTTACAAATCGGTGATCGTGTGCGCGGGCGGCTGCTCAAGCGAGTAGGCGAAGACGTGCGAGAAGCAAAAATTCTCATTGTGTTACGTCGTGGCGAGAACTTGTTCATGAAAGTGCGTACGTGGGTAACGCGCGGACAGCTGGTTGCGCTGGACAATATTACCACACCAACCCGAATGCAGGTGAAAATTTTGGTCAATAAAAACTTGCGCGCGGGAGATGTGAATAATCTCGTGGGGCAAGTTGGCGATGTGCGCACGGTCAACGTGAGCACGGACACCAAATTGGTTACCTACAACGCCGGAAAAATGACGCTGGAGGATATGGTTATCGGTGACCGGCTTCTTATTGTCGGGCGCGCGAATGACGCCGGAGAAATTGACGCGCGGATTATTAAAGACAATACGGCACGCGCCGTTTCCACCCAAGGGTACGCGGGAACGATTGTGCGCATTGATCCGACAACGCAAAGCGCGTCCATTTTTTGGCACGGCGCCGTGCATCGGGTGGATTTGAACGACGCACGAATTTTAAGTTCTGTTGATGGCGACAAGTCGGTATTGGCGGTAGGAGACTTGCGCGTGGGAGATCGCGTGCGCGGTCGTGGAACCAAAAATGCGCGCTTGCCCATCATTAACTGCGATTTACTGGTAGTGGTAAAGAATCAAAACTACACCTATGGCGATACTATAAAGCTGGAACGCAAGATCGTGGAAACTCCGGAAGGCACGGTGGAAGTTGAAGTAGAAGTTGAAGCAACGGGTACGAGCTCAACAACGGTGAGCATAGAAACGAGCATGGAAGGCAAGACCGTAGTAAGTGATGACGGCAGTGTTACGACAGGCGATGCAGCGGTGAGCACAGATGTAACCACCAGCGTTGGTGGTGGCAGTGATACCTCGGTTACCACCAACTCCACCTCAAGCGCCAGCACCGGCGGGAATAGCGGGTAAAAATGTACTAGCTCGGCTCTCAAGTGTATCCGGTATGGCATGTATCAAAACTCTCACGAGTTGTCATAGCGAGTAATTTTGGAAACCGAAGTGCAACGAGGTTCGGAGCGAAGCGGAGAAAGTTGAAAGAAAATCCGAAACATTAACATTTTCAAGAAACATTGATTTTGGTCTAGCCCATAAAGCATTTTTACCAAATTCTTTTGAGTCATAAAGAGCGCGATAAACAACCAATTCTTCCAATGTTTCGCTGTGTCTTGCGACGCCAAATACTTCATAGAGCTTGCTTTACCCTGTGCTCTTGGCACAGGGTAGTTTATTTTCTTTTTCAGTTTTGGGTTGTGGGCAGAGGGGTTAGGGGTGAATGCCCAAAATCAAAAATTCTATAACTTGCTTTTCCCTGTGCCCTCTATTAATTTGGCGCTGAATGCCATAAAATATTTATATCGCGATGTGCTGCGATCACCTGAAAAAATTGATCTGAAATTTGCCAAAAGAAGCAAGACGTTGCCCGTCGTACTGTCGCGAAAAGAAATTACGGATATGATAAACGCTCTAGCAAATCCAAAACATCGGTTAGTGTTGTCGCTCGCGTATGGATCGGGACTGCGCGTAAGCGAGGTTATAAACTTACGGGTGCGTGATGTGGATACGGATGAGCTGTGCGTTCATATCAAGCATGCCAAAGGAATGAAGGACAGAATAACCGTTTTTCCCGAAAAGCTGGTTGCGGATATGCAAAACGCTCTCGCGGGAAAACAGCCAGGCGACTATGTGTTTGAGAGTAATCGCGGGGGAAAATTAACGGCAATGTCTTTACAAAAAGTGTGCAAGGCCGCCATGCAAAAAGCGGGGGTTAAGAAAAAAGCGACTTTTCATTCACTGAGACATTCCTTTGCCACACATTTACTTGAGAATGGTGTAGATGTTAGATATGTGCAAGAACTTTTAGGTCATCAGAATATCAGAACAACCCAAAGATATACCCATGTTACCAATCCACAACTGAAAAACATTAAAAGCCCGTTATGAAGCTGCTCATTCTTACCCAAAAAATTGATCGCAATGACGATGTGTTGGGTTTTATGCATCGCTGGGTGGAAGCATTCTCCCGACAGTGCGAAAAAGTTACGGTCATTTGTCTTGAGCAAGGAGTGTACGCTTTGCCGGAAAATGTGCGCATCATATCCTTGGGCAAGGAGAAGAAAGAGAATAGAGAATATAGGATAGGGAATATGGGAAATAAACTCTTACAACGATTGCAATATCTTGTCCGGTTTTATCAACTTGCGTGGTGTGAACGAAACAGCTATGATGCCGTTTTTGTACACATGAATACGGAATATGTGGTACTGGGTGGGTGGCTGTGGCGTTTGCTTGGCAAGCGCGTGGGGTTGTGGTACGCGCATGGGTACGTGCCGTGGAGTTTGCGGGTAGCGGAAAAATTTGCGCATATTATTTTTACCTCAACCAAAAGTGGCTGCCGTATCGTGAGTAAAAAAATTAAAGTTGTGGGGCAGGGTATAGATGGGGAACAATTCATCCATCACGAAAGCCCCGGCACAACTAACAGCGGAATACTTACGCTTATCACCGTGGGGAGGATTTCACCGGTGAAGGATTTGGAAACGCTGATTGAAGCCACTGCAGTGTTGCGTGATGTGGGCGTGCATTTTTCGGTGCGTATCGTAGGCGGGGCGGGATTGCCGGAGCAGCATGCGTATGCAGCCGCTTTGCGCGAACTCGTTGCGGAAAAAAAATTACACGACACGGTACATTTTGCAGGGGCGGTATCTCATGCCAAAATCGCCGCCTATTTGCAAAAGGCGGATATTTTTATCAACACAAGCCGTACCGGCAGTTTGGACAAAGCGGTGCTGGAGGCGATGGCGACCGGACTCCCTATTCTCACCTGCAACGAAGCGCTGAAAGAAGTGCTGGGCGGATATACGGAACAGTTGATGTACCAAAAAGGCGATGCTGCGGAACTTGCGAAAAAGATACTATTGCTCAAAAACATGGATAAAGCGGAGCGGCGGCGTCTTGGAGAGGGTTTGCGGAAAATTGTTATAGAGCAGCACAGTGTTGCGGGATTGATAACTAAAATAGTTTCCGGTTACGCAGATGGGTATCATAGGGATTGAACCAGGGATTCAAAATATCTCCACTGTGGATTTCCGACTCGGATCCACGCCTGCCTACCGGACAGGCAGGTCTCTCGCGGGGAGTGCAAGGGTGGTTGTGACAAGTGGGATATTTTCAACTCATGGAATACAGAATGCTCAATGTTACGACTTCGTAAGTCAAAATCCATGGACTTACGAAGTCAAGAAATACTGATGCATGGATCGCCTGCCTACCGGACAGGCAGGCAGGCGCGGAAATGACAGGAATGGATGGATGCTGGATACTTCGACAAGCTTAGGATAAAATGACAGAGGTAAAAGTGCTATGCGCTAATTCGTACGAATTAGCCTATAACGGGTAAGCAAGGAATATGAAAAATAAAATCAAAATACTTTTTGCCATTGATCGCATGTCCATAGGCGGCGCGCCAGCGGTCGTGCTCGCGCAATTGCGGGAAATTGATAAGGGACAATTTGATCCATATCTTTTGACGCTCTATAAGAGTAAGCAAGCGAATTATTGGGATGCAGTGCGAGAGATATTGCCCAATGACAAAATATTGGAATGTACCTTAAAGAACAGGAGTTTGCTGGATATTACTACCTGGCGGCAGGTGTATCAATTTATCAAAAAAGAAAAATTTGACGTGGTGTATACGCATTTATTTTTAGCAAATGTATTGGTGCGGCTCGTGGCCATTATTGCCCGTGTTCGGGTCATACTCGCCATGGAACACAGTTTTTATTATGAGAAAAAAATATGGCAAAAACTGGTTGATCATGTATGGTCATGGGGTACTGATACCATCATTACGCCAAATGCGGAAATTGCTGATTTTACGGCAGCGCAGGAACACGTGAAACGATCAAAATTTTTTTGCATACCCAATCCTATCCTTGTACCAGCCCGTGAAGATGTGGATATTGAGGAAATGAAGCGTTTTGCCGGCATTCCGGAAGGCATACCCGTGATAGTAAATATCGGAAGATTTTCTGAAGAAAAAGGTCAGAATCATATTTTGGATATAGCGGAGGAGTTACAGAAGCGTGGGAGCAACGCGCAATTTGTTATTGTGGGGCATGGCGCTTTGGAAAATGATCTACGAAATGCTATTATACATAAGGGCATGGAGAGTTATTGCAGGGTGCTTGCAGATCCTCAAAGGGCGAAAGAGTATTTGCACATCGCACAGATATTTCTTTCTCCATCGCTTCGCGAAGGTCAGCCCATCGTAATTCTGGAGGCTATGGCTGCTGGCGTACCGGTTGTCGCTTATGCGAACGACGGAGCAAAAAGCGTTATTGCCGATACCATAAACGGTCTGTTGGTTCCTATCGGAAATACAAATGCCGCGGCAGATGCGGTGGAACAACTTCTTACGCATCCTGCGCAAGGAAAAATACTCGCGCAGGCGGCATATACACATGTAGAGTCATACGGTACAAAACATTCTATCAGACTTCTTGAAGAACATATTATGGAACACTATGGATCGTAATACATCGGCATCAAGAGGATTTCCAAAAGAGCTGATTTCTACACTTGTATGTCAAAAAGATAGAGGATCGTTGGTTGCAGATGGAGAAACTCCGGAATACATTGTTGACGGAGTTTTAAAGTGCGCGACCTGTAGTGAGCGCTATCGGATTGATGGCGGCATTCTCCGTATGCTCCCGGAAACACAGATTTTAGGAGATACGCTCGCATCGGAAATGGCGGCGCGCGACAGGGAAGCGGAGAAATATGACCGACGGATCGCTTCGCGGCATTACCGAGAGGTTATTTCAACCATGCACGCTCTTGGCGTTCTTCAGGGGAAAACGGTCATTGAATACGGCTGTGGCACCGGAAGACTAACGAAAGAGATTGTTCAAAAAGCGCATGCGGTACTGGCGGTGGATTTTTCGCTTATCTCACTCAAGATAGTGCAACATGCATTGCCACCCGATGCGCCTGTAGGTCTTGTATTGGCAGACAGCATTCGTTTCATCACCAAAGAACATACCTTTGATAGGGGTCTTGCCGCGCAATTTTTTGAACATATTCCAACCGAGCGTGAGCGGCATCTTTTCTTGCAGCACGCTGCTTCCGCAATCAAGCCCGGGGGAACATTTGTTGCCACGATCTATCACCACGATCTTCGGCGGAGGCTTAAAAAACTTTCACAGGAAGGCATGCACAAAAGTGGCATCTACTACTATTTTTTTACGATGCGGGAAATACAAAAATTATTTGCGCAATATTTTGTCCCTCAAAAAATAACTCCGATTGACATTATGCTGCCGTTTGCGGCGCGCCTGCATCTGTCACAGAAACTTTCGGGATATATTTCTCGCTGTCTTGAGTGCGTGCTGCTTATGCGGCTTTTAGGACACCTGATACTCTATCAAGGCGCCCCAAAAAAATAATTCCTATGATTCACTATAGATATTCAGATGGTATTTTTAAAAAAGAATGGCAGTGGTTTGCCAAGCCATGCGACATAACGGGCGTTGCTATGGCAACCTTTTTTTCTTATGACAATGTTGATGTGCCTGGGTTCAAGAAAAAAAAGACGCTTACCTCGCGCATAGATCTCTCGCCAACAGCAGATTATTTATGGAATAGCATGAGGAAAAAGATGATATGCAAGCAAATTATGCGTGGTGGTCGGAATGGCATCAGGGTTGTACAAGATACGAATTACAAAGAATTTAGAAATGTCTATACTTTATTTAGAAAACATAAAAGTATTGGCACTGACCGGTATGACGTACTGCAAAAAAACGGACTTTTGTTTTCCGCATACTATCACGATACGTTAATCGCTGGAGGTGTATTTATCGCTGACGGGCGTATGATGCGCGCGTGGGTGCTGGCATCAAAACGCATAACTGCGGATAACCATATGCGTGAAATTATCGGACAGGCAAACCGCATAATACTTTGGGAATCGATCAAATATGCCAAAGCACAGGGTTACGCGTATTTTGATTTGGGAGGCATACGCCCGGATTCGGAAAATCCCTACGATCGGTCGCTTGCTGAATTTAAAGAGTCATTCGGCGGCGTGCGTACGCCGTGCTATTATTACAGCAAAGTGTATTCGCCGACACTCAAAACGCTTCTCCGCCTACGGCGCGCGCTGCATTTATGAAGTTCATTATTACTGTTGACACCGAAGCGGACAACCAGTGGAAAAAACCCGGTACGCAAACACTCAAAAATCTTGAATATTTGCCCGGGTTTCAGGAGTTGTGCGCGCGATACGGGTTTACGCCGACGTACCTGGTGACGTATGAGGTGGCAAATAACCTGTCAATTGCGTCCGTACTCAAAACATGGCATACTACGGGAGTTGCCGAAGTGGGTGCGCATTTGCATCCCTGGACTACCCCGCCCTTGAGCGAAGAAGATTATCAAGGCGTACAAACATTTCCCCATGAGCTTGCAACAGATGTGCTGGAACAAAAATTGCTTGCACTCACCGAAAAAATTACCGCAATGCTTGGTGAGCGGCCAACCAGCTTTCGGGCAGGTCGGTGGGGACTTGGTGAACACATGGTGCCTCTGCTCGTCCGCCTTGGCTACACAGTGGACAGTTCGGTTACGCCCTACATCAACTGGAAAGGCTTTAAGGGAAAAGAAAACGGCACAGGCGGACCTGATTTTAGAGGAGCGCCGCTCAAACCGTATGTGGTATCGGCACAGGACGTGCGCACAGTGGGATCAAGCGGGCTTTTGGAAGTACCTATGACGATTGTGCGCACGGGTTTTTTCCGCAAACGCTGGTGCCGCATCTTTCCGGAAACGACATTTGCCGATCTGCGGCAGATATACGCTGTTGCAAAAAGAAAAAAACTACCCTATATCCAATTTATGATCCATTCATCAGAGCTCATGGTTGGTGGAAGTCCGTATGTCAAAACACTGGCACAACTAAGCCACCTCACAGTGGTACTTGAGCGGTTTCTCTCCTATCTCCACGATGATCGGATAGAGGGCGCGACACTCTCACAAGCGGATCTCTAACTCATACTATGCTTGTATGATGCATCAAACGCCGGAATTCAACAAGCACGAAGTTGTATGGAACCAGGAAAAGATCAATCGATTCTGGGATTATTTTGTTGCCAATAAGGGGCTACTTGATCTTTCCTACGCAAAAGAGGTTGGAGATGTTGTAGTAAAATACACAAAGTGCCATCTTAAAAAAAACGGCAAGAACCTTGATTACGGTTGTGGAGGAGGTGGGTTGATGGCACATCTTTTCAAAGAAGGATATCCGTGTGAAGGTCGCGATACGTCTGTTGACTCCGTCCAAACCTGCAGGAAACGTTTTGCACATGAAACGCTTTTTCGCGGGGCGGATCTTTTGCAAGGAATGCCCGATCTCACACTTGCTAGCGCTGCCTATGATATGGTGTACTCGCTCGAAATGGTGGAACATGTTCCGATAGATGTACTACCCTATGTACTCGCCGAGCTCTACCGTATTGTAAAACCGGATGGATGTGTTTTTATTACCACACCAAACAAAGAAAATCTGGACAAATATAAAGTGATCTGCCCTGATTGCGGCTGTATTTTTCATCGGGTGCAGCACGTCAACCGATTTACTGATGCAAAGCTGCGGGAACTCATGGAACATGCGGGTTTTACGACATTACGATGTGAGGGTACGTATATGCAAAAAGACAAAAATGTGTTTTACGGAGCAAAGAGGATTTTTAACAAGGCGGAATCTTTCCTAACCGGAAAAAAACTTGCCAATCCGCACCTTGTTTATTTAGGTAGACGTGCTGTATGAGTGACGCGGCTACGCAAGATCGTTTGCGGGTTAATTTTATTGGCATTGGCGGAAGAAAATGCGCGACTTCCTGGGTGTTTAAATGTCTTACGGAACACCCTGATATTTGCGGCGCGCACAGCAAAGAAACGCACTTTTTTTCAACCGATAATCTCTATGACCAAGGACTTGCCGCGTACGCGGCGCATTTCACTATATGCGGCAACGAAAAAATCCGCGGAGAATTCAGCACCTCATATCTTACGAGTACCCAAGCTGCCAAGCGCATATATGAAGATTTTCCGCAGGTTAAGCTGATTGTGTGTCTGCGCGATCCCGTAGCGCGTGCCGTATCGGCTTTGCAACACATGCTCTCCAAAGGCAAGATACGCAAAACTGATGCGTTGCAGGATATTCTGAAGCGCTATCCGGAACTTTTGGAAGAGGGGATGTACGGAAAATACCTCGCGGCGTATCTCAAACTCTTTCCACGCAACCAGCTCCATATTACGCGGTATGAGGATATACAAAAAAATCCACAACAAGTGATACGCGAACTCTACCGCTATCTTGGCGTGGATGCAACATTTACTCCCCAGGGACTTTATTACAAGTACAATACATCGGGTGCGAGAAACGCGATATGGTTCAAACATTCACTGGCTCTGTATCATGCGCTTATGCGCAACGCTTTTGGACGGATGCTGGTCAAGGCTCTCAAACGTCTTGGGCTGAATGCTTATACGCTTGATACAGTATTACGCCGGGGAACTACCAATGCGTACGCGGTTTCGGATCAAGATCGTCAGCGGATTACCCGTTTCTATGAAAATGACCAGAGGCTTTTGCAAAAACTTTTAGCATAGCGCCATACTATGGATCAGCGTCTTGCACAGCTCATAGAACGAAGTATACGCGAGGCAGGACATGCCGCGCTTGCGTTTTATGGGGGTGTGTATACGATAACCGAGAAATCGCGGAATAATCCCGTAACCGAAGCGGATTTTGCTTCTGAAAAAATACTGCTTGAAGCATTGGGCGGTGTGGACGGGTATGGGTTGCTTTCGGAAGAGTCCTGGAAAGTTCAGCATCCCGGTTCTTTTGAACGGCTTTTCATTATTGATCCACTGGATGGCACAAAAGATTTTATTGACGAAACGGGAGATTTTTCGGTTATGATCGGTGTTTTGGAAAAAGGCGTTCTTGTTGGGGGTTTTGTGTATCAACCCACAACCGATATCCTGTATAGCGCTCTACGAGGGCAGGGCGCGTGGAAACTCTACCAGAACAAGCGCGAGCAGCTGCATGTTGATGCGGCATACGATTTTACAAAACAAAAAATTCTCGTGAGCCGTTTTCATTTGGGCAAAACGGAAGCAGGGGTACGCGATATCTTGGGCATTGGCGATTATGCGCCCATGGGAAGTGCGGGATTAAAGCTGGCGACGCTTGCCGAAGGACGGGCGCATATTTATGTTGCGGCGACCTCAAAAATGGGGGAATGGGATGTGGCGGCGGGAGCTCTCATTTTGCAAGAAGCCGGCGGGCGCATTACGGATCTGGAGGGAAATACATTGCAATTCGGCAAAAAGACGCCGTTCATGGAAAAGGGCATGATCGCGTCAAACGGAGTGCGGCACAAGGAACTGGTGCAAGCGGTTCAGGCAATCATCAATCATCAATCACAGAACGCAAGTCATAGTGAGCAATAAATGGTTGAGTATCGCCAGTGAGCGGGCTGGCGATTGTTTATTTTGATTGTTGTGTAATGAGTGATTCTTTGCTAATCTTACGTGGTATGTACGATATTGTTGTCATCCCAACCTATAATGAGAAAGAAAATATAGGAATCATCATTCCCGAGATATGCGCGGTCGTGCCGGATGCTCATATCGTTGTGGTGGATGACAACTCACCGGACGCCACGGCGGAAAAGGTGAGGGAACTCATGCGCGATTTGCCGCAACTCTCGCTTGTAGAACGCAAGAAAAAAGAAGGGCTCGGCGCGGCGTACAAAGATATCCTTTCGCGGCTTGCACATGACCGTAATGTACGGAACGTCATTACCATGGATGCGGACGGATCGCATGATCCAAAATATATTCCGGATTTGCTGCGATCGTTACGCGCATATGATCTTGCTATCGGCTCACGCTATGTGCGCGGAGGCGGCGTTGCCACGTGGGAACGTTGGCGGATGCTTTTGAGCAAGTTTGGCAACCTTTATGCGCGGACGCTCACGCGCATGCAACTTTGGGATTTGACCGCGGGATTTATCGGTGTGCGGCGGGAGCTTCTTGAAAAGGTTGATTTTACCAAAATAGGGTCGGGTGGTTACGCATATCAAATAGAGTTTAAAGTGCGCTCGGTGCGCGAGTATGGCGCTCGCGCTTGTGAAATACCCATCATGTTCCACGAGCGGCGGGAAGGTGAATCAAAATTATCACGGCAAATCATACGTGAAGGTATACGCTTGCCGATCGTATTTTTTTTACGTTCGTTATGGAAAAAGTCATAACGTGCTCTATCTGCGCCTCAACAAATGTGCGGAAGTTTTGCGTGAAGCGCGGGTATACCATTTACCGTTGCATGGATTGCAGTCTCGCATTCGTATGGCCCATTCCCCAAGACGCAGCTGTTCTCTACAGTGAAGCTTATTTTCAGGGAAAGGGCAATGATCATGGCTATTTGAATTATGACCGTGATAAAGAACCCATGCGCAAGGTATTTTTGCACTACCTATCCGTGCTTGGGAAAGCAACCTCCGGACGCCGCTTATTTGACGTTGGCGCCGCTACCGGTTATTTTTTAGATATTGCGCGGCATACCGGTTGGACAACCTACGGCAGCGATATTTCTCCGTTTGCCGCCCGCGAAGCTCGGGCGCGCGGACACCGTATGACAGGCGGAAATTTGCGAGAAGCTGCAGAGTCGGATTTTTTTGATGTGGTAACCATGTGGGATGTATTGGAACATGTACCGAATCCGCGCGCTACCCTTGCCGAAGTCCATAGACTCTTACGCATCGGGGGTGTTGTGGCGATCAATACCGTTGACATGAGCAGCCTTTGGGCGCGTCTGCTTGGCAGACGATGGAATATGCTCATTCCTCCGGAACACCTCTTTTACTTTTCCACCGCCAATCTCTCACTATTACTTACCCAAACCGGATTTCAGGTTATGGAAAAAAGGAAGATCGGCAAGAAGTTTTCACTCGCGTATGTCTGTAAGACGCTGTACAACTGGCAGAAGATTCCGCTGTGGGAAACCCTGGCGGGGCTTGTGGCACGTAAGCCTTTTTCCCGTCTGACCTTGCCGATCAACGTTCGGGATAATGTATTTGTGTTGGCAAAGAAAACATGAATATGCGAAAAAGTTTTATACGCCTGCATCTCCCTGCATTGCTGCTGGCACTAACCATAGGCGCGGCAACGGCAGTACCGCAACTCAGCAACATCCGCGCAATGGGGGATGCCTTTGCGGGTGTCTACCCCATAAACAATGATGACGAGCTCTATTATATGACGCGCGCCCGGGATGCGCTGGATGGACATGTTTTTTTGACGAATCCGTATCTTTTTGAACATAAAGACGGCAGTCCCATGCAGTTCTGGCTTCCCGATTATCTGGAGGCGCACGCGACCTTATGGTTTTTTTCCGATCACGCGCGAGGATATCAGTTCTTTGATTTCCTCTTTCCGGCGATACTCGCGCTGCTCACCTACGGCATTGCCTATAAACTCACCAACTCAACCAGTCTTGCGCTCCTGACGGCGCTTGTGCTGCATCTAGGGATTTTTTTTGAAGATTTTAACCGCGCGCCTTCGCCGCAATTTACTTTTCTGTTTTTTCTCCTCTTTTGGTATGCGGTCGTGTCATACCTCAAATCGCCCCGCCGTTATTTCTTGGCCATTGCCGCTTTGGCGCTTGGGGCGCAATTTAATTTTTACCCGTATCATTGGACCTATACGCTCGTGGCACTCGGCATATTTCTTGTGGCGGCTAAGTTCGTATATCGTTCCTTTGCGCTCAAGCCCTATGCGTACATGCTTGCGGGAGGCGGCATACTGGGCATACCCTATTTTTTCTCGCTCGTACGCAGCATGCAAAACCCGTTTTATAAGGAATCACTCATGCGTCTTGGATTGATTCACACGCACACTCCTTCCGGTATGGTTATTGTTGCCGCTGCAACCGGAACGCTCATACTTTGGGGCATACTCTTCTCTGCTAAAATGTTCCAACGCGATATCTTGAACATATTTGCCGCGAGTATCGCGGCCGCAGGTATTATTGCGGTCAATCAGCACGTGCTGACGGGAAAAAACTTGGAATTTTCAAGCCATTATCTCATGGCGGCGTTGTTTGGCGCGGTGCTGCTCGCGGCATATCTGGCGGGAATCGTCTACCGTTCGCTTGCGGCGCAAAAAAAGTTTTGGGGAACATTTTTTCTGATTGCGGCTGGTACGGTGGGCATCCCGTTTTCTTTGTGGCGCGTGCCGCAAGTCGTTGCAAAGCAGTCCGTCCCCACACCAACGGAATGGTATGTGCAAACGTACGCGCCGCTCTTTCACTGGTTACAGACGCATACGCCAAAGGAAAGTGTGGTATATGCCGATCAGCAATTGAGCCGTTATATCCCGGCATATACGCACAACAACGTGTTCTACACGCGTGAGGCGAATCTTTTTTTTCTCTCTGACAGCGAAGTGAAAGAACGCTTCGTGATCAGTACGTTTTTTCAAAAGTCATTCAATCGGGAGTTTGTTCTCGCAAACGAACGTGCGCTATGGGGCGTACACTATATTGATGAACGGGGGCATGAACGGCAAGTGCAAAAAATAAAAACATTATTGCATCGGTCAACCGCATTGCCTCCCGCAACACCTCCAGAAAGTGAAATTACCGATGTGGTGCGTTTGCGGGCATTAGTGGAGCAAGAAGGTTTTTTAGCGGCTGCCGAGCGCTACAGGCTTGAGTACATTGTGTGGGACAGGAATCGTGAACCAACATGGCATCTGGACGGCGAATCGTATCTTACGCCGGTAGCCGATATCGGATCATTTACCGTGTATACCTTCAAATAATATGAAATTACTGTATCTTGCCAACGCGCGTATGCCGACCGAAAAAGCGCACGGCTATCAGATTGCCAAGATGTGTGCGTGTTATGCGCAGCGTGGCGTGTCTGTTGCACTGATTGTACCCACAAGGCGTAATGCTCTTAAAGAAGATGTCTTTACCTACTATGGCATTGCACACAATTTCCGTGTGCAAAAACTTACCTTGCCTGACTGCATACGTTGGAGCCCGTATATCGGGGCTTGGGCGTACTGGTTGCAAACGCTCGTCTACGCGCTGCGGGTAGGAGTGATGCGGATAGACGATGATACGGTTGTGCTGACCCGCCAACCGGAAGTCGTATGGCTCATGCGCTTGCGCGGAAAAAAGACGGTGTATGAATGCCACGACTGGCTGCCGAAGCGCAGAGAAAAACTCTACGTGCGTTTTTTACGTAAGGCGAACGGCATTATTACCACCAATTCCCATATCAAACGACGGTTTGTTGCAAGTGGTTTTGAAGAGCGTAACATACTCGTTGCGCCAAACGGCATTGATTTGGGCGTGTTTGCCCTTACCATCTCCAAAGAAGACGCCCGAGCGCAGTTGGACATAGATAATGCTCTCAAGAAAAAACTTCACCAAAGCGTCATGCTGCTGTATACCGGCAGTTATACGACGATGGGGGTTGACAAGGGCATACACACCATTCTTGAGGCACTGAAAGAATTGCATACGCAGATACGATTTGTCGCAGTTGGTGGAAATGAAAAAGACATTGCGCGCTACCGACGCGAAGCGAAAGAAGCGGATGTCGCGGATCAAGTATATTTGTTTGGCAGAAAAAATCAACACTTGCTCGCCATATACCAAAGGGCTGCTGATGTGCTTCTGATGCCTTTTCCAAAAAAAGCGCACTACGCGTATTATATGAGTCCGCTCAAGACTTTTGAGTATATGGCAAGCGGCGTGCCAATCATTGCGTCCGACTTGCCGAGCATGAGAGAAATACTGGATGAAACATCCTGCACCTTTTGCGCACCCGACAATGCGCATAATCTTGCGGAAAAAATAAATTTTGTTTTGTCACAACGCGAAAGCATGCAGCAAAAAGCAATCCGTGCGCGGGAAATCGTAGCAACGTACACCTGGGAGAAGCGCGCAGAACGTATTTTGCAATGGATTGGGCGTGTAACGCTATGAACAACAAGAAACTGCTCATCATCGGTTCCTATAATCCCTCGTATCCGCGCAACCGCGTGCTCATTTCCGTTTTACAGGAATGCTTCGCGGTTACGGAAGTATTGCTCCAAGAGCAGGGCATACGCCGGTATCTGCGCTTTGTTCGTGCGATGTGGCAGTGGCGCAACAAAGCAGACTGTGTGCTGGTAATGCAGCCGGCGCATACTTTCTCGTTACCGCTCTTTTGCTTACGACCGTTGCTTACCGCGAAAGTTATAGTTGATGCATTCTATTCCATCTACGATTCCTACGTATGGGACCGGAAACTTGCCGACCGCCTCTCGCTCAAGGCAGCCTACTATTTTAGTTTGGATTTTTTGCTCTGCCATGCGGCGGATGTTCTACTGTTTGATACGGAAGAGCACAAAAGCTATTTCAAAAAAACTTTCCACATTTCCTCAAAACTGCAAACCGTGATTCTGCCAGTGGCACTTGATCTCGCCTACCATGATACTATTGAACCGAAACGGCAATTTCCCGGTATTGCGCCGGGAAGCCCGGTCGTGTTATTCTACGGCTACTATATTCCACTCCAAGGCGTTGACACCATCATGCGCGCGGCACGCATGGTAGAGGATGTACGTCCCGATATTCGTTTCGTATTTATCGGGTCGGGACAGACGCGCAAAGCCGCGGACGCGCTCTACAAAGAGCTCAAGCTCGCCAATGGCATATTTATAGACCGCATCCCTTACGAAGATTTAATCGGTTACATAAAACTTGCGGACGTGTGCTTAGGCATCTTTGGGGAAACGGCAAAAGCGCAGCATGTGGTGCCCAACAAAGTGTTGGATTATGCCGCTTGCGCCAAGCCGATTATTACCGGCAAAACGCCCGCGGTGGAACGGTATGTTACTGACGGACATGAGATGATTCTTGTTCCGACAACGGATCCCGGACAATTAGCTGCAGAGATCATACTACTTATGGATTCTCAACAAAGGCGGGAAGCGCTTGGCTTATCAGCAAGAAAAATGGTAGAAGAATATTTTAGCACAGAGGTATTACATGCTATACTGCAAGAAGCATTTGTTTGATACGTTGTATGTTTTCTCGTCGTTTTAAAATATTTTTGGCTATCATATTTTTTACCGCTCTTGCTAGCGGCTATTTTTGGTGGGAGAGACCGAATAATTGAGCCGGACCATATTACACCTGATTGCGCATATATTTGTTTTACCGATAGTGATTTCCACTCAAAAATATGGGAAATTCGGCAAGGGCACTCATAGAGTGTCAATTCAGTAAACAAAGGACGCAGGAAATTATTAAGAGTATATTCTAAAAAGTTTCCGCAATATTATTATGCAGTCCACAGGAGAACAGCTCGTGCCTGGTAAAAGTAAGGCGCGATTGGTTGAGGAACATTTTGCACGCTATGATTTCGCGTTGCATTATACAGATCATAAGCGAGTATTGGATATAGCTTGTGGAACCGGATATGGTACATCAATTCTTGCACACAAGGCAAATAAAGTAGTAGGAGTAGATATTTCAAGGGACAGCATAGATTTTGCAAAAGACCAGTATCATGCGGAGAACATAGAATTCATGTGTGCATCGGTGGTGGACATATCATTTGACGAAGGGGCATTCGATGTGATTTGTAGTTTTGAAACCATAGAACATCTTGAAGCAACGGTTAGAAAACAATTTCTGGTAAATATAAGAAAATGGCTAAAAAAAGATGGTGTATTCATTCTTTCTACACCAAATAAAAGAATTACCTCACCGTTTACCGACAAGCCGACGAACAAATTCCATGTTCTTGAATTTACTCAAGATCAACTAGAGCTGGAACTCGACCCTTATTTTAATATAAAGGAATGCTATGGGCAGAGAATTATACATAAGTTTCTTAGCTATCGTTTGATCTATCGTATGATGCAGTTTATTCATCTATTAGTGCACCATGGCATTGGTTACTATACCCGTGCAAACGGTCCGGAGGTAGTATCATTTGATTCAGGTAAATACGTGCCAAGAATTATGGTCGTGGTTGCTTATCCTCACATATAAGCTATGCAAATAAGTTTACTGATACCGCATTTGGATATATGTGGCGGGGTGCGGCGCTATGTTGAGATCGCGAATAGACTTGTGGAACGTGGTCATGAGGTTAATCTTTATCATACGAAGGGAACGCCGTGTTCCTGGACCGTTTGCCGCGCAACCATAGCACCCACTGAATAAATTCTTAATCACCATCATGAGGTCTTTATTCATAGTTATTATTCCAACGAGGAATTACGCATAGCAAAAACAATCAAAGCGCGTCTCAAGATATACTATGTTCTAAATCTTTACGACCATAAGCTGATGCAGGGATTTAACCCATTACTTTATCTAAGAAAGAATTTTAAAACCCTCTACACAAAAAAGAACATACTCTCGGGAGAAGTAATCTTTACAAATTCTTCATGGCAGCATAAGTGGATACAACGTAATCTTGGCGTTGAAAACACATTACTGTTAGGAGGGGTAAATTTTAATTTATTTTACCCGATACCTAAGGTTAAAGCTGATAATGGTATAAAGATACTCTATACGGGAACTAGGCGTGATTGGAAAAACACAAAAATCATTGAAGAAGCTTTATCCATACTACGAGTAAAATATCCGACAATTCATACAGATACGTACTACAGAAAAAATTTACATCAGGATCAAATGGCGGCATTCTATGCTCAAGGAGATATATTTGTGGATGCGCAACTCTATGGAGGCTGGAATAATCCAGTAGCTGAAGCAATGGCATGCAAAGTACCGGTTGTATGCAGTGATATCGGTTCAGTGCAAGATTTTGCCTTTCATAATAAGACAGCATTATTGTTTAAATCAGAAGATTCACAGAACCTTATAATGAATATTGAGCGTTTAATTCTTGATGTAAAATTACGACACGAGCTTGCCTATAATGCCTATAGATCGATCTCCAAATTTACTTGGCAGAAAAGCATAGACATAATGGAAAAATTATTATATTCTGCCTTACAGCAATCAAATGACTACTCCCACCATTAGTGTTATTGTTCCAACGCATAACCGCCCGGAGCGTGTGCGAAAAGCGGTGCAAAGTGTTTTAGCACAAACGTTTCAAGACCTTGAAGTCATTGTGGTTGATGACGGTATGGAGCGGCGGGCTGATGCGGCGCTTCAAGAGATACACGATGCAAGGGTTATGTATCTCCAACATGATAAAAATAAGGGAGCGGCAGCTGCGCGTAATACGGGCATACGCGCGGCACGCGCGCCGTATATCGCGTTTTTGGATGATGATGACGTATACCTTCCTCGCAAACTGGAAATACAGTATCAAGCACTACGAAAGCATGAGGCAATAATTGATTTTGTTTTTAGTGCAGTTGCGATGTATCATGAGCGGTTGGGAGAGCCGCGAGAACAGCGATATGTACGAGAAGGTATCGGCAACTTTTATGAACAGCTTCTTGCGCATCGCCTGCGCATACTTACGCCATCCGTGCTTATCAAAAGAAGTGTGCTGGAAAAAGTAGGTGGATTTGATGAACGACTGCCAAGTAACCAGGAATGGGATTTACTGATACGCGTTGCGCAAGAAAGCAAGGGATATTATATGGATGTGGTAGTAGCGCGAGCACATATTGGTGCAGGCGCAGATCATATCGGAGGAAATTTGGAAAAAAGAATTAAGGGACGGGAATTGTTGTTACACAAACATTACACGGTGTTACAACAAAGGCCGCATGTTTTGGCGAATCATTATTTTTGGCTTGGATTATTGTGTAGGGATCATAAGGAATTTAATAAAGCATTTACGTACTTTTTGAAAGCTTGGTATTTTCGCAAAATAAACATACAATTCTTGGCACATGCGTGCAGTATGTCTCTGAACGCATTGCCGTATCGCATACTTCGTCATTAGTACTCTCCATGAACCATATCTTTACAAAATGGAAAACTGACTTTGAGAAAAGAACACAATACTGTTCAGGTACCAGAACTCCTTTTTATGATCTTGCGGGAAGATACTTACCGCAAGATGCCCATAGTATTGTAGTTGACGTTGGCTGCGGTCACGGACAATTTGCGCGGCATCTTCATCTATGGCAAAGGTATGCAAATCTGTACCTACTTGATGCAAACGAAGCTACGGTCGCCACTCTTGAAAAAAAGCGCCTATTATAAGGCACCAAGTACGTTGCCATTTGCAAATACAACGGTTGCGTATCTGCATTGCAGCCATCTCATTGAACATCTTTCTCCGCAAGATCTGTACGCATTTCTTCAGGAAGTAGACCGTGTATTGGCTCCACAAGGCATTGCGGTGATAAGTTCCCCGTTGCTTTGGGATCGTTTTTACGACGATCTCTCACACATCAAACCTTATAATCCAAAAGTTTTAATAAAGTATTTGTGCGAAGATGATGCATTGGAACGAACCTTAGACAGAATCGCAAATGCCATTGCGCGAAATTATCGTGTGGAGGAACTGGTCTATCGTTATAGGATCATACGCGATGAGAGTCTCGGATCACCGTATTTCATCATGGATATGTGCATACGCTTATTACAGTCTTTGATTTTTAACTTTGGGTTGAGAAGGTACCAAAAAAACGGCTATACGCTCATTGTACGAAAGACGGCATAGCAACATTCTGTATGGCGTATTGGTGCCGCAAAGCAGTTGATGCTCGTTACCTATGCCACTTTTTATGCGGGAGATGAGGGTTTTTTAAACAAATACAGCGCAAGGCCGCTGTTAAAGATAGTTGCAAGCAGCAGCGCGGAAATAGCCCCGTAGATACCGTACATCGGGATAAGCAGGATAAGCAGTCCGATTTTTACCGCTGG
>Ga0210044_10001758_pt1 | contig 32988 bp, 28 predicted proteins | sample CryGey13umfilter_2_FD_183959 | JGI IMG/M metagenome (GOLD analysis project Ga0210044, IMG submission 183959) | Groundwater microbial communities from aquifer in Utah, USA - Crystal Geyser 4/9/14 3 um filter (SPAdes) (version 2) | ecosystem: Environmental > Aquatic > Deep subsurface >...
GAATATTTAGCTATTTTTTATTTTATCTGAAAATTTCGTTTCAAATCGATTTTTATATGTATCCCCGTAACTTAACTTAATTTAATAACTTACGGCTATCATTTTTTTCTTAACGGGACAGTAGTGTATTTCATTATATAACAAAAAAAACCGATGAATTACTCCAACTATTAATTTAGCCAAGACATTATATAACCATTCCTCTTCTTTTAAATTCTTTAGGATAAAATCTCAATTGCTCGAGAGTTAATCATTTCCGGAAATTTTAATCAGACATTTACTCTTTAACACTTTAAATTTTCCTGTTAATTCCGATAATAAGAAGGAAAACAAAAATTTTGGGAAGTTAAAATGAAAATTAGTATAAAAATCCAATTTTTAATTGCATCTGTTTTTATTGTATTGCTCTTGTTTTATTTATATCTCGGTGTAGATTCCCTCTTAACCGATGTTAATTCTGCAATTTCTTCGAATACTCAAAATAATATTAAAACAATAATTGAAAATTTTGAGAGCAATTTTCTGGTTTGGTTAATTATTACGATAATTATCTCAGGCTTGATAGGATTATTCATTACCAATATTCTTCTGACAAAACTTACTAATGTCAGAACCGAACTAAAGAAAATCGCAAACCTTGATTTCTCAATAGGTACTTTTAACTATAAAATTCATGATGAGTTAAGCAGTATTTCTACTGATTTGGAAAAAGTGCAAAGGGTTTTTGGCAGATTTGTCAGGAACACAAATCTGGTCGTTGATGTGTTTTTTAAACTTCGTTCCGAAAAAAGTATTGAAGGAATTCTTGACAGGCTTGCAGATTTATCACAGGAATTATTTGATGTTAAGTATGTAGCAATTTCAGTCTTCGACAAAAGCAATAAAGTTAAGAACTTTATTCATCGCGGAATAAATAAAGATGTGGAAAAAATGATTGGAAAATATCCGGAAGGAAAGGGATTATTGGGCTATCTGCATGAAGAAAAGAAAACTTTAATGACAGAGGATATAGCTAAGCATCCAAAGTCCTCGGGATTTCCATCTAATCATCCTCAAATGAAAACGCTTCTTGCAACACCTTTAATTCATGATCAAAAGAGTTATGGAAATTTATACATATCAGAAAAGAACGACGGAATGCCTTTCAATGAAGATGATAAGAAATTCCTTGAAATGATAGGTACTATTGCAGTAAACAGCATAATTACATTTGAATTTATTGAATATATTGCACAAAGAAATGATATGTTAAAAAAGGAGTCAGATAAAATTAAATCGATTATGTTGGATTTATCAGACAGAGATTTCCTTATCGATTTTAATTTTCAACTTGAAGATGAAAATAACAAGTTAATTTTGGATAATCTTGAATTTATGGTTCGTTCAATTCGTGATGCACTAAGACAAGTAAGAGAAGTAACAGATAATCTCGCTTCGGCAACAAGCCAAATTTCTGCCACAACAGAGGAACTTGCCTCAACTTCAAAAGAACAATCATCGCAAGTTAATGATGTTGCTGCAGCTGTTGAACAAATGAACTCTACTATTCAATCTAATTCAGATAATGCAAATCAAACTGCTAACAAAGCTTCTAAAAACGGGGTACTGGTTCAGGAAAGTATTCATAAAATAGATCAAATGATTTCAAAAATAAAAGAAGTTGCTAATTTTGTTCAGTCCACTTCAGTCAGACTTGCCGAGCTGGGAAAATCAACAGAATCAATAACAGGAATTTTGCAAGTTATTGATGACATAGCAGATCAGACAAATCTGCTGGCTTTAAATGCAGCCATAGAAGCAGCGCGAGCTGGGGAACACGGAAGAGGTTTTGCAGTAGTTGCAGATGAAGTTAGAAAATTAGCCGAGCGTTCTTCTAAATCAACTAAAGAAATAGGTAAAATTATTTCAGATATTCAAACAGAGACACTGAATGTGGTTGAAACAATGAATGCAGGGAATATAGAAGTAAAGGAAGTTATTAAAATGACTGAGAGTTCTCAAAAAGCATTATCTGAAATTCCATCGAATATTCAGGAAGTTGTTGATCTTGTTAGCCAAATAGCCTTTGCAAGCGAAGAACAGACTTCTACATCAAAGCAGGTTTCAGCAAATGTTGATAGTATTTCAGGAATAATAGAAGAGTCAGCCAGAGCAGTTTCTCAGATAGCAGAAGCAACAAATGATTTGACTAAACTTGCAGTAAATTTGCAGGAATTATTAAATATGTTCAGACTTTCTGAAACTGACACTCACTATAAAAGCAATAAAACAACCGGGCATGATGTCAGGATCGATGACTTTGATTTTTCGGCTGCTAAACTGGCACACCGTCAATGGAAAATGAGACTTATGAACGTTATACTTGGCAAAGAAAAAGTTGAGCCACAAACAGCAGGTAATTACAAAGGCTGCTCATTAGGGAAATGGTATTATGGCTCTGGCTCTTTCCACTTTAAAAACGACCCTGATTTTGTTCAGCTTGAAAACTGGCATGTGAATTTGCATAAACTTGCTGAAGAAATTGTAAATGATGTTATGAGCGATAAAAAGAATGAAGCTAAGAGAAAGTTAGATTCAATTGATGAATTATCTTCAAAAATAATTGACCTTTTAGATTCGCTGGAAAGAAAACATCAAAGAAGTAAAACAGTTATATTGAATTAGAATTTATTTTTTTTCACAAGTGGAAATATCATATTTCGAAAAGTTTTTAGCTTATTCGATGCATGTTGAAATAATTAATTTTTTATAAGACTTAACAATTGCTCATATAATTATAATAGACAAATAATTTGGCGGTTTAATTATGAAAAGTCATTCGGTGAAAGTTAACTCCAAATCTGGTATTGTAAAAAACATCGTTTGTCAAAAATCACAAAATTCTTAAAAGTGTTTTGATTTAATAATTTTTTATATAGATTATTAGTGAGCAGTTGTATAATTTGTTGTAAAATCATACTGCAAGTTATTTACGCTTTGCTCAAAAGTTAACATTTTAAAAATATTTTAGGAGATTTACAAAATGGCAGAGCGTGAAAGCGGCACTGTTAAATGGTTTAACTCTACCAAGGGGTTTGGTTTCATCCAAAGAAAATCTGGACAAGATGTTTTTGTTCATTTCAAATCTATTACTGGTGAAGGATACAAGTCATTAAAAGACGGTCAAAAGGTTGAATTTACAGTGGGAGAGAGTGAAAAGGGTTTACAGGCACTGGATGTGAAAGTTGTAAACTAAATAAATTTATGTTGTCGCTAAAAAGGCTGCCTTAAGCAGCCTTTTTGTTTTTTAAATATCAAGAATTTTTAAACTTACTTTAAAGATGTAACTTTATTAAGATCATCAAGTTTAACCAACTTTTCGTTGAATTTGTATGAACCTGAAGATGATTTTACTGTCTTTACGTATTTAACAGTGATAAGATTATCTTTATCTTTCTTTTTTGCTTTATCGGCAAATGATTGTTGTTTAGCCATTTTTTCTCCAAATTTTAGTGCAAAAGTAATAAAAAAACGGATTAAATCAAATCACCGAAATCTGCGTCTGTTAGTTTTGCCAAATCATTCGGGGAAAGGTGAATCTGATAGCCTCTTTTCCCTGCACTGACAAAAATTTTATCAAACAATAATGCCGTTTCATCAATGTAAGTCGGAAAGGATTTTTTCATACCGATTGGTGAACAGCCTCCTTTTATATAACCGGTTAATGGCAATAATTCTTTCTCTTTTATCATTTCAATATTTTTATTTGAACTCAGTGCAGCAGCTTTTTTCAGATTGAGAGTCATATTTCCCGGAATAACAAAAACATTAATTCCATTTTTATCGCCTCTCGTAACCAAAGTTTTGAACACAGATTCAGCTTCTGCATTTATTTTCCTTGCGACAGAAATAGCATCAATTTCTTCTTCAGTAAAACTATATTCAACCACTTCATGAGCAATTAAATTTTGCTCAAGAATTCTGACAACATTTGTCTTTGCCATGCCTAACTGATTATGAGTGTAATGAAATCAGCAAGAATTCTGCACGTCTCTTCCATCTGCGGATCGTCAAATTTTGTCTGCTTTGGATTGACTTCGCCTTTTTCGACAATTTTTAATTCAACTTTGTTTTTAAGTGACTCTTCACGGAGTTTCTTTTTTTCTTCTGATTTTTCCCGTTCTGCTTTTCTTACTGCTTCATTCAATGAGAATTCTGTTTTATTGATGTTTGCGTTATATTCTTCAATATCTTCTTTTATATACTGAAACTCAATATTATTTTTAATCCGTTCCTGATGCTTTGAAAAAAGCTGAGGAACAAATTTTTGGATTTCTCCGAATTTGGTAAACTCACTTGATTTAATTCTATCATAAGGCAATGAACTTGGTAATGATTCTTCTCCGAAATTTTTTCTATTGATAGAAGGAAATTTTATATCAGGAACCACACCTAATCTTTGCGTACTGTTTCCATTGATTCGATAATATTTAGCAATTGTTAATTTCAGATTACCAAGTCGTTCATTTGAATATGGCAAAAATCTTTTGAGGTCAATCAGATTCTGAACTGTTCCTTTCCCAAAGGTTTGTTCTCCAATTATCAGTCCTCTTCCATAATCCTGTATTGCTGCAGAAAATATTTCTGAGGCTGAAGCACTGAAACGATTTACAGCTACGGCGAGGGCTCCGTCATAAACAATTTTAGGATCGGTATCATCTCCCAAATCAATCGATTCATCTGAATTACGAACTTGTACAATTGGACCCGATTTAATAAACAAGCCCGTTAATTCAATGGCTTCCTGAAGTGATCCACCGCTGTTATTTCTCAGATCAACGACAATTCCGTCAACACCTTCAGACTTTAAATCTTCAATTAAATTCCTTACATCCCGTGTTGTGCTTTTATAATCTTTCTCTCCTTTTCCTTTCGCTTTGAAATCGACATAGAAAGCAGGAACATCAATTACACCGATTTTATAATTTTTATTGTCCTGATCGATATAAAGAATCTTTGATTTTGCAGATTGTTCTTCAAGTGTAACTTTATCGCGAATAATTTTTATAATTTCAGTAGGCATATCAGGAGTTGCGTTTGCCCGTAAAATAGCAAGACGAACTGTAGTTCCTTTTTTCCCTCTGATTAACTGAACAACATCATCAACTCGCCAGCCGACCACATCAACAAATTCTCCCGAATCCCCCTGTGCAACCGAAACAATTCTGTCATTTGCAAATAAATTTTTTGCTTTATCTGCGGGTCCGCCGGGAATTATTTCTACAATTGTAGTATAATCATCGACGCTGCGAAGCTGAGCACCAATTCCCTCGAGTGAGCGACTCATTGTTATATCAAAGTTATCCGCATCCGCCGGAGAGAAATAATCGCTGTGCGGATCAATGGCTGAAGTGAATGCATTTAAATAAATTTCAAATACATCTTCGGCTTTGTATTGCAATAATTGTTTGTGAAAAGTTTGATATCTTTTTAGCAGAGATGAAGAAATTTTTTCCCACCTTTCGCCATTCAGTTTTTTGTTTAATGCATCTGACTTTAATCTCAATCTCCATTGATTATCAAGCTCTTCTTTTGTTTTCAACCAGGGCTGATTTTCTTTGTCAATAATTACCTTTTCATATGAAGTAAAATCAAATTCATTCTTGAGTAATTTTTTAACAGAGAGCATTCTTTCATAAAGCCTCTGTTTATATACATTGAATACATCAAAGGCAAATTGCAGGTTTCCACTTTTAAGGAAGTCATCAATTTTATCTTTGTTGTTTTCAAAATTCCTGATATCACTATCAAGGAAATAAAGTTTATTATTATCAAATGATTCGATGTAGTTTTTAAAAACTATTTCAGACAAAGAATCATTTAGATTTGTCTTTTTGTAATGATTACGCATTAGAAGACTTGTAACAATTGTATTGACTTTTGGCTGCAAGGATGTTGGATGCAATACTCTAAAGGAGTCAATTTCGGTGTTATCCGCAATTAATCGGCTGGTATTTTGGCAGAGTGCTGTTGAAAAAACAAACAATACAAATAAAATTATTTTTTGCATAGTAAATCCGATATTTTAACGTGTTCTAAACTCTATTATATGAAAATGTTTCTGAAATTTAATAAACATTCCAAATAAATTGATAGTTCAAATAAAAGATGGAATCGATTTATAAGCTTCGTCCAGCAATGATTGATATTCTTGCAATGAAATTTCCTTAGCTCCAAACATTTTCAAATGCTCTGTCATATACTGCACATCAAGCAAGATAAATTTCTTTTCACGTAAGCGGTACAGAAGTTTGATCAATGCCGATTTTGAAGCCTGTGAAACCTTGCTGAACATTGACTCGCCAAAAAATGCCGCACCAAATGAAACACCATATAATCCACCCACCAATTTATTATCCTGAAAGACTTCAACCGAATGAAGATAACCGGCTTTACGGAGTTTTTCGTATGCAATAATCAACTCATCAGAAATCCACGTCACTTCTCTGTCGGCACAATTTCTTACAACTTCCATCGTGCATGTATCAAACTTAAATTCAAAATCTGCATAAGCAAGAAACTTATTTAATGATCTCGGATGATTAAAAAAATCAACGGGAATTATTGTTCTGACTTCAGGGAAATACCAGTCTAATTTGCCGCTTTCATCCGCCATCGGGAAAGCTCCCTGAGCATAAAGCATTATCATATTTTCAGGTTCAAGTAGATTTTTCTTTTTTAACATTGGATTAAAATTTCCGACTTCTATTCGTGGGATTGAACTTCATATTTAATAATATCAAATCCTTTCTTTGTTTCAAAGCCGGCAAAAATCACTCCAACCAATAAAGATATCATTCCAAGAAGAAAAGTTATTATTATTAAATAATTAACTCTATGAAATGCCATTACTGATGATACTCCGATTAGTAAAGAAGTTGAGACATACAAACCCACAGCAGTAACGTAACTGATTACAGAATTACGGACTAACTTTACTCGAAATGTCAATGCTTTAATCTGAATTAAAATGCTTTCAAGCCTGATATTATCATCACTGGATAAAGGTTTTTCACCATACCGTGCAAGCAATCTTCTTTTTTCTTCATTGAGCAAGCGGATTCTGTTAACAACAAGTGAATATCTGTTGTTCATGCCCAGCAACAGCAGTCCGCAGGCGCTGATCATAACCGCAGGAGCTAACATCAACTGTATAATGCTGACTGCATTCATCTGAAAAGAAAATAAGTTTCCCATTTGATTCCTTCTTAAAATTTATTCTAAAATATTTTAATATAATTTAATTAATTGCAATAATGATGCTTGAAACAATGTCAAAATGGTTTCGCTCTTTATTATTCCGTCATAATAGTTTTTTCAACTTTCTGATAGTACCTGTCTGTTTCTTTTTGCAGCTCTATTGTTTTACTCAGTGCAGTTACAATCTGGCAATAGGTTTGAATCTCATCAAGATTAAGAGTTCTACCTTTTCTGTCCTTAAGCCATTTTTCACAAACCTGATAACCGCCAATTTGATATTGCCAAACTTCTTCTTTGACTCCATCAAAATATTGTTCTTTGTTTATCCACACTTTACCATTGTCATGCTGAACTTGTTTCAGCATCTGTTTATTATTTGGTAAGTCAGATTCCGAAACAAGTTCGGAATGACGGAAAATAGGTTTTTCTACTTTGTTGTTTCCTTCAATCGGGAATTTGGAAATTGTTTTTTCAAGCTCATTACTTTTTAGTAAGTGTAAATCTGCAAGTTGTTTACCGAGTTTACCAAGTTGAATAAAAAGTTTATAATTTTTTGTGAAAGGAACACGCGGGAAATCTATCTTTAAAAACTCTGCGTATTTTGTTCGATAGATGTTGCTGTAAAGAACGGCGTAGATGTAATAAAATATTTCTTCAGGTGTTACTGCGACCTCACCCTCAATCCCGCTCCTTGGTAAGGAGAGGGAAGAAAAGGGTGAGGTTGAATAATTCTTATTAAGCATCTCAAATAATTCCGATTTTATGTTTGGCTGCTTAGCTTGATATTTTACTTCAGGTTCAAACATCATCATTTGAATAATTGGGCTTATTTTTTTTCTCTTTTTTTCTGGATAAAGATAAAGTGGAAATAAATAGGCAATACCTTTATTACTGAGAGTTATACGGCTTTCAATAATTTTGGTCGTTACAATAATGTGATTAAAAACTCCTTCAGCTACTTGCCGTACTGAAGCTAAACCCAAATTATCATCAATCATATGCTGCATAACTTCTTTTCGTGATCTTTCAACTATTTCATCGTGATATAAAATCCAACGAACATCAAAAGGACGATACAAGATTTTGGTTATAGAATCTTTCCAATCCAAATCTTTTCTAAGTTTTTCACGCTGCTCTTTTATTTTCCAACTTTGGTTTTCGTTCAAGTCGTAAGTCTGTTTAATTATCGCATCATCAATTTTCGGATTACGGAAATCCTCAATTCTTCTCTCTAATTTCTTCTTATCAAAATCAATTACAAAATTATCTCTTGCAGTTACTATCCCAACAGAATTGACCGGAAAAATATCAGTTATCTTCTCGAATGAATAATAATGGTTTGCAAGCTTATTATCAGTTGGAATAAAAAGATAAAAATCCGGATGCGGAATAACTCTTTTCCACTTAACATTTTTAATGTTGTGTTTATTAAGCCAATCGTATTTGGTTTCGCGTAAACCGTAAATTTCTGAGTGAAAAACTTTAGCCATATTATTTTCTTTTAATTGTTTTTTGAGTTTCCGTTGGAGGCAAGAAATTATCTCCGGTAATTACACTTTTACCGGTCTTTTGCTCGAGGGCTTTTCTTGCGTCTTTGGCAATCTTACCACCTTTCTTTGCCGGGAGTTTGTTTTCTTCAAACCCTTCAGCTTTTTCAACCTCTGCAATTTGTCTGGTTGAAAGTTCAGCCAAAGCAGTAAAAATTAATTCAGCTTCGCTCATATGGTCTCGAAGATTTTGAGTCTTTAATCCTTTTAAAGATTTATGTTCTTTAACCGTTAAATCGCTCCACTCTTTGTGAATGATATTTGTAAGAATTGCAAACTCATCCTCTTTTTTTATGCCGTGCCCGCTCCAATAATCAGTAAGTTTATTTCTTGTTTCCTGGCTGAGCATTCTTTGCTGAATCCATTTTTCACTTCTGCCATACTTTTTCCAATATTCTCGTGAACGGTTTAATGCTTTTTCGGGATTATTCATTTCATCCAATCTTTCGTAACCAACTTTAGCAAGCCATAATTTTATTGGTTCGGCTTTTTTGCTTGGTACAGATTGAACAAGACGCAAAATAGTTTCAACATCCGCAACATCGGTTTCTCTAAATTTTCCATCTTGAGCAATCATTTTCAATCGGTGACAATTTGTCACCACTTCACTTCCTTCATTTTTTAGTCGTTCGCTAAGTTTATTCCAGTATTTCCTTGCTGTCTGGAAGTCCGGCTGTTCAATTAATGCAGCAACAATATCTACAACCGAGAAATACCACTTTTCTTTATCTTCATCATAATGTCTGCGGATTTTAAATGCTTCAAAAACTGCCAAGGATTTATCATTATCCATAATAACCTCCTTTATATTTTTTTATATTTTATCATAAAGCAAATAGCCACACCTTGCATAATATCAAAAACATTCTCGTCTTTGCTTCCGTCCGGTGCTTTTTCTTTTTTCAAACTGTTTCCGTGCAAATCAAGAATATAAATTTCATCAAAGCTGTTCATTAAAGATTGGCGCATTCCTCTGAATGTTGGGTTATCGAGATAGCTGTGGTTTGTAATAAATCCCAACACGCCTTCTCCTGCTTGATCAATTTTCCATTGGGAGAACCTAATGAATTTCACATAATCATCTTGCAGCCATTTAGGATTTTTTTCTCCAAGCGGTTTGCCATCTACTTGAAAATATTTTTTTATCTCATCAGAAATCCATTCGCCGGTATTTGATGAATGACCCGAATAAGGTGGATTGCCAAGTATCACCAGAACAGGAACATCTTTTTTAACTTTCCCGGCTTCGTGGCTTTCGTGTGAGAGAGATGACATCCCCGGAAATTTTGATTCATCAAGTTCTTTCATTTCAAGAGTGTTCGTCAAATAATATTTTACACGTTCATCATCTTCCATTCTGTAGCCAAGCTCTTCTAAAAGAAATGACATTTTCATATGCCCGATTGCGTAGGGAGCCATCATCAACTCAAACGCATAATAGTTTTGTAGTATCTGATCTCTAAGAAATGTTTTAACCGTACCCTTACCGTATTTGCTTTCAAATTCTTCAACTGCTGTCTCAATTGCTTTTGCTAAAAAGCTAAGTGTCCCGCCGGCGGGATCGAGTAGCGTTACATTTTTCGAAGCAAGTCCGTCCGAAATATTAAACTTATCTTTTAGTATTTGATGAAGCGAGCGAACGATAAAAGAAACAACCGGTTCCGGAGTATAATAAACTCCCCGCTTTTCTCTTGTCTGTGGATCATAAACAGAAAGGAAAGTTTCATAAAAATGTAATACCGGATCGCTTCCTTTACCTTCGTGATAATATTGGTCAAGAATCTTCTTTGCATCTGCAACATTAAGAACTTCCGCAATATCATCAATAATAACTTCCATTTGTTGGGGCAAATCTTCTAAAGAAATAAATTTGAAAACATCCCGAAGAATCCCAATAGATTTTGGAATGTATGAGTAAGCAAGTTTTCTGTTAAAATCTTTTTCTGCTCGGAGACGAGCGGCAAACAAACCGTAAGTAATCGTTTGTGAATACAGATCGGCAAATTCATTTTCACTTATTCCGGCAATTAAAAACTCTTTGAACGCTTCATAAAAACCGTGAATTGATTTTGTCCCGAGTTTTAATTCTTCTGTTACAATTTCGTCTTTCAGAAATTTTGTTCTTTTTGCAAGTTCAACAGCAAGAGTTTTAGCAGTATAAGTTTTGGGAAGTGAAAAGTTTAAAAATCTTTCGAGTAATTCAAATAATTTCTCTTCATTTTCAATCGGAGGAACGGTAGAAAGTTTTTTAATAACGAAAGGACGAGCAATTGATATTTTTTCTATTCTTTCGCCGTTTCTGTATAAACGAAACTCTGTGAAGTTTGTTAAAATAACATTCGGGAAAGTTGATAAATATCTTTCAAGTTGTTCGCTGTCTTCAATTCTATCAAGATCAATGCCTAAATCTTTAGCTTCAATGTAACCAATTATTTTTTGTTTCCCATCCCAAATTCTAAAATCGGGATTACCGGCTTCTGTTTTTTTCGGAAGAATAGTTACATCAATTTTCTTTTTCCTTTTTGATAAAGAATAATCTCTCAGAAATCCCGCAAGATGTTCATAATAAGATTCTTCGCGTGCATCGCCTTTCTGATAAGTCATGAATAAATCTGCTAAATATTTTTTTGTCATATTTTAACGCCAATAATTAACAACGATTTTGATTAAAACAATTTAATTGCCTTCAAGCAAGATTTGAAAATGTCAAAATGAGCCTGAATACCAGACGGCAATTAATAATTTATGAAACAAGTTCAGGCTCAAAATGACTACAAATTATTTTTTCTTAAATCATTCAAACAAAAATTTTTGCTCAGCAAACTCAGCGTAAAATAAATTAACAATCGGTCAATCTATTTTTCATTTAAAAACGAATACCGATAGTCTTTTGGCGGAATAAAATTCTCCTTTATTGTTCGTGCTGAAACCCATCTGATTAAATTCAAATAACTTCCTGCTTTATCATTTGTTCCGCTTGCCCTTGCACCGCCAAATGGTTGCTGACCAACAACAGCGCCAGTTGGTTTATCATTAATATAAAAATTCCCTGCTGCGTTGCGAAGCATTTTATCAGCAGTGACAATTGCTTTTCTATCCTGGGCAAAAATGGCTCCTGTCAATGAATATGGAGATGTTTCATCGCATAATTTCAACGTCTCTTCATATTTTGAATCTTCATAGACAAACAAAGTCAGAACAGGTCCAAAAACTTCCTCTTCAATAGTTTTAAACTTCGGATTGGTTGTTACAATAATTGTCGGCTCAATAAAGTAACCTTTTGAATTATCATAGTTTCCGCCAAAAATAATTTCGGCTTCATTTGACTTCTTTGCAAATTCAATATAGCCGGTAATTGTATCAAAAGCACCTTTGTCAATTACAGCATTCATGAAATTTGTAAAATCAAGAACATCACCCATTTTAATTGTTTTGAGTTCACTGATTAAAAATTCTTTTAATTCACTCCAGATTGATTTGGGAATATAAGCACGCGAGGCAGCTGAACATTTTTGTCCCTGATATTCAAATGCACCTCTGATCATTGCTGTTCCAAGAGCTTTTATATCAGCAGAAGAATGTGCAAAGATAAAATCCTTCCCGCCTGTTTCACCAACAATTCGCGGATACGATTTGTATTTCGATAAATTATTTGCTGCTGTTCTCCACATTGACTGAAATGTTGGCGTTGAACCGGTAAAATGTATCCCGCCAAAATATTCTGAATTCATAACCGGATTTCCGACCTGAGAACCCGAACCCGGGACAAAATTAATAACGCCATCAGGCAAGCCGGCAGCCTGCAATAATTTCATAATAAAATATGCTGAATAAACTGAACTTGATGCAGGTTTTAATAAAGCCACATTCCCCATAATTGCCGGTGATGTCGGTAAGTTTCCGCATATTGAAGTAAAATTAAACGGAGCCACAGCAAAAATAAATCCTTCCAATGCACGATACTCCATTCTGTTCCACAGGCCAACCGGTGAATATAGAGGTTGTTCTTTATAAATCTGAGTTGCGTAATATGCATTGAATCTGAAAAAGTCAATTAATTCCGCAGCAGAATCAATTTCTGCCTGAAATGGATTTTTGCTTTGCCCAAGCATTGTTGCTGCATTCAAAGTATAACGCCATTCAGTCTGGCTCAATAAATCAGCTGCTTTCAAAAAGACCGAGATTCTGTCCTGCCAATCCATTCGAGACCATTCGACGTGTGCTTTCATTGAATTTTTGATTGCTTCATTAACTTCTTTCTCACTTGCCTTTTGATAATTTGCCAAAATTTTTTGATGATCATGCGGACAAACACATTTGTCGGTGCTGCCTGTAAATACTTCTTTACCACCAATTATTACAGGTATTTCAATTGTCTGATTAACCATTTCATTAAGTTTCGATTTCAATAATTTCCGTTCCTGACTTTCCGGAGCATAATTTTTTACAGGTTCATTTTGAGGTAAACTCACATTAAAAATTGCGTCTGACATAATTTTCCCTTTATTAATTAAAACCTTATTATTTATGAAGTAAAGTTAAAAAAATATTGCCTCTAATCGAATAAATTTTCTTGGCTACTTAAATTGAGCTTTAGTTTACGGAATAAAAGAATTATTTTGTTCTCCAAAATTTGGAGTTATTATGAATTTATCAGCCTCATTGAATAAAATTAAATCGGGATTTGAATCATCTTTCTGGACTGCCAATATCATGGAGCTGTTTGAAAGATTAGCTTATTACGGGCAGGCTACAATTCTAAGTATATTCCTCCGTGACCATCTGAAATTTAATGAAGTTGAAGCGGGACAACTTTCATCTGTCTTTGGCGGATTGATTTATTTGCTTCCAATATTTGCCGGTGCAATAGCCGACAAAATTGGTTTTAGAAAAGCATTTACAATTGCTTTCTCTGTTCTTGCGGTTGGATATTTTTTAATTGGTGCTTCAGGAATGAAAATCTTCTCAGGGTTCTATTCTAACTTTCCAATGTTTTGGCTGCTGATAATAATATTAATTTTCACAGCAATGGGCGGCTCTTTTATTAAACCAAGCGTGTTGGGAACTGTAGCTTTAAGTTCAACAGATGAAACAAAATCGCTCGGTTATGCAATCTATTATTGGCTTGTGAATATTGGTGCTGCAATCGGTCCTCTTTTTGCTTTTTTGGTCAGAGATAATTTCGGAATTGAATTTGTATATCTCGTTTCGGCAATTTCATGTGCTTTAATGTTCGGGGCTACTCTCTTTTTTTATAAGGAACCTAAATTAAAAATCAAAGAAGATTCAAAAAGTATTTTAAGCATACTAATTGACTTGTTCACCGTTTTGAAGAATTTCAGATTTATAACTTTCCTTTTAATATTTGCTTTGTACTGGTTGATCTTTTGGCAATTCTTTATTGTAATTCCATTTTACATAAATGATTTTGTATCTCCTGATTCACCGATTGAATTAATAATTTCAACGGGTGCATGGACAATATTGTTTTTTCAAATCCCAATCAACAGACTTACAAAAGGGATTTCAACTCCAAATGCGATATTGATTGGTTTTGCTATGGCGGCAATCAGTTGGCTGTTTCTGTTTGTTATGCTTCCAATTGTGCATGGACAGATTTGGAATGGATTTCATCTTTCAAATGTCGTAATCGTAACCGGAATATTTTTATTCTCCATTGGTGAGCAAACGCAGGCACCAAGATTTTATGAGTACATTGCAACATTAGCCCCAAAAGGTCAGGAAGCTTTGTTTCAGGGATATGCTTTTCTGCCGATAGCAATTGCATGGGGACTTGGTGGCACATTGGGAGGATGGCTTTACCAAAATTACGCCAAAACTGCCAATGAACCGACATATGTTTTTGCGGCTTTATTTTTTATCGGTGCACTTGCAACAGCTCTAATATTTTTATATAATTTTTTAACAAAGAAAAAATAACTGCTGTAGGAATGAACACGAATAAAAAATCTCTGCTTTTTGTCGGACTGACAGTTCTGCTTTGGTCAACCACAGCAACGGCATTTAAACTTACACTTTATGGAATTTCGCCAATAAATCTGGTATTCTATTCATCATTGACAAGTGCGATTATTTTTACTTTTTATATGTTACTTTCACAGCCTGAAAATATTTTGCTAAATTTTTCGAAACGATATATTAAAAATTCTTTTGCTCTCGGAATATTAAACCCATTTCTCTATTACATTATTCTCTTCAAAGCTTATGATATTTTGCCTGCACAGGAAGCACAACCGTTGAATTATACCTGGCCAATTGTACTTTCAATATTTTCAATTCTTTTCCTGAAGCAGAAAATGAATTTCAAAATTGCCGCCGGACTTTTAATTTCTTTTGCAGGTGTGTTGATAATTGCTACACGAGGAAATTTTCAAAGCATTCATTTTGAAAACCTTGGCGGAGTAATTCTTGCTGTTGGCAGTTCACTGATTTGGGCATTTTTCTGGGTTTTAAATATTTTGGACAAAAGAAGTGATGTTCAAAAGTTATTCAGCTCATTTGTCGTTGGAACGATTCTGATTTTTTTATACATCATTTTTTTCGATTCGTTTGATACGATTAAAATAAATTATCTATTTGGAGCAATATACATCGGTACATTCGAGATGGGCATCACATTTTTATTTTGGCTAAAGGCAATTGCACTCAGTGAAAACAAAGCAAAAACTGCAACGCTGGCTTATCTTTCTCCGTTCATATCATTAATATTTATTACGCTTATACTTGGAGAAAAACTTTTTCTTTCATCAATCACCGGACTGATATTAATTGTTGGTGGAATATTGTTACAGCAGATAAATTTTAAGAAAGAGTGAATGTCTGTCCGATTTCTTCAATTCCAATTTTCACGCTGTAATTCGGAACCGACTTTTTAAGCCATTCAATTGGTTCGTTGAATGGTTCCTGTCCCTGCTGAAAGGTTTTGCAGTGCATCGGAATAATATATTTTGCTTCCATATCTTCAGCCATTTGCAGTGCTTCGTCCGGATTGCAGTGAGCACGTCTCCACGGATTGTATGCACCGATTGGCATTAATGCAACATCAACATTTTCATCGCGGAGAATGCGGAGTTTAGTCGTGTGTCTTGTATCGCCGGCGAAAAGAATTTTTTTGTTATTAAACTCAATTAAATATGCATTATAACTTCTTCCATCTTCGAAATAACCTCTCGACCTGTCTTTCTCCCATGGAAACCGCCAGCCAAAATGTTCAACCTCAAATGCTTTTATTCTGACATCACGAATAATTTTTTCTTCACCCCAGTCTAAAACGGATATTGATTTCCAATCCAAATCTTCAATTACATCTTTTGTAAAGTGAGCAACTATAACATCAATTTCTTTGGAAAATTTTTTGGTTAAAGCTTTTAGACTTGGATAATCTGTATGATCCATGTGGGCGTGAGATAATAAAACAATATCGGGTTTCGGAATTTCATCTATTGAAATTGCGGGCGGAGTAAGTCTTGCAGGTCCAACACTCGAGCCAAAGAAATATAACCCGACTCTTTCAAACAGCACTGGATCAGTAAGAATAATTTTACCGTAAATATTAATTAAAATTGTGCTGTGACCAATCCACGAAATGTTTAATTCATCATCTTTCCAATCTGATGGTTGAGGTTTATAATTTAATTTTACTTTTGCCGCTTCGGTATCTGATTGAGCTAAAACATTCAAAGATAAACCGGCTGCTACAGTAAAAAACGATTTCTTTATAAATTTTCTTCTTGATTGATTCATGCTTTTAAAACATTAGCAAGGGAATATTAATTCTATTTTAAAATTCCACTTTGTTCGAAAGCTCGTTTGTATCATCGGCTTTGATTGGGAAGAATTGGCTCAAGATTTTCGAAACTTTACCAATACAGTTTATTATTCCGTCAGTAAACTTTCCCTGTCTGAAATAATATTGAATTTCATCTCTGATATTATCCCATTCTGACTGGTCAACTTTACTGTTTATTCCTTCATCAGCAAGGATATAAAATTGTTTTTCCTTCAAAAGCAAATAAAGAAGAATACCTGTTTTATCCCGTGTGTTTTGCATTCCAAGTCTTGAAAATTCTTTTTCTGTTAATTGACGAATCGTTTTTCTCAATTCAAAAAGTTTTCTATTCTCTTTAATTGATACTCGAATTTCTCCGGATGTTATTTTCTCTGAATCATTTATTTTGTTTGAGATCATTAAAAAATCATCATCGTCAAAATATTTGTATAGTAATTCATTGTTCATTTTTATTCTCTCTGAAATTTCTATCCCGAAAATAATCAAAAGAAGTTAAAAAGTGCTATGGCATTTGTTGGATTTTAATTAACCTCCAAGGTTTGATTCACAGTTAAACTTTTTTGGAATGCTCGGTGTTGAAAATTATATTTCGAGTAATAAAATCAGGATTAAAATAAAGAATGGAATTAAAATTAGAGAAATTAAAAGAATTTGAAGGAAGAAAAGGTCCTTTATTATTTATAATTATGGACGGAGTCGGCATTGGCAAAAGAGACGAATCTGATGCAGTCTTTCTTGCAAAAACTCCAACATTAGATAAATTAATGAACATGCCTTTATATACAACATTAAAAGCTCATGGAAAAGCAGTCGGCTTGCCTACAGATGATGATATGGGAAACAGCGAAGTGGGACACAATGCAATCGGAGCAGGAAGAATTTTTGAACAGGGTGCAAAATTAGTTAATGCTTCTATTGAATCCGGAGCTATTTTCAAATCAGATATTTGGAATAAAATCGTAACTCAAAGTAAAAATGGCGGAACAGTTCACTTTATTGGTTTACTATCGGATGGAAATGTTCATTCGCATATCAATCAGCTTTTTGCACTTATCAATCAGTGCTCAACGGAGAATGTTAAAAAAGTAAGAGTACACATTTTGGCTGACGGAAGAGATGTCGGCGAAAAAACAGTTCTGAATTATATAACTCCGCTTGAAGAATTATTAGCAAAAATAAATAGTGAAAAGAGTTTTGATTACAGAATTGCTTCAGGCGGCGGAAGAATGATAACCACAATGGACAGATATGAAGCCGATTGGAGTATTGTGGAAAGAGGCTGGAAAGCACATGTGCTTGGCGAAGGCAGAAAGTTTAAGTCAGCAACAGAAGCAATTAATAGTTTTTATTCTGAAGATGAAAAAATCACTGATCAGTACCTGAATTCATTTGTGATTGTTGATGAAAACGACTTACCCGTCGGTACGATTGAAGACGGTGATGCAGTAATATTTTTTAATTTTCGAGGCGATAGAGCAATTGAAATTTCCAAAGCTTTCGAGCAAACAGATTTTGATAAATTCGATCGAAAAAGATTTCCTAAAGTTGTATATGCAGGAATGATGCAGTATGACGGTGATACTCAAATTCCAAAAAACTTTCTTGTCTCGCCTCCTGCAATTGAAAGGACAATGAGTGAATATTTATGCAACTCAAATGTAACATCATTCGCAATTTCCGAAACACAGAAGTTCGGACATGTTACATATTTCTGGAATGGAAATCGTTCCGGTTATATTAATGAAAGTTTAGAAAAGTATATTGAAGTTCCTTCGGATAAAATTGAATTCGATAAAGCCCCAAAAATGAAAGCTTATGAAGTTACCGAAGAAGCGATTAAACTTTTACGCTCGGGTAAATATAAATTTGGCAGAATTAATTTTGCAAATGGTGATATGGTCGGGCACTCAGGAATTGTGAAAGCAGCAATTGAAGCAGTTGAAACAGTAGATGAGTGTTTGGCAAAAATTCTCCCACTGATTGATGAACTTGATGGAATAGCCTTAATCACTGCCGATCATGGAAATGCCGACGAAATGTTTACAATTAAAAATGGAGTGAAATCTGTAAAGACTTCGCACAGTTTGAATCCCGTGCCATTTATAATTTATGACCCAAATTATTCAGGCGAATATAAAATGGCAGACTTGAAAACTCGCGGGTTGACAAATATTGCAGGTACATTACTGAATTTACTGGGTTTCAAAAATGTGGAAGATTACGACCCGTCTTTGATTGAGTTTTTGTAGATAGATTTTTCACTTGATTTTTTTTGTTTAATTATCAATTTTGCAATAGAAGTAAAACAGGTTAAAGTCATGAAGGTTAAAATATTTTTATTTGTTGGATTTTGTTTTTTAAGTCAAAGCATTTCTGCACAAACTGTCTTTGCAAAATATGCCGGTGAATTTATGGCAATCGGTGTAGGCGGAAAAGCACTTGCAATGGGTGGCGCACAGGTTGCTTTGGTCAATGATGTAACTTCAGGTTACTGGAATCCTGCAGGACTTGCAAAATTGGATTATCCTCAGTTTTCATTAATGCACGAAGAGCATTTTGGTGATTTGGTTAATTATAATTATGCTGCTGCTGCTCTTCCATTTGGTAATAATATGACTTTCGCACTCAGTGCAATCAGACTCGGAATAGACGGAATCCCTGACACACGGAACGCTTTGATTGATGCGCGTACGGGAGAAATAATCACAGACATAAATAATCCTTTTGCCCGAATTGATCCGAATAAAGTAAAAGAATTCAATAACAGTGACTGGGCTTTTTATGGTTCATTCGCAAAACGTCAGTCAGATAATTTTTATTGGGGCGCAAATATTAAACTTATAAGCCGCAATATTGCTGAAGAAAGTGCACTTGGAATCGGTTTTGATTTGGGTGCTTTGTATATGCCTGATGAAAGACTTACACTTGGTGCAAATATTATGGATGTAACAACAACTTTAGTTGCATGGAGTACCGGAAGGAATGAATTAATTACTCCGACTGCGAAAGTTGGAGCTGCATACAAACTGGATTTTCTCGGAGGCAATTTTTCTCCCGCTGTCGATTTTGATATCAGATTTGAAAACAGAAAATATGCATCAAATTTTAATGTCGGTCCAGTTAGTTTTGATTTTCACGGCGGACTTGAGTACAGTTATAAAAATTTATTTGCAATTCGCGGCGGATATAACGACGTGAAACAATTCACACTCGGTGCTGGAATAAAACTTCCGAAACTGAATATTGATTATTCATTTGCAAGATTTTCAGAATCAAAAATATCCCGTTTGCCTGATTCACACAGAATTTCACTAATACTGACTTTGGAGAATGATAAATATAAAAGAGCAACTGAATAGTTTTGTGAAAAATCTCAAGCTGATATTTTTTGCAGTATTAATAGGATGTTCAGCAGGTTCTTCTTCCGTTTATAATTCCAATATTTTATTAAGCTCCGTTAGAGTAAAATCTGTTCACAATATTTTTTCACTTGAACTGCCAAATAACTGGTATGTAACTAATCCAGATAATGAAGCCGGTTTTGAGCTGTGGCTGAACAACTCCGACAATTCAAAAACGATTACAATTACACCAATTAATTTTACTGAAGAGAAAAAAATTGACACAGAAATTTTATATGATTTTGTGAAAGAATTTAAATTATCCGGATCAAACCCCAAACCAAAAATTCTGAATGAAGAAAAATTCAGTTTTGGAAAGACAAATATTTTTGCATTCACTTATCAATTGAATGAATCAGATATCAGAAGAACACTTGTTTTCAATATCGGTTTGAAGCAATATGAATGTACAGCGATGTCAGCAGGAAAAACTCGTGCATATTCAGAGACAAATGACAATTTTTTCTCACTGCAAAACAGTGTGGTAAAATCAATTAATATTCTATAGAATATTTCACTCCAAATATCAGCCATCTGCCAGGTAAATTCACACCATAAAAATCAGTGAGTTTATTGTCAAACACATTCTTTGCTTTGAGCGACAATGATAAATCACTGAATGATTTTGAAAAGTCCAAATCGAACCAATGCTGCGAAGGAAATTCCTGCCTGTCCTCATAATTAAAATCAAACCTGCAGTTTATTTCCGCCGGCAGCAATAATTGTGTTGAAACCGAAAATTTATCGGTCAGATTTTCAAGAGCATATTTCGAAAACTTAAAAGCAGATGATTTTGAAAAATTCAAATGAGTGTATTGAAAAGAAATTTCATTTATCAGATCCACTTTCAGCAATGCGGGAAGAAAAACATTCAGATTAATCTCTGCACCCGAAATTTTCAAACGGGAAATATTAAGTGCAGTCCATTTATCATCAACTGAATTTCTTGCCCAGTCAATAAGATTTTTACCGTCTTTGTAGAACACACTGATCTCAGAGCCAATAAAATTTGACCTAAAATTATACGCCGTCTCAATATTTACCGTCTCTTCCCTTTTTAGTTTCGGATTACTTAACGTTATTGGATCATGATAATAAAGTTCTGTATAAGTCGGAGAGCGGAATGCTTTTCCTACTGAGAAAAATATGTCCGAACTGTTTGTAAGTTTATATTTCAAATCTATCCCAGGCCAGAATTCCAACGCTGAATTATCAATGCTGTATAAAAAACCACCAAGATTGATATTTAACATATTAAAGTTAAACAGAGACTCAAAAAAGAAACCGAAATTTTTTCTGCTATGATTACCGAGATTAGTGCTTGCGATATCTTCATGAACCAGTTCCCCGCCTAATGTCAGTTTGATTTCGGAAAAATTAAACGTGCTTTGCAAATCAACACCATAAGAATTTGTTTCGTGAAGATTCTTGTAAAATTTTGGATTGAATTTCTTCAAAACAAAATTGTCATTGTTTCTTCTCCAGTAAATTTTGGAAGAAAGTTCTGCACCACTGAGAATTAAATTGTTGTTTACCGATGCCAACTTTGTGATTGTTCTCTCTGCCTGATCCGGATATTTGATTGAGTAAAAACTGTTCGCACCAAAATCTTTATCAACGTATCCGAAAGAAAATGAAGACTGGTAATTCTGAAGATTCAGGTTGGACTGATAATTGAAATTATAGTTTTCAAATTCAGTGTTGTGCCTGTAACCATCAGATTTTGCCTTCGAGAAACTAATTCTGTTGTTTAACTTTCCAATATTTTTTACAAAAGAAAATCCGGATTGATAATAATTATAATTTCCTCCATTCAGACTAACCGAAACATTATCCTCAGAATATTTTCTTGTGATAATATTTATTATCCCACTGAACGCATTTGGTCCAAAAGACTTAGAAGCCTGTCCTTTTACAATTTCTATTCGTTCAATATCGTTGATGTTTATTGGAAGATTAAAATTGTGATGACCAGTCTGCGGGTCAGAAATTTTCACACCGTCAATCATAATTAATGTCTGTTCATAATTTCCGCCTCTTACAGAAACATCAGTTTGCACACCTTCAATTCCTCTTTCACGAATATCAAGTCCGGAAAGCTGTGTAAGCAAATCCGGAATATTTGAAGCATTATATTTTTGAATTTCGTATTTATCAATCAACAAAATATTTTTAGTTGTGTTTAAAATTGTTGACGGTGTTCTTCCTCCCGAAACAACAATTTCATCTAAATTATACTCATCCTGAGCATTTAAAATAATAGCAGAACAAACAGTAAATATTACTATTATAAATTTCATCAATTCCTCAAATTATTTAATTGGAAAGCATCTAAATCAGAAAAATATCTTGAGAATGTTGGTCAGTATGGAGCATCATTAAAATGCAGCATACTGACAGGCAAAAAAAATCTAAGACAATTTCTTATTATGAAGATTCAAAGAGCTATAAGCTTAGTATATCATTGTAGAGAATAAACGCCATAAGAATTAATAACAAAACAAAACCGGCGTTTTGAATTGCGATTTTGAATTTAATTGGTAATTCTTTTTTGATTAATCCTTCAATCAAAATTATTACAAAATGACCACCATCAAGAACAGGAAACGGCATTATATTTAGAATTGCTAATGTTAAACTCAGTAAAGCAATAAACCGTAAAAATGGGACAATTCCTAAATCGGCTGACTTAGCTGCAAATTGTGCAATCTTAACAGGACCTCCAAAAGCATTGCTGAATTCAATATCACCTTTGAATACGCCTTTGATTGAACTGAATGTCAAAACAGTGTATTGAAAAATATCTTTTGTTCCAAGAACAAACGATTCAATCAATCCAAATTTTTTGAAATCTATTTTACCTGTATAAGCATCGCCAATTTTTACGCCTATTTTTCCTTCTACACTTGGAATAATACTTGTTCTTACCGTATCATTATTGCGAAGAATGACGATCGTTAATTCTTTGTTTTTGTTTGTGGAAATTATTTCTATCGCCTGTGAACTTGTGGACAATTTGTTATTATTCAATTCAAGAAAAATATCATTCGGTTTTATATCAGATTTACTTGCAGGTGAATCTTTTAGAATTTCAGTAATCATCGGACGACTGTTTCCCAAGGGTAAAAATGTACTTGACTGATGAGATGCTTCTGAAAGAAGACTTCCATTAATTGTCAATTCAACTTTTTCATTGTTTCTCTCAACAACCACTTTCTTGTCGATGCCTAATTTTGTAAGGAGCAATTCATTATAAAGTTCTTCCCAGTCATCAATTCTCTTATCGTTAACAGATATAACTTTATCGTTTGTTTGAAATCCAGCCTGACTGGCAAACGTGTTTTCATTCACATATCCAATAGTAGTAGTTTTAAGAACCTGCTTGCCCTGAAAGAAATTTATTCCAGCAAAAATTAAAAGTGTAAGTGTTAAATTCATCATCACACCGGCAGTAATTACAAACAGTTTTTGTAGTGTAGGTCTTGCTCTGAATTCATAAGGCTTTGGTTCTTCTGAAGCAAATTTTGTATCAAAACTTTCATCAACCATACCCGAAATTTTCACATAGCCGCCGAGCGGAAGAAGTGAAATACGATAATCAGTACAGCCTTCCAAATCCAATTCTTTCGGAAGATCGCCAAGTGAAAATCCATTCGGTTTGTTCCAGCCAAAAAGTCTTTTCCCAAATCCGATTGCAAATACTTCAGTTCTCATTTTGCTGAGTTTGGCAGCAAGAAAATGCCCCAGTTCATGTATAAAAACAAGAATACTTATTGTCAAAATAAAATATAAAATATAATCCATTATAACCTTCTAATTAATTTTAGCAGCAAAAATCCGAACCAAGCGATCACATTCGAAAATATCGTCTAAATTAGGAGAAATATTATTTTCAAATTTTTCAAGAGATTTTTCAATTACTTCCGGAATTTGAAGAAAACCAATCTCATTGTTCAAAAACCTAGCAACTGCAATTTCATTTGCTGCATTCATTATACAAGGAGAAATTCCCCCGGCTTGAATAACCTCAAAAGCTAATTTCAGACATCTAAATTTATTAAAATCCGGATTAAAAAACGTCAACTGCCCAATTTTTATTAAATCCGTTTCAACAAAGCTACTGTTTAATCTTTGCGGATAAGTTAAAGCGTACTGAATTGGTATTTTCATATCCGGCTTACTTAATTGTGCTTTGATTGAACAATCATCAAATTCCACCATAGAATGTATTATTGATTGCGGATGAATAATCACATCAATTTTTTTCTCAGAAACTTTGAACAACCATTTTGCTTCAATCACTTCAAGCCCTTTATTCATCATAGTTGCAGAGTCGATTGTGATTTTATTTCCCATTGACCAAGTCGGATGGTTCAAAGCATCCTGCACTGTTACATTTTTTAATTCTTCAGCCGGTTTATTGAAAAAAGGACCTCCGGAAGCAGTAAGAATTATTCGCTTTACGGATTTATTCTGTTCGCCATTCAGGCATTGAAAAATTGCTGAATGTTCTGAATCAACCGGAATAATTTCGGATTTATATTCATCCAATAATTTATTTATTATTTCACCCGCCACAACGAGTGTTTCCTTGTTAGCAAGTGCAATTCTCTTATTTCTTTTTATAGCTTCGATTGTAGGTGAAAGTCCCGCAAATCCGACAAGAGCGGAAACCATAATGTCATAGTCCAAAATTTTTGCTGCTTCAACTAATCCATTGTGTCCGACAAGTAATTTTGTGTTTATTGGAAGATGATTTTTAATTTGGTCTGCAGCTTTTTGATTTCCAATTATCACAAATTCGGGATGAAATTCTTTAGCCTGTTCAAGAAGTAATTTGTAATTTGTTTTTACGGAAAGACCGGTTATCTTAAATTCATCTTTAAAGTTGCGTACAACTTTTAATGTATTTACACCAATTGAACCGGACGAGCCGAGTAAAAAAATTTTTTTTTGCAATCAACACTCATTTTATTTGTGCAAAGTTCACTTTTTATGAAACAAAAAACAAATCAAAAAAATATCAACCCATTAATCTGTGTGACAAAGCAAACAGAAAATTTATCAGCACAAGCACGTTCAGTATAAAATTAATTTTGTTGAAAGCTTTCAATTCTGTCTGTCCATCGGTTAATGAACTTCCGGATAGCAGAGCTTTTAATTTTTTTGCTTTTGGAATAAGCGAAATAAAAGTGAGCAATAAAATAACAACCATAATTATCTGCTTTGTTGTAAGCCAGTGATTAGCTTTCATTGTGAAGAAGCCAAAATGAGAACTTGAAATAACAAGAAAAACTCCGGTAAACAATATCAATAAAGAACCAACCATCCCAAGAATGTTGGAATACCGAAGATAAAATTTTACAAGAGATAAATTTTCTTTAAGATTTTTCCCTTCGAGTTGATTGTTTATTAATCCTGAAAAGATAAAATTTGTCAGCCAAATTCCGGCTGCAATAATATGAATAGTCAATAGAAAATTGTACACAAGTCACCTTTGTTTTTTCTGATAAACGACTTGTTGCGATAAAAAGTTTAATTTTAAGAAAGATTTTTTAAGTGGTTTAGCTGAGAATCAAAATCAAAAATTAATTTTTTGAAAATTTTTTCAACCGAATCGATACTGTTTATCAATCCCGCACACTGTCCGGCTTCAAGCATTCCGTTTTCAGTATCACCCTCAAAAATTCCAAGTCTTTCCCGCTTTTCTCCTACCAGATTTTTAAGTTCCGTTTCATCAGCACCGTTCAATTCGTACTGTTCTGCAGTTTTTGTCCATAAATTTTTTAGCATCCTTGTTGGTCCAAGTTTTCTTAAAAGTAAAATTGTATCGCGGTCATTTGATTTAACTATAGATGCTTTATAAGATTGATTTGCGGAAGATTCAATTGATGATGCAAATAAAGTTCCAATCTGAACCGCTTCTGCTCCAAGCGAAAGTGCTGCAAGAATTCCCTTTCCTGAAGCAATTCCGCCTGCAGCAATAACCGGAACGGAAATATTTTCTGCAAGTTGCGGAATTAAACAAAATGTAGTCAATTCATCTTTGCCATTGTGTCCGCCTGCTTCAACACCTTCTCCGACAATTCCATCACAGCCAACCGACTCAGCTTTCATACCCTGACTGACATTTGAAACAACATGAACAACTTTGATTTTATTAGCTTTTAGTTTTTCAATAAATTTCCCTGGATGACCTGCAGAAGTGAAAACAACTTTTACTTTTTCATGAATGACAACATCAATTAATTCTTCGGCATCTTTCCTAAGCAATGGAATATTTACACCAAAATTTTTCGAAGTGGCATTGCGGCACTTTTGAATGTGTTCAACCAGTAAATCCGGCTTCATTGATCCGGCACCGATTAATCCGAGTCCGCCGCAGTTTGAAACTGCCGAAGCCAATTTCCATCCGCTAACCCAAACCATTCCTGCCTGAATAATCGGAAATTCTATTTCAAATAATTCTGTGATTCGGTTTTTAATTTTCATATTTACTCTGTTTAGTTATTTATAATTAGCAACGACAAATTAATCTATCTTTGGAATAAGATAAGGAAATAAATAAATTTGCAACCAATATATTAAAAAGGTTTTAAATATGAGAGCTATAATTCCTGTTGCAGGATTTGGAACAAGATTAAAACCACATACTCATTCTACTCCTAAGGTTTTATTAAATGTCGGCGGGAAGCCGATTTTAGGGCATATTATTGATAAACTCCTCCTTTCAAATATTACCAAAGCAACATTTGTAATCGGTCATCTTGGTGAAAAAATTGAAGCATATATACGAAATGAATATCCATCGCTTCAGGCTGATTTTGTAATTCAGAGTGAAATGCTTGGACTTGGTCATGCAATTTATTCTGCGATTCCAACTTTTGATGATGACGAAATATTTATAATTCTTGGCGATACAATATTTGATGTAAACCTTGAAAATGTTTTCACAAAGAAAATTTCTTCGCTTGGTGTAAAAGAAGTTGATGACCCAAGAAGATTCGGAGTTGCATTTGTTGAGAATGGCTATATTCAAAAATTAGTTGAGAAGCCAACAACAATAATTTCAAAATTAGCATTGGTTGGACTTTATTATATATCCAACTCAAAAGCACTGATTGATAGCCTGTGCAATTTGATTGACAATAATATCCGAACAAAAGGTGAATATCAGTTAACCGATGCACTGCAGCTTATGATAAATAATGGTGAAAAATTTACGACGTTTCCGGTAGAAGGCTGGTATGATTGCGGTAAACCAGAAACTTTGCTTTCAACAAATCAGTTTTTATTAAAGAAAAACGGCACAAACCGAACCGTTGAAAATGCAGTAATCAACCATCCTGTTTTTATTGCAAGAGATGCTGTTGTAAAAAACTGTGTCATCGGTCCATTTGCCACAATTGGTGAACGATGTATCGTTCAAGATTGTTTAATTAAGAACTCAATAATAAGTTCAGACTGCACTGTGAGTAAAACCATGCTTGAAAATTCAATTATTGGCAGTCATACAAGTATTAAAGGAAGTTATAAAAAATTAAATGCCGGAGATTCTTCGGAAATAGAATTATTCTAAAAAATAAAATGAGGTAAAATGAGTTATTTCTTTACATCCGAATCAGTTTCGGAAGGACATCCAGATAAAGTATGCGATGCAATTTCTGACGGAGTTTTAGATGCGATATATGTACAAGATCCTTCATCGCGTGTTGCATGCGAAACAATGGTAACAACAGGACTGGTAGTTGTTGCAGGCGAAGTCACTACTTCAGCTTATGTTGATATTCAGGCTGTTGCACGATATACAGTAAAAAATATTGGCTACACAAAAGGCGAATATATGTTTTCGTATGACTCGTGCGGAGTATTAAATGCTATTCATTCACAGTCGCCCGATATTGCTCAGGGGGTTGATGAAGGGAAAGGATTACACAAAGAACAGGGTGCTGGCGATCAGGGAATGATGTTTGGTTATGCATGTGATCAATCGGCTAATTACATGCCACTGACACTTGAGTATGCCCATAATCTTGTGAAAAGGCTTGCTGACATTCGTAAAAAACAACCCAAGCTTATGCCATACCTTCGTCCTGATTCAAAATCACAGGTTACAATTGAATACGATGAAGTTACGCGAAAACCTTTGCGTGTTGATACAATTGTTGTTTCCACTCAACATGATCCGACTGCCAATCAAAAGAAAATCATGGAAGATGTAAAGAAGCATGTTATTCTTGCTGTTATTCCTGCAAAACTTCTTGATAAAAGAACAAAATATTTTGTAAACCCAACCGGTAAATTTGTTGTTGGCGGTCCACATGGAGATAGCGGATTAACCGGGAGAAAAATTATTGTTGATACTTATGGTGGCTGGGGAGCTCATGGTGGCGGAGCTTTCAGTGGAAAAGATCCATCGAAAGTTGACAGAAGCGCAGCTTATGCAGCAAGACATATTGCAAAAAATATTGTTGCAGCAAAAATTGCAAGCGAATGTCTCGTTCAGGTTTCTTATGCAATTGGTGTTGCCGAACCAATGTCAATATTTGTTAATACTTATGGAACAGGAAAAGTTTCAGATACTGTGCTGGCTGACTTTATCAAAAAAGAAATAAAGCTGACGCCGAAATCAATAATCGAAAGACTTAAACTTCGAAACCCAATTTATCAGCCAACGTCGTCATACGGACACTTTGGAAGAAAGTTTCAGAAAAACGCAAAAGTGAAAATTGTTGTCGGCGAAGAAAATGGAAAAGCAAAAACAATTGATAAAGTTGTTGATTTATTTACATGGGAAGAGTTAAGTCTTGTCCCAATGTTTAAAAAATTATTAAAATAAACCGGAGAAATTAATGGATTTTAAAAAAGGAAAATACAAAGTAAAAAGTTTGAAACTTGCTGATGAAGGCAGAATGAAAATTGAGTGGGCTGAATCAAGAATGCCTGTAATGATGTCTTTGCGGGAAAAGTATAAAAAAACAAAACCGTTGAAAGGTTATAAAATAGCCGGCTGTCTGCATGTTACAAAAGAAACCGCTGTGCTGATTGAAACATTGCAAATTGCCGGCGCACAGGTCAGTTGGAGCGGGTGCAATCCTTTATCAACTCAAGATGAAATTGCCGCTGCACTTGCAAAAAACGGAATTGAAATTTATGCATGGCATGGTCAGTCAGTAAAGGATTTTTATTGGTCAATTGAAAGAACTTTGGATATGAAACCTCATCTTACACTTGATGACGGTGCGGATTTGATTTTTACTGTACATAATAAATTTCCTGAATTAGCAAAAAATATTATTGGCGGTACAGAAGAAACCACTACTGGTGTTCACAGATTAAGAGCAATGGGAAAAGACGGCAAACTTCTTTATCCGGTTATTGCAGTAAATGATGCTGAAACAAAATGGGATTTCGACAATGTTTACGGTACCGGACAGTCTTCAATTGACGGAATTTTACGAGCAACTTCTGTAATGCTTGCCGGAAAGAATTTTGTTGTTGCCGGATATGGTCATTGCGGAAAAGGTGTTGCTATGCGTGCTGCCGGTTTGGGGGCAAACGTAATTGTTACCGAAGTAAAACCAACTGCAGCTTTAAAAGCAACTCTCGAAGGACATAGAGTTATGAGCATGGATGAAGCTTCCAAAGTCGGAGATATTTTCATTACTGCTACCGGAATTAAAGATATCATCACAAAAAAACATTTCTTGAACATGAAAGAAGGTGCAATTATTTGCAACACCGGTCATTACGATTGCGAAATAAACATCAACCAACTTGATTCTGTTTCAAAATCAAAAAGAACCGTTAGAGCAAATAATGAAGAGTATACTTTAAAAAATAACCGAAAGATTTATTTGTTGGCACAGGGACGATTAGTGAACCTTGCTGCTGCCGAAGGTCATCCTTCGGAAGTTATGGATATGTCATTTGCAAATCAATTTATGTCACAACTTCGACTCGTAAATCTTGATAAAAGCGGAGTTATACTTGATCCTGATGTTCATGATATTCCGGAAACCCAAGATCAGGAAATTGCCGGTATCAAGCTTAGCACAATGGGATATAAAATTGACACGCTGACAAAAGAACAAGTAAGATACATGGATGACTATTCTGCCGGTACGTGATAATCGCCTGTTGATTTAGTAATTTAATGCCACTTTCAAAGTGGCATTTTTTTGCGTTATTTTGACATTATAATTTGCATTTGCTATCTTGTTTTTAGAAAAATCAAAAATGGTGATTATGATTTTATTTGCTTCACATAGAAAACTAATTTTCCCCCCCCCAACAAATATCGTGCCTGAATTTAATTTTTTATTTAACAAATATTTTCTATTACTTACCATTTCTCCTTATTACTCCATACTTAAATCTCTTAACTCAACATAAAATATTTTCGGTTTTATCAAACAATTTTCCGGTTGGCTTTATATGAAGTGAGAATCTGATTAAAGTTATTTGAATATGTTTCTTTCCCTAACTTAAAAAACAAAAGGTGATAAAGATGTTGAACAGAATATTAGTTTTAAGTTTATTGATAATTGCTACAGTTGGTTTAACATACTCTCAAAGCTATTACAAAACGAAAGCAGAAAAGCTGCAGCAATTAAAAACCCGTGAAGGCATAAAAGTAACGGAAGTTGAAAAAGATATACTGAAACTGCAATACCCAAACGGCAAAGTGCTGTATAAAAACATTGCCAATTATAAGACGGAAAGCAGCAGTTTGCAAAAGCTAACCTACTCCCCAACTTATGACAGCACAATAATAGACTTAAACAACATTGACACAACTCTTTATTCCCAAATGTACAGCTTTTGGCAGGAAGTACCTCTTGGCAATTTTAGAACGCTTCTTGTTGGCGATATGAATAACAATGGACGAGCTGAACTTTACGGACAGATGAAGGATTACACTTCTGATTATACTGATATTACAGTTTTTGAAATGAACCAAGCTGGTAAGTTTGATTCGGTTTTTAGTTATGATACTACCGTAATAGCTAGGACAATTTATGATGTTGATAAGGATGGATATAAAGAACTTCTTTTAATAAGAAATCTTGATAGCGTATATCCTGGAAATAGCTATAGGTTTTACCAAAAAAAATTACCATATAATCTAGCTGACAGTTTATTTTTTGTTTTTTATCCCTTTGGAACTGTTCACCAACAAAATGATAACTATTTCGGGGATTGGGATGGAGATACATTCACTGACCAAATCTTCATCACTATCAGTGCCAATATTAACGTATTCGAATTCAAAGAATCAATTCCAAATTTTGATTCCGTTTATCAGTATGATCATAGTCAATTAGACGTTTACTACGGTGGCTTTTCAATCGGAGATTTTGATCAGGATAGTAAAACAGAATTCCTTGCCGGAAGCGTTCACGGAAAAGTTCTGTCAATCGAAAACTGCGGAGACAATTGTTACGCTCCCAACTGGCAGGGAATGGTTGAAACTTACAATGCTTATCTCTGTGCCGAAACAAACGATCTTGACGGAAATGGAAAGAAAGAAATATGGATTGGCGGCGATGCGTTTTACAGCGGACAAGGAATAACAAGAATCACAATCTTCGAAGCGAACGGAAACAATAGTTATCAGGTCGTTGGCAGAATTGATCTACTTGGAATATTCTCCTTCGATGCCGGTAATATTCAGGTAATTGATGTTGATAAAGATGGAAAGGAAGATGTTCTCTTTGGGCTGGATGAGACAGTTCTTATTCTAAAGTTCAATGGAAGTACTAACCATCAGATTTATGAAGTATTTTTCTATAAAATTAATGACTGGGAGAATAACTCTTACGGCTATTACGGAGCCAATCTCTACAACTTGATTGATGATGAAAGAGATGAGTTGTTAATAAATATGTGGGACATAAAACCTAACATTGGAATTAAGTGGTTCAACTGGATATACAAACCAAACTTTACAGTTGATGTAAAAGAAGAAAGTAATTCTATTCCTACTGAGTATCAGCTTTATCCGGTTTATCCCAATCCTTTCAATCCGCAAACAACAATCAAATTTGATATTGCCACAACATCTTTTGCAAAAGTAAAAGTATATAACATTTTAGGGAAAGAAATAACAACGCTGTTAGAAAAAGAATTATCTCCCGGCAGTTACTCATTAAGCTGGGAAGCCAAAGACAACAATGGACAGTTGCTGCCTACAGGTGTGTATTTAATCAGATTTAGTGCTGATAACTACACGAAAACTATCAAAACAATTTTAATGAAATAAAAATTTTTAGGAGTATTAAAATGAAAAACACAATCATTTTATTTTTTATTATGACAGCTTATTTGTTCTCACAAAGCTGGAATAACACAGTAACAACAACGATCAATGAACCAAATCTTGTTAAGATAGATTTATTCACTAACAAAGATGGTAATCATATTATTGTTCAAAATTCAAACTCAACAAATTCGATTAAGTACTATTTGCTCAATAGTTCGGGAACAGTAGTTAGAAGTTCAACAATAGAAACATCCGGCTATGCTGAGTTCCCAAATATTTCCGGTGACAATGATAAAATTTATCTTGTCTATAAACTTGGAAGTTATTTGAAAGCAAAAAAATCGACAGATGCTGGACAAAATTGGAATAACTTCAATATTCCTTCTCAATATATCGGCAGCAACACATGCAACGGAGTTGATATTGTTTATGATTATCAGGGTCTTCACGTAGTTTATGCAATGTTGGATAACTACGATTCTTATGAAACATATTATTATAAACTAAACTCAAGTAATCAATGGGTAGATTATAAAAACGTAACTGATCATAGTTCAGGTCAATACGGTGGATTTCCAACAGTAACAGTATCAAACAATAGAGTTCATGTTAGTTTTAATACGGGTCATAGCGATGATCCGGAAACCAATATTGGCGAAGCAAAATCAAGAGACAAATACTTAAATGACTGGCAAACACCGCAGATGGTATATGATGAAGGATCAT
>Ga0210044_10001759_pt1 | contig 32976 bp, 27 predicted proteins | sample CryGey13umfilter_2_FD_183959 | JGI IMG/M metagenome (GOLD analysis project Ga0210044, IMG submission 183959) | Groundwater microbial communities from aquifer in Utah, USA - Crystal Geyser 4/9/14 3 um filter (SPAdes) (version 2) | ecosystem: Environmental > Aquatic > Deep subsurface >...
TCACACGGCGAGTCGGCTTACGGCCGGTAATCAGAGAGGGGGCTGGCGGCATCAAGGGCCGCCAGCCAAAAAAGAAGTCTTTCCTTGCGCTTTAAAACCCACCCGGCTTCGGCTGCGGTGGGTTTTTTTACATAGCCGACCAGTTACCGGGACCGCACCACCATCTGATTTTTAGTCATGGTGATGTCGAATTTCGACAGGAATGATTGGCCCAACAAGGCCTTTTTTTCATCCCCAATATCCAGGCCCACGCCCACCCTGACATTGGTGACGCTCAGCGGTCCTATGGACACACCCAAACCATCCACAACACGCCCGGGGCGACTGCCATTGGCGGTGTGGAACGTGGTCGGCACGCCACCGCGAATGAAGGCTTGCTGAGCAAATGTCTCACTCACACTCACCAGCGATGCACCGGTATCGACCATGAAGTCGACTTCTTTGCCGTTAATGGTGCCAGTGGTGTAAAAATGGCCATCATGTGACCGATGGATCACCAAATCGCCATTGGCCAGCACCTGGGCTTGCTTGGGCTTGAGGTAGTGCGTCATCAAGCCATACAGCAGCCCCATGACCACACACCAAAAGATCATCATCGGGATGAGGCCGGTCCTGGTCGGCGATGGGGCTGGCGCGTCCAGATGTTTGCGGGAAAACGCAGAAAATTTGCCGCGCGTTGCGTCAAGCTGGCGCTGCTTTTCCCGCTCTCGCTGCGCATCCTGGTACCAGTCCCTGTCTTCAATTCCCATGATTAATTTTGCGATGTGTGTTGGTTGATGGAATTTGCGGTGAACGGTCTGAAATTTCTCTCCAATCCGGCAGACATGGTATTTCACTTCACAATAGTCACTATGTCGCAATGAGATTCGATCTATGACCCAGCACCAAAGCACGCATCCAGCCACCTGGCAACCCTTCACCCCCTACGTCTGCGCCCTGGGCGAATCGCCGTTCTGGCACCCCAATGAGCAAATGCTGTACTGGGTGGACATTTCGGGCAAGCAGATTCTGCGCGCCAACATGGACATGGGCACGGTGGAAACCTGGGACATGCCATCTGAGCCCGGCTGCATCGCGCCGGCGGCCAGCGGCGGTCTGGTGATGGCGCTACGCCACGGAATTTTCAGGGCGCAGACTTGGGGCGGGCCGTTGCAACGCATCGCCACTCTCAACTACGACCCCGCCATTCACCGCGCCAACGACGGCAAGTGCGACGCACTGGGGCGATTCTGGGTGGGCACCGTCGACGAAACCCGCACTACGAAGAACGCGGCGCTGTATTGCATCGACGCCCGCGACATGGCCAAAACTGGTTCGCCGCAGGTGCACTGCAAGATCAGCCCCAATGCGGGGATGACCACCGCCAACGGTCTGGCCTTCAGCCCCGACAACAGCACCCTGTTCTGGGCCGACACGCCCAGCCACACCGTCTGGACCTGGGATTTTGACGCGCCTACCGCGGCCATGACGGCGCAGCGCGTATTTGCCAGCTTTGCGCCCAAACCCGCAGGCTGGCAGGCTGACCCGGCTGCCAGCGACAACGGCGGCTACCGTGGGCGCCCCGACGGCGCTGCGGTTGATACGCAGGGCAACTACTGGGTCGCCATGTTCGAGGGCCAGCGGGTGTGTCAATTTGCGCCAGACGGCCGCCTGCTGGCCGAATTTGCCGTGCCGCTGCAATGCCCCACCATGCCGTGTTTTGGCGGTGAAGACCTTAAAACCCTTTACCTGACCAGCGCCCGGCACCATCGCAACGCGGCAGAACTGGCGGCTTATCCACACTCAGGCCAGGTGTTGTCGATGCGGGTCGAGGTGGCGGGCTTGCCGGTCAACTTTTATGTGGATTGAGGCCATGATATTTCTCAATTTCGACGCAATTAAGTGGGGTAACAGACGTGCACTTGGCTTCAGTCAAGATTACACTGAATTTTCACGTTTTTAACCTTTCAGGAGATTCATCATGACAGACGCCATTCAACACACCAAAGACAAACTCATGGACGATCTGCACCAAAGCATTGCCGATGCCGAGGAAATGCTGAAAATCACCGCCGGCCACGCCGGTGAAGGCGCCGTCCAACTGCGCGAGCGGGTTCGTGATCGCATGAGCAAGGCCAAGCTCGAATTGCAGCATTTGCAACAAGCCACCGTCGAAAAGGCCAAGGCCGCCGGACACGCCACCGACGTGTTTGTTCACGACAATCCCTGGAAATCGATTGGTATCGCGGCGGGCATAGGCTTGGTGGTGGGGCTGTTGATCAGCCGCCGCTAGTTCCGATGTCAGGCGCCAACACTGGTCTGTTTGGCCAGCTACAGCAGTCCCTGGGCACCGTCATCGAGCTGTTAAGGCTTCGACTGGCCTTGCTCGGCACTGAACTGGGGCTGGAAAAGCAGCGCTTGGCCATTGGGCTGTTTTGGGGTGCTTGCGCAGCCCTGAGCCTGACCGTGGCCGCGGTGTTGTTTTGCGGTTTTGTCATTTTGTTGCTGTGGGATGGCTACCGGCTGGCTGCCGTGGGCGCTCTGACTTTGCTTTTTTTGGTAGGTGGATGGTTTCTGCTGAAGGTCGCGCAACGTCGACTGGGCGCAGAGTCCAACCTGTTCAGCGTCAGCCTGGCCGAGCTTGAACGCGACCGTGACAGCTTCACGGCTGCCCCGGTACCCCATGAGCCCAAATGACCTGCGATTGCGCCAGCAGAATCTGCTGATTCGCAGCACCGAGTTGCGCTTGCAATTGCGCGCGGACTTGCAACAGCTGCAAGGTCCTGCAACCGTAGCCGACCGGGTCAAGTCCGTGCTGCTGTGGCTGTACCAAAACCCGCTATGGCCCGCAGGTGCGCTGGTGCTGCTGCTGGTTATCAAACCCGCACGGGCGTTGGTCTGGACCGGCAAACTTTGGTGGCTGTGGAAATCGGCGGGTTTGGTGCGCCGCTGGCGCGACACCCTGCTGACCTATCTGGCACAGCGCTGACGTCTCGGGCTAACGCATCCGCTCAATTTTTCGAACAAAAAACGTTCGAAAAATTCAATGTATTGCCGTGGGCTTGTGCCCTAACATCGGGGCCACCGTTTCACCCGTGAGTAGCCATGGACACCGCCCTGCAACACCTCATTGATCACATTCAGACTGCTGCGGCACAACGCACCCCATTGCGCATTCGCGGCGGCGGCAGCAAAGACTTTTATGGCGAAGCGCTGCAAGGCGAGCTGCTCGACACCACACCGTACCAAGGCATCGTTAGCTACGAGCCCAGCGAACTGGTGGTCACCGTGCGTGCCGGCACGCCACTGGCCGAGCTCGAAGCCGCACTGACTGAAAAAGGCCAGTGCCTGGCCTTTGAGCCACCGCGCTTTGGCAACGCCAACGGCACCTGCGGCGGTATGGTGGCCGCCGGCTTGAGCGGGCCAGCGCGCGCCAGTGTTGGCGGTGTGCGCGACTACGTGCTGGGCGTACAACTCGTCAACGGCCGCGGCGAGCACCTCAGCTTTGGCGGTCAGGTCATGAAAAACGTGGCAGGCTACGACGTCTCGCGCCTGATGGTAGGCGCCATGGGCACACTCGGGCTGCTGACCGATATCTCGCTCAAGGTTCTGCCAGTGGCGCCGGCCGAGGCCACGCTGGTATTCGAGCTCGACCAGGCCCGCGCGCTGGCGCAACTGCACCGCTGGGGCGCGCAGCCGCTGCCGCTCAACGCCAGTTGCTGGGTGCGCGATGACACTGGCGCCAACGCCTCCGAGCTGCTGTTTGTGCGCCTGCGTGGCGCCGTGGCCGCCGTCGAGTCGGCCTGCACCAAAATGCTGGCCAACGTTCCAGGACGGCGCATGGACAATGCCCAAGCTGACGCCGACTGGAGCGCTTGCCGTGACCTGAATCTGCCCTTTTTCACGGCACCTGCCAGTACGCCCGCCAACGCCCCCGAACCGCTGGCCCTATGGCGCTTGAGCGTGCCGCAAACCGCCCCGGTGCTGACCCTGCCCTGGCCCCAACTGGTGGAGTGGCATGGCGGCCAGCGCTGGCTGTGGGCACCTGCGCCGGCGCTTGAACAATTGCGCCAGGCCGCCAGCGCCGTGGGCGGCTCGGCCACTGTTTTTATGGCGGCAACAGATGCCGCTACGATTGCCAACACGGCGGCTAAAAACTGCTTCAGTCCATTGAGCCCCGCCATCGAACAAATCAACCATCGCCTGCGAGCCGAGTTTGATCCGGCAGGCATCTTTAACCCGGGCCGCATGTACCAAGCGCAATAACTTTCGCACACAGCTTGCCGACAAGATCGCTGCGACGACACACCCGCCTCAAACCCTGTCCCCGCCACTCAAGCGTCAGCTCATGCAAACTCAACTCGCTCCCCAATACCAAGGTACAGCCGACGGCCAGGCCGCTGAAGCCATTCTGCGCAAATGCGTGCACTGCGGTTTTTGTACCGCCACCTGTCCCACCTACCAGCTGCTCGGCGACGAGCTCGACGGGCCACGCGGCCGCATCTACCTGATGAAACAGGTACTTGAAGGCGCCGTGCCAACGCGCAAAACGCAACAACATCTGGACCGCTGCCTGACCTGCCGCAACTGCGAAACCACCTGCCCCAGCGGCGTGCAATACGGCCACTTGCTTGACATCGGGCGCAAACTGGTCGATGCGCAGGTGCCGCGCCCGGCGGGTGAGCGCGCACTGCGCTGGGCGCTCAAGGAAGGCCTGCCGTCGCCGCTGTTTGGCCCCACCATGGCCGTTGGCCAGCTGGTGCGCGGCTTGTTGCCGCACGCGCTGCAAAACAAGGTGCCCGCCAAGCAGAGCGCAGGTCTTACCCCGACACGCGAACTCAGCCGCAAGGTGCTGGTACTTGAAGGCTGCGTGCAGCCTGCCATGAGCCCCAATATCAACAGCGCCACGGCACGGGTGTTCAATGCCGCCGGCATCCAGTGTGTGGTGGCGGCCAAGGCGGGTTGCTGTGGCGCCGTGAAGTTTCACCTCAACGACCAGGACGGCGGCAAGGCGCACATGCGTGCCAACATCGACGCCTGGTGGCCGCACATTGAAGCCGGTGTGGAAGGCATTGTCATCAACGCCTCGGGCTGCGGCGTGATGGTGAAAGACTACGGCCATGTGCTGCATGACGATCCGCATTACGCCGCCAAGGCCCGGCGCGTGAGCGAACTCACCAAAGACGTCAGCGAATGGCTGCCCGAATTGGTCGCCAAGCTCAAGGGGCGCGTTTCAGGCAGCGTCAGCCGCATTGCCTTTCACCCGCCCTGCACACTGCAGCATGGCATGCAACTGCGCGGTGGCGTGGAAAAATACATGGGCGAGTTGGGCTTTAACATCAAGACCACCGGCTGCGAAGCCAACCTGTGCTGCGGCTCCGCAGGCACCTATAGCGTGCTTAACCCAAGCATTTCCTACCAGCTGCGCGACCGCAAACTAGGCAACCTGGCCACCACCTTTGGCGCAGACAAACCTGAGCAAATCGCGTCAGCCAACATCGGCTGCATCACTCACCTGCAAAGCGGCACTGACACGCCGGTGCGGCACTGGATTGAAGCGCTCGACGAAGCGCTGCAAAAATAACCAAAAAGTCACGCTCCCAACCGCTGGCGCAACGCACGCACCGCGCTGCCCGGCGTGGTCAGCACCGGCAGGTCGATCGCCTGGCGCACTGCCGCCTCGGCGCGCGCCATGCTGAACTGGGTCAGCGCAATGAGATCGCAACCGCGCTGCTGTAGCCAACGCGCAGCTTCCACCACGCGGGCATCGTGCTCAGCCGCGTCGCCGCGGTCAAGCGCAGCCATGGCGCCCTCGGCATACCGGGTCACCAGCGCGGTGCCAGGCGGAAACTCGGCCGGCATCGACATCAGCGTCGGCGCAAAGGAGGCGATCAAACCGACACGCTTGCCCGCCGCCACGGCCTCGGCCACCATGGCCTCGTTGGGCTTGAGCACCGGCATGTGAGGGCGCCGCGCCGCCACCGCCTCAATGCACGGCCCAAAGGCCGAGCAAGTGAACAAAATGGCCTGGGCGCCAGTGCTCTCGGCATAGGCGGCCAGCGTCTCGAAGCGTTGATGCATGGCGACATCGAGCCCGCGCTCACTGCGCATCAGGTCGGCTGAGAGACTGTCGTCGAGCACGTTCATGCGTTCACATTCAGGCCACACCCGCGCCAACTCAGCGTTGATCGGTGCCACCGAATACGCCAGCGCGTGGACCAGGGCAACGCGGGTCATGATGGCTGGCCCTTGCGGCCGCGTGCGCGCTGCAGCAAGAACACCAACATCAGCAAAACAAGCGCCGGAATGAACATCCATTCCTTGGCGGGCCGATCAGCCGGCATTTCAGCCGAGACGATGCGAAAGCCCTGCTCCATGCCCAGTTTTTCAGCGCGGCTGCCAAAGCGCACCTGCGTGATCAACAAGTCATCGCCCTGCGCCATCACGTTGACACCAGCGCTGGCCAGGCGCTCGCGCGCCGTGCCTTTGGGGCCCAACGGCAGCAGTACCCCTTTGCGGATGTCCTTGCCGTCCAGGTTGGTGCCCTCAATCCAGACCCGCTTGCCAGCATTGGCGGGTTGCGCCTCAATCAACTGGCTGATTTGCGCGGCCGGGACCAGGTCAAAAGGCGGGTACGCCATGTCCCACCAGAAGCCGGGGCGAAACAGCGTGAAAGTGACCAGCAACAGGGCAATGCTCTCGTACCAGCGCGACTTCACCAGGAAAAAGCCCTGTGTGGCCGCCGCAAATATCAGCATGGCCACGGTGGCGCTGACCACAGTCAGAATCAGGTGCAGCGGCCCGTCGATACCGATCATCAGCAACTGGGTGTTGAAAATGAACAAGAAGGGCAGGATGGCCGTGCGCATACTGTAGAAAAATGCCGTCACGCCGGCTTTGATCGGGTCGCAGCGCGCAATGGCCGCAGCGGCAAATGACGCCAGCCCCACCGGCGGCGTCACGTCGGCCATCAAGCCAAAGTAGAAAACGAACAGGTGTACCGCAATCAGCGGCACGATCAAGCCGCTTTGTGCACCCAGTTCTACCACCACCGGCGCCATCAGCGTGGAGACCACAATGTAGTTGGCGGTGGTTGGCAAGCCCATACCCAGGATCAGGCTGATCACGGCCACCAAAAACAGCATCAACATCAGGTTGCCACCCGACAACAGCTCGACAACCTCGGTCATGACCAGGCCGATGCCAGTCAGCGACACCGTGCCAACAATGATGCCGGCGGCCGCCGTGGCCACGCCAATGCCGATCATGTTGCGCGCGCCGGTGGCCAGGCCGTCAATCAGGTCAAGAACACCCTGCCCAGCCGCCTGGCCCAACTCGCCTCGACCACGAAACCACGCAGTGATGGGTTTTTGTGTCAGCATGACAAAAATCATGAACATCGTGGCCCAGAAGGCCGACAAGCCGGGCGACATTTGCTCGACCATCAGGCACCAGATCAGCACCACCACGGCCAGCAGGTAATGCAGGCCGGATTTCACGGTGGGGCCGGTTTCAGGCAACTCAAACACCGGTGCGTTCGGGTCGTCGAGTGCCAGTTCGGGCTGCTTGGCGCCAAACCACAACAAGCTCATGTAAGCCGCCAGCAGCCCCAAGCCCACTACCCAAACCGCGTTGTCCCCCATGACCGTCTTGATCCAGCCAATACCCCAGTAAACGGCACCCGAGAGCACAATAAAGCCGGCCAGGGTCAGGCCAAGGGACAACAGCCGCGAGCCAGCCGAGCCGGTATTGCGCCGTGGCAAGCCCACCATGTTGACCTTGAGCGCCTCGAGGTGCACGATGTAAAGCAGGGCAATGTAGGAAATGATGGCCGGCAAAAAGGCGTGCTTCATGACCTCAATGTAGGGAATGCCCACGTACTCCACCATCAGAAAGGCCGCCGCACCCATCACCGGCGGCATCAACTGGCCATTGACCGAGCTCGACACCTCGACCGCTGCCGCTTGGTCAGGACGGTAGCCGACGCGCTTCATGAGCGGAATGGTGAAGGTGCCGGTTGTCACCACATTGGCAATCGACGAGCCGGAAATGATGCCCGTCGCCGCTGACGACAGCACCGCCGCCTTGGCCGGGCCACCGCGCATGTGGCCTAGTAACGCAAACGCCGACTTGATGAAGTAATTGCCGGCACCGGCCTTGTCAAGCAAGGAGCCAAACAGCACAAACAAGAAAATGAAACTGCTTGACACACCCAGCGCCACGCCAAACACACCCTCGGTGGTGAGCCACTGGTGACTCATGGCACGGTTGAGCGAGAAGCCGCGGTGCGCAATCATGTCGGGCATGTAGGGGCCGCCAAAGGTGTAACCCAAAAAGACCAGCGCCACGATCACCATCGGCAAGCCCAGCACCCGGCGCGTGGCCTCCAGCAGCAAGATGATGCCGACCAGACCGGTGTACACATCCATATCGGTGGGCTGGCCCGGACGGGTCGCCAGCTCGCGGTAAAACACAAACAGGTAAACGGCACAAAAAGTACCGACGATGGCAAAAATCCAGTCGGTGACTGGTACGCGGTCGTTCGGCGAGCGCTTGAAAGCCGGGTAAGACATGAAGGACAGGAACACGGCAAAGCCGAGGTGGATGGCGCGCGTTTCGGTGTCGTTGAACACCAGCACGCCAGTACTGAACGGCAACGGCGAGGCAATCCACAGCTGAAACAACGACCAGGCCAACGCCACAAGCAGCAGAAAACGTTTCATTACCGGGCCGGGGTTGCGCGCGCCGGTGTCGTTATCGGCGACGAACTTTTCTACATCAATCTCTGGCACGCCGTGGTTAGCCGTTCCTGATTTCATAAAAATCTCTTTATCAAAGTGTTGTTGTTCATAAAAAAAGCCCTGACAAGTCAGAGCTTCTTTGCGGCCTTGGTTCGAAAACGCTCAGCTTGGCAGGCTTACATCCAGCCTTTTTCCTTGTAGTACTTGACCGCACCGGGGTGCAGAGGCGCCGACAATCCATCCTTAATCATGTGCTTTGGATCGAGGTTGATGAACGCCGGGTGCAATTTTTTGAACTCGTCGAAGTTCTCAAAAACCGCCTTGACCAACTCGTACACAGTGGCATCAGGCACCTTGGCAGAGCTCACAAACGACGCCAGCACACCATAGGTGCGCGTCGGGTTGGGGTGCCCCGCATACAAGCCACCAGGAATGTCCACCGCAGCGAGGTAACTGTGCGCCTTGATGAGCTTGTCCACGGCAGGGCCGGTGATCGGCACCAGCTTGGCGCCGCAGGTGGTGATGGGATCCTGAATGTTGGCACTCGGGTGGCCCACGCCGTAGAAGAAGGCATCGATCTTGTTGTCACACAGGGCAGCACCGTGCTCGTCAGCCTTGAGCTCGGCGGCCAAACCAAAGTCGCTGGTTTTCCAGTTCATGGCGGCCAGCAGTTCGTCGATGGCGGCGCGGCTGCCCGAGCCGGGGTTGCCAATGTTCATGCGTTTGCCTTTGAGGTCTTCAAACTTGGCCACGTTGGCTTCCTTGCGGGCCAGCACGGTGAAGGGCTCTGGGTGAATGGAAAACACGGCGCGCAAGTCGGTGTGCTTGCCGTCTTTTTCGAACTGCATGGCACCGTTGTAGGCGTTGTACTGCACATCGGACTGCGATACGCCAAAGTCAAGCTCGCCGGCCTTGATGGTGTTGATATTCACCACCGAACCACCGGTGGACTCCACCGAGCAGCGGTAGCCGTGCTTGGCGCGGTCCTTGTTGACCAGGCGGCAAATGGCGCCGCCGGCAGCGTAATACACGCCTGTGACACCACCGGTGCCAATGGTCATGAACTTTTGCTGCGCCTGAACGCTGCTCACGGGGACCATCAAGGCGGCGGCAGCTGCGATAGCGCTGACAACGAGGGACAATTTTTTCATGGAATCTCCAGTAATAAAAGCTTCAAACGACCTAAACACTTTTTGTTTAACAAAAATGACATCTTAGACCAATGACAGCACCTTGTTCAATTTAAAAACTAAATAGTAACCCGGCTTTTTCATGCAATCTGTGCATACTCCGGCATCAGACAGGCATGGACGCGTCGATGGCCTGACCCAGAAGACCGACGATGCGCGCCAGATCATCCTCACTGGCAATGAACGGCGGCGCCAGCAAAATGTGGTCGCCGCAGCGCCCGTCCACCGTACCGCCCATGGGGTAGCACATCAGGCCCAGCGCCATCGCTTCTTGCTTGACGCGGGCGTGCAATTTAAGTGCCGGGTCGAACCACTGGCGCGATGCGCGGTCAGCCACCAGCTCCAGGCCCCAGAACAAGCCTCGACCGCGGATGTCGCCGACATGCGGATGCTCGGCAAACGCGTGCTGCAGCAAGCCATGCAGTGTCTGGCCGCGCGCCTGCACTTGTGCCACCAGGCCGTCGCGCGCAATCACCCGTTGCACCGCCAGCGCCGCAGCACAAGCCACCGCGTGGCCCAAATAAGTGTGGCCGTGCTGAAACAGGCCGCTGCCGGCCCGGAACACCTCAACCAGCTTTTTTTGCGCAAGCACAGCCCCAATGGGCTGGTAGCCGCCGCCCAGGCCCTTGGCAATGGCCAGCAAATCTGGCACCACACCCTCTTGCTCGCAAGCGTGCAGCGTGCCGGTGCGACCCATGCCGCACATCACTTCGTCCAAAATCAACAAGATGCCGTGGCGGTCGCACAACTCGCGAACGGCCTTGAAATAACCCGGCACCGGCGGCAACACGCCAGCCGTGGCGCCACCCACGGTTTCGGCGACAAAGGCCATGACGTTTTCCGGCCCGAGGCGCTCAAAAGCCTGTTCAAGCTCGACCACCAGTCGCTGGCCATAGGCCTCTGGGGTTTCATCCGCAGCGCGGTCGCGGTATTCATAGCAGGGCGCCACATGGGTCACGTCCATCAGCAGCGGCTTAAATTGAGCGCGGCGCCATTCGTTGCCCCCCACCGCCAGCGCGCCCAGTGTGTTGCCGTGGTAGCTTTGGCGCCGCGCCACAAAATGGCGGCGCTGTGGTTGGCCGATCTCGACAAAATACTGCCGCGCCATCTTGAGCGCCGCCTCCATGGCCTCCGAGCCACCGCTGACAAAGTACACATGGCTCATGCCCGCCGGGGCTGACGCAATCAGCACATCGGCCAGGTCCTCGGCCACTTCTGTGGTAAAAAAGCTGGTGTGGGCATAGGCCAGCCGGTCAATCTGGGCATGCATGGCGGCCAGCACATCGGGGTGGCTGTGGCCAAGGCAAGACACTGCCGCGCCACCGCAAGCGTCAAGGTAAGTCTTGCCGCTGGCGTCCGTCAGCGTGATGCCCAAGCCCGACACGGCAATCGGCAAGTTGTGCTGCAACTGACGGTGGAACACATGGGTGGCATCAGGATGAACCGTCTTGACGGGCGCTGTGGTGTTGGCAATGGTCATAGTGGTGTGGGATGACGGTGCGATTGACCTTAACACAATACCAATCCACGCATAATTCATCCATGACTACCTTACCTCCCCTGCCTTGTTACCTCAACGGTGACTTCACCACCCTGCCCAACGCCAAAATCAGCGTGATGGACCGTGGCTTCATTTTTGGCGACGGCATCTATGAAGTGGTGCCGGCCTATGGCGGCCAGTTGTTCCGCTTTGCCGAACACATGGTGCGACTGGACCGCAGCCTGGCCGAAATGCGCATTGCCAACCCGTTAACACGCGCCCAATGGGCTGACGTTGCCAAGCAATTGATGGCAACGTATGCCGCGTCCAAAAGCGTTGCTGCCGATGCGCTTGACCAACTGATCTACATCCAGATCACGCGCGGCGTGGCCATGCGCGACCACGTCATACCCACCGACATCACGCCCACCGTGTTTGTCATGACCAACACCATGAAGCTGCCCACCGAGGCGCAGCGCAGCCAGGGCGTGGCCTGCGTCACGGCCGATGACTTTCGCTGGGAAAGAGCCCACATCAAGAGCACCAGCCTGCTCGGCGCCGTGTTTGCGCGCCAGATCAGCTTTGACGCTGGTGCCCTGGAAACCGTGATGTTCCGCGATGGCTTTTTGAGCGAAGCCGCCGCCAGCAACGTCTGGGTGGTCAAGGATGGCAAAGTACTGGGCACGCCCAAAGACAACCTGGTTTTAGAGGGCATTCGTTACGGCCTGATCGAGGAAATTTGCCGCGCCCGTGGCATTCCTTTTGAGTTGCGCCGCGTCAGCCGCGAAGAAGTGCAGCACGCCGACGAACTGCTGCTGTCATCGGCCACCAAAGAAGTGCTGCCCGTGACCACGCTTGATGGCCAGCCAGTGGGCTGCAGCCAACCCGGCCCGGTGTATACGCAATTGTTCGCAGGCTACGCCGAGGCCAAGGCGCAAGCGCGCCAGCCTTGATTCACCCACTGACCTGCCGGGTCAGGTGGCCGGCACACCTTTCCCTCTGACCGGCATCTTCTTGATGGACTTATCCAGCCACGATAAGCCAATCCAAATCAACTTGGCGGCGATTTTGAGCACCCAGATAAAGGGATAAAGCGCAACAGAAATGAGCAAAAACCAGCCAAGGAACTGAACCAACAGCGGGTTCAGTCCCATCAAATTTGCAAGTTCAGCAAAAACGCTGTTGAGCAAAGCCGGATGCGACAGCACCACATAGCCCGTAGCCAGCACCACACCGACTTTCCCCATCGACACGAGCACCTGATTTTTAGGAATCAGCCGGGCGGCGAACAGGCGAGTCTTGCCTGCAAAACTGAGCTCTTTGCCGGTCGTTGTCACCACTTTTCCCGTCCTCAACAACTTGACAGCGACCACGAACGGAATGACATCAATGGCAGCAAAAAACACGTCACTGCCCCCAATTTTTTGGTCCAGTTCATATTTCTGTTCCAGGTTACTCAGGCCACTTGTCAGAAAGCTGCCCATTGTCGCTACCGTCCGGTCAACCTGATTCCAGTGCGCAACGTTGGCACTGTCGAGCGCAAACTGACCCAGGAACTTGTGACCGTCGCTGCTGATGGCATGGATGGCATACCAGCCCCGCTGCGTCGGGCCGAATTCGACCTTGACGGGCTCAACTGCTTCAGCGCTGGGCGACGGCCGCGCGGGAGCCGACGTAGCGGCAGTCAAACTATCCCACATGTCGCCCATGGCTTTCCTGGTTTCATCGACAACAGCGTCAAATTTGTCCATGGTCGTGGTGACTGCTTCGCCCGCCTTCGTCATGAGTTTCACGGACAGCAGGTCGTTGTCCAAAAAGTACTTGATGACGGGAACGACAGAGTCGCCGTGCGCTCGCAAAATGGCCTGAAATTCCGGCTCGGCACCATAGAGCTGCAACACCTCCCGAGACTGCGCCGGGTATTTCAACAGCGCCAGCCAGGCTTTCAGGACAAGCTCGTTACCACCACGCTTGCCATCAGTCTGCACTTCGTCCGCCTCGTCCGCATAGTCGAGCAACAAGGCCTGCACGGCCAAGGGCTCATCAGCAATGCGTGGGTCAATTGGCCCGAGCCGCTGCATCACCTGAAGCCGAATCAGCTTTTCGGGGTAAGACATCGAGACAGACGAATACCCGATAGCCGCAGCGGCCAGCAAAGCCACCACCACGACAAACAACAATTTTCTGAGTCTCATTTTTGGCATTCTGTCGATTTAGGGCACGTAAAGAAATAAATTGGACAATTTGTCGGCCAGGTTTGGGAGGCAGTGCTAGGCGCAAAGCGCGCCGTTTAGCTCTGCTAAACAAGTGATTTGCAACGACGCAATGCGCCCAAAGATGGCTAGGCGAATGTACAAGTTGTTGCTTTGCGAGCCCTTTGCACCACGCTGCGGACACACACGCACGCGATTGACACTCAAGCGCCTTCGGGTTTGATGATGCGCATGCCAGGGCCTCTTGCCACGCTATTGTGCGGCGGCCTCGTCGTCACCACCGTACTGTGCTTCGCGCACGGCCTTCCGCACAGAGCTCCGAAACAAACTCCTGACGAAAAACTGCCTGCATGATGGGCTCGTCCATTACCAGCCCAAATACATCCGCCAGGGTCACGTCAGGGTCAATCACCAGCTCGTGGAACAAGTACTCAAAAGCGCGCTCGGTGACGTCGGTGGACACCCAGTCACCAACGCCCTTGTCGTCATCGTAAATCCAAGACTTTCGCACAAGCCGGGGGCCAGAGAAAAGTTGAAGTTCAGACATTTTGATTGATCCTTTTTGTCGGCAAGCCAGGAATTTTTCAGCGTTGACCACAGGCTCGTTCAACCACCAGCGACTTCAGTGGTGCACCGCAATCATCTTGATAAAAACATTATCCTGCCTGCTTGCCATGTCTGCGCCCCGCCATGAGACAGCGGCCGGTGATGAAGGGCGGGAACCAGCCGGGGCTCAAGGCATTGTTTTTGCCCGCCAGGTTGATCGAGAAAGTGCGGGTGCTTGAGGAGATTCACAGTGCCGACAGGTTGAGAGCATTTTTGTTACAAGTACTGACCACAGTTACAACTTTTCCATGGTCTGGCACTCGTTGCGAGTGTTAAATTCCACTTGGGCAACAAGCCCCTGCGCTTTTCTTCCCTTTGCGCAGCTCGAAAGAGTTATCACCCAGCTTTGCGGCTGGGTTTTTTTTTGGTCTGCTGGGTTTTCTTGGCTGTTACGAAACCCTGATTTGCAGGCGCTGGTGCGTGCGCACATCCAGCAGCGGCAGAAAGGACTCATAATTTTCGACTATTTCAGGATGCAGCTTTGCTTGACTTTCGAGTACCCGCGATAGGGCGGCTGAACAGCTGCGCTGGACCCGATACAACTTGGACATTGCGTGGCGGCCAGATTCGCTGGCTCAAGAAGTCTGTTCGAATTTTATAAAAACGCGTGACCGGTTTTCAGGGCCAGACGGGTGGCACCGGTGCGACGCAAGTCATGCAGCACCAGATTCTCGACACAGATTCTCGACACCACCGAGCGCTCCAGCGCCATGGTATCTGGAGCATTACCTTCTTTGCGCATGACGTCCATGAACTTTTGCAGCGTGTCGCGGGCGATTTGGTCGACCCGGGTGCGGGCCAGCACTGCGCAAGACTTCTCGGTGTCAGCGTTGGCGGTCAGTTGTACCTTGCGGTGCGAGCCCAGACCATTGGCAATTTTTCTCTGCGCAATGTGAGGCACTTGCGCTGTCCTGTCGGCCCCTAGACCTACCGGCTGCTAGTTTTTGTCAATCGTCGTAAGCTGGCCGCGCACGGCTTTGCGGGCGCCCGCTGATGTCGAGAAACCTGGGACATAGATGTCATGGCCGCAGTATTGCTTGCGCATTGCATACCCTTTGCCCTGGGCTGGCACCCGCATCGCTGGGGCGCGCCTGAGCGCAATCACAACCACCTCCACGGCAGTCAACACCCACCGTGAGTTACAGAGACTGCTACAGAAAACAAAAAAGGCGGCTTTTTTGAGGAGCCGCTTCTTTGGTTCTCATCCGCTAAAGTGTTGATTAACAGAGAGATTTTTCTGGTGGCCCGGGGCGGAATCGAACCACCGACACAAGGATTTTCAATCCTCTGCTCTACCGACTGAGCTACCAGGCCTAAGCCGCATATTCTAGCAGCGCTACGGCTCGTTTTAGACCATGCAAGCCTGAATTTTCAGCCGCGCTTTCGCGTCAAGTCAACACCCAATTGCTTGAGCTTGCGGTACAGGTGAGTGCGCTCCAGGCCGGTCTTTTCGGCAACGCGGGTCATGGAACCGTTTTCCTTGGCCAGGTGAAATTCAAAGTAGGCCTTTTCGTATTCATCGCGGCCTTCGCGCAGCGGCTTGTCGAGCATGAAATTTTGCGTGACCTGCAGGGCAGGCACGGGCGCCACTTCGACCACGCTGAGGGGCATGTCGGCCAGCGCCACCGTTCCTTTGTTCGCGCCCATCGATGGCATGGACTGTGTCAATTTTCGCAGCGCCCCGCGGGTCAGGCCCTGTTCAACGGCCTTGAGCAACTTTTGCAGTGTGATCGGTTTTTCCAGAAAAGCCAGCGCGCCAATGCGGGTGGCTTCGACTGCGGTGTCGATGGTGGCATGCCCGCTCATCATGATCACGGGCATGGTCAGGGCGCCAGCGGTTGACCATTCCTTGAGCAGCGTGACACCGTCGGTGTCGGGCATCCAGATGTCGAGCAGCACCAGATCGGGCGCCTCACGCAGGCGTGCGGCGCGCGCCTGCGCGGCGTTTTCAGCCAACTCGACGGTGTGGCCTTCGTCATTGAGAATTTCGCACAACAGATCGCGAATGCCAAGTTCGTCATCCACTACCAAAATGTTAGCCATGTACTTGCAGTTCCCTTGAAAGTGCTATCAGCAAAGTGACCTCAAATCATCTGAGGGTTTGACACCTGCTCTACCGCGAATGATAACGACACTTGCGCGCCTATGATCATCTCGTTCTCCAGCCGGTTCGAGATGGTCACGCGGCTGGCGTGCTCATCGGCAATTTTCTTGACTACCGCAAGGCCCAGTCCGGTGCCCTTGTCCTTGGTGGTCACATAGGGTTCGAACGCCCGCTTCAGAATGTGATCCGGGAAACCGGTGCCGCAGTCGAGCACTGCCAGTCGCACGCGGCGCGCGCTGGCCTGCCATTGGGTCTTGATCAGCACCGCGTGATCGGCATCTGCATGGCCGGCGCTGACAGTGGCATCCTGCGCGTTTTGCAGCAGGTTGTGCAGCACCTGGCGCAACTGCTGGGCGTCGCCCATGATGGCGGGGCAGTCGGGGTCGAGTTCGGTCCTGACGGGCACCTGCACCAGGTCGTCGGCATACAGGTGCAGGACATCCGCCACCACGTCGTTGAGGTTGACCAGCCTGAGCTCTGCCGCCGGCAAGCGCGCGTAATCGCGGAATTCATTGACCAGGCGCTTCATGGCATCGACCTGATCGACAATGGTTTTGACCGACTTGGTCAGCATGGCTTGCTCGGTGGTGCCCAACTTGCCGGTGAGTTTCATTTCGAGCCGCTCGGCTGAAAGCTGGATGGGGGTGAGCGGGTTTTTAATTTCGTGCGCCAGCCGGCGCGCCACTTCGCCCCAGGCCTGTGCCCGCTGGGCAGAGACGATTTCCGAAATGTCATCGAACACCAGCAGGCGCTGGTCTCCGGGCAGGGCGGCGCCGCGCGTGACCAGGGTGATCACATCATTGGCCGGACGGCCCCCATGGGCCTGGCCCAGGCCACCGAGCTCGAAGGACTGCTGCCAGTGGTCAAGGCTGCGCTCGCCGTGCAGGCTGAAAAAATTGTCGAACTGCTCCTGCACCTGCTGGCCAAAAGTCTGTAGCCCTTCCACCTCGGCCAGTAGCTTGCCTTGATGGGCCGCCAGCGGTACCTGCAGAATTCTGGTGGCGCCGGGATTGGAGGCACTAATCACGCCGTTGGCATCAAGCACCATGACGCCGGCGGTCAGGTTATCCAGAATGGTTTGCAGATTGGCGCGCGCCGCGCTCACCTGCGCCATGCTGGTCTGCACCGCCTGGCGCGCCTCGGCGAGTTGCTGCGTCATTTGTGAAAAAGAGCGGGTCAGGCCATCGAGTTCGTCGGTGCCACGCAGAAATGCCTTGGGGGTCAGGTCGCCAGCGGCAACTTCGCGCACACCATCGGCCAGCAGCAACAAGGGCCGGGCCAGCTGGTTGCCAATCACCACGGCCAGCAACACCGCGCCAAACACCGCCATGAACAAGCTCAGCGTGAGCGTGCCGATGTACATGCGGCGCAGTCCGTCGCGGGCCAGCGCGCGTTCCTGGTATTCACGGTTGGCCTGGGTCACTGCCAGGGCGTTGGCCACCAGGGTGTCGGGCAGCGCCTTCGTGGCCAGCACATAGCGCGGCTCGTTGAAAGTTCCCAGTTGCGTACTGGTGACGAGCGCCAGTACCTTGATTCGGGCGGGCTCGGCGCTGCCCGGTGTGGCATCGTCCAGGCCCTCGATCCAGCTGATGACGCGCTGCTCGCGCGCCGACCGAAACTGCTGTGCCGTGGGCAGCTCGGGATTGAGCTGGTAGCGCGACTGGCCAGCCGCCGCGATCAGGCGACCGGAGGTGCCCCACAAGATCAAATCGTCTGCGGCCATGGCGTCGCGCGCACGCTCGAGCGGCAGGGCCGCGCTGAGATCGGGCGTGTCGGAGAGTCCGAGCGCACCGGCGCGCGCCTTACTGGCCAGGTCAGCCGACAAGGTCTCCAGCGTGGTACGGCCCAGATTCAGGCCGGCGTCGAGCGCGCCCTCCACCTTGACGTCGAACCAACTCTCGATGGAGCGCGTGACAAACTGGTACGACACGACATAGATCAGCATGCCCGGCGCAAAGCCGGCCAGCACAAAAATGGCAGCCAGCTTGACCAGCAGACGGCTGCCGAATTTTTTCTGTACCAGGCGGCGAAGCAAGCGCACTGCGATCCAGCTGATAACCAACAACAGCAGCACCGCCACCACGACGTTGACCGCAAAGAGGCGGGCATAGTTTTGCTCGTACAGGTCGCGGTTGGTGGTGGCCTGCGTCAACAAAAACAGCAGGATCAGGCCAATGGCCACCATCACCACCATACCCAGCCCGAGCGACCAGCGCACCGTTCGGGATTGCCTTTCTTTCGGCGATCTGGCGTTTGACGGCTGCGTCATTGGGCCAACTCGGCATCAAGGACCTGCTCTTTGCTTAACTCCACCGACCACTCTGACTGGCCCAAGGTGCCAATCTGCAGAGGCCGTGGCAGTTGCGCCAGATCGAGCCTAAAACGAAACTCCACGATGTGCCGGGTATCAGGTGCCAGCTCGGCTGCATCGGCAATCTTCCATCGGCTAATGCGGCGCACGGCGTTGAGCGCTTCGTTCCAGGTCTCAAAATTCTGGTTCAGCGACAGGCCCAGTTCAGCTTCGACGACCTGGCCAGAGACGATGTTGAGCCGCCACTGGCGCGTCAGGGGCTGGTAGGCCAGTCGAAACTGGCGCCTGGCGGAGGCCACTCTCTTGTTGGTCCAGTACCAGCGCTCACGCAACACCTCAGCCTCGGCCACAAAGTAGATCGGGATGCCTTTGTGCAATGCATCAACGACCGCGGGCGACAACTCAAATTCAAGCTGGGTGGAAAGCCAGAGCGCGTCGTCGGAGCGTTCCAGCAGCAGCAACGGCGCGGCGTCAGAAGTCGGCGCCTGCGCCGCTGCCAGACTGAAGCCCAGCACGGCCGCAGCCAGCCAGCCCAGCAACACACTAGGCAGCAGACTTTTCCAGCAGCGCGTAATAAAAACCATCATGCTCACGATTTGGATTGTCATCGACACCTGGCCATTGCACGACTTGACCTGGCAACAAATGCCCGGGTGAGGGCAATAAAGTGGCGTTGCTGTTGTTGCCAAGGAACGCCTTGACCTGATCTTGCCCCTCGGCATGAAAGACCGAGCAGGTGGCATACAGCAAGCGGCCACCGGGTTTGAGCAGCGGCCACAACAGCGCCAGCAGGCGGGCCTGCTGTTGGGCCAGTTGTGCCACGTCGGTCGGACGGCGCAGCCAACGGATGTCGGGGTGGCGGCGCACTACGCCCGAGCCCGAGCAAGGGGCATCAAGCAAAATGGCATCAAAAAGCTGGCCCTGCCACCAGGACGGCAGATCAGCCGCATCGGCAGCCACGACGCGGGCTGCCAGGCCTAGGCGCTGCAGGTTGTCGTGAATGCGCTGGCATCGCGCGGCGTCGATGTCGAGCGCGGTCACAGCCGCATCGGCAAACTCCAGCAAGTGTGCCGTTTTGCCACCGGGCGCGGCGCAGGCGTCAAGCACCTGCAACGGCGCCTGACTATGCAGACCTGACAACAGCAGCGGCGCGGCCCACTGCGCCGCGCTGTCCTGCACCGACACCAGTCCGTCGGCAAACCCCGGGATGTGTTGCACCGCGCTGGCGTGCTGCAGCACCACGCCCACCAGCCCCAATGGTTGGGCCGTCAGCCCTGCGGCCTGGAGCTTTTTAAGATAGTCGGCCACGCTGATGCGCCGGGTGTTGACGCGCAACACCATCGGTGCCTGGACGTTATTGGCCTCCAGAATGGCTTGCCACTGGCCGGGCCACTCGGCCTGCATTTGCGCCAACCACCAGGCCGGATGGTTCCAGCGCGCCACTGGGTCTTGCGCCACTTGCGCCAGCAGGGCCGCCTGCTCACGCAAAAAACGCCGTAAGCAGGCGTTGACAAAGCTGGCCTGAGCCTTTAGCCTGGGGTTTTTCTTGGCCGCTTCCACCGTTTGGTTGACCAAGGTGTGCGCGTCATAAGGCGCGTCATCGCCTTGCGACAACAGCGCCAGTGCGCTGCACAGCAAAGCGTCAATTTGGGCTGATGGTTTGCGCGGTGCCAGCAACTGGCGCAGCGCCTGGGCCTGGCCCAAATGGCGCCACACCGCAAAGCTCAGCGCCTGCACCCCGGGGCGCAATGACGCATCGACCGCGCCAATGGCGCTCGTGCCGGACGCGCCCGCCAGCATGGCTTGCAATGCATGGGCGGCCGCCTGCAACTGTTGCCACAGGGGAATTCGGGTAGGCGTGTTCATGATTCAGTCTCAAAAAAAAGCGCCTCAGCCCTCGAAAAAGGGGGCTGAGGCGCTTTTGGATGCCGGGTCAATTACTTGACGTCAATCCCTTCGTCCTGATCCTGGTTCTGCTCGCTCGCCAGTGCCAGTTCAGCCGCCTCGGTTTCGGCAATAGCGCGGCGCTCGGCGTCGTCCATGTTTTCACGCACCTTGCGCGCTTCGTGGTAGGCCATGCCGGTGCCGGCCGGGATCAATCGGCCCACAATGACGTTCTCTTTGAGGCCGCGCAGGCCGTCGCGTTTGCCCATGATGGCGGCCTCGGTCAGCACGCGGGTGGTTTCCTGGAAGGAAGCCGCGCTGATGAAACTGTCGGTGGACAGCGACGCCTTGGTGATACCCAAAAGCAAGTTGGTGAAGACGGCCGGGATCTTGCCATCGGCGCGCAAAGCGTCGTTGGTGTTGAGCATTTCCGAACGTTCCACCTGCTCGCCATTGATGTAATTGGAGTCGCCAGCGGACTCGACCACCACCCGGCGCAGCATCTGGCGCACGATCACTTCAATGTGCTTGTCGTTGATCTTCACGCCCTGCAAGCGGTACACGTCTTGCACTTCGTCGACGATGTAGCGCGCCAGTTCTTCAGCACCCAGCAGGCGCAAGATGTCTTGCGGATCAGCCGGGCCGTCCACCACCACCTCGCCCTTGTTGACGATCTGGCCTTCGTGCACCAGCATGTTCTTTTCCTTGGGCACCAGCTCTTCCCAGACCTTGCCTTCGAGGTCGGTGATTTGCAAGCGGATCTTGCCTTTGGTTTCCTTGCCGAAAGAAATGGTGCCGGTGGACTCGGCCAGCACACCCTTGTCCTTGGGGGAACGGGCTTCGAACAACTCGGCCACACGCGGCAAGCCACCGGTAATATCACGGGTCTTTTGACCTTCAACCGGGATGCGGGCCAGCACTTCGCCGGGGCCCACATCCTGGCCGTCGCGCACCTGCACCAGCGCGCCAATCGGAAAACCGATCGTCACCGCATGGTCGGTGCCCGGAATCTTGACCTCGTTACCAGTCGCATCAATCAGCTTGACCTGCGGGCGCACCACCTTGGCAGAACCACGGCGTTTCGGGTCGATCACCACCAGGGTGCTCAGGCCAGTCACCTCGTCAACCTGCTTGGCCACCGTCAAACCTTCTTCCACGTTCTCGAAGCGGGCCTGGCCGGCGTATTCGGTGATGATGGGGCGCGTCAACGGGTCCCAGTTCGCCAAAATGGTGCCGGCCTTGATGGCCTGGTCGGACTTGATCGTCAGGATGGCGCCGTAAGGCACTTTATGGCGTTCGCGTTCACGGCCGTGCTCGTCATGGATGACGATCTCGCCAGAGCGGGAAATCACCACGAGTTCGCCCTTGCCGTTGGTGACATAGCGCATCGTGGTGTTGAAGCCGATGTTGCCGTTGGACTTGGCTTCAACACTGGAGGCGATGGCCGCGCGCGACGCCGCACCCCCAATGTGGAAGGTGCGCATGGTCAGCTGGGTGCCGGGCTCGCCAATTGACTGCGCAGCAATCACACCGACGGCCTCGCCACCATTGACCAGTCCGCCGCGGCCGAGGTCGCGGCCGTAGCAACGGGCGCAAATGCCAAAACGGGTTTCGCAGGTGAGCGCGGTGCGCACCTTGACTTCATCGACGCCAGCGGCTTCCAGCTCGTCGATCATGTCTTCGTCGAGCATGGTGCCGGCCGGGGCCAGCACCGAGCGGTTCTCGGGGTGCAGGATGTCATCGGCGGCAGTGCGGCCCAAAATGCGGTCGCGCAATGACTCAATGGTTTCGCCACCTTCGACAATGGCGCGCATCAGGTAGCCGTTATGGGTGCCGCAGTCTTGCTCGGTCACCACCAGGTCTTGCGTCACGTCAACCAGACGACGCGTCAGGTAACCCGAGTTGGCGGTTTTCAACGCCGTGTCGGCCAGACCTTTTCGCGCACCGTGGGTGGAAATAAAGTATTCCAGCACGTTCAGGCCTTCGCGGAAATTGGCGGTAATGGGCGTCTCGATGATCGAGCCGTCAGGCTTGGCCATCAAACCACGCATACCCGCCACCTGGCGAATCTGGGCCGGGGAACCACGGGCGCCAGAGTCGGCCATCATGTAGATGGAGTTGAACGACTCTTGCGGCACCGCGTTGCCGTGGCGGTCAATGACGGTTTCTTTGGAGAGCTGGCCCATCATCACTTTGGACACTTCGTCACCGGCCTTGCCCCAGATGTCCACCACCTTGTTGTAGCGTTCACCGGCGGTCACCAGACCCGATGTGTACTGGGTGGCGATTTCCTTCACCTCAGCTTCGGCGCGCTCGATGATGCCCGGCTTTTCAGTGGGCACCAGCATGTCTTCGATCGAGATCGAGATACCGGCGCGGGTGGCCAGGCGGAAGCCGTATTGCAGCAGCTTGTCGGCAAATACCACGGTTTCTTTCAGACCACACTTACGGAAAGAGGCGTTGATGAGGCGGGAAATTTCCTTTTTCTTCAAGGCCTTGTTGATGAAGGTAAAGGGCAGGCCCTTGGGCAAAATTTCCGACAGCAGGGCACGGCCGACCGAGGTCTCAACCAGGCTGGTGCTGGGCGTGAGTTCGCCGCTTTCCTTGTCCTTGGTGTACTCGGTCAGGCGCACACTGATGCGCGAACTCATTTCAACCTCACCTGCGTCAAAGGCACGCTGCACTTCACCGGTATCGGCAAACACCAGGCCTTCGCCCTTGCTGTTGATGCGGTCGCGAGTGGTGTAGTAAAGGCCCAGCACCACGTCTTGCGACGGCACGATGGAGGGCTCGCCATTGGACGGGAACAGCACGTTGTTGGATGCCAGCATCAGGGCGCGGCATTCCATTTGCGCTTCGACCGACAAGGGCACGTGAACGGCCATCTGGTCACCGTCAAAGTCGGCGTTGAAGGCCGCGCACACCAGCGGGTGCAACTGAATGGCCTTGCCTTCGATCAAAATGGGCTCAAAGGCCTGAATACCCAAACGGTGCAGCGTGGGTGCCCGGTTGAGCATCACCGGGTGCTCCTTGATGACTTCTTCAAGGATGTCCCAGACCACCGGCGTGCCGGTTTCAACTTCTTTCTTGGCCGCCTTGATAGTGGTGGCAATGCCCATGGCCTCCAGGCGCGCGAAGATGAAGGGCTTGAAGAGTTCAAGCGCCATCAGCTTGGGCAGACCGCACTGGTGCAACTTGAGCGTGGGGCCCACCACAATGACCGAACGGCCAGAGTAGTCGACCCGCTTGCCCAGCAAGTTCTGCCGGAAACGACCGCCTTTGCCCTTGATCATGTCGGCCAGCGACTTGAGCGCGCGCTTGTTGGCGCCGGTCATGGCCTTGCCGCGACGGCCGTTGTCAAGCAAGCTGTCAACGGCTTCTTGCAACATGCGCTTTTCATTGCGGGCAATGATTTCCGGTGCTTTGAGTTCGAGCAGGCGGCGCAGGCGGCTGTTGCGGTTGATGACGCGGCGGTACAGGTCGTTCAAATCAGACGTGGCAAAACGGCCACCATCGAGCGGCACTAAGGGGCGCAGGTCGGGCGGCAAAACGGGGAGCACATCGAGCACCATCCACTCGGGTTTGATGCCGGATTTCTTGAACGCTTCAAGCAGCTTGAGGCGCTTGGTGTTCTTCTTGATCTTCAGATCAGAACCAGTGGGGTCGTTGCGCAGTTTTTCGATGGCGCTTTCGATGTCGAGGTTTTGCAGCAAATCCTTGACGCCTTCGGCACCCATCTTGGCCTGGAACTCGTCACCGTATTCCTTGAACTTGGCGTCGAAGTCGTCTTCCGACATGATGCTGTATTTCTTCAGCGGGGTCATGCCGGGATCGGTCACCACGTAGGCTTCAAAGTAGAGCACGCGTTCAATGTCGCGCAGCGTCATGTCCAGCACCAGACCCAGACGACTAGGAAGCGACTTCAAAAACCAGATATGGGCGCAGGGCGCGGCCAGGTCGATGTGACCCATGCGCTCGCGGCGTACCTTGGTCTGCGTGACTTCAACGCCGCACTTCTCGCAAATCACACCGCGGTGCTTGAGGCGCTTGTACTTGCCGCACAGGCATTCGTAGTCCTTGATGGGGCCAAAAATCTTGGCGCAAAAAAGACCATCGCGCTCAGGCTTGAAGGTGCGGTAGTTGATGGTTTCCGGCTTTTTGACTTCGCCAAAAGACCAGGAACGGATTTTCTCGGGTGAGGCCATGCCAATTTTGATGGCATCAAAATGCTCATCGGGCGTGAACTGCTTGAACAGGTCGAGTAATGATTTCATAGTAGATCCTTGTCTTTTAGCCACGTTCCAGTTCAATGTCCAGGCCAAGGGAACGAATTTCCTTGACCAGCACGTTGAACGACTCCGGCATGCCGGCTTCGATCGAGTGTTCGCCCTTGACGATGCTCTCGTACACCTTGGTGCGGCCCACCACGTCGTCGGACTTGACGGTGAGCATTTCCTGCAAGGTGTAGGCGGCGCCGTAGGCTTCGAGTGCCCACACTTCCATTTCGCCAAAACGCTGGCCACCAAACTGGGCCTTGCCGCCCAGCGGCTGCTGCGTGACCAGGCTGTACGGGCCAGTCGAGCGGGCGTGCATCTTGTCGTCCACCAAGTGGTGCAGTTTCAGGTAGTGCATGTAGCCAACGGTAACCGGGCGCTCAAAGCGGTCGCCAGTGCGGCCGTCATAAAGGTAGGCCTGGGTGCGCGTAGGCGTCAGGCCCTTGGCTGCCGCGATGTCATCCGGGTAAGCCAGCTTGAGCATGGCACGGATTTCATCTTCAGTGGCGCCATCGAACACCGGCGTGGCAAATGGCATGCCGCTGGTCAGGTTGTCGGCCATGGCCAGCAACTGCCCATCGTCGAGCTGCGCCAAGTCTTCCTTGCGGCCCGTGGTGTTGTAAATTTCGTTGAGAAATTCACGCAACTCGGCCACCCGGCTCTCGTGTTGAAGCATGTCGCCAATACGCTGACCAATGCCCTTGCCGGCCCAGCCTAAGTGAACCTCTAGCACCTGGCCCACGTTCATCCGTGACGGCACGCCCAGCGGGTTCAGCACGATGTCGCATGGTGTCCCGTCGGCCATGTGCGGCATGTCTTCCACCGGCACAATCTTGGACACCACGCCCTTGTTGCCGTGGCGCCCAGCCATCTTGTCGCCGGGTTGCAGGTGGCGTTTGACGGCCACATAGACCTTGACCATCTTCAGCACACCGGCTGGCAGCTCGTCGCCCTGCGTGAGCTTTTTGCGCTTTTCTTCAAAGGCCAAATCAAAGCGGTGGCGGGTTTGCTCGAGCGAATTCTTGATGCTCTCAAGCTGTGCCGACACGCTGTCTTCGGCCGGGCGAATGTCGAACCAGTGAAATTTCTCCACTGCAGCCAGGTAGGCGGCGTCGATCTTGCTGCCCTTGGCCAGCTTTTGCGGGCCGCCGTTGGCGACCTTGCCCACCAGCAGCTTCTCGATCCGGTCAAAGGCATCGGCCTCGACAATGCGCAGTTGGTCGTTAAGGTCAAGGCGGAAGCGCTTGAGCTCGTCGTCGATGATCTGCTGGGCGCGCTTATCGCGCGTGATGCCCTCGCGGGTGAACACCTGCACGTCGATGACCGTGCCTTGTGAGCCCTGGTCAACGCGCAGCGAGGTGTCTTTCACGTCACTGGCCTTTTCGCCAAAGATCGCGCGCAGCAGCTTTTCTTCAGGGGTCAGCGTGGTTTCGCCCTTGGGCGTGACCTTGCCGACCAGCGTGTCGCCAGGTTGCACTTCGGCGCCCACGTAGATGATGCCGGACTCGTCCAGACGGTTGAGTTGCTGCTCGGCCAAGTTTGGAATGTCGCGTGTGATTTCTTCGGCACCGAGCTTGGTATCGCGCGCCATCACCACCAGTTCCTCGATGTGGATCGAGGTGTAGCAGTCGTCAGCCACCACGCGCTCACTGATCAAAATCGAGTCTTCGAAGTTGTAGCCGTTCCAGGTCATGAAGCCGATCAGCATGTTGCGGCCCAGCGCCAGTTCACCCAAATCGGTAGAAGCGCCGTCGGCGATCACGTCACCCTTGGCCAGGTGGTCGCCCTTTTTGACAATCGGGCGCTGGTGGATGTTGGTGTTCTGGTTGGAGCGCTGGTACTTGATCAGGTTGTAGATGTCCACACCCACCTCGCCCGCTTGCGCTTCGGCGTCATTGACGCGAATCACGACACGGGTGGCATCGACATAGTCGACCACACCGCCACGGGTGGCCACCACCACGGTGCCGGAGTCAACCGCGGCGACGCGTTCGATGCCCGTGCCGACCATGGGTTTTTCCGGGCGCAACACGGGCACCGCCTGGCGGCTCATGTTGGCGCCCATCAGGGCGCGGTTGGCGTCGTCGTGCTCGAGGAACGGCACCAGGGAGGCCGCCACGGAGACGATCTGCGCCGGCGACACGTCCATGTACTGAATGCGGTCGGCGGTCACCATGACGGTTTCGCCCGCTTCACGGGCAGAGATCAGTTCACCGGTCAATTGGCCGTCTTTGTCGAGCACGGCATTGGCCTGGGCAATCACGTACTTGCCTTCTTCGATAGCCGACAGGTAGTCAATGTCCATCGTGACCTTGCCCTCGACCACGCGACGGTACGGCGTTTCAATGAAACCGTAGTCGTTGAGGCGGGCGTACAGGGCCAGCGAGTTGATCAAGCCGATGTTCGGGCCTTCAGGCGTTTCAATGGGGCAAACACGACCGTAATGGGTCACGTGCACGTCGCGCACTTCGAAGCCTGCACGTTCTCGCGTCAAACCACCCGGGCCAAGCGCCGAGACGCGACGCTTGTGCGTGATCTCGGACAGCGGGTTGGTCTGGTCCATAAACTGGGACAACTGCGACGCGCCAAAGAATTCTTTCAACGCGGCCGAAATGGGCTTGCTGTTGATCAGGTCGTGCGGCATCAGTGGCTCTTGCTCGGCTTGACCGAGGCGCTCTTTCACCGCCTTTTCAATCCGGGCCAGGCCCATGCGGTATTGGTTTTCGGCGAGTTCGCCGACGCAGCGCACCCGACGATTGCCGAGGTGGTCGATGTCGTCAACCTGGCCGTGGCCGTTGCGCAAGTCAACCAGCACCTTGACCACAGCCAGGATGTCTTCGTTGGTCAGCACCATCGGGCCGGTCGATTCCGGGCGGCCCATCTTGGCGTTGAACTTCATGCGCCCGACGCGCGACAGATCGTAGGTGTCAGGGTTGTAGAACAGGCGCTGAAACAGGGCTTGCACGGCGTCTTCGGTTGGCGGCTCGCCGGGGCGCATCATGCGGTAGATGGCGACGCGGGCCGAGAACTCATCGGCCGTTTCGTCAGTGCGCAGGGTTTGCGAAATGTAGGCGCCTTGGTCGAGCTCGTTGGTGTAGATGCAGGCCAGGTCTTGCACGCCGTTGGTGCGCAGTTTCTTGAGCAGCACTTCGGTCAGCTCTTCATTGGCCTTGGCCAAAATCTCGCCGGTTTCAGCATCCACCACGTTGCGAGCCACGATACGGCCAATCAAAAAGTCTTCCGGCACCGAAATATGCGTGGTTTCGGACTGCTCGAGCTCACGGGTGTGGCGCACGGTGACGCGCTTTTCCTTGGCCACGATGACCTTGCCACTCTTGTCAGTGATGTCAAAGCGTGCTACTTCACCGCGCAGGCGTTCGGCGACAAATTCCATTTGCGCACCGCTGTCCATCAGGCGGAAGTTGTCATTGACGAAGAAGTTGGCCAGGATCGACTCGTTGTTCAGGCCAATGGCCTTGAGCAAAATCGTGACCGGCATCTTGCGGCGGCGGTCCACCCGGAAATAAAGGATGTCTTTCGGGTCAAACTCGAAGTCGAGCCAGGAACCGCGGTAGGGGATGATGCGTGCCGAAAACAGCAACTTGCCCGAGCTGTGGGTCTTGCCCTTGTCGTGCTCGAAAAACACGCCAGGCGAGCGGTGCAGTTGCGACACGATGACACGCTCGGTGCCGTTGATGACAAACGAGCCTTTGTCAGTCATCAGGGGCACTTCGCCCATGTAAACCTCTTGCTCCTTGACTTCCTTGACCACCTTGTTTTGCGAGGTGGAGGACTCACGGTCATAAATGATCAGTTGCACGCGGGCGCGCACGGCCGAAGAAAACGTCAGACCGCGGGTCTGGCATTCACGCACATCAAACGCCGGCTTGGCAAGGTTGTAGTCGAGGTACTTCATCTCGACAAAACCGTTGTGCGAAACAATCGGGAACGCCGCGTTGAAGGCGGCTTGCAGGCCCTCGTCGGTGCGCTTTTTCTGCGGCACTTCAGCTTGCAAAAACGCGGTGTAGGCATCTTTTTGCATTTGCAGCAGGTAGGGTATCTCCAGCACGCTGTCGCGGCTGCCAAAATTTTTACGTATCCGTTTGCGTTCGGTGTATGTATAAGCCATGAAATCTCCGGGCAAATGAGGACTGGATGCGTCCTGGACGACGTTAACGCTTGGTGATTGGCCACTACCAATCAATGGCGGACGGTTGCACCTTGCATGCAACCCGAACCAAGGTATCTTCTGCTGTCGGGGTTAGAAGACACTGGAAAACGCTTTAACAAGCGGCTTTCCGGTGCGTTCTGCAAAAACACCAAAGGCTGGAGGCCTGTGACAGCACTCCAGCCTGCGGGAAAACTCTTTTTACTTGAGTTCAGCCTTGGCGCCAGCGTCAAGCAGCTTCTTCAAAGCTACGTCAGCATCAGCCTTGGACACGCCTTCCTTGACGTTTTTCGGAGCGCCGTCGACCATGTCTTTGGCTTCCTTGAGGCCCAGACCGGTGATTTCGCGCACGGCCTTGATGACCGACACCTTTTGGGCGCCTGCTTCAAGCAGAACCACGTTGAATTCGGTTTTTTCTTCGGCAACGGCAGCAGCAGCGCCACCGCCAGCAGCGGGTGCAGACATGGCTGCAGCGCTGACACCAAACTTCTCTTCGATGGCTTTCACCAGTTCGTTGAGTTCCATGACCGTCATGCTGTCGAGCGCGGTCAAAAATGCGTCTTTATCGAATGCCATTTTGTTTCCTAACAATTGATTAATTTCTGTGCATTGCAAGCGTTACGCTGCAACAGCCTCGGCGGGTGCTTCTTCTTCTGCACCGCCACCTTTTTGCTCTGCCAAAGCCGCCATGACACGCGCGATGCGTGAAATAGGAGACTGCATCAAGCCCAACAACTGTGCCAGCAACACTTCCTTGGAAGGAATGCTTGCCAATTGCTTCACGCCCTCGACGTCCAAAGCTTTGCCGTCAAATGCACCACCGCGAATCACCAACTTGGCATTGGTTTTCGCGAAGTCAGCCACCACTTTGGCGGCGGCCACTGCATCTTCGGAAAAGCTGTAGATCAGCGGTCCGGTCATCTGGTCGGACACCACTTCAAAGCTGCTACCGGCGACAGCGCGGCGGGCCAGCGAGTTTTTCAACACGCTAAGGACCACACCACTGCTGCGCGCGGTTGTGCGCAATTTGGTCATGTCAGCAACCGTGATGCCACGGTATTCCGCTATCACGAGCGTTTGAGCTTTAGCGGCGAGGCCAGTCACTTCACTGATGACCGCTTCTTTCTCACTGCGATTTAAACTCAAGGTCAACTCCTTAAAAAAGCACCCGTTTGTGCGGTTTGAAGCTCACATCAGGGCACACACATTGCAGCGACCAACTGTTTCGGAACTTTTCAATTCTTTGGCAGCGGGTTCGCCATCTGCGTTGGCTGTTTACGATTAAGTGCTTTCACCCAATGGGCTTGGCACACCAACGGTCTTGGATGGCCTACAGCAGACGAGTCCACCGCAGCCCACCACGTCAGGCCGTCTTTTCAGACAGCCCAATTTCTCACCTTACGCGGCGATCGATTGCAGATCGACGCGCACGCCAACACCCATGGTGCTGGAAATAGCAGCCTTGCGCAAATACAGGCCTTTGCTGGTGGCCGGCTTGGCTTTCACCAGCGCATCGACCAAAGCAGCCAGATTGCCTTGCAACTTGTCGCTGTCGAAGGAACGACGACCGATGGTGGAATGCACAATACCGGCTTTGTCGACACGGAACTGCACCTGACCAGCCTTGGCGTTCTTGACGGCGGTGGCAACATCAGGCGTCACGGTGCCAACCTTGGGATTGGGCATCAAACCGCGCGGGCCGAGGATCTGGCCCAGGGTACCCACGACACGCATCGCGTCGGGGGCAGCAATCACCACGTCAAACGGCATGTCGCCAGCCTTCACCATCGCAGCCAGATCGTCCATGCCGACGATGTCGGCGCCGGCAGCCTTGGCTTCTTCAGCCTTGGCGCCCTGGGCAAACACAGCCACGCGCTTGGTTTTGCCGGTGCCGTTGGGCAACACGACGGCGCCACGCACCACTTGGTCAGACTTCTTGGCATCAATGCCGAGTTGCACGGCCACGTCGATGGATTCATCAAACTTGGCGTTGGCAAATTCTTTCACCAGGCCCAGCGCGTCGCCAATTGCGTACAGCTTGCCGCTGTCCACTTTGCCTTGCTGGGCTTTTTGTTTTTTAGTCAAGCGTGACATTTAAACACCCTCCACAGTCACACCCATCGAGCGGGCAGAGCCGGCGATGGTACGAACGGCTGCATCCATGTCGGCAGCGGTCAAGTCCTTGATTTTGGTCTTGGCGATTTCTTCGAGCTGAGCGCGCGTGATCTTGCCGACCTTGGTCTTGAGCGGGTTGGCCGAGCCCTTGTCGATCTTGACCGCTTTCTTGATCAGGATGGATGAAGGTGGCGACTTGATGACAAAAGTGAAGCTCTTGTCAGCAAAGGCGGTGATCACCACAGGCAACGGCAGTCCGGGTTCGACACCCTGGGTCTGGGCATTGAAAGCCTTGCAGAACTCCATGATGTTCAAACCACGTTGACCCAAAGCTGGGCCAATGGGAGGGGATGGGTTGGCTTTACCAGCTGGCACTTGCAGCTTGACAAAACCGACGATTTTTTTCGCCATGTTTAACTCCTAACGGGTGTTAACGCCTTCGTCTGCAAGCTGCAGTTCGGGCTCCCCGAGATTAACGACTCACCTCAAACATTCGCACCGAGTCGGAAAGTGCGAAATACCTAATCAGTTGAGGACAGAGCACGTTGCTGCGCAAGTGGTCTGACCCGCAATGTTTCAGCTTTCTCAGGCTTTTTCCACCTGCGAAAACTCAAGCTCAACGGGTGTTGCGCGACCAAAAATGGTGACTGCGACACGGACCTTGCTTTTCTCGTAATTCACTTCTTCCACTGTGCCATTGAAGTCGGCAAAAGGTCCTTCCTTGACACGCACGTACTCGCCCACCACAAACTCAACCTTGTGGCGCGGTTTCTCGGTGCCTTCCTGCATCTGGCTGACGATCTTTTGGACTTCGGCTTCAGAAATGGGCGACGGACGGGTTTTGCCACCGCCGACAAAACCAGTGACCTTGTTGGTGTGCTTGACCAAATGCCAAGTCTCGTCGTCCATGATCATTTCGACCAGCACGTAGCCGGGAAAAAATTTGCGCTCAGTGGTCTTGCGCTGGCCGTTCTTGATTTCGACCACTTCTTCCACCGGGACCAGAATACGACCAAATTTGCTTTCCATGCCGGCGCGGTTGATGCGCTCAAGAATATTGCGCTCGGCGGCTTTTTCCATGCCCGAGTAAGCATGCACCACATACCAGCGAAGGTCAGGATTGGAAGAAGGCGCCATGGGCGACCCTTCAGGCGTATCCAACGGGGCTGTTACAGCATCGGTCATATTTATCTCCAGCCCAGGATAAGGTCGTAAAAAAACCATTCCAGGGTTTTGTCGGTCAACCACAAGAAAAGGGCCATGACCAAGACAAAACCGAACACATACAGCGTCATCTGGACGGCTTCCTTGCGTGCCGGCCAAACCACTTTTTTGGTTTCACGTACAGCATCCTGGGCAAATGCCGTGAGCGCCCTGCCCGATTCCGAGACAAGATAAACCACGACAGCCAGGGCCAAAAGAGCCAGCAAACCCAACCACTGGAACAGTGGGCCCTGTTTTCCCAGCGCGTAATAGGCGACCAGGGCGGCAATCACCAAAGCAACTGCAGCCGCTAGCTTGGCTTTGTCGGCAGTGGTGTTGACGGTTTGAACTTGAGGGGTGGCCATGTTGGTTGAAATTACCCGATAAAACTATCACCAGAATTGACGCACCTGAGATGCGTAAGCCCGCCAGGTGAGTAGCGGGCTTTTTTAAACACCTGACAAGCTTGGCCAGGTGGCAGGGGCAGTAGGAATCGAACCTACAACCTTCGGTTTTGGAGACCGACGCTCTGCCAATTGAGCTATGCCCCTTTGTTAACTCGTCTGTCCTTTGCCGATGGTTTATGCAATCACCTTGGCCACCACACCAGCGCCGACGGTACGACCGCCTTCACGGATGGCGAAGCGCAGGCCTTCTTCCATGGCGATCGGGGCAATCAACTTGACCGTGATCGAGACGTTGTCGCCG
>Ga0210044_10001760_pt1 | contig 32975 bp, 19 predicted proteins | sample CryGey13umfilter_2_FD_183959 | JGI IMG/M metagenome (GOLD analysis project Ga0210044, IMG submission 183959) | Groundwater microbial communities from aquifer in Utah, USA - Crystal Geyser 4/9/14 3 um filter (SPAdes) (version 2) | ecosystem: Environmental > Aquatic > Deep subsurface >...
CACCGTCTCGCTGCACAACTCCCGGAATCTCAATCGCTTCTGCACGAACCGGATCACCGGCAGCAGCCCGGCGTACGACGTCAGCCCCTGGTCCGTCGTCTCCAGCTTCACCTCCCGAGGTGACACCCGACACTTGCTTCGCTAGACTCGCTCATGGAAAAGGTGAACTCCTTGCTGCTCAAGGAATGCGAACTTCCACTCACAAGTTCGCCTTTTCCAACCTTTTCTTGCTCGCCGCTCAAAACGGATTGCAGGATCTGGGTTATAGATTCATTCCGGGAGTCTGGGAACCTGCTAACGGTAAATCCCGGCAAGCGCACCTCTGCCGCGGCAAGCAGGACTGGCGGCGGCTGACGGAGAATGAACCGGCAGGAATCACTCATGTTCGCGCTCCGCTTGAACACCCCCACGATGGAAAACGCGCACCGGATGTAGGGGCAGACCTGTGTGTCTGCCCACGGCGGGCGGGCACGCAGGCACCGCCCCTACGCCATGCGACCAGCGTTTCCGAGAAGTGCAGACCGCAACCAAGCCCGGGCCGCTACGGGGCCGTCGTTCGAATCGTCCCCGGGAACGGCGCCCCTGTGGAACGCCGGCTCACCCTGTTCCGGCAGCCGGCCGCGCTGGACTGGAGCAAGTGGCAGTGGCCGGCCTTCCGCCTCGACCTGCCGCCCGAACTGGGCGTGAACCCGGTCGTCCTCCAGCGCTGGGGAGACAAGCTTGCCGAGTACCTGAAGAAGCGCCTCGCAAAGAGCGCCTCTGAAGATGAGGAGTCGGCGGTGCTGCTGGCCGGGCTGCACGAGACCCTCCCGGAGGACCCGGTCAGCCATCGGCTCAGCCCGTTGGAGCGCGACCGGCGCTGGTGGTTCGGTCTCAAGCAGAAACTCGGCCGGGTGAACACGCCGTACCTGCTCTACCTGCCGCCCGGGTATGACGAAGACCCCACGAAACGCTGGCCGCTGCTGCTGTTCCTGCACGGCACCTTCGAATGGGGCAGCAACCTCGAGCAGGTCAAAGCGCGCGCGTTGCCGATGTTGATCGCGCAAGGCCGCCAGTTCCCCTTCGTCATCGTCAGTCCGCTCTGCCCGGCCGACGAGTACTGGCTGCCGGTGGAGTTGAACGCGCTCCTCGACAAGCTCGAAGCCGAGTGTCGCGTCGACCCTGACCGCGTCTACTGCACCGGTCTGAGCATGGGCGCCTACGCCACGTGGGAGACAGCGATTGAGTTCCCGGCCCGGTTCGCGGCTCTCGCCCCCGTCTGCGGAGCCGGCGACTTGCAAGAGGTCCAGCGGATCAAGCACATTCCGGTCTGGGTGTTCCACGGCGCCCACGACGAACTCGTGCCGGTAGACCGCGCCCGGGAGATGGTCGACGCGCTCCGCAAAGCGGGCGCGAAGCCCTTGTTCACCGTCTACCCCGACGCCGACCACGACGCCTGGACGCGAACGTACGCCAGCAGGCGGCTGTACGACTGGTTGTCTGCGCAGCGACGCGGGCGACCCGCGAGGTGACGAGGGGGCACGAGGCGCGCGCCCGCACGAAACAAAACACAAGTTTCGCGAAAGAACCGTAATTTTACGGACACCCACATCCTGCAATCCCGCCATACTTTCTGGTGTGGCGCGTACTGCATGACGTGCGCTTTGCCTTGACCGTCAGGTGAGGCATCCAGGTGAGGCATCCAGATGGGCTTCCGGCTTGGGCAATCTGTTTACTCAGTCCGGCAGACCGGTGCGCGTGCCTGTGCGGGTGCTAACAGGTTGGGGAAGGGGCTGAGCGGGGTCAGGCTTTTAGCGGCGGGGTGCGCTCACAGGCTTCCCGGACCTTCCCTCCCGCTGCCCGGGTCCTCTCTGCGTCCGGGCACCCGGCGGAACTCGCTGCCGCGGTCGTGGCGTGGAGTCCTCTCGTTGTCTCAGTGGCTGCTGCTGCCTCGATCTGCCTTTGCCTCTTCCCGACACACCGTGCTATCACTGCGGCAGAGCGAGGAGGTATCTCGGCACGCTCTGCCGTCATCGCGGCAGAGCGAGGAGGTGTCTTGGCATGCTCCGCCGTCATCGCAGCACGCTCTGCCGAGGTTGCGGCACGCTCTGCCGTCGTTTCGACATGCTCTGCCGGCGTCGGGACTCAGTAGACTGTCACTTGGCTGGCGCATTCCGTATCAGTCCACCAATAGAAGGGAGGTGAAACCACGATGCCCCATATCTCGCCAAACAAGTTCGCGGGAACACTCCAAGAGTTCGTCGCTCACGCCACCAAGTACGCCACGGGCACAACGACGTTTGGTGGTCTAACAACGGCCGATATCGAGGCCATGGACACGGAATTCCAATAGAAATGGCGCGCCAAGATTGACGCCGACCGCGCTGCCAACGTCGCCGGGCTGGAATTGGACACGATGATGGAGGCGGACCGACAAAAACTCATCCGCTACCGGCTGAGTGTCCCGGCCGAGACAGGCCGGGATTCCGAAGCCACAAAGGCGCTGCCGCGCCTCTCCGCCAAGGCGTCCTCCAAGAGCAGCGGACCCAAAGGCCCAGAAGACCCGTGACCGCAACGCCCCGCCTACAGGAAGGCAGGTGGAAGCCAGTCGGCCTTTCCCGGCGAGGCGCGAACGGGACCGGCTGACGCCTGCCTTCCGGTTGGGAACCCCAACGGAGGCAAACGCTGCCACAGGACGCCCGAACTCGTTCGGGGGCTGAGCGCGGGCAGTACCCGAACCAGTTCGGGCGTCCCGAGCGTGTTCCCACAGTAGCCCTTCTCTGCGCCTTCGCGTCTCCGCGTTGAACGCCCTTTCCCGGCCCTGAAATCCGCAATCCCAAGTCCGCAATCCCACAGGAGCCCCCGCCATGCCCACCGCCAAGACCTACACCTACGCCGACAGCGGGCCGGATGTAGAGAAGCGACAGGGACTCATGACCACCCAATCAAACCCTCAGCTTGTCCGCGCCTTCCGGATCGTCTCGCAGGGCGCTTCCTCCGCAGTGATCGGCGCCGGTGTAGTGGTGTTGGTTGGCTGGCTGTTCGACGTGCAGGTCCTGAAGAGCCTGCACCCGGACTGGGTAACGATGAAGGCCAACACCGCGCTGGGCTTCCTCCTCGCCGGCTGTGCGCTGTGGCTGTCCCAACCCGGACCGGACCTGTCCCCTCCCGCCCCGCGCCGACTCCGGCTCGCCCTGTTGCTGGCCTTCGTTGTCGCTCTGCTCGGCGGTCTCACGCTGGTCGAGTTTGCGTCCGGCTGGGACCTGGGCATTGACCAACTCCTCTTCAAGGAGCCGCCAGGCGCCGTTGGCACCTTCATCCCGGGCCGGATGGCGCCCAACACCGCGCTCTGCTTCCTCTTGGTCGGGCTGGCGCTGCTGGGGTCTCGGGGGGCGACGCGCCTTGGCAAGTGCGGCGGGCAGATGCCGGCGTTGCTCGCCGGGCTGATCGGCCTGCTTGGCGTTCTCGGCTACCTGTACCACGCGCCGGGCGTGGCGGGACTGGCCGGCTGCACGAGGATGGCGCTGCACACCGCGCTGGCGTTCCTCGCCGCTACCGTTGGGTTCCTCTTTCTGTACCCGGATCGGGGGCTGCCGGCCACGCTCACCGCCGAGGGCCCCGGGGGCCGCCTCGCGCGCCAGCTTGTGCCCGCGGCGTTCGGCGTCCCCCTCGCGATCGGCTGGCTGCGCGCGCTGGCCCAGGAGCGGCAGCTTCTCGACAGCATGATCGGTCTGGCGTTGGGAATCGTCGCGCATGTCGTGATCTTCGCGGCCCTGATCTGGTGGAGCGCGGACTCCCTGGAACGGACGGATTCGGAGCGCCGGGAGGCGGAGGCGGCACTGCTGGAGAGAACCCGCGAACTCGACCGCTTCTTCAGCCACAGCCTGGAGCTTCTACTCATCGCCGACGCGGACGGCTTCTTCCGGCGGTTGAACCCCAAGTGGGAGGAGGTGTTGGGTTACCCACTGCGCGAGTTGGAGGGTCACCGATTCCTGGACTACGTCCATCCCGATGACGTGGCGTCCACGGTTTCACAGGTAGCGAACCTCGCTCCCGGGCAGGAGGTGTTCGAGTTCGTCAACCGCTACCGCTGCAAAGACGGCGGCTACCGTTGGCTTCAGTGGAGTTCCTACAGCGAAGGAAGCCTCGTCTACGCCGCGGCTCGGGACATCACCGAGCGCGTGCGGAGCGAGAAGCGGCTCAAGGAACTCTCCACGGTGTTCATGGAGGCGGCCAACCCGGTCATCATTGAGGACCTCTCCGGCGTCATCCGGGAGGTGAATGAGACGGCGGTGCACACCTACGGGTGGACCCGGGAGGAGTTGGTCGGTCAGCCGCTCAAGCGGATCGTGCCCCCCGACTACCATGCGCACGCCGACGAAGTCTCTGCGCGCTGCCAACGCGAGGGCTTCGTGCGCAACGAAGAGGCGGTGCGGCTGACGAAGGCAGGCGCGCGCCTCCCCGTTCTCGTCACCCTGTCCCTGCTCCGGGATCCGCAGGGCGAGCCCAGCGGGGTCGCCAGTTCGACGCAGAATATCTCCTCGCTGAAGAACACGCTCGCGGAACTCGACGAAGCCCGCCAGGTCGCCGAAGCTGCCAGCCTCGCCAAGTCCGAGTTCTTGGCCAACATGAGCCACGAGATTCGGACGCCGCTGAACGGCGTGGTGGGCATGATCGGGCTGCTCCAGGATACGTCGCTGACGCAGCGACAGCAGGAGTTCCTGCGGATGGCGCATGACTCGGCTGAGGCGCTGCTGTCCGTCATCAACGACATCCTGGACTTCTCCAAGATCGAGGCGGGCCGGTTGGAGCTGGACGAGGAGCCGTTCCATTTGCGCGACAGCCTGGAAGCGACGGTGGCGACGCTGGCCCTGCGGGCGCACCAGAAGGACCTGGAGCTGGCCTGCCACCTCGACCCCGCCGTGCCCGATGCCCTGGTCGGCGATGCGCAACGGTTGCGACAGGTTGTGCTCAACCTGGTGGGGAACGCCCTCAAGTTCACGGAGGCGGGCGAGGTGGTCGTGGACGTGCGGCTGGGGGAGGGTGAGGCTCCTGCCGAACCGGAGGCTCCTGCCGAACCGGAGGCTCCTGCCGAACCGGAGGCTCCCGCCGAACCGGAGGCTCCCGCCGAACCGGAGGCTCCCGCCGAACCCGCGGCGTCCCCGGGACCCGGGGCTCAGCCGGAGCTTCGCCCTCCCGGTGCGCTGCCGGAGGACGTTTGCCTGCACTTCTCCGTGCGCGACACCGGGATCGGGATTCCGCCGGACAAGCTGGAGAAGATCTTCGACTCCTTCAGCCAAGCGGATGCGTCCACGACCCGGCGGTTCGGCGGCACGGGGTTGGGGCTGACCATCGCCTCCCAACTGGCGGCGCTGATGGGCGGGCGCCTCTGGGCCGAGAGCGAAGTGGGCCAGGGAAGCACCTTCCACTTCACCGCCCTCTTTGGCGTGCGCCCGAACGAGGAGCGATTGAGCCGGCTCCAGCCGGCAGAGCTGCGGGGCGTGCGAGTGTTGGCGGTGGACGACAACGAAACCAACCGGCGCATCCTTCGGGAGATGCTGACGAACTGGGGGCTGGCCGTTACCGTGGCGGAAGACGGGCACAGTGCGTTGGCCGCGCTGCAACAAGCCGCCGCCGCTGCCAAGCCGTTCGCACTCGTGGTGTCCGACTACCACATGCCGGGCATGGACGGGCTGGAACTGGTGGAGCGGGTCCGGCAGACTCCGGCGTTGGAGGCGACAAGGGTCGTGCTGCTCTCTTCTGCCGGCGCGGCCGGCGATCCCGACCGCGCGGCGGGAACCGGGGCAGACGCCTGGCTGACGAAACCAGTCCGGCAGTCTCACCTGCTGGAAACCATTCAGCGGGTGTTGGGGGCCGGCGAGCAGCCGGCGGCACCGGAAGCAACGAAACGGGGCCCCGCGCCTGTCGCCCTGCGCCCGCTGCGAATCCTGCTGGCGGAGGACAACCCGGTCAACCAAGTGGTGGCAGTGGGAGTGCTGGAGCAGGAAGGTCACACCGTCGTCGTCGCCAACAACGGCAACGAAGCCCTGCAGGCATTGGCCGACCAGGACTTTGACCTCGTGCTCATGGACGTCCAGATGCCCGAGCTGGACGGTCTCACCGCCACCCGACAAATCCGAAATCCGGAATCGCAGATCCGAAACCATGAAGTGCCGATCCTCGCCATGACCGCCCATGCGCTGACGGGCGACCGGGAGCGCTGTCTGGACGCCGGGATGGATGGCTACGTGTCGAAGCCGCTGGACCGGCGGACGCTCTTCGAGGAGATCGGCCGGGTGGTGGGCCTCGACCGCGTGGCGCTCCCGCCGCCGGCGGCCGAGGAAGCGGAGCTCGGCGACGCAGTCGTGTTCGACCGGGCCGCCGCGCTGGACCGGTTCGCCGGCGACGAAGACCTGCTGCGGCGGGTGGTGCGCGCGTTCTTCGACTCGTCTCCCGCGTTGCTGTCCGCGGCCCAAGACGCCGTGACGCGAGGCGAGGCGGAAGCGCTCACAACAGCCGCGCACACGCTCAAAGGCGCGCTCGGCAACCTGTCGGCTCACGCCGCCTATGAAGCGGCATTGCAGCTTGAACAGCTCGCCCGAAGCGGGGACTTGACCGCCGCCGCGGCAGCGCTGATCGGCGTACAACGCGAGGTGGCACGGCTGAGCACCGAATTGGAGGGGTGGCAGTGAACCCGTGGCACAGGCCTCTGACCTGTGAACTGCAACCGCGGTGACCGACAGGCTACACAGGTCAGAGACCTGTGCCACGGGGGGGGCAAAGTGTTGGACCGTCATGCTGCAAAGGAGACACCGATGAGAATCCTAATCGCCGAAGACGATCTGGGGTCGCGAATCGCGTTGGAGGGGGTGCTGGAAAAGGCCGGGCACGAAGTCGTCGTCGCTTGCAGCGGCGACGCGGCGTGGCAACTGCTTCAGCAGGAAGGGCACCCACAGCTCGCCGTGCTCGACTGGCGGATGCCCGGGAAAGACGGGTTGGCGCTGTGTCGCCTCCTGCGCGAGACTCCGCGGCTCCGGTCGGTGTACGTGATCGTGCTTACGGCCAACGACCGGCGCACGGACATGCTGGCGGCGTTCGACGCCGGCGCCGATGACTACGTCACCAAACCCTTCGACCGGGCGGAGCTGGAGGCCCGCGTCCGCGTGGGCGAGCGGGTGGTGGCACTGCAGGACCAGTTGGCGGAGCGGGCGGAGCGGGCGGAGACGAACTACCGGTCGATCTTCAATCACGCCACCGAGGGCATCTTCCAGAGCACGCCCGAGGGACGCCTCCTCACGGCCAACCCCGCCCTGGCCCGCCTCCTGGGGTACGACTCCTCCGAGGAACTCACGGCGGGCGTCACCGACCTTGCGCACCAAGTCTACGTCGATCCCCAGCGGCGCGCGGACTTCCTCCGGATCATGCAGGAGCAAGGCGCCGTGGCCGACTTCGAGCACCAGGCGTATCGCAAAGATGGGAGCCTCGTCTGGGTGTCCGTCAACGCGCATTCGGTGAATGACGACGCCGGCAACTTGCGCTTCTACGAGGGCACGCTGACAGACATCACCGAGCGGCGACGGGCGGAGGCGGCACTGCGCAAGAGCGAGGAAGCCGAGCGGCAGCGCCGGCAGGACCTCACAGTCCTGCACACCGTCACCAACGAGCTGTCCCCGGCAGACACCTTCGACGAGTTGTGTCGCCGTGCCGTGGAGCTGGCACGGGAGAAGCTGGGGTTCGACCGCGCAGGACTGTGGTTCGCCACCGACGACCCACTGATGATGTCGGGATCCTTCAGCGTGGACGAAGAGGGGCGCCTGCGGGATGAACGAGGCGACAGAGTGGCGATCACCGGGGAATCAGCCATGGGCCAGGTCCTGGCTCGGAAGCTCGTGTGTCAGGTGGACCACGACACTCCCCTGCGCAACCAGAAAGCGAAGGCCATCGGGCGGGGAACCCAAGCCGTGGCGGCCCTTTGGGATGGCGCTGAGGTGATTGGTTGCCTCACTACGGACAACCTGCTGCGCGGGGAGGCGATCACGGAGCGCCGCGCCGAACTGCTGACGCTCTATGCCTCCGCCCTAGGGCACCTCTGCACCCGGAAACGCGCGGAGGAGTCCCTCCGCAGTCAGGCCGCGCGCACGGAGCTGCTCAACCGGATCACCCGCCTGATTGCCGACCGTCTGGACCCGAACAGCATCTTCGACGTGGCGCTAACTGCGCTGGAGACGCAGTTGGCGGTCGCCGCCGCGGACGTGTGCCTGTACGACGCCGAGACGGACCTGCTGACTATCGCCGCGGTCGGGTCGGCGAGAGCGCAGTTGACAGGGGAGTTGGGCTTGGCCGTTGGCGCGAAGATCCCCCTTGGTGGGATGCGCGACTGCCTGGAGGGACACACATTCTACCTGCCGGACACCACCGCGTCGGACGGGCCAACCGCGCAGGCACTGGCGCAGGCGGGCGTGCGGAGTTCGATCTCGGTGCCGCTCATGGTGGAGGGTAAGCTCATGGGGCTACTCCATGCCGTGCGCCGGCCGGTGGACGCCTTCTCCGCGGATGAGCGCGAGTTCCTGCAGGATCTCGCCGAACACGTCGCCCTGGCAGCGCACAACGCCCAGCTCCACGCAAATCTCCAGACCGCCTACCAAGAGTTGCGGAACACCCAGCAGCAGATCATCCAGCAGGAGCGCCTGCGCGCCCTGGGCACCATGGCCAGCGGGGTGGCGCACGACTTCAACAATGCGCTCATGCCCATCATGGGGTTCGCGGACATGCTGCTCATGCGGCCGGAGGACCTCGCTGACACGGAGAAGACAACAAAGTACCTCCAGACCATCCGCACGGCTGCCACGGACGCCGGCGCGGTGGTGGAGCGCCTGCGGGAGTTCTACCGGCATCGCGAAGAAAACGAGGTCTTCCAGCCGGTGGACTTGTTCGTGGTGGCCGAGCAAGCGGCCGACCTGACGCAGCCCAAGTGGAAGGATCAGGCGCAGGCAGACGGGCTTCAGGTGAAGCTCAACCTCGAGCTGGAGGACGTTTCCCCGGTCTTCGGCAATGAGGCGAACCTGCGCGAGATGCTGACCAATCTCATCTTCAACGCAGTCGATGCCATGCGGCAGAAAGCCAAGGACCACCCCGACTCGGAAGAGGTGAAGTCGGGCACGCTGACGCTGCGGACGCGGGCTGAAACTCGGGGACCGGGGGACTTGGGGCGGGTGGTGTTGGAGGTTTGCGATACGGGGACGGGGATGACGGAGGAGGTGCGGCTGAAGTGCCTGGAGCCGTTCTACTCGACCAAGGGCGAGCACGGTACGGGGCTCGGGCTCGCGATGGTCTTCGGCATTGTCCAGCGGCACAACGGCACCCTCGAGATCGAGAGCGAAGTGGGCAAGGGCACGACGTTCGCCCTGCGACTTCCCGCCTACAGAGAGGAGGCGCAGCAGACTGCAGCCCAGGCGACAGTCGGGACAACGCGCCCATTGCGGGTGTTGGTGGTGGAAGACGAGGTAGTGAACCGCGAACTGCTGACTGACTACCTCACCGGCGAAGGGCACGCCGTGGAGACGGCGGTCAACGGCGTGGAGGCGTTGGGGAAGTTCCGTGTCGGTGCGTTCGACTTGGTGCTCACCGACCGCGCCATGCCGCAGATGAACGGAGACGAGCTGGCCCGCACTCTCAAGGTCCTGCAGCCCGACCTACCAGTCGTCATGCTGACCGGATTTGGCGCGATGATGCAGGACGCCAGTGAACGCCCGTCGGGAGTGGACTTAGTCGTGGGGAAACCGGTGAACCTGCAAGCGCTGCGGGAAGCGGTGGCGCAGGCAGTGGCGCGATAGTCGAAGCGAGCGGCGACTGACTCGAGCCGCGAGGCGGCCGAAGACGGCGTCGCCGCCCTGGCCCTGCGGTCCCGGCGAAGTCCGCTCAGTCCGGCGCCCGGGGGCCGGAGAGCACGAGCGCCCGCCGGTCCTCGTAGAGCACTTGCAGGTCGCCGGAGTCGATCCCCTCGCGAATGCAGGTCTGCAGCAAGCCCGGGTCGTTCAGGTTGAAGTACGTCGTGTTGACCAGCACGTGGGTGATTCCGCGTCCGGCGAAGAGCCGCCACAGGTCGGCGCGGGTCTTCACCTTCGAGTAGTCGAGAAGCGCGGAGTGATCCGGCTCGCCCCAGAGGTAGTCCCGGTCTAGATAGAGGCCCCGCGGTTCGCCGTAGGTGATGAGCTTCGCGTCCGCCGGCAGGAACTGGTTGGCGAACTGTGCCGCGGCGTATGTGTCCAGATAGCGGGTGCGGTACTCGTCTGCCGACACGCTCCCCGACACCACCTGCCATGCGGGACCGGTCAGCCCGAGCGCGAACCAACCCCCCAGGGGAACGAAGAGGGCGACGGCTGCCGCTGCGGCGAACCCCAGCTTGGCGGACGCCGTGCGCAGCCACAGTTCGCGGACGGTCCACCCCAGACACACTGCCGTCATCGCGAGGCACGGCAGCAGGTAGCGAAGGTAGTGCATCAGCGCGAACCAGGCGAGCAGGTGGAACGCCGCCGCCGCCGCGCACAGCCGCACTCCTCCGGGCTTCGGGCGCAGGAAGAGAAACGGCAGCAGCAGCGCCAGGTACAGCGGTCCCGGCGTGCTGCTGCTGACGGGCTGCACCTCGTAGCGCAGGCCGCGGGACGGGTCGTGATTCCACGGCCACATAGTCACGTTCCACGGCAGCTTCACCAAGTCCACCAGACCGCGGCCCGTCCCGTAGGTGTGCTGTTCCGCCGAGTAGGCGTCGGCGCGCGTCTGGTCCCAGCGAACGCCGCCAAACCGTTCGTACAGGAACGGGTACACCGGGTTGCCAGTCTGGAGCTGGTTCTCCAGGTACCACGGCCCGCCGACCAGGATCGCGACGATCCCCAACAGCGCCCACTGGGTCCAGAGCGAACGCCTGGAGCGAACGACGTGGAGCGCGCCGGCAAACAGCACAAACGCCAGGGTCACGGCGCCGGTGTATTTGATCCCCAGGCAGACCCCGGCGAAGACGCCGGCGACGAGATGCCACCTGCCCTTCCCCCCCTCCTGCCAGCGGCTTAGCGCGTAGAGGGCAGCCACGGCGTAGCAGGAGAGCCCCAGGTCGACATAGCCAGAGCCAAGCTCCGAGAAGACGACCGGCGTGCTCAGGAACACGCTGGCCGCGATCAGACCGACCAGTCGCCCGCCCAGCCGTTGCCCCCACGCGAGCATCGTCGCGGCGAGCAAGCAGGCGGTGAGGAAGTGGAACAGCTTGGCCGCGGCCACGCTCCGGACAAGCAAGCCCAGCGTGTAGAGCATCTCCATCGTGAACGGGAAGTATGAGTGGGTGCTGAAGGGGAGCTGGAGGAGCCGGTGGTGAGCAACGTAGATCTTCGGGAACGCCAGGTGGTACTGCAGGGCGTCCCAGTCGTTGGCGACCGGGGGCGCCAATGACTTGACCAGGCCGGCTGCAAGCACGCTGAGCAGGCAGACCCACAGGAAAGCCTCCGGCACCCGCACGTGCCGCCACCCTGGGTGCACCCGCGCCAGCGCGCCCACTACGACTCGGGCCGCTCGTCTTCCGCCCACAAGCGCGGCAAGGGCCAGCACGCCCCAGCCGACCGCCGGATACAGGAACCCGAGCGCCGCGACGCCCCACACGGTGTACGCGAGCACCGCGAGCCCGAGCGCGCCGCCGAGGGCGACCGCTTCACACAGCCCCGCTGGCTCGGTCCGCAGCCAACGCAGCAGTTGCCCGCCCAGCCCGACAGAGACCAGGCTGACAAGCAGGAAGAAGAGGAGGTCCGCTACCGGCTGAATGGGGCCGTTCATGCGCTACCCCGGTGACGCCACGAAGGCGGCGGCGAGGTAGTAGCCGCACACCAGCAGAATCCACCCGACCAGCAGCCATTCGCCGATTCGGCTCGCGATCTCCTTCATGGGCCACGCCCCTCCAGCGCGTCAGCGACGACCAGGTCCCACTTCCCCTGGCAGCGGAAGAGCAGCTCGACGACCTCCCTGAGCGCCCCCTCGCCGCCTCGTCGGCGCGTAACGACGTCAGCCCGCGACTTGGTCTCCGCAGTGGCGTTTGCCACCGCGATCCCGGCGCCGACGTGAGCGAACACCGCCGCGTCCGGCAGGTCGTCCCCCACGAAGGCGATCTGCTCAAGGTCCAGTTCGTGCTTCGCGGCAAGCTGGCGGAGCGCCGCGAGCTTGTCGTGACACCCCAGGTACAGGTCGGTCACTTTCAGCTCAGCGGCCCTGCGCGCGACCACGGGAGAATCGCGTCCCGTCACGAACGCGACCCGCAGCCCGTTCTGCCGCGCCAAGGCGATGCCGTAGCCGTCGTGGCAGTCGTAGCGTTTGACCACCTCGCCGCCCTCGCCCAGGTAGACGCCGCCGTCGGTGAGGGTGCCGTCCACATCGGTTGCCAGCAGCCGGATGGCGGCAAGCTGCCGGACTACGGAGGGAGGGAGGGAGGCGCAAGGGGGCTGGGCGTTGCTCGCCGAATCGGTCGTCATGGATTGGGGTATCATATCACACGCACCGGGCCCTCACAACAGCCGCTTCCTGCGGGACCCGTGCCCAGTCCGGTTGGAGGTATCCACTTGCTGCCACGCCTCTTGCTTCTGCTGACGGCGCTGTCGCTGACACCGGCGTCAGCGCGCGTCGCCTATCTCACCGTCGTCGAGGCCCAGTCCGTAACCGTCGGCGCTGGGTCGAGAGACGGCGTCCTGCCGGGGCAGATTTTGTCCGTGCAGCGCGACGGGAAGCCCGTCGGCACCGTCACCGTCGAGTGGGTCAGCCTCACGGCGGCAAAGGGCACGGCGAAGGCCGAGGCAACCCCCCTCCGCGTCGGCGACACCGTCGTCCTGCCCCCCGCCTCCGTTGCCACCGACGAGCCGACCAGCACGCCGCCCCAGACGCCCCCCACCGCAACACAGCCCGGGAGTACCCAGGGAACGCGGCCGTTGGCCGGGTATGTCGCCTCGCTCGACGGACCCAAGGTGTGCGTCAGCGTCGGCGCCGACCAAGGCGCGCAGGCGGGGGCAGTGCTCGAGGTGTTCCGGAAGGGGCAGCCGCTGACACAGCTCACCCTCGAGTCGGTCCAGAGGAAGACGGCTGCGGGCGTGCTGCGCGACGCCCAGGCAGCCGTGCGCGTCGGCGACGCAGTGAGGGGCGTTGGGCAGGTCGTTGAGGTCGCCGCCGGCGAGGCAGTTCAGCGCCCACTGGTGCTGCGAGCCGACGGGGGCAACACGGCTGGCGCGCCACTGTCGCCGCCGAAGACCTACAGCGTGCCCCGCAGCGACCAGTCCTATGACCTCCTTGGCGCCTTGGCGGCAGCCGGACTGGTCACCAAGTACCCCGCCCGGGTGTTCTACGACGAGGGGCTGTTCCGGCACCGCTCCGACGACGATCTCGTGCTCACGCGGCGGCAGATCGCGGAACTGGTTCAGGAGGCCCTGGGCAATGCCGGCGCCGGCGACGCGCTGAAGCCCGGGACGGCACTGGCGCTCAAACGCCTGACCGGTCTGTACGCAGAGGAACTCACGCGGCTCGGCGTCGGCGTACCGGCCGCAGTCGGCGCACTGGACACGCGGCTTACCGGCGGAACGCCTTGGGGCGTCGGCGGGTACCTCCGGCTCCGCGACACCGGGGCGAACCTCGATGTCGCCGGTGAGTCGCACACACCAGACGGTCTGGGGCTCGACATGAGAGGGAACCTGTGGGCCGACTTCGGCGACAAGTACCGGTTCCGCGCCACGCTCCTGACGGGGGCCGATGGCGACGGCCTCCACACTCGACTCGACCGTGCGGCCGTCACCGCCGACTACGGGAAGCGGCTCAACCTGGAGGTGGGCAGGGACCGGCTCTGGTACGGCCCCGGGCGCTTCGGGTCGATGCTGATCACCGACTACGCCCGCCCCTACGACTACCTGAAGACGAAGCTCCACCGAGGGCTGTGGACGTATGAAGGGCTGGTCACTACGGGGCTGCGGCGGCCCGGCACGGCATTCATGGCGCACAAGGTCGAGGTGGCCCACAGCCCGACGGTGCGCTTCGGAGTGGCCGAAACGCTCGTCGCCTCCGGCGGCAGGCTGCCGCTCGACTACGCCGCGGCTGCGCTGGTCCCGGTGCTCCCGTTCCAGGTCGTGGACCATATCGGGAAGAAGGGCGACAACCCGGCGGCAAGCGTCTACGTGGAGACCGACCTGGCCAAAGGCTACCAGACCTACGTGGAGTTCCTGATCGACGATTTCGTGACGCGGTCGCGGGAGACCAGCAGGAACCGCACCGGGTTCCTGTTTGGCAGCTACTGGCACGACTCGGAGCGACCGGACCGGCTCAACCTCCGTGTCGAATACAGCCGGCTCGACCCCGGGGTGTACGGACCGACAGACCCCAACGAGGCGTACTTCGACCTGGGCAACTCGCTGGGCTACCCGCTCAGCCCCTTCGCGAACCCGGGGACGGAACTCGAGGACTACCGCCTCGAAGCGCAGTACAAGCCGATGGAGAAGCTGACGCTGGGCTTCGGGTACGAGTGGACGAACCTCGGCTTCGAGCAGCCCGTGCGGTCAAAGCAGACCAGCCTTCGACTGCGCGCCGCCTACGATCTTTCCCACAACCTGAGCGCGTCACTGCGCTACCGCCGCACCTTCATTCAGAACGCTGGCTCCGTAGCCGGTGTGCAAGTCACCGACAACGTGGCCGAGGCGGCACTCCTCCACGCTTTCTGATTCGTCACACGCATTGCTTCGGTATCCGCCGTTGGCTGCGGGCACTCACCTTCGGCCCCACGCAGCAGTGCCGGAGGGGTCCTCGATCCAGCGATTGCCGGGGGACGGGGGGGGGTGTTGCGGCGACTCCGGGAACGTGGTACCGTGGCGGCTACGCGGTCAGGAAGGACTACCCACACTCTCGCTGGGACGACCTCCCGATGGCGCTCTGCAGGAGGCTACGTCATGCGCCCCATGCTCCTATCCCTGTTTCTCGTCGCAACTGCGGCCTGGTGCCAGGCCCCGGTCGTCGTCCTCGGCATCGCTACCCACGAAGCTGACAAGCACAACGTCGAGTTCCAGAAGTACGACCGCACGATGCCGCTGTTCCAGCAGAATGGCATCCAGGCCTCGCTGGTTGAGGAGGACGGGCTGTGCCGGCAGACGTGGACCGAGGCGCGGCTTTATCAGCTCCTCAAGGTCTACCACGTCGTTCAGCTTGCTACCACCTGCGAGGGCGTGCAGAAGCTCACGCCCGAGGTCGAGGCGCGGGCGAAGCTGGCAGGGGCGGCGCTGGCTCGGTACGTGCAGGAAGGCGGCGGGCTGTTGCTGCAGCCCCGGTCGGTGCGCTACCCCGGCGACGACGACGAGCGCTACTGGAACCTCGTGTTTCAGCCGTTCGGTTGCCAGATCCTCCACGAGGGTTGCTTCGACGCGACGCGGCGGTACGAGGAGAAACCGGCGCCGGGCGTCCTCGGCAAGCGGACGTATTGGTTCACCCGCGGCGTCAAGCCGCACGGCGTGACCGAGGGCGCGTCGTGCCTCTACCTGCCGCTCCACGACTACTACCCCGGCGCAGGCACGCCGGCGATGCAGTACTCGGCGGACTGGCAGGTCGTGGTGTCGGGCGAGAAGGAGGCGAAGAGCTACCGGACGGGGGTGTCCGGCGACCCGAACACGCTCAACCTGGAGACTCCCGGGACCTATGCGTCGGCGCCCCCGGTAGTGGCGGTCCGCGGGTTCGGCAGGGGGCGAATCGTCTGCTTCCCCGTGTCGCCGTTGCACACCGGGATGAACTATGGCAACCCGCTCTGGCCGCAGACGGTGGAGACCAGGGGCGATCCGGCGCTGGGGCAGCCCAGCGACACCATGGAGCTGCAGATGAACGCCTGCCGCTGGCTTGCGGAACCGGTGCAGCAGACTCCGGGGTTTGGGACGTACACGCCGGAGCCGTACAAGCCCGTCGAGTTCCCGAAGAGCGTCGAGTGGGATTCGTGGAACTTCGAGAAGGTCGCCGGGCTGACCTACGCCGACGGTCAGGAACCGGTCCTGCAATCGGCCGCCCCCGGCATCCGCGGCATCGTCGGCGCGCACACCTCGTTGACCGACGGGAAGGGCGCGGTTGCCGACTACGTCACGGCGGCGAAGGCAGCGGGTTTGTCGGTGATCGTGTTCGCCGAGCCGCTGGAGCTGCTCACTGCGGCGGAGCTCGAGAAGCTCAAGACGGACTGCCTCGCCGCCAGCCAGCAGCCCGACTTCTACGCCTGCCCGGGCATCGAGTTCACCGACGGCATCGGCAATCGCTGGGCGTTCTGGGGGGAGAAGATCGTCTACCCCGAGGCGACCTTCCCCAACCCGTACCCGCCGAACAACCCGTACACACTGTGGGACGGCAAGCAAATCCACCAGTACGGCAAGTTCGCTGAGCTGTGCAGCTACCCGCCCAGCGCTTTGCTGGACTACAAGCAGCTCCGCGCCAACGGCGCGCACCCGGAGAACCTGTGGTGGTTCTTCCACTACCTGCCGTTGGTGTACGACCACGGCAAGCCGATTGCCAACAACTACAACGACTTCCTCTTCGGCCTCCGCGACCTGCGCTGGGCGGCGTTGGCGTCGTTCACGCGGATCACCGACCCGGCGGAGGTCAAGCAGGCGGCGGACACGCTGTTCACCGGGTTCCTCGATGTCCCCTCCGCCCGGGAAGCCCTGAACACTCGCTGCACCGCCTACTTCGCCGCGTGGAAGGCCCACCAGTTCGTGAGCCAGGGACCGCGGGTGCTCTACTGGGGCGGCTTCAACACGCAGATGGAGAGTAACTGGCACTACACGCGCGGGGCCCACCGGGTGCGACTCAAGTTCGTCGTGCAGAGCGAGGCCGGCATCCAGGAGGTGAAGGTGCACGACGCCGACCTGGGGCCGATTCGGCGCTACCTCGGCAACGGGGCGAAGGTGCTGGAACGCGAGTTCGAGTTGGTCCACGATCAGCAGCACTACCTGACACTGGAGGTCCTCGACACCGCCGGCAAGCGCGCGTTCTCCCACTACGTCTGGGTGTTCTGCTACAAGCAGGGCTTGTTCCGCTGCGGCGACAACCTGAACATCCTCGGCGCCACGGGCATGTTGTGGCACCCCGACCGCATGGAGATGCTCTCCATGGCGAAGCAATTCCATAACGGCGAGGACTACAGCATCCAGGGCTGGGACCGCGGCGGCGCGCAGTGCCCGCTTCCCAGCGTGCGCTACGAAGACCTCGCCTACTTCAAGGGCGTCGGCCCCTACCCGCACCCCGAGACCCACAACGTGATCCAGGGCCGGCAGATGGACGTGGCGGTCTCCAGCTACAACCTGCAAGTGGCCTCGATGGACATGAAGTACCTGTCCCAACGCTTCGACACCCAGGAGCGGCCGACGCCCGCTTTGGCCACCGTCGCCAAGGACTTGGGCGAGAACGAGTACTTCGAGCGGCGCCACACGATCTACGCCCCCGAAGATCGCCGCGACATGTACGTCGTCTGGAACTACCGCCGCCGACATGAAGGCGAGCAGAACTACCAGGGCGGCCTGATCTGGCACGAAGGGGAGATCCGCTTCAAGCGGGACGTGACGCTCACCGGCGCCGTGCCGATCTCCCTGGTCTTCTTCGAGATCCCAACCGACTTGGCCCAGGGCTGGGGGCACAGCGTGATCACCACCGACGCCGAGGGCACGACCCGCGTTGCGATGCTCCGCGAAGCCGACAAACCAATTCGTGGCGCCGGTCGGTTGCGCCCCGGCGGCTACGCCGCGCAAGTGCCCTCGCTGGTCGGCACGCTCGGCTTCTTCGCCCCGCCGGGAAGTGACTTCTGCTACACCTACCGACTGCCAGGCCGGTTGTACATCGGCCTGGGGCGCGACGGGCAGGAGATCAAGGCTGGCACCGTCATCCCCTACCGCTTCGCCATTGGCGCGTTCGCGACCGACGAGGCCGGCAACGCCCCGCTGGAGCACCACCTCCGCGCCCTGAACTTGGTGGGCGCGGCAGACGGCTATCCTGCCCAGATGAAAGCCGGCGAGCTGACCGACGCCACCTTCTTCTTCACCGCTCAGGCGACGGATGGCGAGGCAGCATTCACCCTCGGCCCGCAGCAGCTCATCATCGACCTGCCGATTCGCGTGACCGGTCTGCAGGACAACGGCTGCTGCGCCGTCTACAGCAATCATCGCCCCTGGTTCCGCCCTGTCCCCGTCCACGACGGAATCGCGTACTTCCAGGAACCGATCGAGAGAGCCAACGAGGTCTGGGTGGGCAACGTCTTCGTGAGCGACAACCCGAACGTGAAGCTCACCCTCGTCGCCGACGGCCAAGCTGAGGGGAGGAAGCCGTTCCTGGAAGTGCACAACCCGACGGATGGGGCGATCGCCACGACGCTACGCTCACCGGAGCACGCGCCGGTGTTCGGGGGGATGACGCGGGAAGTGACCGTGCCGGCAGGGGACAGTGTGCGGCTGAGGGGCGACGGGCGGTAGCCCGTGCCCGCAGAGCAGGAGCCGAAGCGAGTTGCGCGGACCCCAATCCAGCCGCTATAATGACCACGCAAAGGAGGGATCCACCTTGCCTGAAGCCACCATGACCGGTCAAGACGTTGAGTGTGCTGAGCGGATCTGGAGGGAGTACCAGACCACCCACGACGTCTCGGGTCGGAAGGGCGAGACAGTCGGGATCGACCCCTACACCGGTCGCCTCTGGTTTGGCGCCTCGATCCTTGAGGTCGTTGACCGTCTGAAAGCAGACAATCGCTTCACTCCCCTGTACTTCGTGCGGGTAGGATACGACTACTACTTCCGCAAGGGGGGACACCGATGATCCTCGGGTCAGTGACGGACGATGGCGTTCCGGTGATAACACTGGACGCGGGAGGCAGGCAATGGAGGGCGACCATCGACACCGGGTTCAACGGCGGAGTGGAGTTACCTCTTCGTCTCCGGCCGTTTGTGAACCCTGAATTCGTGGGTCACGTTCGGTCTTCGCTGGCAGCCGGACAGACGGTCGTCGAGGAGGCGCACTACGTGGACTTCCCCTTCGATGGGCGCACTGTCCGTTCGGTTGCCACCTTCGTCCCCGGAGAGGAGATCCTCCTCGGCACCGGTCTACTCAGGGACTACCGCCTCGAGATCAACTTCGTCGAACAGACCGTTCTGCTTGAGTGGGTGGGTGGGGAAGAAGGCGTTGCCTGAGGTGCTCAACCCGACGGACCAACCCACCCTCGCGGTGGTCCCGTCGCCCCAACATGCGCCGGTGATCTGGGGATCTTGCGACCGGCGTTGACACTGCAGTACAATGCCCCGTTGCCGCGGCTCGCCGAGGCGCAAGCGGAGAGCACGGCGCGCGGCCCGAAGGTATCGTGTTTGCCCCCGATGGCGCCCATGGGAACGGCTTTGCCACAGCGCAACCTGCCCTCGTCCGCAAGGTGCTCGGACGGAACCTGCGGCCGAACGAGGTTCTCTTGGAGCACGCGCTGCTCGGCGTCGAGGAGACATTGGACTCCATTGGACTCACGGTATTCACTTGGCGGGAGAGCAAAGAAGACGAGTTGAGCTTCTCCGATGTCCCCGTTCCGAAGGACAATCAAGCGATTGCCTTGACCGCACAGCAGGCGAGCAGGACGGGGCTGCGAGTGGGGCTGCTCCGGATCGCACTCGATCCGGTCGCGAAACAGATTGGGGGCAGCTCGCCCGACAGACTGGCTGTCGTCATGCGTGTACACGGGCCAAGCGATCACCGATTGGGTGCCCCACTTCGAGCGGAGGATGGCAAGGGTGGAGAGATCCAAGCACTGGAGCAACGGAGCGGCGACATCCTGCCCGAGGCGGAGCATCGCACCCCCTCCGAGGTGTCGACATAGGTGTTCGCGTCGGTTCCCAAAGCAGGGGCCGAAAGGCTGACGCTGCACTTGCCCGTGCACAAGGTGACCAAGGGACCCGAGTTCCGCTTCGGGAAGCTGCCCCTGCCCGCAGGCCGGTAGCGCCCGTTGGGGACCACGGCACGCTGCACGATGTCTTCGCCCCTGCACCTCCGCCCGGCGCTCCCCTGACGTGCCCGACTCTGGTGCTGCCCAAGGGAGGGGGCGGCCTTGGGAGACTGGGGCACCTTCACTGTGGAGTCCGTCGTGCGCCGGTGTCAACAGGGTAGCTGCACGCACGGGCCAGACAGTGACCTGCGTCCCCGTCCACCGCGGCGCGCACAAGGGCCTCTGCTCCGAGCCTGTCGGCGGCGTCCGTTCTCTGGCCGGAGTCGACGGGAGAGGGACTGAACGTTTCCGCGCGGCCCACTACTCAGCAGCCCGCCCAGTGTCAGTCCGGCGTCATGACCAGTCCAACGACCTCCCCGGTAGGATTCCCGTTCGGGTTTTCGAACCGGACCAGCATCTGCCAGCAGCTTGTCTCCTGGGTGACGCGCGCCACCAGCAGGTGTGCTCCCTTGTCCAGGGCGATCGAGTACCTCCGCACGTCGTCCGTCAGCGGGGCCCAGTGCTGGAGGTCCAGCAGGGTCTTGCCGTCGCAGAGCAGTCGCAGGGAATCGTCGCTGGCTGCCAGGAGGCTGTAGCGGCCGGACGCTCTGACGCGGATCTGCGTGGCAACGTACGCGACGCGGTGCTCTTGCGGGCCGAACAGCCGACCAAGGTCCACCGCACCGAAGGCGTCGTAGTGCTCCGGTGCGTTCACGCGAACCCACTTCAGATCCGGCAGCGCAAGGACCGGCGACCGGGTCACGTCGACGGTGGTCGCCGCCAGGCGCGCCCCCTCGACTGCGCCGGCTTGCTCGGGGCTGAGTGGTCCAACTGCCCACCAGTCCAACGGGCGCTCGAGGCGACACGAGCGCACAACCGTCAGCCCTGGGCAAGCCGCGCTGGTGATCGTCGCAACCAGAGCGAAGCCACGCCGCTCCGTCGTCGCGGGGAACGTCACCTTCAGTGGCACGCGAGCAAACGGCGTCGCGCCTGAGAGACCACACCGAAGCGCACGCGTGGGGGTGAGGGTCGCTCCGGGGCACGTCAGCTTGACCGTCAGTTGCTGCGGGTCCGGAACGTTCGCGCGCAACCACAGCCACCCGGTCGTCGCCGGCGCCGCGTCGGGCGTCAGGCAGTGGTTGTCCACTGCGAGGAAGCCATCGAACGGCGTCGCCACGTTGCTGGCGCGCGTCGAAGGGGTGTCCGGGGAGAGCCGCACGTCCGCGGGCCACTTCCCTCGGCCGGGCAGCACCGTCGACGCCGGGGTGCCGATGGGCCAGGAGCGCCCCACCGGCACCAGCGCGATCTGGTCGATGCCGATTCCGTCTTCCCGAACGTCGATCCGGAGCCGATGGGGACCACGCTCAAGCCGGTAGACGGACCCCTCGTCGTCGATCCAGAGCCAGCGGTAGCACATCCGCTCGGGCCAGTGGTAGTGCGCTTGGCCGAAGCGGCCCTTCAGTCCGCCGGGGAAGTACTGCAGGTTCGTATCGGTATCGACGCCGACCCAGCAGGAGTTGCTACAGGCGCCGGCGGTCCAGAGGCGCATGAGCAGCCGGTACCACCCGCCGCGCGGCAGGTCGAGATAGTAGTCCGCCAGACCGAGGGCGACGTTAGGCTTGTTGGGCGGAACGTACTCGAGCCCGTTGTTGCGCCCGGTGCCCTCGCGCTCCCACAGCGCCACGCCGCCGCTGGCGCCCACTGAGGGCAGGCAGGCGAAGGAACCGGTCACGCGGTTTGCCCACTCCGCCTCCCAGAGGAGCGTCCCGTCGGGGTCGCGGTTCAGCGCCGGCGTCGCGGGGATGACCGTGGCCGGGTCGGTGTTCGGCGCGACGAAGGACGCCGTCTCCGCCGGGGGCACCCCCAGGGGTTCCGGGACCAGCGCGGAGTCCGCGAGTTGGCTCTGCAACCAGCGAGCAGACGTCGCCAGCAGGCACTGACGATAAACCACGGCTCCGAGTGCCGCAACGGCTACGACCACAAACGCAAAGACACGATGCCTTGCCACGGCTGTCTGCATGCCTTCCGCCGCTCGGTCAGGGACCGCGAGCGGGCGATCCGTGGAACTGCTGACGGCTGCCAGCGGTTCGAGTTGGTCACAAGTTCTGCGCGCTTTTCGCCGCCACCTGCCACCCGGCGGGCCGCGCCCCGGGGTTGGCGTGTGGGAAGGCGGTTGTGATAAGATGGTCTCTCGAACGGGATGTCTCGTCCCAACGACGCCTTACGACCATTCCGAGGAGACGGAGAACCCAGCATGCCTGCCCGTTGGTCGGGCACTACGTCCGCCGAAACCGGGGGGTGCCGGAAGTTAGCCGAAAGCCGGTTCGGACGGCGCTGCGCTGTGCGTTGACGGACCGGCTGGCGCCTAACTTCCAGGGAACCGGAAGCTTGTTCTCACAGGAATCACTCATGCAGCCTAGGCTGCCCCCTGGCGAGGGAAAACGTAGCCCGAGGCGCCAAGCCGAGGGACGCTGCGGGGGGCGTCCCTCGGCTTGGCGCCTCGGGCTACCTACACCGTGCAATCCGCATTTTCGAAGGAGACGGAGAACCCAGATGCCGCTTGCTTTCCTACTGCTCGCCTTCGCCCAGTCCCTTTCGGCAGCGCCGGTGGTCCCGGGCGGTCCGGGCCCCGTCTGGGAGTTCGAGGGGCCCGGACCGGAAGGCTGGGGTCCGACCCGAGACGTGCGGCCGCTGGAAGTCGATCAGGGCGTGCTGAAGGTGTCTACAACCGGTGGGGACCCCGGCATCCTCCTTCAGCCCGTCTCGCTGATCCCGGAGGCTGGACACTGGGTCGAAGTGCGGTTGCGCGCGAGTGCAACAGGGAACGCGCAGTTGTTCTGGTTCCCGGAAGGCGAGGGCAAGGTCGGGGAAGTCACGTTCCATGTACCCCGAGCGGGGGAGTGGCTTGATCTGGCCGTGTTCCCGGGATGGAGCCGGTCGGGGCCGCTCCGGGCCCTGCGGCTGGACTTCTACCAGTTCCGCGAGGGGTGCACGTTTGAGATTGACCGGATTGCCGTCCGGCCGTGGGTAGTAGCGGGCGCTCAGCCAACAGCACCGCCGTGGATCTTCAGCGGACCGGGTGCCAATGCCCGGTGGGCGGATTGGCAGCCGACCGAGCACTCCGAGGTCTTCATGTCCCCGCTGCTGGAAAACGCGAAGCCGATCGCCGGCGGCTGGGCGGCAATCCGGATCCGGGCGACGCAAGCCTGCGTGCCCGCCCTGCTTTGGTTCGACGCGGCGACCGGGCAGCGGGACCGGCAGGCGTTCCCGGTGCGGGGGGACGGCGTGACTCGCGCGTACAACCTGCAACTGGCGGGCGACCCAATCTGGAGCAGGCGAGGCGCGCTGGTCGGACTCGAGATTCCACTGGTCATGCGAGACCACGTTCAGGTGGTGTCGCTGGCGTTCGCGGACGGGCCGTCGGGGCCGGCCGAACTGGCGGCGCGCTACTTCGGCTTCGAGGACGGCCACAACCGCGCCGGCCGCCCGTGCAGGCTCCTGGCGGTGGTCGAGAACACCGGCGGAGACGTCTCACCGCCAGCGACGGTGTGCCTTGCTGTCCCCGACGGGTTGGTCCTCGCCGGCGGCGCCGCTCTGACCGCAGACATCCCGGCGCTCAAGCCGGGGGAACGGAGCCGCGTAACTTGGGAAGTCCAGGCGGCTGCGGCCGGTTCGTACCCGGTGGTGCTCCGAGAGAAGGCGCAGACGGCTGCTTTGGTGACTGCCGACCTGACGTTCCTTCCGCGTCGCAACGTTGCGCCGGCCCCCTACGTGCCCGAACCGCGACCCGTCAATACCGCTCTCGACGTCTTCATGTTCTACTTCCCCGGGTGGGATTCGCCCTCCAAGTGGACTCCCATCCGCAGCGAGGCGCCGGAGCGCAAGCCGCTGCTCGACTGGTATGACGAAGCCAACCCCGAGTGCGTCGACTGGCAGATCAAGTGGGCGGTGGAGAACGGAATCAGCGGGTTCATCCTGGACTGGTACTGGAACCAAGGCGAGTTGTCGTTGGACCACTGGCTCCGAGCGTACCGCAAGGCGCGCTACCGGGATCAGCTCAAGCTGTTCCTGCTCTGGTGCGACCACGGCAGCCGCGACGTGCATTCGCTCGACGACGTGCGGCGTCTCGCCCGATACTGGATTAACCAGGTGTTCTCGCTGCCGGCGTACTACCGGATCGACGGGCGGCCCGTAGTCGCCCTCTTCGCGCCGGACAAACTGCGCGTGGCGTTAGGCGGATCGGACGGCGTGCGGCAGGCGTTGGAGCTGTGCCAGACGATGGCGCGCGAAGCGGGATACGCGGGGATTGCCTTTCTCAGCGCCAACAACAACTTCCCGCCGGAGTGGGCGGCAACGCTGGCGGCGGAGGGGTACTCCGGTGGGACGACCTACCACGAGCCGGGCTTCGACTACCACGACTGCCCCAGCCAGCAGATGCGCAGCTACGAAAGGCAGGTCCGCACGGCCCCGTACAAGTGGCTGGCCGGTCTCAACGCACATCCCCAACTGGCCTACTACCCGGTCGTCGACAGCGGCTGGGATTCCCGTCCCTGGCACGGCTACCGCGGGTCCATTGTCCATGGTCGGACGGTGAGCCTGTTCGAAGAGTGGCTGCGCCAAGGGCGCGACTTCTGCCGGGAGTACAAGCTCCCGATCCTGGTGCTCGGGCCGGCAAATGAGTGGGGCGAGGGCAGCTACCTGGAGCCGTGCACTGAGTTCGGCTTCGGGATGTACGAGGCCGTGCGACGGGTCTTCGGCCAGGGATCCCCCGGGGCTTGGCCGGAGAACCTGAGTCCCGAGGATGTCGGCCTCGGGCCCTACGGCTTCGACATGTCTGCAGCGCGCACCCACTGGACGTTCGACGATGGTTCGCAAGGCTGGACGGCCGGCAGCGGCTGCGCTGTGGAAACGCGGGAAGGCGCGCTCCAGGTGAAGTCGATCCACGACGACCCCACGCTCACCTGCGCGGTGGACTTCCGTGCCGAGTCCTTCACCCATTTGGTTCTCCGCCTGCGCTGCCAGGACGGCACCGAGAAGCCCAACTACGCCCAGCTCTTCTGGGCGGCGGAAGGAAGCGCGCTCTCGGGTGACGCCGTCGTCGGGTTCACCTTCGCCGACTCGGACCAGCCGCGCGAGTACCGGGTAGACCTGTCCAAGCACCCTCGCTGGCGCGGCCGGATCGTGCTGCTGCGGTTCGACCCGTGCTGCGAGCCGGGGCTGACCGTGGCAGTGGACGAGATGAGGTTTGAGTGATGGAGTAATGGAGTGCTGGAGGAGTGGAGTGTTGGGGACATCCAGCACCACTCCATTGCTCCACTACTCCAGCACTCCACTACTCCATCGCTCCACCACTCCCGTGCCCCGCGACCACGGAGGGAGACCACCAAGCCATGACAGCACGTCCCTCGCGGCAGCGCCGCAGGCGAGGTCCCGCTGTGCTTCCGTTACTGACAGCCTTCGCGCTCGCGACGGCTTGGCCGGCGTGCGCTCTGGACTTGGTCCGCAACGGCACCGCGACCACCACGATCGTGGTGCCCGACAAGCCGCTGCCGGTGGCAGCGTTCGCGGCGGAGGAGCTGCAGTACCATCTTGAGCGCGCCACCGGCGCCAGGTTGGCGATTGCCAAGGAATCGGCGGCGGAGGCGGCCGGCGCCCACCTCTTCGTCGGCGCGTGCCGCGCTGCAGCGAAGGCGGGTCTCGACACCGACGCGCTGCCGCCCAACGGCTTCCTCCTGAAGCTGATTGGCGACCGGTTCTTTCTCGTCGGCGACGACAGCGACGGGCCGCCGGCTTGGATCCTGCACAACAACCGCACGCGAGTCGGCACGCTCTTTGCCGTGTACGAGTTCCTGGAGAAGCACCTCGGGGTCAGGTGGCTGTGGCCCGGCGAGTTGGGTGAGGTCATCCCGAAGCGGGCGAGCGTCTTCCTCGACTCGTGGGACCAGACCGGGAAGCCGGCGTTCGTCCACGCTCGGTGGCGCGACGGCGGCAACACGGTCGCCGGCGAGGCGGGCTGGGCGTCCCCCCAGGTGCGCAGCAAGTTCCTCTCGGAGCAAGGCAAGTGGCTGCGCAGGCACCGGTTCGCTTTGGGCGTCAACATGGACATGGCTCACGCGTACACCCAATGGTGGGACCGGCACAAGGACGATCACCCCGAGTACTTCAACCTGCTCCCTGATGGCACGCGCCGACCGGACCCGACGTACCACGGCGCCGCGCCCAGCCTCATCTCCATGTGCGTGTCTGAGCCGGCCTTCCACCGGGCGGTCGTCGAGAACTGGAAGCAGACGCGCTCCCCGGAGCGCCCCTACATCGACGTGAGCGAGAACGACACCCCCGGCAAGTGCAACTGCCCCCGCTGCCTCTCGTGGGACGTGCGGGACCCCGCGCTCGAAGCGCCCTGGGAAAGCCGACTCGAGTACGCTAAGAAGGCGTTCGACGCTGCCGAGGCGGGCTGGGACAAGCACCTGGGGTCGCTGTCCGACCGGTACGCGCGCTACTACCTGGCCGTCCAGAAGGAAGCGGAGAAGGTCGATCCCAACGCGGTGGTGATGGGGTACGCATACGCGAACTACGTGGATCCTCCGTGCGAGGTCAAGCTCAATGAGCGCGTCCTCCTCGGGGTCGTGCCACCGATGTACTTCCCCTGGACCGACGAGGTCCTCAAGGACAATCGGGCGCGCTGGGACGGCTGGCGGGCAACCGGGGCGCGGATGTTTCTCCGGCCGAACTGGATGCTGGACGGGCACAACCTGCCGCTGTTCATCGCCCGGAAGCTCGGGGAAGACTTCCGCTACTTCGCGCACAACGGGATGATCGGGACGGACTTCGATTCGCTGACGGGCCAGTACTCGACTCAGGGACCGAACCTGTACGTCCTGGCGCGGCTGCACGACGACCCTCAGCGCGAAGTCGCCGAAGTGCTGGACGAATACTACTCGGCCTTCGGCCCGGCGAAGGACGCCATCCGGGCCTACTTCACCCACTGGGAGCAACTCTGCGACGCCATCACAACCGCGCCCGAGGGCCTGCACTGGTCGCGCTTCTACCGCCAGGCAGGCGAGATGTTCACGCCCCAGGCGATGGCGCGGGCGAACGAGCTCCTGGCCGCAGCCGCCACGGCCGCCCGGGGAGACGAGGTCCCGGAACGCCGGGTGACCTTTCTCCAGCACGGTCTGCGGAACGCCGAGTTGACGCTCGCCGCACAAGCCGCCTACGTGAAGTACCGCGAGACCGGCGACGTGCGCAGCTTCCGGCTGGCCGTGGAAGAGCTGGACAGCTTCCGCCGATCCGTCGAGTCGGAGCTGATCGCCAACATGGGCTACCTGGCCTGGGCCGAGGGCAACACCTGGGACCGCAAGCTCCTCGACGTCATGAAGGAGCCCGGCCAACGCCTGGCGGATCCGTGGAAGTTCCGCTGGGACCCACAGACCGAGGGCGACGGCGGGAACTGGTTTGCCGAGGACCTCGACACCTCGGAGTGGCTCGACATCGCCACTGACGGTCCGTGGGAGGAGCAGCCCGCCGGCAAGCAGTGGAAGCAAGCGCACCGGGAGGACTACAACGGCGTCGCCTGGTACCGCACGACGTTTGGCGTCGAACGCGACCCAGCCAAGCCACGGGTGCGGCTGCTCTTCGGCGCCGTGGATGAAGCCTGCGTCGTCTGGGTCAACGGGGCGAAGGTGCTGGAGCGTCCCTACCCGTACAATGGCGATGCAGACTCCTGGAAGAAGGCGTTTGAGGTCGACATCACCGACCAGGTGCGCTACGACCGGCCCAACTTCCTGGTCGTGCGCGTGGAAGACAACGCCGGTGCGGGAGGGATCTGGCGGCCGGTGTGGGTGCAGCAGTTGGCAACCGGGATCAGCTCGAACAGCGTTCTGCCGGACGGCGGCTTCGAGGAACCGGAGACCCCATGGAAGCAGCACGTGATGTGCGGCGAGTTCGCCTTCGCGCTGGACCGCGAGCATCCGCACACCGGGGCCGTCTGTGCGCGACTGCAGTGTAACAGAGTCGGCACGCCCGAGGACGAGCAGAAGCAGCGCACCAAAGCGTGGGCGCGCTGGTACCAGACCGGCATTCCCGTTGGGCAGGGCAAGCCGTACCGACTGCACCTGTGGGTGCGCACCAGCGACGACTTCAAAGGCACGCTCGCCCTCTGGGTGACGGGCGACGCCACCAGAGGAACCGTCGCCACCAACCTCTTCGGCACGGAGGGGCTGTGGCGAGAGGTCACCGCAACAGGGATTGTGCCCAAGGGCGGCGAACTGAGTGTGTACCTGAACGTCCGAGACGGAACCGGCACGGCTTGGTTCGACGAGGTGGAGCTGGTGCCGGAGCCCAAGGAGGAACCGTGAAAGATCAGTTGTTCGACGCACTGAAGAGCAACACGGCGGACTACGCAGAGATTCGCGTCGAGTCCGAGGAGCGCACCTCGCTGGCGTATCGCGGCAAGGAAGTCGAGAGCAGCACCCGCTCCAGCTTCGTCGGCGGTCTGGTGCGCGCCTGCACGCGCGGCGGCTGGGGGGTGGTCACCTTCGACTCGCTTGACAACTTGAAGGAGCGGGTCGTCGAAGCGGGTCGCTGCGCTGCTCTCGTCGGCCGCGAAGAGACGCAGTTGGCGGAGGTCGAGCCTGTTGACAGGGAATGCCCGGCGGAGTTGGAGCGCGACTTCCGCGGCGTTAGTCTCGACGAGAAGCTGAAGGTGATCGGCGCCTACAACCAGATCTTGCTGGGTGTCTCTCCGAAGATCGAGAGCACCAACGTGACCTACGCAGACACCTTCCGCACCGTGCACTTCGCCTCCAGCCGGGGAGGACGCACGGCGTCCGTGCGCAGCTACTTCATGGAGGAGCGCCCGCGAGCCATCTGCGTCCTGGGCGCCACTGCGCGCGAAGGCAGTCTGGTGCAGCAATCGCACGATAGCGTGTCCACGAACCGCAGCTTCGACGCAGTGCTGGGGCTTGAGGCCATGGCCGAGCAGGTTGGGCAACGGGCGGCGGCGTTGCTCACAGCGCCCAAGGTCGCCGGCGGCCCGCACACGGTCATCCTGGACCCGAAGCTGGCGGGGGTCTTCATCCACGAGGCCTTCGGGCACCTCAGCGAAGCGGACTTCATCTACGAAACCCCGCAAATGCGTTCACTCATGGAAGTCGGCCGCGAGGTAGGCGTCAAGGAACTCAACGTCTACGACGACGGCTCCCTCGGCGGTTATGGTGGCAGCCTGCACGTTGACGACGAAGGGACCCCGACGTCGCGGACGTGCCTGATTCGGGACGGCGTCTTGGCCGGGCATCTGCACTCCCTGGAGACCGCGGCGAAGATGGGCGCGGCCCCCGCCGGGAACGCCCGCGCCATCAGCCGCCACTACGCGCCGATCGTCCGCATGACCAACACCTTCATCGACAAGGGCAACCTGCCCGTCGCCGAGCTGTTCGCCGGCGTCGACGATGGCATTCTCTGCTGCGATATGTTCGGCGGGCAGACGATGCTGGAGATGTTCACCTTCTCGGCGGCGTATGGCTACCGGATTCACAACGGCGAAGTCGGTGAGCTGCTGCGCGACATTACCCTCTCGGGGAACGTCTTCGAGACACTTAGGGCCATCGACGGCATTGCGGACGACCAGTACATTGCTCAGAACGCCGGCGGGTGCGGCAAGAACGGGCAGTCGCCGTTGCCGGTGAGCTTTGGCTCGCCGCACATCCGCATTCGCGACGTGGTTATTGGCGGCAGTTGAGGAAAGGCTCGCAACATGACACCGTTTCTGGAGAAAGCGCACGACCATTTGCTGACGGGCCTGGAGGCCGCCAAACGAAGAGGCGTCGCGGGGGCGAAGCTCAGCTTCGGGCGACACGAGAGCCTCGACTGCGAGTACGAGAGCGGGCGCCTCAAGACTGCAGGCGCGCACGAGAATGCCGGCTTCAGCCTTGAGGTCCTGGTTGACGGGAGGCTGGGCACGGCCAGCGGCAACCGGTTCGAGGACCTCGACCGCCTCCTTGAAGACGCAATCGCCCTGGCTGCAGTGGGGCGGCAAGCGCACTTCGACGCCTGGCCTGCGCCCGGGTCTGCGACGGCGGTTGCCACTCACTCCGAACAGGCAGCGGCCCTCAGCCGCGATGACCTGCTGGCGCCCTGCGCAGAGATCGTCGACGCGCTGAAGGCGTTCGACTCGGAGTTGCGCGTGGACGCCTGGACCTCGCGCTCGGAGTCGGAGAGCCTCCTGGTGACCAGCGGCGGCGTCCTGCACTCAGCCCAGAAGACGAACTGGAGCCTGGGCGGGCATGCGCAACGGACACAAGGTACGGACATCCTCATGACCGGTCACGGGCGTGGCTGGGGAGAGGTGAATGAGCACTTCTCGGCGAAGCCGATTATTGACTGTGTGCTGGAAGACCTGCGCCGCGCAGAGCGCCTCGTCGAGCCCCCCTCCGGCCTCGTGCCCGCGTTTCTGCCGCCCGAGTCGCTGAGCATGTTCCTCTGGCCCCTAAGCCTCGGCATCAACGGGCGGAATGTCGCCAAGGGCGACTCGCCGTTGGCGGGTCGGCTGGGCGAGCGTCTCCTGGCGCCGTGCTTCACGATCACCGACAGGCCGCATGCAGACTTCGCTCCCGGCGCCGCCTCCATGGACGGTGACGGGATCCCCACCCGTGAGCAGGTGCTTGTCCGGGAGGGCGTGCTGCAGCGCTTTCTGTACGACTTGGACTCCGCCGGACTGGCCGGCGCCGAACCGACCGGGAATTCCGGCTGCCGCCCGTACCACCCCGTCCTCCGGCCGGGATCGCGCCACAGCGACCAGTTGCTCGCCGGCATCAAAGATGGAATCGTCATCAGAGACCTGATCGGCTTCGGTCAGAGCAACATCCTCAACGGCGACTTCTCTGCCAATGTCGGCCTCGGGTTCCGGGTGCAGAACGGCGAGGTCGTCGGCCGCATCAAAGACTGCATGGTCGCCGGCAACCTCTACGAACTCCTGTCCCTGGACGACGTGGAACTCAGCTCCGACCTGGACTACCAGAACGCCACGCCGCACGCCGTCCTGCCCGCGGTGGCAGTGAGTTCTCGCCCGAGGTAGGCCGTCGCGGCCGCCAACCAGACCGCGTTCCGCGCAAAGCACAGTAGTCCGGAGGTCCCAATGAGCCGACGTTGCCGATCACTTGTCTGGCTGCACGCTACCGCCGTTGTTGTGGCGCTGCCTTTCGTGGCGGCCGCCGAGGACTGGGCCCAGTGGCGAGGACCCTCGTTCAATGGCTACACCACCGAGACGAACCTGCCCACGACTTGGAGCAAGACGGAGAACGTAGCTTGGGAAACCAAGCTGCCGGGGCCGGGTTCCAGCACGCCTATCGTCTGGGGCGACCGAGTGTTCCTCACGGCCATCGAGGCGGAGTCCAAGAAGATGTGGGCGCTCTGCCTGGACCGCAAAGACGGACACGAGCTGTGGCGACTGGAAGCCGGCGAGGGGTTCTTCGGTCAGACGGGCAACAACGGCGCCTCGCCTTCGCCGATCTGCGACGGCCAGCGTGGGTACTTCATGTTCGGGACTGGCGATCTCTTCGCCTGCGACCTGGGCGGACAGGTCTTGTGGAAGCGGAACCTGCAGGAGGACCACGGGCAGTTCCAGATCCTGTGGAAATGGGCCGGCAGCCCGCTGCTCTGGGAGGGGAAGCTGTACATCGCCGTCCTGCACCAACACACGGCCGCACCCCAGGAACCGGGCAAGCCCAAGCCCTGCTCCTATCTCCTGTGCGTCGACCCGGCCACCGGCAAGGATGTCTGGAAGCAGGAGCGGCCAACCGACGCCCCAGGCGAATCGATGCAAGCCTACATCACCCCCTATCCGTACCCGGGCCCCAACGGGACGCTGCTGGTCCTTCCGGGCGGCGACTGCGTCACCGCCCACGACCCGGCCACCGGCAGGGAGGTGTGGCGTTCGTTGGGCTACAACCAGGGCGGCATCACGTATTACCGCGTGGTGCCCTCGTCAGTCGGTGTCGACGGTCTCGTCACCGGCTATGTACCCAGGGGCAACGAGTTGTTCGCGCTCAAGGCGGACGGCACCGGTCAGCTCCCGGAGGACGCCTTCGCCTGGATCCTCAAACGAAACGCTCCCGACGTGTGCACCCCGCTGGTCATGGACGGAAAGCTGTTCGTGCTTGACGGCACCCGCAAAGTCCTGAGCTGCGTCGCCCCGAAGACGGGCGAGGTTTTGTGGGATGGCAAGCTCGACGCCAAAGACCGGTTCCGGGCGTCGCCCACGGGCGCGGACGGGAAGATCTACTGCCTCAGCATGGACGGCGTGGCCTTTGTCCTGTCGGCGGGCGACAAGTTCGAGGTGCTCTCGCGGATCGAGATGGGGGGCGCGGGCGACCAGTCAACCATTGCCGTTTCCCACGGTCAGCTCTTCATCCGCACGTCCGAGAGCCTGTACTGCGTGGGGAAGCAGTAGCCCACCAACCCCGCGCCGCGCTCTCGACTGAACGAACACGTAGGGGCAGACCTGCGTGTCTGCCCCGCTTCCGGCACCAACGTCACCGCAGCTTCGCCTTCGGGTCCTGAGTCAGGAAGAGCCGGTCGTTCTTGGTTCCGTCTTCGCGGACCAGGAGCTGCAGAGTGACCTCCGCCGCCGAGCGTCACCGGCACCCAACTCCACGCGGCCTGTGTGCCCGTCGGCCAGTCTGTGCCGCCGACCAGTTCGGCGGACACGGGTCCAGTTGACGACACCCCTCTGCATACAGAACTCGACCGCATTCCAGTCGAGCTCGCCGTCGTCCACCCACTTCCAGCGGAAGTTGTGGGAAAGGGAACAGATGTCGTGAACTTCCTTGAAGACGCCCCACCACACACAGGAAGGCGGGCGTCAGCCGGTTCTCTCCACGCCTCGGTCGCAGAAGGCGACCGGCTTACCGCCTACTCTCCCCCCGTTCGGCGTGTGTCAGCCTTCCAGAAACGCCTCAACCACGGCCACTGCATTCTCGGTCGGGGTCTCGGGGCGGATCGGCTTGGCCGGCGCCAGGATGTAGCC
>Ga0210044_10001762_pt1 | contig 32954 bp, 26 predicted proteins | sample CryGey13umfilter_2_FD_183959 | JGI IMG/M metagenome (GOLD analysis project Ga0210044, IMG submission 183959) | Groundwater microbial communities from aquifer in Utah, USA - Crystal Geyser 4/9/14 3 um filter (SPAdes) (version 2) | ecosystem: Environmental > Aquatic > Deep subsurface >...
ACATTGAAACTGTGGCGGGCCGGCTTTTTTACGTTCGTGCGGGCGGGAATTGGGGGACTTGCGGGCGGTTTCGGGGGCTCCGCTTTCGCGTCGTCAGATTCGCTCCCGTTTGGGGGCGGCGCGGACACATTGTGAAAGATTTTAAAGTTCCGACTGCTTTCTGTATTGATAAAACACGTAAATTAATATACTTGGCACACGGGTATGGGCAATACAAGATTCTAAGTGCCAGACTGGATGGGTCGATTATTTCGACGTTATTTGAAGGGAAAGGAGGTGTGTCAGGAATAGCAGTTAACGAAAAAACAGGGCAACTTTTCTGGACAGAATACGATAGTGATCCGGCTCTCGGTGGTCGTATTAGAGCTTTGAATGCTGATGGGAGCGGAGCACGTGTTGTGTTAGACAACCTAGAGGCTGTAGGTCCTATCGTGGTCTCGGAAAGGATTGGGAGCATTTTCTGGGTCGAACATCGAATGGGAGTTGGTCGTATACACCGTTCACACTTGGACGGAACGTCGCATAAAGTATTTCGGGATATTGGTGGGGCAAATACCACATTGGCAGTAGACGATTTGGAAGGAAAGCTGTATTGGTTAAACAATGGAACTCTTGTCGGAATTCATCTAAGCCGTTCCAAATTTGATGGAAGTGAAATGGAGAATGTTCCGATCAAAAATTTGAAAGCGTTCGCGTTCACGCTGGATCCATATGAACGTAAGATTTACTTTGACAGCGGCGGCGGCTACAACAAGCGGTCATTGTTCTATGTAAGGCTTTCCAATTCAGGTACTAGGCAACTTGAGCCAATCAGCATTGGTGTCGCTACGGGGCAGCAACTGTCACTAGCGATCTTCAATCAGCAGAGTGTTCTGGGCGCTGAAAACACTAAGGTAATCAATAGTGTCGAGATATCAAAGGGGAAGACGGATTCTGGAGTTCGCTTCGAATTAGACAATTGTAAAGCTCAATATGGTGGGCATTATCGCCATGTCACTGGTCATGTGACTAATCATATCGACCTTAGTAGCCAAGCAGCGGTTTTGGGGTTGCTCGCTCAAGCTGCAAGCTATGCCACACATTACTGCCGTAGCGAAAATGATAATCTGGCTAATATCGCTGTCGATATTTTTCAAGACGGCCGAGCAGATATGGTTGTCCATGCACTTAACTATGACAAAGATAGGCTAAACTGGTTTGAGTTGGAAAATAGGTTCCTCAGAGAGAAGCAACGGAATGAGGAAGAACGGATGGCGGCCGAGCGCAGCAGGATTGAACTTGAAGAGAAGCGAAAATCAGTAGAACGCATCGCCAGAGCGGCGTACACAGATCAAGGACTAGCTAACGCAAACAACATACCTAATGAATTGTTTAAGCTGCTCAATATTGAGGTGGCAAAGGAGAAAGAATTTCAGGCCTGCCACGATGGTTGTAAGTACATGGATGGTGTGGCTGCTAGCGAATGCATAACTGGATGTCGGGACTTTGAGGTATATTGCAATACATCTATCGGCAATTTTAGTCGCGCAGACAGGGCGAATGGGATAACGGAAGGCCGTTATATTGGTATTACGTGGCTTAGATACGGCCCTCCGAGCATTCCTGGTGGAATGATACTCCACAGTGAGCCCCCAAAATGGAACGAACATCGCAGTGTGTTCAAATTTCTTCGTGCCAATGGTTCATGGGTAAAACAGGAAATGGGAATATGGGGCTTCGAGTCATGTCCTCGATAATAGACTGATTCCCCCTCTGCTAGGAATCGCTGCCTTACAAAGTAGACCTAAGGAGGCTTGGGCAATGAGCGATTATCGACTGAATTTGAGCTGGCTCGGAAAGGCCGCCTTGTTGGAGGGCTTGTCCGCATTTGTTTTACCTCTTGTGCTCTTGCTCGTGAATACCACTGGAGGCCAAGCGTTCGCGGGCGAAGCGGGCGCCTGGAATGATGTCGTGCCGGGTGCCACGTTGGGGGCATATCGGCACGGAACTTTTCCATCCTGGGGGAAAAGGACTCATGTGGGTATTGATCTACTGGCCGAATGCGGCTCGCCTATCCTGGCGTATCAGGAAGGCACGGTCACCGATGTCATCGGGGCGGGGAGCGACAAGGACTTCCGATCACTCGGTTACATGGTCATCATCGAGCACCCTGAGCATTTGATGGGAAGGAAGTTCTACACCTTGTATCTCCACATGGCGGCACCACCGAGCATCAGGAGGGGAGAGCCTGTGGCCAAGGGAGGGCAGATCGGCCTGATCGGTACCACGGGTGCCGCGAATGGCACTTGCCACACTCATTTCGAGATTCGCTACTTCCCGGACCGATTCAGCGCGTGGGGGAACATATATGGGGCTGGGGACAAACGGAACGACGCTTATTTTAAACAGCAGTGGGCAGATCCTTTAACGCTTCTAAGCGCAGCATCCAAGTCGGTTCCGACTTCCCCCTTGATTGGCTACATTTCAAATGCCAACGCTATATCTTCATTGTCCGGATGCGGACGTGAATTTAAGCTTAACAAAAATGGTAGGCCGATTGTGGTTGTTAGATAACAAGAGGAATTCTTTGGCGGGATATTGATGTCATTATCTATTCAGTACGAAAATGATAGGTGACATGTTAAACCATCCAAAATCCTCGACAGGGACCATATCTGGCTTATTGGAGTGCAGTATTTTAGTAAATGGGTCGCCAACCGCGACCATTAAAGACAGAATAAGCGCAAATATTCCCACAAAAGGCACATTAATTTTCACCAAAAGCTGCACAATTAGCGCAAGAGGCACGAGACCAAATAAATACATAAGGGGAAACAAAAGATAGACTATTGCATTGCCGAATGCCTCGCCTGAAAAATACATAAACATCACTATTATCGGTCCAGCAAAGCCTGCCCTAATCAGATTCAACTGCAAAGTTTCTTTCCACAGGACCAGACTGAAGTCCCTGAAGAAAGAAAAGTCTTTGTCGTTTGCGCGTGCGCCCCCTCTGCTCGAGTGCCCACCCATACCATCATTTCCTGTTGGGAGCGCGGGGGGTATAACATTGGAATCAAGCGTGTGCTCCGTATAATCCCCAAGTAGACCTTCCCGATGTCGGGATTCGCCTATCTTGTTACCGTTTCTGTCACTATGCTCTGTATAGTCCCCAAATAATCCTTCCTGTTGACGAGACTCACCGGTCTTGTTACCAGAATCGTCCCTATGTTCTGTGTAAGTACCAAAGAATCCATCTATATCGCGTGATTCGCCTATCTTGTTTCCATTATTATCGTAGTGTTCAACGCGCTTTCCAGTCAATCCATCGACGACTCTGGATTCTCCTATCTTGTTCCCCCAGTCATCGAGGTGCTCGGTATATTTCCCGAAAAGTCCATCCCTTTCATATGACTTTGCCATCTTCCGCTCCTGATATCAGTTCACTCTGGATTTAACGGTGGCCTTAACTTCGGATAGTTTTATAGGCTTGGTTTGCGGCTAAGATAGTGAATCCTACGATTTATCAAACCGTGATCATGATTTCACTGCAAGGCTAGTCGTGTTTGACTATCGATGACGACAATCTGGAACTTGCTCTTGTCATCCGCACTTGTCTTGACACCGTTCAGATAAAGGGCTTTGCGAACGGTATAGACGCCTTGAGACATGTCCTTATGTACAGGAACCGTGAAGCTGGTGTGATATTGACCGGCCTCACCATTTGGATTTGCCTGTTTTCGTACTGCCTTGCCCCACTGATCTCCGATGTTATCTAACAGCACAACTTCTTCCTCAATCTTTACGTTGCCGCTGTTGCGCCCTGGGATGACTACGATATTCGAACTTACATTCACGTTTTGCCCTTTCGAGACTGCACCCCGGGGATTGACGTCTGTCGTATAGGTAGCGAGAGTGGCATATTCAGGCAACTTGCGTTGCTGGCGGAGGTAATCGCTCTCAACTTCCTTGGCCGTTTTGACCTGCTCCGCCTTGTAGCTATTCGCCAACTTGCATCCCACATAACCAGCTGCAGCGCATAGTAGTGCGTTCTTTCCTCGATTCTTATCGCTGGAAACAAGGGCGCAACCCAGGCCGAGCAATATCGATGTAAGGGTGGAATTGCAGACTTGCTCAGGCTTATCAGATGATGATTGTGTAGAGGAATCACTTCCGCCAATCGTGGCACAACCTGATAATAGATACGCTGCGGCCAGCGTTAATATGCCGATATTCTTCATCATGATAACCACTCCTTAGAGGAAACTATTAAAAAATAGCCGTCTTTTCCCTTGCTCTTCGCTTTGCTTCGAGAGCATCCCTTTCTAATTGTTCTGCGCCAGGACACTGGGAATATGCTTGTCTGGCCCTCTTGGCGCTATTGAGGGCTTGGTCATAGCTTGCGGCCTGCAGTGCATCACGTCCTGCATCCATCATCGCTTCACATCGCACGCGAGCCTTCTCATCTTTTTCCATCTCTGCTTTTTCTTTGACGACATTCATGGCAGCCACCGCTTGCAGTTCTAGGTTTTCAGCACCCACACATCCTGCAAAGCTGCTGATTGCTCTTCTCGAAAATTTGACCGCCTGACTGTAACGACCTGCTCTAAATGCCTCTTGCCCATTCATGACAAATTGAGCACAAATTGCCTCTTTCGCTTTATTCTCAAGGTCGGCTGCCCCTGTACAAGCAGGATATGCCTTAATGGCACGGCTAGCGTTGCGCGCCGCACCGTCATAGTCCCTTCGAAGCAAGGCATCATTGCCGGCCAATATCAAGGACTCACATTGATTGCGTTTTTCAGCCTCGGCACTTGCACTTGCTGAGGCAATTGCCGCATTTGCTTCTTGTTCCAAGGAGTCGGCCCCAGGGCACTGCGCAAATGTATTTCTAGCGTTCGTGGCGTATCTGATGGCTTGATCGAAACGGCGTGCCTGTATGGACTGATTACCTTGAGACACCAAAGCTTGACATCGCTCGCGATTGATCGAGTCAGCCCGTTCCTTTTTCAGTTGCTCGGCGATGTAGAAATCTCTCTGGTCAGAAGCCTGCTTGAGAAGAGCTGCGGCACCTGTGCAGTCCGTGACAAGTGACTGTGCTTCTCTTGCATATGCGATGGCTTGATCGAAGTCGCTGTTTGGCTTCTGCCTAAGGTTACTCCAGCCGGCGTCTACGAGGGCTGCACATCGTCTCTGGTCTTGTTCGCGTTTGGTCGGCCCCGTCACGAGAGGGGGGGGATCTGCCACAGGGGGCGGCGTCATCACCAGCGGAGGGACCGTAGGTTCAGCAGTCACAGGAACTGACTCAAATCCCCCCCTACTCGCTGCAATCCTCGGATCAAGTGATTCCGCGCGTTCAAGGTAAGTTCGAGCCTTATCAGCATCCCCTTGTGCTAGTGCACGTTTATGCAAATCCACATAACGTGATGCAATGTTCTTGATGCCCTGAACTGCTTCGGAATGCGCCGGTTGCAACGAGAGAACTCGCCGATATTTCTCCATGGCATTGTTTCCTGGAGGATTGCTAAGACGGTCACTGCTGATGTCTCTACTCGCGAGACGCAGCAGATCGGCGATCTCAGCCTGCTGTCCAGAATCTGCCGGGCTTTTGCTGTCTCCACCAAGATTGGCAAAAATTAAATAGCCCAGCACCACAGCTACTCCTACCAAAGCATATTTCCACCATTTGCTCGATGGTGGCTGCTTATGTTCGTGGCTTGATGGAGCAGGGGCGGGCTTCGCCACGACAGGCTCGGGCTCGTGGATATCCGGCTTTCGTCCCTGCCCTTCTAATTTCTTTCGGGCCTCGTCAGCGTGGCGCTTGGAATATAAATCCTCGGCCAAGTACCCTTGGAAGGCCTTGACCGTGTTCTCGCTGCACGCCTGCCGCCATAGTGAATCATCCTTGTCTTTTTCCTGCTTCACCAACTGCTCGAAGCGTTGCTCAGCCTCCTTGATGTGACGTTTCTTGAACGTAGTGTTGGTGTGCAGGTATTGCTCGTACACACGGATAGTGTCGAGTGCATGTGCTTTCGCCCACAGTTCATCGTCCGCCCGCTCGTCATCGGTTCGAGTTGGGTTCTCATGTTGAGTAATACCGGCAGGCGCAGGAGTGGTGAGAGCTGGTGGTGTCACCGTTTGTACAGTCTTGGGTAACTCAGCGCACTCTAATGCTTGTAGGCTGCCGCAGTAGGGGCAATACCGTACCTGAGAGAAATGCTCTCGGTTGCAGGCTGGGTTCGTGCAACGCATGGTGCTGACTTCAGCCATGGTCTCTCGGGGTCTGTTGGGGTGGTAGGGATGGTGGCGCTTGAACGAACAATGCTGCGACATTTGGCGCTTGACTGGCCGGCATCCAGTCGGCCAGACCCTGATACCAAATTAAGGTCTGGGGCGTGAGCGTACCGCCCGCGATCTGTGCAGCCAGGGCTTGAGTATCCAGCGGACCAACCCGTTGTCCGTCGATGGCGATCCAGCATTGGAGGTTCGCTTGTGCAGGTAGAGGCGGCGGCATGGCCCATGGCTTGCCTGCTGTCAAGGGCTCGGATGGGGAACTCGGCGCAACCAAGCGTTCCAACCAACCGGCCTCAAAAAACTCCGGCTTCACCGCCCGCTTGGCTTGGCGCTCTTCATGCACTTCATTGAGATAACCGTCCTTCTCCGAGCCAGGGATGACCTCGGTCCAGGCATCCATATCGGTGTTGAGACGATCCAGGATCAGCTCTTCATCCAGCTTTTGCACCTTGGCTTTAGCTGAGAACTCCTTTATGGATTGGTCATGCAGATGTCTGCACATGATGTAGCCAAGGCCTACCGATCGGGTCTCAACGCCCGTTTCGTATTTGACAAAACGGGGCCTGAACGCCTCCTGTACATAGTACTCATAGAGCGTAGCGAGGCCAGCCAGTTGATAGTGATTACGGGCCTTGTCAAGTGCATCCGCCAATTGTTGCTCGATAACGCCGCGCTGCTCGCTACTCATCCCACCCAGACGCACTGCACGTTCATTGCCTATGGCCAAGTGATAATCCTGGCACTTGACCTCGTACTGGTTGGTGCCCTTGCACTGCCGTAGTACGCCTAGGGCAACAGCTTGCAAGAATAACTGGTAATCGACGGCCAGTTGACCCAGTTCATCGCTAGTGGGGGCGACCGGATGCACGAACATCGTCGTGTCCTTATGGGTGTGGACTGGAATCTTCTTGCTTTCCATGTCGTAGCTGATGCGCCAGTTACGCATCTGGCGCAGAGCGGTCAACGGCAGGCCGGAGAACTCGACGTAGCAGGTAAGCTTGCTCGGGTCGCCAGACTCCCTGAACCAGATAATCAAGTGACTGGGAATGCCTGCCAGGGCGGAGGCGGCTAGGCGGAATTCATCACCGAACTCTATTTCGAATTGATCCGCGTTCGCCACGCCTACAACGCATCGGAAATTATCTTCGTGCGCGACGAATTCACCACTCAGGTCGGCATCCACCCAGGGCATGGCGCGTTTGAGGCACATATCGAACAGACCGGCACGATCCGGATGATTTCGCAAGGAATCGAACAGATTTTCTGTTAATTGCGCTTCACCTTCTTGCTCATGTGCAGTGTCGAGGGTGTACTGACCGAAAGCGGAGTAGACCTTCGAAAAATGTAAATTTAATTCACCAAAACCAGCACTGACGTACGGGGTAAACATCCCAATTTTGTACTTTGCCTGATGAGGCGCGATAAAGTGCTTTTGCTGGCTAAATCTTAAAGGATTCAAGTCAGTAAACAGGGCATTGGCAACCATCTCATACAGGCCCCTGACATCCGAGATAGACTCGCCGGCGAGATTGGCGGTGTCACAAAGATATACCTCGTCATAGGGACGCATCGGCAGGGAAGGCTGTTCGTATCGGTCCCAACGTCCGACGTAATCTACATCCTGAGTCATCAGGGTTTCGAGTTCCATCAGCGACGCGTAACCGTTTGCCTGGATGTGCTGTTTACTGAAACCAACATAGCCACTAGGCAACAGGGCGATCAGGTCAACCCGAGCCCCCCGGAAACCGGACTCTTCTGCCAAGTGCTTTGCCAGATAGCCCATGTCAAGGAAAGCGCCTGATCCTGTGCCACCAACCAAAGACGTGATGACAACAATGCGCAAGCCCTTGTCCGACTCAAGACCTAGTCGATGTAATTCTTGCTCGTTGAAAACGTTCCTGCCCAGTTGGTTAATCTTGTTGCGGAGAACATCACGGATGACGGGATACTTATCAAAGAAGTACAGCCTTGATAGAGCACGAACCTGACCGGTGCCATGGCCCACCCATTCGTGGAATTCACTCGGGGTTATCGGCAACCAATTCTGGATGTGCGGATATTTCTCCAAATCGCCAGCGCTACCAAAATACTTCTCAATATCCAGACACTTAACGATCTTTTCATCGTTCGTGAATTCGGCTCCGGTAATGGTCAATGCTCGGCCAGCACCAGCACTTACATCCATTTCGTAGTAGACGAATTGGGCTAGAGGAAATTCCCTTGGGCTTGATAGGCTAACCGGGGTGTCAGTGTCGCCCCAGGACGCGCCCAAGATTCGCTGGCGAACCCGCTCCAGGATTTCCTTGCCTGTACCGCCCAAGCCGATGAACAGCGTGGGTTGTACCCGACGATCATGATTGTTGTTTTCCATCATCAAACTCCACAATAATGTGCGATTGGGCAATGGCGCAACGGTGTTTCCCGCTATTTTTTGTGCTTTGGAAGTGGCACGCATTACGAACTACTGGATGAGCGCGGTCGTTTGCCATTGTCGGCAATTACTCTAGAGGAGGTTCGTTATCTTTGAACAGTACTGGCTTTCAGACGCCTACAGCGCGGTAAATTAAGGAATCCCGTTCGCTAACTATGCTCTGGTTGCTGTGAACACGCACTAGGACAGCAGCTTTTTCATGAGCGCTCCCTTCATGGAAGTGAATTCCTCGTCGGTGAGAAGGCCAAGACTCTTCAACTCCCCGTACTTCTTAATCTCGTCAGCCACCGATAACTGGGTAGCGGTTGATTCCAGCACAACTGGCGCAGGCGATGCTACAGTTTGTGCACTTTTTGTTTGCTCGCGGGCTACCATTACGGGTGCAGCGCTGCTCGCCAGTTGATTCAGCCAGCCCGGGGTGAAGAACTCTTTCAGAACTACTCGTTTCGCACTAGGGTTCTTTCCTACGTCCGAACTGAATCCATCGCCCCCCGAATCTTTGATCTCCTTCGTCCAACGATTCAGTGCCTGCCAATCATATTCCTCAGTTTGATCATTGTAAGGCACTAGGACTTTGTCGATATCATCGAAGTCTTTTTCCGACATCCCAGCCCTGAGCGCGCGCTGCTTGAATGTTTCGTGTAATTGCATGGCGAGTACATGCGGGAAACTTTTCAGCTTCACAGTCTGCTGGTCCGCCAGAAATTCAATGGGGGGATAGGTCTTAATCGCATAATAGAAAGCCAGCAACGCCAACGCGGCAAGCTGTGCGGGTTCTTCGCACGAGGACAGGCGATGATCAACTAGCGTAAGGACCCTCTCTTTGTATTCCGGTCTCAAGCCATCACTACGTATACGCCGCTCATTGCCAACAGACTCCTTGTTCGCCTTGCTCACTTCAACGTAATAGAGCCCCTGCGGATTGGGATCCCCATTACTGCTCGTCAGTACCCCAAGCATGACGCCTTCCAGGAACAGAGTGAAATCCGACGCAAGCGTTTCCAGTTCTCTCTCTTCTGGCGCCCGAACTGCTCGGAAAAGGCTGTTGTCCCGGTGCGTGTGGAGCGGTAGAGGCGGGCTTTCGTTGCTTTGGACGCGATACTGTCCTCGCCATTGCTTGATGTCGGCCAGGATGTCAAGCGGAAAACCTGAAAATTCAATGTAGCAGGTTATTTTTCCGGGAATGCCCGTTTCCACCACCTTGACGAACATGCCGTTGATCCGCGACTGCTCAAGAAATTCCAGTTGGAAAGGGGAATCGTCCCACGCTTTGAGATCTGGAACGCCGATAAAGCAACTGTACTGCTGTGGGTCTATCGCCAACGGAATCTGCTGAGTCTTGATCCACGGCATGGCACCGTCTAGGCACTTGCGGAAGAGCGCTTTGCGCTCTTCCGATGAAAACATCTTGTGTAGTCTGCCAAGGAGCGGGTCGCTCCCCTGGGAGACATTGAAGAGCTCAGGATTCGCATTGCGTTCAAAACGCATCTTTTTGACGAGTTGGTCGGCCAGATCCTTGCGTCCTTCGGCGCTCTTGATCTTGGCAAATAGGCCCTCGGAACCACCAAACGGAACGAAGGACTCTGCAGCCCAGCGGTTGAGCAGTGCGGGATCAAACAGCTTTTTGATGACACCACTCTCACGTGCCTGAGTGTGAACAAGAATATGGCAGGGATTCGACTTGTTCTGACTGTCACTCACCACTGCCTGGGTATCAGATACTTCGTTGAGTGCCAGTTGCACATTATGGCGACCCTCAAGGATCTCCCCCATCAAACCGCTCCACTTATTACCACCGTCTTCCAGGCCCTGCGGATCACCGAGCCAGCGTGACAGTGCATCGAGCAGGGCCGACGCCTCGCGCGCGGCAACGGCGCGCAGGTGCCATTCGACGAATAGCTTGATGGCCGCCTTTGCATTGACGAAATGCGCGCGTGCGCTCTCAACATCGTAGCCACCGAACATTTTTTTGGTCTTGCCAATCTGTTCTGTATAGCTTCCGATTTCAAGGCTGCGAAGCGCATCGGCAATGGTGCGCGCTTTCTTGTTCACTGCATCGAGATCGGTAATCAGACCGCTATCGGGTTTCTCGATCTGCAGCTTGATCTGCTTGATTAGGCTCTCGACGTACGAGGCACCCCCAAGTTCATGATTATCGAGTTGGGCATAGATTTCCCGTCGCATATTATTTTTGCACTCAGACAGCAATGCATCGCGCCGGGCCGAGACACGATCTTCCGTCGTACCTTCTATTCTCCCGACAGTTTTCTTGATGTTCGACTCAATTTCGTCGACAAACTTGTTGATTGACGTGACCCACTCGTCGCACCGATCATGCGTAGTCAGCTTGTCGAGGTCCGAATCCACACGGGCAAGCACACTAGTAGCAAATGCCCCTTGCTGGTCACCGAGCAACTCCTGCACTAGGGAGATGGAGTTGATGCCCTGCTGGGTGACGCCATTGGCCTCGAGCTTCTTCAGCGTCTCGCCCTTTAGCTTTTCCTTCTCTACCAGGAACGACTTGTACGAACTGTAGGCGAAGTCCTCAAGAAATTTCTTGGCCACTTCGGATTGTGCTTGGTTTCCCTGGTTGTCGGTCAGACCGATACCGAAGAACTGGCGAAGAATAGCCGCCGATATATCCCATTCACGTTGCTCGTGCAGCAGAGACTCTTGCGTATCCAGCACTGCTTGGCCGAAAGACGAATATCCTCGCGAGAACATCCACATCACATCGCCATATTTGTGCGACATGGGGGGATTGTAGCGTGGCAACTTGTACTTGGTGGTATTGCTGTCTCGGCTGTGTTTTTCGGACACCCAGGCCTCGCTGGCGAAATCCTCAAACAGCACATCGGCAACCATGCTGTATACATGGGCGTGCTTGTCCGTGCTCATGCCTCCAATGTTTTCCGAATCAATCAGGTACACGTCGTCGAATGGCGGTTCTGGAGGCGGGCTGAGCGAATCGTCATCCCGGCTCCACCGATCTATGTAGTAGTTTTGCAGCCCACCCTTCATGGCAGCCTCCAGTTCGAGCAGGCCTGCATAACCATTTGCCCGTGTCCGAGATTCCGGGAACAGGGTAGGCAGCAGATAGAACATGTCGACGGAGCACTTTTGCGTATCCCCTGTAATCTCGCTCTTTGTTATTGCCTTGGCCAGCCAACCCATGTCGAGGAAACAACCGGAGCCAGTACCTCCGGCGAATGAGCCGAGAATCACAACGCGGAAGGCGTTGGGCTGCAAATCGAGCCCAAGGGCCCTGTAGTCCTCCTCGCGCGAGAAATTAGTCTTCAGCGACCGCAACTTCTCACGGATTGCCGAGCTTATTTTTTCAATTTTATCGTAGAAAAACAGTCGCGAAATCGCCCGTACCTGCCCCGCTCCTTTTGAGAGGTCAAACTTACTTAAATCCGCCATCGGAAGCCAAAACTTTATGTGCGGGTAGCGTGAGAGCGTATTTTCGTCAGCAGTATATTTTGTGTGCTCAAGTTTCTCGAAAATACGCTCGTCCTTTTGGAACGCTACCAGTTCATCCAGAGGGTCGGAGTCCGAATTCTTGTGTTCATTATCCTTAGTTGCTCCAGCATCCAGATCAATATGTAGAAACTGGGCAATAGGAAACTCTGTCAAACTACTAATACGATGCTTATTCTCCTTTGGGCCCCAGTTGGCGTGAAGAATATTGCGTCGCACGCGCATCATAATTTCCATCCCGGTGCCACCTATACCGATAAATAACGTCGCTTTGAGCTTCTTGTCAGAAGAAGAAACGGCGTCGGCAGATGACTGATTGGTTTGCGTTTTGTCAGACATGTTTTCCTCGCAGAATGCTTTTGGTCATCTCGACAAGCCGAGGCGCCCGTTTGAACGTTAACTAGCTTGGCTTAAAGACATTCAGAAAGCCCGCTGGCACTGGTCTACTTGCGCGCCACGAAGAAAGCAAGTCCAAATAAAATAATTGCAACCCCGACAATCGACCCCAAATAAAGAAGTGAGGAAAATGTGTCAAAAAATGCTGCGGCCGCGCCGACGCCGAGGCTGGTCAGCGCGCCAAAAAACGCCCAGCCGGATGTCTCTGCATTGCTTTCGGATACACGTCTTTCCTTTAAGCTGATCGCCCATTTACGGCGGAATAAAAAGGCTGCGACAACCCAAATGAGCAGAATAACCCCAGCTATCGCATAGGCTTGGCTACTTGTGTCCGACTCCGTGTCCGGAGGAAATGATAGATCATCCTGGTTAACCACTTTTGTTTCTGTCGTGGAGGGGGGCGTGGTTATCGTGGGCGGGGTGGCCGGCGGAATGGCAAACCCCTGATTGTTCTGATTGTCTTGTGCCATGAGGAATCTCCTTGCTTGAATAATCAATTGATGACGGATATGGTTTGTCCTTCGGCAGCCTTTGACACGTTAATGCCACCCCAGCCGCGCCTGACACGCCCAACAACCATATCTTTACTTACAACGTCAGAGCTATCGAATCTCTTGAGTGAAACGATTTCCTCCCTACCGTTGACCATAATGCGGAATGTCCGTTGGCTCTGGCGCATCGACGCAAGCGCTAGAAGTCCCAGCACAAGTGTGGCAACACTGCCACCTATCATGAAAATCGGATAGACAGGGTAATGGATACGAATATCGACGGGGATTGCCATTGTCGATTTGCGGATTCGATTTGGCGGGACAAAGGCATCAGGCATAGGGTCGCCCGGAAACATCTGTTGCAGCCGCTGGAGGAATGCAGGAGAAATGCTGAGTTTCTGGTCATCCAGTGTCAGTTCCATCTGATTGCGCAGGGTATATGTACGCCCGAATTCCTTGAGCATTGACATTGACCATAGCGATGGAACACTGGCAATGGGGATCGGAACCATAATCTCCACCTGTTTGCTTGCCCCAGGTTCCAGCCCATTGAGTTCGTTTGGCGATACTTCTAGATCGCCTTGCCAGGCACCTGAAAAATGTGCGGATACCTTAGCGTTGTCGATCCGATATGGGTTGAAGATGTTGGTCATATTGGTGCGGACAAGAATCATAGGTGACTTGCTGTCGTCTGCATCCAAATCGATCACCATTCTATTGCCGTGAAAATTCACACGCACAGAATTACCACCCCCAATCTTCCCCGCAGCCTCAGCCGAAAACACGACCGGGTCTGAGTCCAGAGGCTTAAGGCGCAGCGGCCTATTCTGCAGAACCCCGCCGATTCTTCCCGAATTAACGATCATTTGAAGTTTCCGGTCAGCCTCTTCGCCGTATGCCAAGGCGTAGACCATTAAGCCGGACGCATTGTAGAAACGCCCCTTTACTGGCATGCCAAGCGGGAAGGCAATGGTGCGCGAGATGGGATCTGCATTGTGCAAAAGGTTGTAGAACTCGCGATTTCTCCTAACGGTATCGGAGTCGTTCTTTGGACTATTTTTGTTATTGGTAAAAATCCAAAGAATGCCTGGCTGCCGTTGCAGCGCATTGATTGTTGACTCGATCGCTTCCTTGAAGTCGGTATCCGCCAGCGCATTTCCATGGCCTTTCGTGGCAAGCGATATACCGTTCAGAACGGTGCGCAGCTCCTGCGCCCCAGCTTTACCGGAAAACAACATCTTCGGCGACTGATTGTTTGCTGTCTGTTGATTGAAAGTCGCGACAGTCACCTCTTCATCATGGTCAACCACGGCCCCAATAATTGCCAGAATCAGAGGCTTGAATTGGGATGTCGGGTCCACATAGAACGGCTCCATCCACCCAGAATTCTGCACCAGGAAGACTTGGTGCGCTGCCTGTGCATAGTTAACCGAAAACGACAGCACAAGCCACACGCATATAGCAGTAAGCCTGTTGAATATTATTTTCATTAAGTAAGCCCTCTAACTATTTACCGTTGCAGCGATCTTCCACCCTCGAACAGGGTCGCTACTATCGGGATCGTAAATGAACAGATGATCGTCATAGACGAAGATCCGCGCATCCCATGGAGTGGCTACGCGCGCAAAGTGGAAAACACGGCGATGATTCGGCGTCCCAGATAAATGGCCCCAGAACAGATAATCGACATCAATGATTCCAGGGTCAGTGAAAAAGGCATCTGGATCGCCGTTGAAGGCGGCGCTGAAGCAGATCATTGGTTTGCTTCCGGCAGTTGACTCGATAAGTGGTACGGTAATGCGTTTAATATTTCCAGTGCCACCGGAGGGAGCGTCCCACGGAGGCTGATTAAGCAGTCGTTGATCCTTGACTAAACTCGAAAAGGCCCCCATGAGGCGGTAGCCGCCAACTTGTTTTCGCTCAGGTTGCGGCTTGCCAAGTTCAACAAAGCAGTAACCATGCTCGTCGGAATCCTGGCTCGATGTATCAATGCATTGCTGCCAGACACGACCATCGCTGTGCAGATAGGGCCCGCCTAGATTGAAGCAGGGCGCAATACCGACTGGCCAAGTGATGAGTGATACCGATAGATCACCGGTGACATCAGTCTTTACCTGAATCTGACCACGGTCGCACAACCAATACACTTCTCGCTTGGTCTTGAAAGGCTGACGTAGTTGGCCTGGAATCCCCCCCTTAGACATGCCTGAGATGTCATAAATGGTTACTTGGTGGTCGGCAACTTCCGCAAGGTTGATTTGAAGCACTTTAAGGTCTTGGGTTTCACCGACTAGCGCAAACAGACTATTTTGGAATGCGATGATGCCGGCGAGACACGGCAGCGACGAGACATACTCAACACTGTAGGTTAGTGACAGGGGATTGACTTCAACGCGCGCGAGCCCGAAATCAGTGGGCACAAAAAGCGTTCCAGAACGTTCAGCATCAATGACATGCATGCTCCAGGAAAGATCTGGCTGCATGTAGCACCCGACGAACTTATTTCTTTCGGGTATCAGTTCTTCCCATTTTCCTTCGTGGGGAATCCAGCAGTAGAAAGAACCGCTTGAAAGGTCGTAACTCAGCAGCAAGGGCTTGGCTAGTCCAAAGTTGGCAACGATGAAATGGTGCCTCCCATGAGACGGCAATGGTAGTTCACGCGTTGCACGAACCTCGGCATCCGTCTGGTTGCTCAACCCCTCGATGGCAATATTGTGGTCGGTTTCTGCGAAGCCAATACGGTTACTCTTCGTCTGTGCAAATGGTGGCACGGATGAGAGTGACATTTTAGTGGGATGCTGTAAGGCTCCTCCCTCTCGACCATTTTCTGGCGAGAACTTGAATGCATCGGGAAATCGATTCCCCTGCACGTCAATGGCCGCAGCTGCCAGTGCCTCACCTTCCTTGCCAGACCATATCGCGTGGATAGGGCTCCCCCTGTATGAGAAAAGTTTAAATAGACCAGCCGCTTCTTGCACCCAGTGGAAATCCCCTGATTGCCATAGCCTGTCTTGTTCCTTAAGGGATTTACTTTCCGCGTTCACAATATTCATGTTTTGTAGAAGATTTCAGAGTAAGCATGCATCTACGGCTATCAGACTGCTTCGACGACCTCGTCGTGAAGGTCCGATTCCAGGAGCGGGAAATACATGGCCTCTGAGGCTGGAGGGGTCTGGATCGTCCCAGGGTTGCCGTGTATCCGGCTTGTCCACGCAGTAGGTCAACGCTTCCGGATCGATGCCCAGGCGGGCGACGCCTGAATCGGTCGGAAGCCAAAGCACCCCACTCATCGCGAGGTTTTCGGCTATAGGTGCCCAGCGCTCTGGCGGCAACGAAGATTCGGGGAGGAAGTTACCACCCTCAATAGGCTCCACCGCGATCTGGGAACCGCCCTCAGAATCAGTTGCCAGCCGCTCGATCTTGCCTTGATGCGGATCGATTCCGTACAACGCTGCGCTGCTGGAACCGAAGGCAGCGATCAGGAATTGCCAGTTGCCTGATGGCAGGGAAATTTCTCGATCAGGTCGTTGTTCAGCATCGCATTTCGAGAACGGAAAACGCTTAGCGGTGAGGCGTAAGCCCTCTGGTTTTTTCAGCTTAGACTGGTCTCCTCCGAAGGGGGGTAGCCACTCGTCCTGAAGTGCCATCGGTGCGACCAACGTCTGGCCGCAATGTGGGCAGTGGGTGAAAGCGTGGGGGAAAATGCCTGTGGTTTTCTTGCCCGATGTGCATGCGCCAGAATGGCGGTTCGCGCCAAGTGCCGTCGCCAACTCAGCTTGGGTGAGGCCGCCCGCGAGCCGCTCCGTAATGGAGTGGCCATCGCCTTCCTTCGGCGAAAAAACACCGGAATCCTCGTCTTGCTCCCAAATCCCGTCGGGCAAAAGCCACACCTTGCTGGCTGTCCTCGTATCCATTATCCGTGGCTCTCCTGAAGTCCCCTACCCCAATGTCGCAGCCCTATATGGCACTATGCTGCTGGCCTCCTCGCATAAGTAGTATCTTAAGCCTAGAAGGACAAATTCGGCCGAATTTGACCGAATTTGACCGAATTGTGGTCAGCTTCCTCCCCGACCATCCCCTCATGGTTGTCATCACAGGGCCACGACTAATTCAACTGTTCTAGGCTTCCACCGCCTGACGTCTCTTGTTCGACTGGAGGAGGAACAACAGAGCGCCGATCTGGATCGCGACGAGAATCCAGGGAAGAGCCATGAACGCCGTCGCACCTTCGGCGCCTGCCGCGCCAGTTGATTTTGCCATCTCATCGGTGACTGCGGCAAAACCGCCGGTCGCCCAGAGAAGCGGGGAGAGGAAGAAGATGTGGAAGATATTGATCACGATTCCCGCGATAGCCATCGAAAAGCCTGGGCCAAAGGCGAAGGCGGCAAGAGCGGCTACCAGAACAGTCAGCCAGGTCCCGAGGAAGGGGATGAAGATGGCGATGATGGAAATGGCAAGTGCTGCGATACCGAGACTCTTTTGCATGGTGTTGCTCCTGTAAGTGAGACTGGAGCGAACGCAGTTGAGTCGCATCGCGGCCCACTCGAACGTTCGCATTTCAGCAATGACAGCGACTTTCAGTGAAGATCGCGCATTGCATGGTGCAATCTCAACAGAAATGGAGAACGGTTAATTCCGGATTACCCTCGTTTATTTCGTCGTGTGATAGACAGGTTCAGCGCTGCCCACTACCGACCAGCGCATACGGCGCCCAGAATGCTGGATGCGCCCATTCCGTGGGGGTCTGGTTGCCGTTGATGAGTCCGATGGATGCAGTCTGCAGCGCTTGCGCGCGAGTCATGGTCACGTCGCCGAAATATGCCTTCATGGTGTTGACCGTGATGGCTTTGGCGCTGTCCGTTTCCACCTCCCAGTGCGTGACCAGCAGACTCTTCGCTCCAGCAAAGAAGAAACCCCGTGCGAGACCGGAAAGCGAGTCACCCCCGGCGCGATCCGCCGAGGAGGTGTTGCAGGCGGAAAGCAAGACCCAATCGGCGCTCAGGTGCATCCCCACGACATCGTCCAGCAGAAGGAGCGACAAATCCGCGCCCTTGGGGTCTTTCGCCATGGCAAGTGCAGGTTGACTGAGCCCCGGCAGATCGTCTGGCGCCAGGCCGTGCGTCGCGAACATGATGAGGCTGATGTCGTCCAACTCTCCGGCTTGGGATCGCGCAAGAACCGACGCGCGTGTTGCCCTGCTGCCTGAAATGATGTTGTTTAGTGGGTCCGCATGCACGATCCGGGCGATTTCCTCGGCTTCTTCACGCGCCCCCCGGAGTGGCTGCAAATATAGGGAAAGGTCTATGGGGCCTTGCTGCGTGGTCATTTCATCCTTCTCGATACTGACTTTCCCGCTACGTAGCACGGATCTGACTGACCGGGTAGACGTAATATCGGTACCGCCGAAATCTGGATCGGCCCAGGCCAGGAATGATCCGCTGCGCGCGTTCCCTCCCGCATGCATCCCTGCCAACGTCCATGCGGCGAGGGAGGGGGCATGCGTGACGGCATACTGTTTGATCAACCACGGCACATCCCGATAATCGCCGCCTGTTGGCACGTGCGTGACCAAAAGCCCAAATGGAATGCTGGCGAGACTCCCCTTGGTGATGACACTAAGTTGATTGATGCCTTTTAGTGACGGGGCGGCCCATGGCAGCAGTTTTTCATGCAAATCGGCTGCTGCCGCGATGTCGTAAGGGTGAGTTGCTTTGCCGGAGTAGTCGTCGATCAAGATGGTGCTGCGGATGCGATCTACCAAAGCCTTGGTTTCGAGAGCGGTTATCGGGAGTTTGCGGAGAGAGACGCTTTCCTTGGTGACGATCAAGGAAGCCGTTCCATCCTGGGTGGGGGCATAGGCAACCAGTGCCTCGGTGGGAAGGAGTTGGTTGCGTATTTTGGTGAGAGATGGTGTCCGCGCCGTCAAGGTCTGGGAAAGCCTGGGAGCCTTGTTCTCCAGGCGCTTCAGTTCGTTTTCGAATTGTGTTGTCGCGCGCTCCATCTCTGACGCGGCTTTTTCGATTGCGGACGCATTGCCTTGTTTACCAACGATTTCGAGGTGCCGCGCGGTCTTGCGCGCGGTTATGCGGAGATCTTGTAACCGGCGGACTTCTCCCTCGACCAATCCTGGGATATTTGAACGCAATGCGGCGGATGAGATGTCTTCGTCGGTTTCGGAGTCATAGAAGAGCGTGAAGGCATCCAGGATGTCATCGAGTGTCACGCCATACTTGCCGATCGCAGTCAGCGCCGCCAGCAGGTAAGCCTCTTTGGCTTTTTGATATAGCTCGGGCGGTGAAGTGATGTCGCCAAATTGACCGGTACTGCGCATCCGCCGGTAGGCCTTTGAGAACAGGCGCCCACCCTGTACTGCCTGCCGCAGACTTGTCTCTGACTGCGTGGACTTGAATGCCGCATAGTGGGCGAAGGCCTTGACGGCGAAGTGGAAGCGAGCGTTTTCGGTACCGATGCGCCTTACCATCTCCGCATCAAGCCCATCCAGAGGGGACAGATCCTGTTGAGTTCGGCCGAGGGCCGCTTTCGCATAGGCCTTGAGCGCGATGGCGGACTCTTGGTAGTACTTGATCGAGATGGCCTTGACCGGCCCCATGCCTTCGATGGTGGCAAGCGCCTGCTCATATGCACCCGTGGCGACCTGGAGTCTGGCTTTGTCCCGTGCATGACCTTCGCCGGAGATCTTGCCGATCCTCTGGAACCGGAGTGTGTTCGCCCAGGACTCTTCCAGTTTTTTTAGGGCCTCGTCGTGTCGGCCTATCGAGGCCAAGTACATCGCTTCGGCATCAAGCACGCGTACGCGATCGCGCTTTGGGCTATCGCTTTCCTTGATCAGCAACTGCATAGCACGAATGTGCTGTCTGGCAGCGGCCGGCTTTCGCATCAGGCTTGCCAGTACCGACAAATCCCGCTTGGTTGCGATAGACATGCCAGTCATTACTTTTTTGTCTAGGTCGGTGGCCAGCTCTCCCCACTGTTGAATGGCGTGTTCAAATTGCTCAGCCGCCATCAGGGCAGCATCGTAGTCACCTTCCTCCGTAAGCTGTTTCACTGGCATAGACTTGCGCGACAGCACATAGAGTGCCTTTGTTTTGTTATCCAGTTTGGGTAATGCAGCGAGGGTTTCCGGATATTCTGACATCAGCCGACTATAGAGTTCGCGATCCCCCAGCCCTGAGGCTATCGCAAGCATGGTGTTGTAAAACATCAAGTGTTTGCCAACCCAGGAGAAGGGGGGCTGACCCGCATCACGGGCATCCTCGATGTACTTCCGCTCAAAAATTAGCGATAAGGTTTTTGCCTTCTGGAGGTCTCCCGACCATGCGTTCGATTCGACAACAAGTTCCGCTATTGAATCGAGCATGAAACCTTTCACCTGGCTTCTCATGGCCAGGACGTAGGTGTCCTCAACCACTTCCACTTCTCCCAAAGCCGTTGCGGCGGCAGCTTTGCGTAAGAGCCCGACTTCGAAGCTAATCCCCGGTGGCGCGGGTAATGGCCTGACCAACATTGCGCGGATTGCCTCCTCGCTCATCGAATCGTCCTTGAAAATGGAATCGACCAACTTGTAAGCATCCGACGCGTCGAGAAACATGGAAATCAGCGGTGTGCGGGACGCCACGTCTCGGACCGTTGCGCATCCGCCCAATAACAAACTGGCGTAGAGGGCTACACAGACGAGCTTGGTAAGCGATCGGAACCGGGTGATTTGCACTGAGGTTCAATCCATGCCACATCGGTTGTCAGGCCCTGGATTGAAGCAGTACTCGCCGGTAAAGGCGCTTTCCACCCAAGGTTTTTGCGAGTTATTGGTGTCCATCGATACGGACTTGTAGATTTGCTTGAAGAGTTGCTCGACTGTCTGATTCGGCGTGGGCAAATTGGCGACGAGGTGTTTGGTATACACGCTGTTTCCCCCTCGTCCAGTATCCATCGCTATCGTGCCGGGCGCGGTCGAATAGGCGACGAGAGTGCCTTGGGGTGGGGCCGCCCGCGCCAAGCCGTTTTTCCCGGATGCGCCTCTGAGAACCCCACGCCGGAACGGATTGATGCGACAGGCGTCCAGGATCACGACATTCAGTCCGGTGCGCAGGTCTCCGAGACGATCCAGCAAGTCCTTTACATCGGCACTCTTGCGCGGGAAGTCGTCCTCGCTGGCGATTTGGGCATCTACCGGGATGAGGTAGTTGCGTCCTTTGACCTGCACCCCATGACCGGCGAAGTAGAACAGTCTCACTTGGCTGTCCCGGGCTTGGATCGTGAAACTGCGCAATTCCTCTATGAACTCAGCGAACCCCAGATTCTCTTTTTCGATGACATCAAAGCCAAGACCACGCAATGTCTTCGCCATGGCGCGAGCATCGTTGATGGGGTTTTTCAGGACTGCTGTTGGGTAATTGGCGTTACCAATAATGAGCGCGACTTTGGATTCCTGTGCGGTAGCCTTCGCGCAAGAAAATCCGATTAGCCCAACCGCGAACCAGAACAATATCCATAGCCTGGTCAGCCCCACAGTTCACTCCTTCGCTGGCGGAAGCGTGGCCATAATGGATACGGCTTGAACAATTGTGCTTTGTTTCAACTGCTGAGCAACCGGGTCAGTTCTATCCCGTTCGACAAGCAGGATGTAATCGCCTAACTGGCTTGGACCGTCCACGAAGGATGCACCAAGGCCCACAAGCAGGCGCCGTATCTCCGATTCCTTGGCTTCAGGGTTGAAGCTGACCTTGATAAATGGTCCGGTCACCTGGGGACTGATTGAAGGTGAACGGATTTCTGAATAGGGCACCTCGGGCTGAGTGGCCAGCATGTAGGCGATGGCGCCGGTCTGAAGAACGATGATGACAACCCCGGCAAATTGATATCCCGGCCCAAGAGTGGATAGACGTGCTACCCATTCTTCCAGCCATACCGGCATCCAAGTGCTCTTCTCAGGATCGGTTTCATGCTTAAACCATGGCAACAAGACTTGGTCTTCAACAACCAATTTCTGGGTATCAAGCTTCTCCGGGATTACGCCATGGATGGCCGGGAGACTATCCAGTATGCCTCCGGCTGCCAGCGTTGCCGTGTCGCGGTCTCGCTTAACTTCCACGAAGGCCAGGGGGCACATGGAGTTAAGCAACAAGAAACGCTCGCCTTGCCCGACCGATATCCAGTCCTCTTTCATGGTCTGGACCGTGGAGGGATTCGCCTCCCGCCAGATGGCATCTTCCTCGTCCTCCGGGTCGAGGTTTTCCCGCCATTGTCGATAGGCATGGGAAAACGGAATCAGCAACTCCATGGAAGGCAGTTCACTGGATTCAAGCCGCCGGACCGGTTGATGTCCGCATAGCGCCAGATGGCGGGCCAACCATTCGTCCTCAGGGTAGATCAGGATATCTTCGAGCAAGATCAAATCGACCTCGACGCTCCCCATGAGCAAACTTCCGAGAAACGCGTCCGTCCGCCAAGCCTCTGCGAAAGCCGAGTCGCTGTTCAGCATCACCAGGAAGGGCGTGAGTCCCAAAGCCTGAGCCAGGCGTGCCCAATCCTTCATTTCAGCATCGGGGGAGTCGACGCTTGAGCATTGCTGGATACGCGGGAAAGTCCCCGAGCGATATCCGACTTGGAACAATCCGGGATGGTCCAGAGGTGACCAGGGCTTTTCCGCCTTGGGGCGTTCAAACAGAAAGGCGAAGAAAGGGGGCTTCATGTTTGCCGCCTCATGAGGCTTTACCTTTGGCTTTGCTACCTGAACAAGGTGCTCTAAGCAGGAAGGGCCAGTCGAACAAGACGGTTTTGTGGAAATCGGGCTGGGTTTCAAGTGCCATTTCGGCATTTCTCTCGGTTACCGTGTAGCTATGTTTCCGCGAAACCCGCACACATCCCCCACGACCATTCCGTTTTTCAAAAACTTCCTCGGCCAAGCCTTTCAACTCGGCTTTGATTTTCCAGGGTTCCATGGATAGCGATACGCTGTCGGCAACACCTAAACCGCCCAGGCTTGTCAACATCTTTGGCCAAAGCTTCGAAGCCTTGTCGATGGTTATCCAACTGTAGTCCAGTGGCTCGATTTCCTTGTTCTTGTCCGACCGGAAGTAATCAAGCCGCCCGAGCAGCCACTTCAGGAATGAGATGGGATCGGCCGCCTTGCTGTTCGTGGTCGCGCTGGTATATCGAACTGCACGATTCGTGGCGACAGTGCGTCTATAGGACTCGGAGATGACTTTCAAGGGGGCGAGGTTGTGATAAGTCTCCCGGCTGCCTTCGGATGCATAGTCAGTAAGCCACGCTACCAGGCGGGCGGAATGATCGGTATACCCTTCTTGCCACAGGAGGTATGCATACCACCATCCGGAGAAAAAACACCCCAGGGTGTTGACCGGCCCGAATTTTTTTTGAGGGTCATCCGGATGCGTCAGATTGCTGAAATAGCCGCTCGTGAAGAGCCAAGTCGCGTGGATTTGTAACCCAAGCCAAGCCGGCCAGGTATGAACTCGCCCGATTAGCTCCACTTCACTGCAACAGTCCGGCATCTCCAAAAAGACACAAACAACATTGCGAGCATGCTGTTCGTCGAATTTGATTTTGATGCGCTCCCGGTGCTCCGCATACATGTCTTCAAAACATCCGATCATGCTTTGGAAAAATTCACGGGTACGTTGCGCCAAGGCTGGCGTATAGGCCACTCGCCGAGTTTGGCTACCTCTGTGCTGGGGGACCGTGTGCAACAGGTAACCATAGAGGCCATCTTCGCCGCATCCGTCCGCATCGGGTTTCAGGTTGAGCGTCCCGACTACGTATCTTTCGAACTCGTCGACCATGGCGTTGATGATGTGCCTACCCTGGCAATGTTGATCTGTGTTCGTCAAGACTAACAGCCAGACTTGGTTTTGTCCCCGAAGTCGCTGTCGGCATGTTAATGCATGTAATCGGTGAAGGCGCCAGTGTGGGGCGGCATGAGGAACGGCCAGCCTGGTGTCCCGTTTTCGACCAAGCGTTCGAGAGCCAACCGTAGCGAAATCATGGGCCTGACCAAGAGTTGTAATACCTGCAAATGGCCGCTGTAACACCGGCAACGTTGCCGGTCGGACATTTTGCACTCCTATGCACCTCCACGACATCGTCTGCTCCCGCGTGTAAGTCGTTGGACGACACTGGCAGATAACTCGATTCGGAAATTCCGGATCAACCGTTTTCCTGTGTACGGTCGTGCTGTACAGGTCTTGACGCTTTTCAAAGCAATCCGGAGTTGATTCCACCAGGCCAGCTTCACTACCGTGGTCAGCCAGCTGCCGGTGGTGCATTGGCATGATGCTCTGTGCGACCTCACACTGACTGACGCCGATCTTGGCCGTCTGTTCTCCATGCCCATCAGCTCAACTTGGCTGGCGGGTTCTCTGCGCTAGCACCGGCCGAAATAGGCGAAGGAGTCCACTGCGGAGTAAGTGGCATGGCAACCAGCCCGCGCTTCGCTCCGAGAGTCCAGTTTTCGTGAAATGTGTAGGGGAGTGGACGGCGGTGAGCCGCTGCGGAAGGCATAGCAACATCTCCATGAGGTAATCCGGAATTTCGCGTTTGGCATTTCTGGTTTTATGGGGTCACCGCAATTCAGCGGGGCTTTGTTGAAAGGAACCGAAATGTCGACGAACCCTCTTCTTCCTATCCTCGGCGCAATCGCGATCGCCCTATCCCTGTCCGCCCACGCCAACCTTTCGGCCGACGGTGACGTGGAAGTGCTCTCCGAAGCCCAACTCCAAGAGATCACCGCCACCGGCAACTTCCCCGCCGGCTACTGCACCTGGTACGCGGACCAGATGATCCGCAAGAACTGGTCGGGCACCTACGCCAAGAAAGGCACCACCTGGCAGGGCAACGCCAGCGACTGGCTGGCCAATGCCAAGGCGAAGGGCCTGAAGACCAGCAGCACGCCGGAGAAGTACGCCATTGCGGTCTTCTCTGGCCCTGCGAAGGAGGGGCATGTCGCCTTCGTGACTGGCGTGGATACCAAGAAGAAGACTTACACCATCACCGAGATGAACTGGAAGGGCTTCAACAAGGTGTCCACCCGCACCCTGTCCTATGGCGCCGGCGGTATCAAGGGGTTCATCAAGAAGCCTTAGTCCCTAGCCGCATGGCGGTCTTGCCGCCGTGCGTTCTCGCCCCGCCTTCCGGCGGGGCGGTTTCTGATTCGGGGTGACTGGGATGGCTCGATTGAAAGAACTGCTGTTGTGTTCGACGTTAATGCTAGCTGCGGGCGCAGCCACGGCAATCGATTTCGTTGGCCAAAGCAGGGGCTTCACCTACCGGCTGGCACCGCAGATAGAAATGCGCTATCGGGGTGTGGTGATGCAGGAAGCGGACTGGTCCTGTGCCTCGGCGAGCATGGCGACGCTGCTGTGGGAGAAGTTCGAAGAGGACGTGCCAGAGGATGCGCTCTTCGGCCTGATCGTTATGCCCCTGTCCGACGATGCTGTGGCCCTGAAGCGCTTGGAGGAACGGGGCATGAACGCCCTTCACCTGATGCAGATGGCCAAGGCGGCGGGTTACCAGGGTCAGGGAGTGCGTCGGGGCCTGGCGGGATTGCTGGAGAAGGAGCCGCTGCCGGTGATCGCCCATATCACGGAGCCGCATCCGGATCAGCCGGACAAGAAATACGAGCACTGGGTGGTGGTAAGCGGCATCGCCGGGGAGCGGGTAATGGTACGCGACCCGGTGCGGGGCAACCGGCGCATGCCGCTCTACGCTTTTCGAACTGCCTGGATCGACAAGGATGGCAAAGGATTCCTGTTCCGTGTGGAGCGGGACATTCCGGCTGTCGCGCCCTTCGCCCGTTTGGAGAAAGTGGCAGCGCCCCCTCCTCAGCCCGAGGACGGGGCACACGAATGACCAAGCTGTCGATGACCAGGAACGGAGATGAAGCAATCATGGACATGAAACCAATTGTTGTAGCCCTGGCTCTAGGGTTTAGCGGTGTGGCGCTGGCGAATCCGGCGGCGTTGACGGTGGACGAAGCTGCGGCATGGCTAAAGGCGCCCCGGGCTGAGGTGGAGGCGCTGGCGGAAAGGGGTGAATTGCCGGGCCGGAAGATAGGCGCCGCCGGCTGGCGTTTCGACGCGGAGGCGTTACAGGCCTGGCTGGCGGGAGCCCCGGCGCCGTCAGCGCCAGATACGGATATCGGCAAGGGCAAGAACGAGCAACCGGTGCATACGCCGCCTCGTCCGGTGCAGGATCCAATACCCAAGGGGCGTTTAACCATACCGACGGCGGAGGAAACGGCACTGCGGGAGGTATCGCTGACAGGCAAGCCCGGCAGCTTTACTGCGGAACTCGCGCTTGCGCACAGCTTCGACGACTCGGGCAGCGGCAGCCTGGCCCTGTTTGGTGGCCGTGCCGAGACCCGCACGACGATGGCCACCATGGGCCTGAGCTACCGGATGGACGATCGCACGCAGATTTTCGCCCAGTTACCCTACGCCAGTCAGCGCACGAAAATGGAAGATTTGGCGGCGGGTGAGGTGGTGCGCAGTAGTAAGGATGGCGCCCAAAGCTTGAGCCTGGGCATACGCCGGGTGTTGCTCGCCGAGGATGTCGGGCGGCCCCAGGTGTTGGCCACCCTAGAAGCTTCCGTCCCTTTGCAGACGGGTCTGCGCAAACGCTTGGCGATGGAGGTCTCGGTGCTCAAGTCCCTGGACCCAGTGACGGTCTTCGCCACCTTACGTGCCGATCGGGCTTTCGGTGAAGTCGGCGTCGATGCCCGCAGCCAGGTGGCTCTGGGCTTGGGGTATGTCTATGCCCTGAACGACCTGTTGGCTGTGTCCACCTCGCTCAACATCCGCGACGCGGACACAGTGGACACCTCCGGCCTTGGTTGGCACCGCCAGAGCCACTACGAGCTGAAGCTGGGTATGCCTACGAGTTTCAACGGCAGAGGCTGGTTTCTGGAGCCGCACGTGTCCTTCGGCCTGAACAGGTCAAATTCCGCTGTGGCAGTTGGGGTATCAGTGGTGAAGACGTTCGCGCGGTAATTGAGGTAATCCGGAATTAAAACTTTGCTGACATTGCGATGATTCCCGTGGCATGTGGGTTGACCACTCACCAATTTGGCATTGTTCCTATGGTTGGTCGTTGTCCATAATTTTTTTGGGGAATCACATGGAATTGCTTTTTCCTGAAACCTCCCATGACTCTGATCTGGTCAAGGCAGATGGCAGGAGCATCTTCGCCCCTGAGATAAGGTGTGTTCGCGAGTCCGATCGATTTGATGCATCGTTCACTTTGGAGCTGTCTGGGGCCGAATGGCCTTCCAGGTCGGCAGGGGGTGGTGCAAATGGCAAGGATGGCAAGCGTGTGGCGATTCCGCCTCTATGCCAGGGCCAGAGACTGGAAGTGGTCACTGCATGGACACCCGCGCGGCAAGAATGCTTTCTGCGCGGTCGTGCCAGGGCAACGACTCGGGAGAACGCCGTTAAGTCAGCAAGCGATCTTTGGGAGAACACCCGATTCTTGCTTGCGACCTCCTCTGGAGCCGGGCAGTTCGAGCCTGTGATGCCAGACAGGTCTAGTGACCTTGAACGCCGATCTTTATGGGAAGCTGAATGCATACCAGGGGGCTATGAAATCCGTGGTAAGGGAAGTTCTATCGGCTATGGCGCTGAGCTGGCATCCAGTGCTGCTTTGGTTCTGGCGGGGCATCCCGATCTCCAACTAGGTTGCAACCCGTTCATTCCACCCGTGGCATTGGACGGCAAGCATGGAGATGTGCAGTTGGTTGCCAGGCTTGAGGCCGTGCACTTGACCGATAGGGCACTTGAACGTATTGCCGAAGCACAGGCGGCATTACAGCAAGGTTCACCCGTGATGCACTTTCCGTCTACCAGTCAGCCAGTTCCGGACCCTGCTCTACTGGATGCGCTGGCAAGACTGCTGGGGAACTGGCATCGAGTGGGTAGTGGTGTTCGCCTGATCTGGCGGTTGAAATCCTCTGCCCCCTTGCCAGAAGCATTAATGGCCATGATTGCGCAATCGGTCTACCCGGAGCAGCGGGTGACTTGGGCTCGTGGCGCGACGAAAACCGAAGTTCCAGAGATGCCAGTGGGCATAGCGGTGGATCTGAGAAATGCTTATCCGGAGGGGCAAAGAATGCCGTTGCCACTCCCTGAGATCAGCGCGCTACGAGATGCAGGCTTGCCAAAGATTTACCCTGATCGACACATGTTGGTGAGTGATGAGGGAGTGCTTCTTGGGCAAACCTGCCAGCGCAAGACCGATGTACGCTTTTCACCGTCCGACAGAGCACGACACTGCTACATCGTCGGCGCTACAGGGTCAGGAAAAACCAGCCTGATGACCAGCATGATTGTTCAGGACATGCGTGCCGGGCATGGCCTTTGCGTGATCGATCCACATGGTGATTTGTATGCAGAATTGCTCACGGCGGTTCCTGCCGAGCGTCTGCGCGATGTCGTACTGATCGATCCGACCGATCCAGATCGTTCCATCGGGCTCAATTACTTGGAATACAGAGGAGAACGCCCCCGGCTGCAGATGAATTTTCTGACCAACGAGATGATATCCATCCTCGACAGCCTTTATGACCTCGGCAGGGTGGGGGGCCCCATGTTCGAGCAGTACATGCGCAATGCACTGCAGCTCGTCATGGATAACGAGGTGACGGGCGGCACGCTACTGGACGCCGTTTGGCTGTTTGAAGATGTAGGCTACCGCAGGTATTTGCTCGATCGCTGCCGCAATCCATACACCATCGCATTCTGGCGACGCCAGGCAGAGAAGGCGGGCGGGGAGACCAGCCTGGAGAACATGGCGCCCTACATCACTTCGAAACTCAATCAGTTCACGCAGAATGAGTTTCTGCGGCCCATCATCGGCCAAGAGAAAAGCACAGTCGATTTCCTGGATTGCATGACCAATGGGCGCATCGTGCTGGTGAACCTGTCAAAGGGCATCCTGGGCCATAAAGATGCTCGCATGCTGGGCATGTTGTTGATGGGCAAGCTATTTCAGGCGGCCATGCTGCGTGTCACCACCTCTCAGAGAGAACGGCGGCCTTTCATGTTGTATGTGGATGAGGCCCATAACCTGGTTTCTGAGGGCGTCGCTCACATGCTTGCGGAAGCCAGGAAGTTCGGTTTATCCCTCACCCTTGCCAACCAGAATATGTCGCAACTCGGTGGGCGCGAGTCGCATGGGCAGGTCAGGGATGCGCTGCTCTCCAATGCGGGAACCCTGCTGTTCTTTCGCTTGGGTGCTCCCGATAGCGAGAAACTTGAGGTGTACACAAACCCGGAATTCGACGCCCAAGACCTCAGGGAACTTCCCGACTACCACGTCGCCGCGAGACTGTTGAACAGGGGGCATCCAGCAAAGCCTTTCGTGTTCAAGGCCATGTCACCTGAAACACTGGGCGTGGATCCGTACTCAACCATGAAGGCCGAAGCGCTGAACACTTTGAGAGAGACATACACGATGACTCGGGAGGAGGTGGAAAGCCGACTTTGCCAACGTCGGTCACGTGTCATGTGCGAAGAGGAGAGCCAGGCGCATGCATGAAACAGCGATGAGTGCGTGCAATGGCTCTCGATCCTCGGGCCGTAACTGGGTATCGGCTTTTACGCCAAGCGCCTCAAACTGATGAATCAAGCAAGATTCAGGATGATGTTGATTGAAGACAGTCAACATCGAATCGACAGGATCCGATCCTGGCTCCCGGGGGATTGTCTGCTGGTCGTAGCTGCCAGCGCTGGCAAGGCCATCGGCATTCTGCAGCGGGACAGGGGGTATGTTTACGGGGCCGTGATGCTCGATCATGACCTCCATGAACAGGCCGCTACCGAAGACGACTTGTCCCTGTCCGGCTCGGACCTGGTGGAGACCCTGATCACCCATCTCTCACGCGATGTACCTATTCTGATCCACAGCATGAACCCCACCCGCGCGCCCCTGCTCACCCAACGGTTAAACCGGGCCGGCTTCGATGTCACCCGCATCCCATTTGTGGAGTTGGACAAGGCGACATTCCTTTCCTGGCTTGAAGACGCCCGTTACAACTGGGCGGATGCTCATGGCATCCCTCAGTAGGGCATGGACCAACAATGTGAGCAAGGAGAAGCACACATCGTTATCCGATCGAATACAACCCAGGAGAAATATGATGCTGTTATCAAGAACCGCTGAGATGCAACTTGACGCTGCGATCCAGAAGATCCTGGTGGAAAACCTTCTGGCCGTTCCACTCTCAAGATCGTTACAGGGCTGGTTTGTCACCAGGGAAGCCGCTGCCATGAGCGAGATTTTCATCTTGCGTGATGTGGACGGGCAGCGTTTCTTTGTGGGTTCGCTGGCATTGGCCACTGCGAAGTCTACTGACGAAAGCGGAGGAGAAGGCAATGAGTGAGAGTCCACTCATCCAGTTCTATCGAGGCGATGGAACCGATCATGCGGGGCGACACTTGGATGAGATCCTTGCTTGGCCGGATACACACCTCGAAGCCGTGCACGATTACGTCCAATGGCTATTTCCGTTGGCTGCGCCCAGCAGGTTCAATCCGGATGCGCCCTGCCTAACCCCAGATGACATTGGACATTTTCGTGTGGGGGGCCTCTGTAGGAAGAATTTCCAACGATCCTTCAAACGTATGTTGGCCTTCTATGGCCTGGAATATGACGATACCGATTCCGAGGATGTCTATGTCGACCCCACGCTGTTGTTCGAAGTGCGCAGTCGGGTGTGGCTGACACCCAACAACCACAATTACCTGCGCATCACACGCATCTTGAATTCCGCCCAATTACTGGGTTTCAGGCCCTACGCCCTGGGCCTTTTCGATTTCCTGCACCGTCACTATCGGGAAGCTGGTGGGCGGATTGGAAATGAACCCTATGCGTACTGGCGAAAAGCTGTCGGTCGATAGTTCGTCCTGCGCCATCTCATTCTGGCACCCAGTCCAAATAGTGGCTTCTTACTAACTCCTGCAACACCTACTCCTCCTTGAAATCTGTGCTCGGCATCCGTCGAGCCCTCAACCATTGTGTCCGTGGGGACACAATTTCAAGGAGAAGTACCATGGGCATCACCAACACCGCCAACGACGTTTCCACTACCAATGTTCGCTACAGCGCCTTCCTCGGGATGCTGTACGTCAGCAGTACGGAGAACGAGGCCCTTATCAAGGAAGCCAAGATCCATGCTGGAGGCGAATCGGAAGTAAAGAAGGGCTTCCAGGGCAACAAGGGGGATTCCCCTTCCGCCAAGGCCATAGCCCTCCTTCGTGAGAAGGGCGTCACGCCCTGCAAGGTCTCCGGTGTCCTAACCGGCGCTCGGGTCATCGAGCGGGATGTCGAAGGCCGTAAGACCCCGTATCTGAACGTGTCCCTCAAGGACGAGGACGGTCGCTATTACATCTCCATTGCCTTGGCCCAGTCCGGCGCCCAAATGCTGGCCCGCAAGATGGTGAACGCTGAACCCGGTGTCGAAACCGAGATCATGATGTTCGCCACCTACGGTCAGAAAGAGGGGGCTTCCCGTGCGTATGCAAACCACGGCGCTACCGTGCGCCAGCATGGCAAGGAAGTTGTTTCGCTTGATCCGAAGGGGAACTTGGTGCCGCAAGTCAACGCGGCGACGAAGGCTCTGAAGGATGCCGGCGTGGACGACAAGGAAACTATCGGCAAGCGTCGCCAGGCGGTCGAACTCCAGTTCCATCTTGGTCTGATGACCAAGGTCGAGCAGAAGTTTTCCGACTTCTATGCCACACGGGAGATTCCCGCCAATGGCCATGAAGCCGGAACGGACGAGGTTCCGTTCGCTGACGACAGTGACGACATCCCGTTCTGATCCCTGATCCTGTAGTACCCGACCCCGTCTGGTCTCTGACCGGCGGGGTTTTTTCGTGGTGTGTCAGTCAGAACCTGCCAAGGTTAAAGAGTTGTTCCTGAGGTGATTACTCAGGCTGCCTATCTCAATGGCCTTGTCCGAAGAAGCATCTGCGGTGATCAATCTCAACATTCGCGCGGCGGCCACCTGCGAGGTGGGGTTCTTCTAGAACACACCAGAACGGAATAACATGGTCCCAACAGATAGGCGTCTTCATCTACGCCATTAAGTATGAGGGCTGCTTGAGATTGACGAATCAAGAAAATCGCAACCGTTTTGGCGAAAAGTAAGGAGGGCTCAGTTCTCGCACTGCTTGGCAATGCCAAGCAGTCACAAGCAAATTCTCAACATGGCATAATTCATGGTATCCGTGAAAATCAGCATGAATTATTCCTTATTAATCAATGTTGTTACATTCGTATTGATAATAGAGTGGGAATAAGGGCGCTATGGGTGTGCGCTATTTCTCTTCGGCCATTAGGCGCCTGGGAGTATTGGATGTAACTCAGCAATCGTTTCTGGACAATCTGGGGATTCAGGCCGAACCACAGAAGCACGCGGAAAGTTGGCGAGTGGCTGTTCAACCCCAGATAGCCGACTGTCATGACGTCGAAGGCTGCGCATAGGGGGGCGGGGCCGGACTGACACTCGGCAACGCGGTTCGACGGCAAACCGTATTGAGCGGACAGCGAATTACGCCGGGCCCCGCGCGGATTTTCGCGCTGCAACCCGATACTTACGGCTTACCCGCCGAGAATCTCCTGTAACGCCACGACCAGCGCCGCGCATTGTGCGTCGCTGCCGATGGTGATGCGCAGGTATTGCTCGATGCGCGGTTGGCGGAAGTGGCGGACGATGATGTTACGGGCACGTAGCGCCGCCGCGAGGTCGCCGGCGTCATGGTTCGGGTGGCGGGCGAAGATGAAATTGGCCGCCGAGGGCAGGACGGTGAAGCCGAGTGCCGCCATGTCGCGCATCAACTGCTCGCGGCTATGGA
>Ga0210044_10001767_pt1 | contig 32880 bp, 26 predicted proteins | sample CryGey13umfilter_2_FD_183959 | JGI IMG/M metagenome (GOLD analysis project Ga0210044, IMG submission 183959) | Groundwater microbial communities from aquifer in Utah, USA - Crystal Geyser 4/9/14 3 um filter (SPAdes) (version 2) | ecosystem: Environmental > Aquatic > Deep subsurface >...
CCGGCAGGTTGCCCAGCTCGCGTGCGAGATTCATCCCCTCGCCGATCGCTTCCCCCTGCGCGACCGCCTCTGCGGCCGGGCCGAGTTCGTTGCGGCGCGAGACGCTGAAGGTGAGCTTGCGCAGCGGCCTGCGCACCTCGTCCTTCTTCGACTTCAGCCGGTCGAACCGGTAGAGCGTCTCGAGTGCCACCGCTGCCCCCTGGCGCACGCGCCAGCGCACGTCGTTCCTGCGCACCGGCAGCTCGGTCAGGGTCATGGTCGCGTCGAACGCACCGGTCTCGTTCACCGTGCGCACGGCGGTGGCGATCGCTTCCCTGAACTGCCGCTCGTGGAATTCGCGCTCCTTGCCGAGCCCGACCAGCAGCACCCGGTCCGCGAGCGTGCCGGGAACATGATGCAGCAGCGCCGTCGAGCCCGCCTTGCCCTCCATGTCGCCGCGCCGCACCAGCTCGGAGAGGGCGCCCCCGGAGGCGGCATCGATGAGCTGCGCCGGGAGCGAGAGCTTGCGCGGCTCGAAGACGCCCGCGACGACGCAGGCGCTGCGGGTCTTCTCCGGTCTGCCGCTTTTTATGCTAAATTGCACCGCGGTTTTCCCCTAGAATGTTGATGAAATACGCCGGCCGGCGAATTATCCCCGTGGTTCGGTCGAAAAGTCAAAGCATCCGGACCCGCCGCTGATGCGTGCCGGCGTCTTCGAGCGCAGCCTCCTGCGTGAACTGGCCGGCACCGCCGGAGCCGTGTTCGTCGTGCTGTTCGCGATCATGCTCTCGACCCAGCTCGTGCGCCTGCTCGGGCAGGCGGCCGGCGGCAAGATCAGCCCGGAAGCGGTGCTCGTGCTGCTCGGCTTCTCGGCGCTCAATTACCTCGCCGTTCTGCTCTCGCTCACGCTATTCGTCGCGGTGCTGCTGACGGTGACGCGCAGCTACCGCGATTCCGAGATGGTGATCTGGTTCGCCTCCGGAATGCCGCTGACCGCCTGGGTCGCGCCCGTGTTGAAATTCGCCGCGCCGCTGGTGCTGGCGACCGCGATCCTTTCGCTGTGGCTTTCGCCCTGGGCCCTGTCCAGGGGCGAAGAGCTGAAGAAGCGCATGAACGAGCGCGACGACGTCGCGCAGGTCTCGCCGGGGATGTTCCGCGAGTCCTCGGGAGCCGAGCGGGTGTTCTTCGTGGAGGCAGGCAGCGATCGCGCCCGCGCGCACAACATCTTCGTGAGCTCGACCCAGCATGGCCGCCTCGGCGTGATGGTCTCGCGCGAGGGCCACCGGGAGACTGCGGCAAACGGCGACCGCTTCCTGGTGCTGGCGAACGGTCGGCGCTACGAGGGGACGCCGGGCCAGTCCGATTACCGCGTCATGCATTTCGAGCAGTATGCACTGAGGATCGAGGCGAAGGAGGCCGGACGGATCGAGGCCCAGCCCAAGACCATGTCCGTCCTCGAGCTGATGGCGAGCCCGGAGCGCGCCGCGCGCGGGGAAATGCTGTGGCGGATCGGCATTCCGCTCTCCGCGCTGGTGCTCGCGCTCTCCGCGCTGCCGCTCGCCTTCGTCAATCCGCGCGCGGGGCGCAGCAACAATCTCGTGCTGGCCATTCTCACCTTCATGATCTACAGCAACCTCGTCAGCCTGAGCCAGGCCTGGGTCACGCAGGGCAGGCTCTCCTTCGGCGTCGGCTGGTGGCTGGTGCATGTGGCGATGTTCGTGCTGCTCTCGGCGCTGTTCTACCGGCGCGTGCGGCCGTTCTCGCGCTTCCGGCGCTAGGCGCGCGCCGGACGCCCATGCGCACGCTCCGCCGTTACCTCGCACGCGAGATCGTTTCCGCCACCGGACTGCTGCTCGCGGCGCTGCTGGCGCTGTTCGCCTTTTTCGACCTGGTCGGAGAACTCAACGAGATCGGGCGGGGCGATTACGATCTGTGGTACTCGGCTGCCCATGTCGCGCTGACACTGCCCGGTCACGCCTACGAGGTGTTTCCGATCGCGGTGCTCATCGGCACCTTGTATGCCCTCGACCAGCTCGCGCGCCACTCCGAGATCACCGTCCTGCGCGCCTCCGGGCTCTCGACCCTGGCGCTGCTGCGACTGCTCGCGGGAGTCGGTGCCCTGTTCGTCGTGGCCACCTTCGTGGTCGGAGAGTTCATCGCGCCGCCGGCCGAGCAGGCCGCCAAGCGCCTGCGCCTGAGCGCGCAGAACGCCGTGGTGGGGCAGGAGCTGCGCTCCGGACTGTGGATGAAGGACGGCGACACGTTCATCAACGTGCGCACGGTGCTGCCCGATGCGCGTCTGCTCGGCGTGCGCATCTACGAATTCGACCGCGACTTCTCGCTGCGTTCGGTGTCCGATGCGGCCCGGGGCGAGTTCCGCCCGCCCGGTGCCTGGCAGCTCACCGATGTCGTGCGCACCGCGTTCTCCGGGGACCGCGCGGTGGTGGAACGCCTGCCCGAGCTCACCTGGCGCTCCACGCTCAGCCCGGAAATCCTGACCGTGATGCTGGTGTTGCCGGAGCGCATGTCGCTCGGCCGGCTGCACGCCTACATCCAGCACCTCGCGGAGAATCACCAGGAAGCGGGGCGCTATCAGATCGCGTTCTGGAAGAAGCTGACCTATCCGCTGGCGGCCTGGGTGATGATGGCGCTGGCGGTGCCGTTCGCATTCCGCCAGCACCGCGCGGGCGGCGTCGGCGTCCACGTCTTCGGCGGCATCATGCTCGGCATCCTCTTCCACATGCTCAACGGCCTGTTCGCCAACCTCGGCATCATCAACGCCTGGCCGCCGGTGATGAGCGCGATCACGCCCGCGGCGATGTTCCTGCTCGCGGCGGCGGGGATGTTGTGGTGGGAGGAGCGCCGCTGAAGGCGCAGTTCGGCACGTGTTCGCGGCTCCGGGCGCGGCGAGCCGGGTGCGTGCATCGCGGCGAGCCCGCGTGCGCCGGATCGCTCATCGGCCGTTGCCCGGCGCGGGCAGCGTGAAGTAGAAGGTCGCGCCGCGCCCCGGCTCGCTCGATGCCCAGATCGTTCCGCCGTGGCGGTCGATGATGCGCTTGACCGTCGCCAGGCCGATGCCGGTGCCGGGAAAGTCGTCGATCTCGTGCAACCGCTGGAAGGGCTGGAACAGCTTCGCCGCGTAGGCCGGATCGAAGCCCTCGCCGTTGTCGCGAACGTAGAAGGCCGGGCCCTGCGCGGACTCGACGATGCCGACCTCGATCGACGCCTGCTCCGCGCGGCTGCTGAACTTCCACGCGTTCCCGAGCAGGTTTTCGAGTGCGACCCGCAACAGACTGGCGTCGCCCCGGGCGCGCAGGCAGGGCTCGATGCGCGCCTCGACACGGCGCTGCGGCTCGGCTGCCGCGCACTCGCGCAGGACTTCGGTCGCGATCCCGCTCAGGTCGACCTCGGTCGGCTCGGTACGGCTGCGCGAGATGCGCGAGAGGTTGAGCAGGTCGTCGATCAGCGAGCCCATGCGTTCGGTGGCCGCGCAGATGCGCCCGAGGTAGCCGCGCGCGGTGTCGTCGAGCCGCCCGCCGTAGTCCTCCTGCAGCAGGTGGGCGTAGCCGTTGATCGCCCGCAGCGGAGAGCGCAGGTCGTGGGACACCGAATAGCTGAAGCTCTCCAGCTCGGCGAGCGAGGCCTGGAGCGCGGCGGTGCGGGTATGAACGCTTTCCTCGAGGTCGCGGTTCAGGCGCCGGATCTCGGCCTCCATCCGTTCGCGGGCGATGACGCTGGCAAGGATGCCGGCGACCATTCCAGCGAGGGTCGCTTCGCGTTCGCTGAAAGCCTCGACCCGGCGCGATCCTTCGAACACCAGCGCGCCGAAGAGCGCCCCGTCGGCGATCATCGGCGCGATCAGGAGCGCCTGGAGGGAACGTGTCGGGCCCGCACGCACGACCTCCCCGCGTTCGATGGCGGCACGGCTGCCGTCCTGTGCGGCGGCGGCGAGCAGCTCCGCCTCGCCCGCGGTCGCGTCTTCCGCGGGAGGCCAGCGGCGGATCGTGCGCAGGCTCCCGCCGCCGGCGGCCAGCGCGCAGGCCAGCGCGCGGCGGCTTCCGGCGAAGGCGGCGAGCCGCTCGAGCGCGAGGTCGATCTGCTGTGCGTGAGCCTCCGCACCCGCCTCCGCACCCGACCGGAGGAAGCCCTGCGAGACTGCCGAGAGCAGGCGCTCGAATTCGATCCCGCGCGCGAGATCGTGCTCGATGCGCCGGCGTTCGGCGTCGATCGCCTCGAGCTGCGCGACGCGCGCCCGCAGCGCCTCGATCTCGCGCTCGGCCGGTGTGCTTGCGCTGTCGATCATCCCGGAACCCGCAACTCGAAACCTGAAACCTGAGACCTAAGACTCGGAATATGTTACCGCACCGGCGCAACGCGCTTCGCTCATTGCGCCCGCTCCCGTAACCTCGAACGTGGAACCCGTTCAGACGCGTTCGAGGACGAGCGCGATCCCCTGCCCGACGCCGATGCACATGGTGCATAGGGCGTAACGGGCGCCGCGCCGGCGCAGCTCGTGTGCGGCGGTGGTCGCCAGCCGCGCACCGCTCATTCCGAGCGGATGCCCGAGCGCGATGGCGCCGCCATTGGGATTGACATGCTCGGCGTCGTCGGGCAGGCCCAGCTCGCGCAGCACGGCGAGGGCCTGCGATGCGAAGGCTTCGTTCAGCTCGACGAGATCGATCTGCGCGAGCGCGAGGCCGGTCTTCGCCAGCACCTTGCGCGTGGCCGGAGCCGGGCCGATGCCCATGATGCGCGGGGGCACGCCCGCGGTCGCGGCGCCGGCGATCCGCGCCAGCGGCACGAGGCCGTGGCGGGCGATCGCGGACTCGGAGGCGACGAGCAGCGCACAGGCGCCGTCATTGACCCCGGAGGAGTTGCCCGCGGTGACGGTGCCGTCCGGCCGCACGATCGGCTTCAGCCGCGCCAGGCTCTCCGCCGTCGTGTCGCGGCGCGGATGCTCGTCCTGCGCGATGACCCGCGGCTCGCCCTGCGGCAGCACGACCGGCACGATCTCCTCGGCGAAGCGCCCGGCGTCCTGCGCGGCCGCGGTGCGGCGCTGGCTCGCGAGCGCGAACGCATCCTGGTCGGAGCGCGTGATCCCGCGCTCGCCGGCGAGGTTCTCCGCGGTCTGCGGCATGGAGTCGGTGCCGTAACGGCTGTGCATCAGCGGGTTGACGAAGCGCCAGCCGATCGTGGAGTCGTGGATGGCGGCCGTGCGCGAGAATGCGCCCTCCGCCTTGGGCAGGACGAAGGGCGCCCGCGACATGCTCTCCACGCCGCCGGCGATGGCGAGATCCATCTCGCCGCAGCGGATCGCGCGGGCGGCGCAGGCGAGCGCGTCCAGGCCGCTGCCGCACAGCCGGTTGAGGGTGGCGCCGGACACGGTCTCGGGCAGCCCGGCGAGCAGCAGCGCCATCCGGGCGACGTTGCGATTGTCCTCACCGGCCTGGTTCGCGCAGCCCAGGATGACGTCATCGACCGCGCCCCAGTCCAGCTTCGGCTGCCGCGCCATCAGGGCGCGCAGCGGCGTCGCCGCGAGATCGTCGGTACGAACGCCCGAGAGGGCACCGGCGTAGCGGCCGATCGGGGTGCGGATCGCATCGCAGATGAAGGCGTGGGACATCGGTTTCACTCCTGTCCGGGTGGGTTGGAAACGGAGGCGGCGCCCTGCGGAACGCGGACGACCTCGCCGGCGATCGAGCGAGAGCGGCCCCGGAACAGCGCGATGCGCCGGCCCTCCTGGTCGCTCACCTCCACGTCATAGATGCCGCTGCGCCCCGCGAGCGAGCATTCCACGGCGGTGGCGGTGAGCGTGTCGCCCACCCGCGCGGGGGCGATGAAGTCGATCGCACAGCCTGCGGCCACCGCATTGCGGTTGTGGCTGTTGCAGGCATAGGCGAACGCGGTGTCTGCCAGCGTGAAGAGGATGCCGCCATGGCAGATGCCGTGCCCGTTGGTCATGTGCGGGCCGATCGCGAGCCGCGCCCGCGCGCGGCCCGGACCGATCTCCACCACCTCGATGCCGAGAAACTGCGCGGTGCGGTCGAGCGGGAACATCGCCTCCAGGACGGATTGTGCGAGCCTGCGGGCGGCCTCGTCGCGATTCCGGGTCATCGTCCCTCGAACCTCGGCTTGCGCTTCTCCCTGAACGCAGTCACGCCCTCGCGGTAGTCGCGGCTCGCCCCCAGCGCACGCTGCACGTCGCGCTCGAGGTCGAGCTGGGCTTCGAGGCCGTTCTCCCACGATGCGTGAAGCACCCGCCGGATCGCAGCCAGCGCGCGGGTGGGGCCCGCGGCGAGCGCCTGAACGAGCTTCTCGGCCTCCGCACCGAGCGCATCGTCCTCGACGCAGCGCCAGATGATGCCCCAGCGCTCGGCCTGCTCGGCGCTCAGCGGCTCGCCCAGCATGGCGAGCCCCATGGCGCGGGCGCTGCCGGCCAGGCGCGGCAGCAAGAAGCTCGCGCCGCAGTCGGGCGCGAGCCCGATCCGGCTGAACGACTGGATGAACACGGCCGAGCGCGCCGCGAGCACGATGTCGCAGGCGAGCGCGAGGCTCGCCCCGGCGCCGGCCGCGACGCCGCCCACCGCGCACACGACCGGCATCTCGAGCGCGCGCAGCGCGAGGATGAGCGGCTTGTACCAGGTCTCGATGGATGCGCCCAGATCGGGTGCGCGATCGCCGTCGAACACCCGCTCGTCCAGATCCTGCCCGGAGCAGAACGCCCCGCCGGCGCCCTCGAGCAGCAGCACGCGCGTGGGCCCGGCGCGGCTGCGCTCGAGCGCGTCGCGCAGCTCGCGGTGCATCGGCACCGAGAGGGCGTTGCGCTTCTCGGGGCGGTCGAGCGTGATGCGCGCGATGCCGCCGGCGAGTGCGTAACGGATGTTCTCGTACTCCGGTTTCATGGCGCGCCGCGATGCCTTTGCGTTAGCATTCGTTGGATGCCCCACCTTTGGCGCGCACCCGGCGCGCGGCGGAGACCCCGATGCCCAGAGTTTACTCGATCGACGGACTGATTCCGGTGGTGGACCCCGAAGCCTACGTCCACCCCTCCGCGGTGCTGATCGGCGACGTGATCGTCGGGGCGCGCTGCTACGTCGGCCCGTGCGCCAGCCTGCGCGGGGATTTCGGCCGGATCGTGCTCGAGGCCGGGGCCAACGTCCAGGACTGCTGCGTGCTGCACGGCTTCCCGAGCAGCGACACCGTGGTGGAGGAGGATGGCCACATCGGTCACGGCGCCATCCTCCACTGCTGTCGCGTGGGACGCAACGCGATGGTCGGCATGAATGCGGTCGTCATGGATACGGCGGAGATCGGCGCCTCCGCCATCGTCGCCGCGTGCGCCTTCGTGAAGGCCGGCATGAAGGTGCCCCCGCGCAGCCTGGCGGCGGGCGTGCCGGCGAAGATCGTACGCGAACTCTCGCAGCAGGAGATGCAATGGAAGGCCGAGGGTACGAGGCTCTACCAGATGCTCGCGCGCCGCTCCAGCGCGAGCCTGCGCGAAGTCGAGGCGCTCACCGCGGTCGAACCCGGTCGCGCGCGGCTGGAGCTCCCGGACTTGCAGCCGCTGATCCAGGCCAAGGCGGCCTGGAACGCCTGAGCTTCTGCGCCGCCGGTATAATCCGCGCATTTTATGCGCCCAGCGGATTCGCTGATGGCTTCGCCGGCGAGGATGCGCGCCCCGATTTCGCACGGCAAGGAAGAAGCATGAAAATCCACGAGTACCAGGCCAAGGAGATCCTCCGCCGCTTCGGCGTCGCCACTCCGCGCGGCGAGCCGTGTTTCTCGGTCGAGGAAGCGGTTCGCGCCGCCGAGCGGCTCGGCGGCAGCCGCTGGGTGGTCAAGGCGCAGATCCATGCCGGCGGGCGTGGCAAGGGTGGAGGCGTGAAGCTCGCGCGCAGCCGCGATGAGGTGCGCACGCTCGCCGGCCAGATCCTCGGCATGCAGCTCCGGACCCACCAGACCGGCCCCGAGGGCCGCAAGGTGCGCCGCCTGCTGATCGAGGAAGGCGCCGACATCGTGAGCGAACTCTACGTCGGCATGGTAGTGGATCGCGGCACCCAGAAGGTGGCGCTGATGGCGTCCTCCGAGGGCGGCATGGACATCGAGGAGGTGGCGGCCAGGACCCCGGAGAAGATCCACAAGGTGTTCGTCGATCCGCAGGCCGGCCTCACCGGCGCCGAGGCGGACGAGGTCGCGCGGCGCATCGGCGTGCCGGAAGGCTCGGTGCCGCAGGCGCGCGGCGTGCTGCAGGGGCTGTATCGGGCGTTCTGGGAGAGCGATGCATCGCTCGCCGAGATCAATCCGCTCGTGCTCACCGCGGAGGGGCGCGTGGTGGCGCTCGATGCGAAGATGAACTTCGACGACAACGCGCTCTTTCGCCATGCGGACATTGTCGCCATGCGCGATCTCGACGAGGAGGATCCGGCCGAGATCGAGGCCTCGCAGTTCGATCTGTCCTACATCTCGCTGGACGGCAACATCGGCTGCCTGGTCAATGGCGCGGGACTGGCGATGGCGACGATGGACACGATCAAGCTCTACGGCGCGGAGCCGGCCAACTTCCTCGATGTCGGGGGAGGTGCGACCACCGAGAAGGTGACCGAGGCGTTCAAGATCATGCTGCGCAACGCACGGGTCAAGGGCATCCTGGTGAACATCTTCGGCGGCATCATGCGCTGCGACACGATCGCCGAGGGCGTGGTCGCCGCCGCGCGCGAGGTGAAGCTGCACGTGCCGCTGGTCGTGCGCATGAAGGGCACGAACGAGAACATCGGAAGGAAGATCCTCGCGGATTCCGGATTGCCGATCATCTCCGCCGACAACATGGGCGAGGCCGCGCAGAAGATCGTCGCCGCGGTCTCCGGGCAGTGAGCGGGCACGCAGGAAATTCATGAAATGAGCATTCTCATCGACAGGAATACACGGGTCGTCACCCAGGGCATCACCGGCAAGACCGGGCAGTTCCACACCCGCATGTGCCGCGAATACGCCAGCGGCGCCGAATGCTTCGTCGCCGGGGTGAATCCGAAGAAGGCCGGAGAGAGCTTCGAGGGCATCCCGATCTACGGCAGCGTCGCCGAGGCGAAACGGGCGACCGGCGCCAATGCGTCCGTCATCTACGTGCCGCCGCCTTTCGCCGCCGCCGCGATCCTGGAAGCGGTGGAGGCCGATCTCGATCTGGTGATCTGCATCACCGAGGGCATCCCGGTGCGCGACATGGTCGAGGTGCGCGACCGCATGCGCAAGGGCGGGCACAGGACGGTGCTCGTCGGACCGAACTGCCCCGGCGTCATCACCCCCGACGAGATCAAGATCGGCATCATGCCCGGCCACATCCACAAGCGCGGGCGCATCGGCGTGGTGTCGCGTTCCGGCACCCTCACCTACGAGGCGGTCGGCCAGCTCACCGAGCTGGGCCTGGGCCAGTCGAGCGCGGTGGGCATCGGCGGCGATCCGGTGGGCGGACTGAAGCACAAGGACGTGCTGGAGCGGTTCATGAACGATCCCGGCACCGATGCCGTCATCATGATCGGCGAGATCGGCGGCTCCGACGAGGAGGCCGCCGCGCAGTGGTACGCAACGGAATGCTCCAACCGCAAGCCGGTGGTGGGCTTCATCGCCGGCGTCACCGCGCCGCCCGGAAAGCGCATGGGGCACGCCGGCGCGATCATCTCCGGGGGCAAGGGCACCGCGCAGGAAAAACTCGAGGTGATGGATGCCTGCGGCATCAAGGTCACCCGCAATCCGGCGGAGATGGGCCGCCTGCTGAAGTCCGTGCTCTGACCGGCGCCCGGATGCGCGCCCGCTGCCCGACGCGCCGCGACGGCCGGCGTGTCTTTCCGCGCAGGTACAATCGGCCGCAAGATGCCCGACTTCGCTTCGCCCGAATTCTGGATCGCGGTGGCGCAGATCGTGGCGATCGACATCGTGTTGTCCGGGGACAATGCGGTCGTCATCGCGCTCGCCTGCCGCAACCTGCCGCCGGCGCAGCGGCGGGCCGGCATCGCCTGGGGTGTCGGCGGTGCGGTGGTCCTGCGGGTGGCGATCACCGCCTTCGCGGCGGCCATGCTCGGTGTGCCCTACCTCAAGCTCGCCGGCGGAGCCCTGCTGCTGTGGATCGGCGTCAAGCTGCTGCTGCCCGAGGGCGACGGCGAACACGAGATCGACGGTGCGACCAGCCTGGCGGGGGCGGTGCGCACGGTCATCGTCGCCGACTTCGTCATGAGCCTGGACAACATCATCGGTGTCGCGGCAGCCTCGCGCGACAGCATCTTGCTGCTGCTTTTCGGCCTCGGTCTGTCGATTCCGATCATGATGTACACGAGTCGGCTGGTGTTGAAGCTGATGGAGCGTTTTCCGGTCATCGTCCTTGCAGGCGCGGGACTGCTCGGATGGGTCGCGGGCGGCATGATGGTGACGGATGCCGCGCTGAGGGCGGCGACGAGCGCATGGATGCCGGCCGCCCACACCCTGGCCGGCGCGATCGGTGCGACTGCGGTCGTCGTCACCGGAAAATGGCTGGTCGCCCGCAGGCGGCGTGCCGAGGACCGGAAAATCGTGTGAGGTCGCCATGGCACTGTATCTGAGCGAGCAAGACGTCGAAGCGCTGGTGAGCATGCCGCTCGCGCTCGAAGCCGTGGAGCATGCCCATCGCAGCCACGGGCTCGGGCGGGCGATCGATTTGCCGCGCAACCGCACGCGCACGCCGCGCTCGACGCTGCACATGCTGCAAGGGGCGCTGGAGGACGACGGTGTGCTCGGCTACAAGGCCTACACCACCAGCAAGACCGGCTCGCGTTTCTTTCTGCACCTGTTCGACTGTGCGGACGGCCGGCCCCTGGCGGTGATCGCGGCCGATGCCCTCGGCAGGATGCGCACCGGCGCCGCCGGCGGGGTCGCCGCGAAATGGCTGTCGCGCCCGGATGCCGCGCAGGCCGCGGTGTTCGGCGCGGGCTGGCAGGCGGCCTCCCAGATCGAGGCGCTGTGCGCGGTGCGCCCGATCGAACGCGTGCGGGTTTACGCGCGCAGCACGGAAGCGCTCGTCGCCTTCTGTGCCGAGATGTCGCGCAGGCTCGCACGCGAAGTCGTCCCGGCGCCGGGACCGCGCGAAGCGCTCGAAGGCGCCGACATCGTCGTGACGATCACCACCTCCGCCCAACCGGTCTTCGACGGAAGCTGGCTCGAAGCCGGCACGCATGTCACGGCCGCCGGTTCCAATTCGCTCATCCGCCGCGAGATCGACGAGCGCGCCGTGGGCCGCGCGAACCTCGTCTGCGTCGATTCGCGCGCGAGTGCGCTGCGCGAGTCCGGCGACCTGCTGCCGCTGCTGGAGAAGGGACGCCTGCACGAGGGGCAGATGGTCGAACTGGGCGAGATCATCGCGGGCGTCCGGGCGGGGCGACGCACGCCCGACGAGATCACCCTGTTCGAGTCGCATGGGATGGCGATCCAGGACCTCGCGCTGGGCGTGCGGCTGTTGCACAGTGCGCGCGAGCGGGGCATCGGGACGAGGCTGCCGTTCTGACGCGGCGGATCGGCGCGCGCGAGAAATTTGACTAAGTTGATGCCGGACTGTAACAATATGCCTTAGGCTACTGTTTCTGCGGTCTCTTCGGCGCTTTGCCCGGCGCGTGCGCCGGCCGTTCGAAGGGCAGGAGCCGCCGGCACGGGCGGGTCGCGCGCGGGATCGGGAGGACGTGCCGGAAGCGGGGAGGGAAGCGACGTGAAGCGGACCGATTTCTGGAAGGCGGACTGGTTTCTCGGCCTGGCCGTGAGCGTGGTCGTGCTGGTGGCCGGCGGCGGCGAACTGCTGCAGAGTCTGGAGCGCAAGGCCTACGATCTCGGCGTCGCGGCGACCACCCGCCCGCCCTCGGACCGGATCGCGGTCATCGCGATCGACAAGGCGAGCATCGACAACATCGGGCGCTGGCCATGGTCGCGCGAAGTGCACGCGCGGATGATCGATGCCCTGGCCAAGGCCCGGGCGAAGACCGTCTCGATGACGGTGTTCTTCGCCGAACCGCAGCTCGATCCGGGGCTCGCCTACATTGACAAGCTCATGGAGCTGCACCGCCGCAGCGGGGCACCCGCGGGTGCGTTCGGCAGTCTGCTGCAGGAGGCCGAGGCCGCGCTCAACACCGACCGGGCGCTCGCGGACAGCTTGGGGCGCGCCGGAAACGTCGTGCTGCCCATGCTCTTCCGGCTCGGCGAGCCGCGCGGCAAGCCGGACCGCGAACTGCCGGAATTCATCCGCAGGAACGCGCTCACGCAGGTGGCGGGACGCGACGGGCTGCCGCTGCTCACCTCGGATGTCGATGCGCTGGTGATCGACGCGCTGGGCGCGCGCGCCGCGGCGATCGGCCACCTCAACGTCGCCCCCGACGTGGATGGCGCGATTCGCACCGAGCCGCTGCTGCTCGCCCACTACGACCGCTACTATCCCTCGCTTTCGCTGATGATCGCCGCGCGCAGCCTCAATCTGGGTGTGGCCGACATCAAGGTGGACCTCGGCGAGTCGGTGGCGCTCGGCAATCTCAGGGTGGCCACCGACCCCTCGATGCAGCTCTACACTTTCTTCTACAAGGACCACGAGGGCAAGCCGGCCTTCCAGGTGGATTCGTTCTTCGACGTGCTCTCGGGCAAGATCCCGCTCGACAAGTACCGCGACAAGATCGTGCTGATCGGCCCCACCGCCGCCGGAGTGGGCAGCGTGTTCGTCACTCCGACCTCTCCCGCGATGCCGGCGGTGCTGCTCCAGGCGCATACCGTCTCCAGCCTGCTCCAGGAGCACTTCTTCGTCGTGCCGTCCTGGGCCGGGCTGGCGGAAAAAGGCGTCTTCCTGCTGGTCGCGCTCTACCTGATCCTGCTGCTGCCGCGGCTCAAGGCGGGGATGGCGGCGGCGGCCACCGCGGGCGGCTTCGTGGTCCTGCTGGTGGCGCACTTCGCGCTGATGAGCACGCGGCTGGTCTGGCTCCAGCTCATGGTGCCGGCGACGCTGCTCATCCTCGGCCATCTGCTGCTCACGGTGAAGCGCTTCGCGGTCACCGAGCGCGGCAAGCTCAAGAGCGACGAACAGTCCGCCGAGTCGAACCGCATGCTGGCGCTCGCCTTCCAGGGCCAGGGCCAGCTCGACATCGCCTGGGACAAGTTCCGCCAGGTGCCGATGAACGACGCGCTGATGGAGAACCTGTACAACCTCGCGCTGGACTTCGAGCGCAAGCGCCAGTTCAACAAGGCCGAGGCGGTGTTCCGCCGCATGGCCGAGCACGATCCGAAGTTCCGCGACGTCGGCAACCGCGCGCAGCGCGCCAAGACGATGTCCGAGACGGTCATGATGGGCGGAGGCGGGCGCGGACCGGCCGCCGGCACCATGATCCTCGGCGATGCCCAGATCGAGAAGCCGATGCTCGGCCGCTACCAGGTCGAGAAGGAACTGGGCAAGGGCGCGATGGGCGTGGTCTACCTCGGGCGCGATCCCAAGATCAACCGCGTCGTGGCGATCAAGACCATGGCGCTCTCGCAGGAGTTCGACGACGACGAACTCGCCGACGTCAAGGCGCGCTTCTTCCGCGAGGCCGAGACCGCGGGACGGCTCAACCATCCGAACGTCGTCACCATCTACGACGCCGGCGAGGAGCACGATCTGTGCTATATCGCCATGGAGCTGCTCAAGGGCAAGGATCTGGTGCCCTTCACCAAGCCGGGCAATCTGATGCCGCTGTCGAAGGTGATGGACGTGGTCGCGCGGGTGGCGGAGGCGCTCGCCTACGCGCACTCGAACAACGTCGTGCATCGGGACGTCAAGCCGGCCAACATCATGTACGAGCCGGATGCGGATCAGGTCAAGGTGACCGACTTCGGCATCGCCCGCATCACCGATTCGTCGAAGACCAAGACCGGAATGGTGCTCGGCACGCCCTCCTACATGTCGCCGGAACAGCTCGCCGGCAAGAAGATCGATGGGCGCTCCGATCTCTTTTCCCTCGGCGCGATGCTGTTCCAGATGGCCTGCGGGAAGCTGCCCTTCGAGGGCGACTCGATGGCGCAGCTCATGTTCAAGATCGCCAACGAGCACCACCCGGACGTGCGTGAATTCAACCCCGGGGTGCCCGACTGCCTGGTGGCGATCATCGACCGCGCGCTGGAAAAGGACTTCACCAGGCGCTACCAGAACGGCACCGAGATGGCGCAGGATCTGCGCCAGTGCATGATGACGCTCACCGAACCCGACATCACCCTCTGATTCATGGATCTCTCCCAGGTGCTTCAAGTCGTCCTACGCACGGATCCCGGCATGGTTCGCGGCCACAACGAGGACTCGGTGTGGGCCGATGGCGCCCTCGGCATGGCGATCCTCGCCGACGGCATGGGCGGGTACAACGCCGGGGAGGTCGCGAGCGGCATGGCCACCACCCTGCTCTCGACCGAGCTTGGCCGGCTGTTCGCGGAAACGCCGCCGTACCGGCTGGATGCGGCCGGGCAGCCCTACGCCCGCAGCGCACTCGCCGCCGAGATCGCGAAAGCCAACGGCGCGATCTTCCAGTCCGCGCAGAGCCAGCCCCAGTACGCCGGCATGGGCACCACGCTGGTGGCCGCGGTGTTCTATGACAACCGTCTGATGGTCGCGCACATCGGCGACTCGCGCCTGTACCGCCAGCGCGGGGAGAGCTTCGGGCCGATCACGCGCGACCACTCGCTGCTCCAGGAGCAGCTCGACAGCGGACTGATCACGCCCGAGGAGGCGAAGCTCTCGCACAACAAGAACCTGGTCACGCGTGCGCTCGGCATCGAGGCCGCGGTCGAGCCGGAGATCCGTGATTTTGACGTCTTGCCCGGCGACATCTATCTGCTATGCTCGGACGGTCTCAACGACATGGTTTCCGACGAGGATATTTCGGCCACGCTGACCTCCATGGGAGCGAACCTCGAGCTGGCCGGCGATCAGCTGATCCAGATGGCCAACGACAACGGCGGACGCGACAACGTATCGGTGATTCTGGTCAAGGTGCTCGGCGCATTTCCGGCGCCGCATGGCTGGTGGGAGCAGTTCCTGGCGTGGTTGAAATAGGGAAGGTGGGTGGCGATCATGACCGCTAAGTTGATCCTCAGTATGGACGGCCTCGTGCTCAAGGAGATGCCGTTGGCGAAGGAACGCACGACGATCGGCCGCAAGGCGCACAACGACATCCAGATCGACAATCTCGCCATCAGCGGCGAGCATGCGGTGATCGTCACGATCCTCAACGACTCCTTCCTCGAGGACCTGAACAGCACCAACGGCACCTACGTGAACGGGCAGCCGATCAAGAAACACTTCCTGCAGTCGAACGACGTCATCGAGCTGGGCAAGTACCGGCTGAAATACGTGAACGAACAGCCGGCGGGCGCCGCCGCCGGGGCCGATTACGAAAAGACCCTGGTGCTGCGCCCCGGCACGGCACGCCCCGCCCCCGCGCCGACGGCCCAGATCCAGCCCGGCGACACCCACCCCGGCATGGCGGCACACGCCGCAGCGCCTGCGCCGCAAGGCGCTCCGGCCGCCGCGCCGCTCCCGCAAGGCGCGGCCGTCTCGCCGAGCGCGGCGCAACGCGCGCCGGCCGCGGCTCCGGCGCCGCCTCCAGCGAGCGCAGCCGCCCCTGCGGCGAGCGCTGCCGCCGCAGCCGCGCCGGTCGGCGTGGGGGTGATCCAGATCCTCAACGGCGCGAACGCCGGGAAAGCGCTCGAACTGACCAAGACGCTGACCACGCTCGGCAAGCCCGGCGTCCAGGTCGCGGTGATCACGAGGCGCCCGCAGGGCTACTTCATCACTCACGTCGAAGGGGCACAGATGCCGATCGTCGACGGCAAGCCGATCGATCCGCAGGCCCACCCGCTGGGAAATCATGACGTCATCGAGCTGGCGGGGGTGAAGATGGAGTTCTTCTTCAAGAGCTGAGCGTCCGCGTGGCGATGCGCTGAGGGACCCGGAGACTGCATGGCGCGGCGCGGGATCACGTCTTGAAGCAGCATCTGGTCCGCTACGCCGTCGGTGCGCTGATCGCGCTGGTGCTCGCCGGCCATGCGGCACGCTTCTTCCAGTTCGGGCTGATCAACCAGCTCGATGCCATCGCCTACGATGCCAAGCTGCGGCTCACCATGCCGCGGCAGGTCGACGACCGGGTGGTGATCCTCGACATCGACGAGAAATCGCTCGCCGAAGTCGGGCGCTGGCCGTGGGACCGGAGGCGCATGGCGGAGCTGGTCGGGAAGCTGTTCGACCGCTACGGCATCAGTCTGCTCGGCGTGGACATCGTGTTCGCCGAGCCGGACGACAGCTCCGGACTGAAGACGCTCGAGGCGCTCGCGCGAACCGAATTCCGAAACGACGCCGCGTTCGTGGCGAGGCTCGACGAACTGCGCCCGCGGCTCGACTACGACCGGCTCTTCGCCCGTGCGCTCGAAGGCCGTCCGGTCATCCTCGGCTATTACCTGTCCAACCGCTCCGAGGGCACGGCGACCGGCGCGCTGCCCGAGCCGGTGCTGCCCGCGGGGACGTTCGCGGGACGAAACATCCCGTTCACGAGCTGGACCAACCACGGCGGCAACCTGCCGGAATTCCAGCGCTCGGCGCTCGGCGCCGGGCACTTCAACCCGATGGTCGATTTCGACGGCATCTCGCGCCGCGTTCCGATGATCGCCGAATACAAGGGCAGCTACTACGAGGCGCTCTCGCTCGCCATGGTGCGCGCGCTGCTGGGATCTCCCAAGGTGGTGCCGGGCTATCCGCAGGAATCGGTGATCTCGCGCGGCTACACGGCGATGGAGTGGATCGAACTGCCCACCGCCAGGGGGACGTTGCGCATCCCGGTCGACGAGAATGCCGCGGCCCTTATTCCTTACCGCGGGGCGCAGGGAAGCTTCCCGTACTATTCGCTGGCGGACGTCCTTGCGGAGCGCATCGCGCCGGAACGACTGCGCGGCAAGATCGCGCTGATCGGCACCACCGCGCCCGGGCTGCTGGATCTGCGGGCCACCCCGGTGAGCGGTGCCTACCCCGGCGTCGAGATCCACGCCAACCTGATCACCGGGATGCTCGACGGCAGGATCCTGCAGAAGCCGCTGTACGTGGTCGGCGCGGACGTCGTCACCACCGCGGCTGCCGGGCTGGTGATGGTGTTCCTGCTGCCGCTGCTGAGTCCCCTGCGGGCCACCCTGGTGACGGTGCTGGTGCTCGCCCTGCTCATCGCGATCAACCTCGCGTTCTGGCAGTTCGGCGGGCTGGTGCTGCCGGTGTCCGGAGCGCTGCTGCTCACCTTCCTGCTGTTCGCGCTCAACATGTCGTATGGGTATTTCGTCGAGTCGCGGGCGAAGCGCCAGTTCACGGATCTGTTCGGGCAGTACGTTCCCCCCGAGCTGGTCGAGGAGATGAGCCGCGATCCGGAGAGCTACAGCATGGAGGGGCGCTCGGCCGAGCTCTCGGTGCTGTTCTCCGACGTGCGCGGATTCACCACCATCTCGGAATCGCTGGAACCGAAGCAGCTCGCGGCGCTGATGAACGAGTACCTGGGGGCCATGACCGCGGTCATCCGCGCGCAGCGCGGCACGCTGGACAAGTACATCGGGGATGCCATCATGGCGTTCTGGGGCGCACCGGTCGAGGATCCCGAGCACGCCAGGCGCGCGGTCGTCGCCGCGCTCGGAATGCAGGAGGCGCTGGACGGGGTGAATCGCGCGTTCGCCGCGCGCGGCTGGCCGCAACTTCGCATCGGCGTGGGGGTCAACACCGGACAGATGACGGTGGGCGACATGGGCTCGGCGGTGCGCAAGTCCTATACGGTGATGGGCGACGCCGTGAACCTCGGCTCGCGGCTGGAAGGCCTGACCAAGAAATACGGCGTCGGCATCCTGGTCGGGGAGGATACGCGCAAGACCGTGCGCGACATCGTGTTCCGGGAGGTCGACCGGGTGCGGGTCAAGGGCAAGGAGGAGCCGGTCGCGATCTTCGAGCCGATCGGCCCCGAGGCCTCCGTCGGCAAGGCGCAGCACGAGGAGCTGAAGCTCTGGCATCAGGCCCTGCGGCTGTATCGCAGCCAGGCGTGGGATCAGGCGGAACTCACGCTGCTCAATCTGACACGCATCGCTCCCGCGTGCAGGCTCTACAATTACTACACCGAGCGGGTCGCCGCGCTGCGAAAGGCGCCGCCCGGCTCGGGCTGGAACGGCGTCACGGTATTCGAAGAAAAATGAATCTGCGATCGGCTCCGGCCGCGCAGCAGCGAGGATGAGGAGGTCAAGTTGAAACTGCGCGTACTCGGGTGCAGCGGCGGGATCGGCGGGCGCTACCTGCGCACCACCTCGTTCCTGGTCGATCACGACATCCTCGTCGATGCCGGTACCGGGGTGGGCGATCTGTCGCTGGCCGAGCTCGTGCTGATCGACCACGTGTTCGTCACCCATTCGCATCTCGACCATGTCGCCTGCATCCCGTTCCTGGTCGATACCGTCGGCGACATGCGCAATCGTCCGCTCACCGTGCATGCGACCGAGGCGACGCTGGAGATCCTGCGCAACCATCTCTTCAACTGGTCGATCTGGCCCGACTTCAGCCAGATCCCGAACCCGGATTCCCCGTTCCTGCGCTACGAGCCGCTGCGGCTCGGGCAGACGGTCGAGGTCGGCAATCGCAGCTTCCGCGCGCTGCCGGCCAGACACACCGTGCCGGCGGTCGGCTACGAACTCGACAGCGGCGCCGGCAGCCTGGTGTTCACGGGCGACACCACGACCAACGACGCGCTATGGAAGGTGGTCAACCGGATCTCCGACCTGCGTTATCTCATCATCGAGACTGCATTCTCCAATCGCCAGCGGCGCCTGGCGGTTGCGTCCAAGCACCTGTGCCCGAGTATGCTGGCCGGCGAGCTGGCCAAGCTGGAGCACAGCCCGGAGATCTACGTCACCCACCTCAAGCCGGGCCAGATCGAGCTGACGATGCAGGAGATCGAGGAGGGCATCGGCGAGTTCAAGCCGCGTATGCTGCAAAACAACATGGTTTTCGAGTTCTGAGCCGATGCCCGAGGAATCCTCCCCAGTGGCCGCCGCGTCCGATCTGGTTGCGACGCTCTCGCGGCTGGAGCCGGTGCGGCGGCTCTCGCCCAACGGGATGAGCGAGGTCGCCCGGACGTGCGCGCGCGAGACCGCCGCCCGGGGGGCGGATCCGTTCCGGGATCGGGGGCTCGGCGGACAGTCCGTGTATCTGATCAAGGGCGAGCTGCTGGTCTCGTACGACGACGGCAGCTCGGAGGTCATCGTCGGCTCGACCGGGGCCGCGCTCCGGCCACTGGGCAAGGGTGCGCCGGCGTTCGCGGGGGCGCGCGCGATCACCGCGATCGAGCTGCTCCGCATCGACGATGAAGTCCTCGACGTGCTGCTGACCTGGGATCAGATGGCGGCGCCCAGGGCCGCCGGCGAGGACCTGGAGCGCCGCGACTGGCGCACGCTTTCGGGCATCTACGAGGCCCGGCGGCTGACCGAAGGGATCTTCGCCGCGCTGCCGCCGGCCAACATCGAGCGGCTCCTCGAACGCTTCCGGCGGATGCCGGTGCGGCATGGCGAAGTCGTCGTGCGCCAGGGCGACGCCGGCGACCATTATTATGTCATCGAGCGCGGGCGGTGCGAAGTCACCCGCGGGGTGGGCGGCGCTTCGGTCGTGCTGGCCGAACTCCAGCCGGGAGAAGGCTTCGGGGAGGAGGCGCTGCTCGCCGGCAGCCCGCGCAACGCGATGGTGACGATGAAGAGCGACGGCGTGTTGCTGCGCCTGGACAAGTCCGATTTCACCTCGCTGCTGCGCGAGCCGCTGCTGCATCGCCTCGGCTGGGAGGAGGCCTGCGCGCGGGCACGTGCGGGGGCCACCTGGCTCGATGTGCGCTACCCGGCCGAGTATCACGTCGACCGCGTCCCGGGCGCGATCAATCTTCCGCTGAACGAGGTACGCAACGCGCTCGACGCGCTCGATGCCCGCGGCGAGTATATTCTGTATTGTCAGAGCGGCCGCCGTTCCTCGGCGGCGGCCTTCCTCATGTCCCAGCGCGGACTGCGCGCCTGGCTGCTCGATGGCGGGCTGCGGTGCTGGACGCGCGAGCGCACGCTGGGGGAAGCGGGACCGGACGATCGGGGAGGGCAAGCATGACGGTGGTTGGCGCGCAGCAGGAGGCGACGGGGCTGTCCGAGGCGGCGGCCCGGGTCCAGTTCTTCAAGAGCCTGCAGGCGGTCACCAACAAGATTCACGCCAGCGCCAACATCGACGAGATCATCGTCGATCTTTCCCAGGAAGTCGCCGCGGTCTTCAATGCCGACCGCATCACGATCTACGCGGTCAACGAGGACAGGAACGCGATCGTCTCCAAGGTCAAGACCGGGCTGAACACCTTCAAGGACCTGAAACTGCCGATCAACGACGCGAGCATCGCCGGCTACAGCGCCGAGTACAAGAAGCCGCTCAACATCGCCGATGTCTATGACGATACCGAGCTTGCCGCCTATTCTCCCGGCATCCACTTCCTGAAAGAGGTCGACAAGCGCACCGGATACCGCACCAAGCAGATGCTGATCGCCCCCATCCTGGATCCGGACAGCAACGAGCTGCTGGGCGTGGTCCAGTTGATCAACAACCGCAGCGGCGTGCCGTTCTCGGCGTTCACCCAGGAAGGCCTCGTGAGCCTCACGCAGACGCTCGCGATCGCCTTCACCCAGCGCCAGAGGCGTCCGACCCAGGTCCGCTCGAAGTACGACGCGCTGGTCTCCGATGCGGTGCTCTCGGCCACCGAGTTCGATCTCGCCACGCGCGCGGCGCGCCGCAAGGGGCAGGATCTCGAGGAGGTCCTGATCCACGATTTCCAGGTCAAGCCGGCCGCGATCGGCGCGGCCCTGTCGAAGTTCTTCGGGGTGCCCTACGAGCCGCACAAGGGCGACCGCATCAAGCCCCTCGACCTGCTCAAGAACCTCAAGCGCGACTATATCGAGGAGAGCCGCTGGGTTCCGATCGAGGAGAACCGCGACGGCATCCTGATCCTGGCCATGGATCCGGAACAGGTGCGCAGCTCCCGGGTGGTGGCCAACATCTTCCCGAAGGCGAAACTCAATTACGCCGTCACGACCGTCGCGGAATTCAGGAAGACCGTGGATCAGTTCTACGGTCCGCTCTCGGACACTGGCACCGTGGGCGACCTGCTCTCGGATCTCTCCGAGCAGGACGAAGGCGACAACCTCTCCGAGGACGTCAATGCGGCCTCCGACAACGAACTGGTGCGGCTGGTGAACAAGATCATCGTCGATGCCTACCAGCAGGGCGCCTCCGACATCCACATCGAGCCGCGCCCCGGCAAGGACAAGACGCTGATCCGCATCCGCAAGGACGGCTCGCTCGTGCCCTACATCGAGGTGCCGGCGAGCTACCGCAACGCGCTCGTCACCCGCATCAAGATCATGTGCGATCTCGACATCTCGGAGCGGCGCAAACCCCAGGACGGGAAGATCAAGTTCAGGAAGTTCGGTCCGCTCGACATCGAGCTGCGCGTGGCCACGTTGCCCTCGGCGGGCGGGGTCGAGGACGTGGTGATGCGCATCCTCGCCGCCGGCGAGCCGCTGCCGCTCGACAAGCTCGGCGTGCTGCCCCACAACCTGGATCGGCTGATGGGCTGCATCGAGAAACCCTACGGCCTGTTCTTCGTTTGCGGGCCGACGGGCTCGGGCAAGACCACCACGCTGCACTCCATCCTCGCGCACCTCAACACTCCGGACACCAAGATCTGGACCGCCGAGGACCCGGTGGAGATCACCCAGCGCGGCTTGCGCCAGGTGCAGATCAACCGCAAGGCGGGCCTCGACTTCGCCACCATCATGCGCGCCTTCCTGCGCGCCGATCCCGACATCATCATGGTCGGCGAGATGCGCGACCCCGAGACCACCTCGATCGGCATCGAGGCCTCGCTCACCGGCCACCTGGTGTTCGCCACCCTGCACACCAACAGCGCTCCGGAGTCGGTGGTGCGGCTGCTCGACATGGGGATGGATCCGTTCAACTTCGCCGACGCGCTGCTCGGCATCCTCGCCCAGCGGCTGGCCAAGCGGCTGTGTGCCAACTGCAAGAAATCCTACGTCGCCTCCGAGGAGGAGATCCGGCACCTGGTCGGGGAGTACACGGAAGAGCTTCGCCACACCACGGCGTTCAGCAAAGACCCCTCCGGCGCGGCGGAGGCGGTCTATGCGGAATGGGCCGGTAAGTTCGCCAAAGACAAGGGGAAATTCACCCTCTACAAGCCGGTCGGCTGCTCCGAGTGCAACGACACCGGCTACAAGGGCCGGCTGGGCCTGCACGAGATGATGGTCGGCACCGACCAGGTCAAGAAGCTGATCCAGGAGCGCGCGCGTGTGGCGCTGCTGCTCGCTGCGGCGCTGGAGGACGGCATGCGCACGCTGAAGATGGACGGCATCGAGAAGGTGCTCATGGGGCTCACCGACATGAAGCAGGTCAGGGCGGTGTGCATCAAATAGTTTCGGGTTCCAGGCCGTGATGAATACGACCGATGATCTTTTTCGCCGCCTCGAGCAACTGAACGAGATCGGCGCCGCGCTCTCCAGCGAGCGCGACATCACCCGGCTGCTCGAGAAGATCCTCGACGCGGCCAAGACCATCACGCACGCCGACGGCGGAACGCTCTACCGCAGGTCGCCCGATGGGGCCTCGCTCGCCTTCGAGATCGTGCGCACCGATTCGCTCGGCATCCGCATGGGCGGCGCGAGCGGCACGCCGATCGACTTTCCTCCGGTCCCCCTGCGCGAGGAGACCGGCGCGCCGAACAACTCGATGGTGGCGGCCTGGTGTGCGCTCCACGAGAAGAGTGTGAACATCGCCGATGCCTACGAGGCGCAGGGCTTCGATTTTTCGGGCACGCGCAAGTTCGACGCGCGCACCGGCTATCGTTCGAAGTCCTTCCTCACCGTTCCGATGAAGAACCACGAAGCCGAGGTCATCGGGGTGCTCCAGCTCATCAACTGCACCGATGCCGCCACCGGCGCGGTCGTGCCCTTCTCCGAGGCCGATCACCGGCTCGCCGAGTCGCTCGCCTCGCAGGCGGCCATCGCCCTCACCAACCGGCAGCTCATCGTCCAGCTCGAAGAGCTGTTCGAGTCCTTCATCCGCCTCATCAACCTGGCGATCGACGAGAAGTCGCACTACACGGGCGGGCACTGCCAGCGCGTGCCGGTGCTCACCATGATGCTTGCCGAGGCGGTGAACGACACGACCACCGGGCCGCTGGCCGATTTCACCATGACCGACCAGGACCGCTACGAGCTGAAGATCGCCGGTCTGGTCCATGACTGCGGCAAGGTCACCACGCCGGTGCATGTGGTCGACAAGTCCACCAAGCTGGAGACCCTTTTCGACCGCGTCCACCAGCTCGACACCCGCTTCGAAGTGCTGGAGCGCGACGCCGAGATCGCGATGCTGCGCGCGAGGCTCGCCCTGCGCGAGGAGCGCGATGCGGCGGCAGAGAGCCAGCTCGAGACGCATTTCGAAAACCGGGTGCGCCAGTTGCGCGAGGAGCGCGCCTTCCTCCATCACTGCAACGTGGGCGTCGAGGCGATGAGCCCCGAGGACCAGGAGCGCGTCGGGCGCATCGGCCGCGGCTACCGGTGGACGACCGAGGGCCGGGAGGAGAATTTCCTGTCCGAGGAGGAGATCGAGAACCTGTCGATCCGCGCCGGCACGCTCACGAAGGCCGAGCGCGAGATCATCAACTACCATATCGTCGCCACGATCAAGATGCTGGAAGCCCTGCCCTGGCCGCGACATCTCGCGAACGTCCCCGAGTACGCTGGCGGGCATCACGAGCGCATGGACGGCAAGGGCTATCCGCGCGGGCTCACCCGCGACCAGATGTCGGTGCAGGCCCGCGTGATGGGCATCGCCGACATCTTCGAAGCGCTGACCGCCAAGGACCGCCCGTACAAGAGCGGCAAGACGCTCACCGAATCGCTGAACATCCTGGGGAAGATGAAGCTGGGCGGACATGTCGATCCGGACCTGTTCGACGTGTTCGTGCGCCGCAAGGTGTATCTCAAGTATGCCGAGACCTTCCTCGATCCCAGGCAGATCGACGCGGTGGACGAGGCGCGGATCCCCGGCTATATGCCCTGAACGGCCGGCGGTACGCGCGCTCCGGGTGACGAAAACCGTCATGGCCCTGACCGGCTCCGGCACTTCGCGGCAGGATTTGCGCAGCACGAAAGGCGGCGGTCGAACGTTCATTCCGGCGTCATGCCGGAAGAATTCCTACACGACTGCTGCCGCAGGCGCACACGCATCGGAAGGCATGCAGGCAGCCCGTGCTCGGCCGAATCGCAATCGGGCCGGGAACTTGCGGAAAGGCTCAAGTCTTCCGGCCCGGCGCCGATGAGGTGGACGGATGCCTCAATACCGACCGGCATCTGCCTGGCTGGCACCAAGCTTGCTAGGGATCGGGTGCGGTTCGAAACACCTTTTCCAGCTCAAACGGAGGTTCACATGAAACGAGTACAACAGGGCTTCACTCTGATCGAGTTGATGATCGTCGTGGCCATCATCGGCATCCTGGCGGCGATCGCGATTCCGGCGTATCAGGACTACACGATCCGGGCGAAGGTATCGGAGCTGATCGGTTTTGCGGCGGCGGCAAAGACCTCGGTCAGTGAATTTTATATATCACAGGGCCACATGCCCACTAACGCCAGCTCGGCGGGGATCAACACCACCGCCACGACGCAATATCTGGCTTCCACTGCCTACGCCGCGACATCCACGACTATCGCCACGCTTACGCTGACTTCCCAGGCCGGCCTGGGTGGCACGGCCGGTGGTACATCAATTGTCTTTACCGGTACGGGTGGTGCGAACGGCGTAGCCTGGAGCTGCGCTGCGGGTGGTTCTATGCCAGCGAAATACAGGCCGGCAAACTGCCGTTAAGCGCAGAAGCAGCAGGCAAGAGCAAAGAAGCGTTCCACAGGATGTGGAACGCTTCTTTTTTTTTCCAACAATCAAACTCCATCGTCAGGCCCGAATATCCGCCGTGAAACAAAAGCTGGAGTTCGCATTGGTGGCAGCGATCGTGTTAACCTGCACTTTGCTGGCCTATTGGCCGGGACTTTCGGGCGGGTTTTTCTTCGATGACGAGCCCAACATCCTGAACAACGATTGGATCAGGCTGGAGAACCTGGACCTCCAGAGCATCAAGAAGGCAGCATTCTCGGCGGATTCGGGCTTGTTGAAGCGCCCCATCAGCATGTTGAGCTTCGCCCTGAATCATTACGCATCCGGTTTCGATCCCTTCTACTTCAAGCTCACCAATGTGGGAATCCATGCCCTTAACGGGATAGGGCTGTTCCTCTTGACTACAGCCCTGCTTGCGGCACATCGCCGGTGCAACAATGCCCCATTGTCCGACCGGCAGATCCATTGGCTGGCGCTGGCGATCGCGGCGGCCTGGCTGCTGCATCCGCTCAACCTGACAAGTGTGCTGTACGTCGTGCAGCGCATGACCAGTCTTTCCGCACTCTTTACCATCCTCGGACTGATTCTCTATACGCTGGGAAGGACGCGCCTGATGGACGGCGCAACTGGCATGCCCCTCATCATCGTCGGGCTTCTGGGCGGGGGCTTTCTTGCGACGCTATGCAAGGAGAACGGAGCGCTCTTGCCGCTCTATATGCTCGTGATAGAGGTGTCTGTGTTCCGATTTCGGGCGCGTGCGCCGGCGGCGAAGCAAGCGTTGTTTGCCTTGTTTGTCATCACCGTCGCAATCCCGGGCGTGGCTTTTCTCTCGTATTTCTTTTCTCATCCCGATTGGCTGCTGCGAAGTTATCAGAACCGTGGCTTCACCCTGGCGGAACGCTTGCTGACGGAATCTCGTGTCCTGTGGGTTTACCTTCGACAGATCGTCGTGCCAGACATCACCCTTATGGGACTCTTCCATGATGATATCCAAATCTCGCGTGGGCTGACAGAACCGGTAACGACCTTGTACTCCACGGTAGGGTTTGGTGGCCTGATTGCGCTTGCGGTTTATTGCCGCCGTCGCGCGCCGCTGGTGACGCTTGGATTGGCGTGGTTCGTGGCCGGGCACAGCATGGAATCGACGATCATCCCGCTGGAGCTCGCCCATGAGCACAGAAACTATTTACCCATGTACGGCATTCTACTGCCGTGCATCTATTATCTTGCGCATTCCCCGCCGGTTCCGAAACCGGGCAGAATGCGTGGCATTATCGCTGCAAGTGCAATCGTTCTCTTAGGCTCGGTCACGGCGTTGCGTGCACAGCAGTATGGCGAACTATTCGGACACGATCTCTATGAAGTAAGACATCACCCGGATTCTGCGCGAAGCAATTACCAGGCAGGTAGATCCCTGGCGATATTGATCGGGAACGGAAAGTCTGAAGATCCGACCGCCTATAGACGCGCTTTAGCGTATTTTCAGCGCTCGCTTGAATTGGACAAGAATTCCGTTGAGGCTTTATTTGCCATGATTTACCTGAGCACTAGGTCGGAGCAGGTGATCGACCCAGCGTGGCTGGACTTGATTCGGACCAGGCTGGCGACTGCCCGCGTCGCGGCCAACAATGTGTCGTTGCTAGCGACCTTCAAGAAACAGTTGGAAAGTGGCGCCTTGATGCTCCCGCCTGATGAAGTGATCTCGATCTTTCGGGCTGCGCTGAACAATCCCGGCTTATCCGGCGATTCCAGAGGCATGGTGCAGGCAATGCTCGCCTCCTATTATCAAAACCGCCTGCACGACTACATGATGGCGCTGAACCTGAGCTACGAGGCAACTCAATCCGCGCCCCGGCAGGCGGTCTTCAACCTGATATTCGCGCGCCTCCTCATCGCGACAGGCAATAACGATGGCGCACGGGAACAACTACAATACGCGATCCGGAATGATCGACTGGGTGTATTTACTGATGATATTCGCAAGCTCGAGAACCAAGCGAGTAAAATGCAGGAAAACGTCAAAAAGTTGGCGTACCACTGAACGGAGGGCAATTCAGTGATGGTTCTTCCAGCTCTTGCATGGGTCCGGTAAACTGCGGCGTATGGATGAACGCAATGAGTCAGGCGGGCTTTCTCCGCGACGCGGTGCGTTCTTCTTTTCCGGGCCCACTTCGCAAGAGGGGGGTTTCGAGGTGCGCGCCGAACCGCGGCCGGCGGGCCGCGCGGAGAGCGTCAGCATGGTCATCCCCGCCCGCGACGAGGCGCGGTCGCTGGAAGCGCTGATTCCGGCACTGCGCGCCGCGCTTCCCGGTGCGGAGATCCTGGTGGTCGATGACGGCTCGGCGGACGCGACCGCGGAGGTGTGCGCGCGCCTGGGTGCGAGTGTCGTCTCGCACCCCGTCCCGCTGGGCAACGGCGCGGCGATCAAGACCGGCGCGCGCCATGCGCGGGGCGAGATCCTGGTGTGCATGGATGCGGACGGCCAGCATCGCGCGCAGGACCTGCCGCGCCTGCTCGAAGCGCTCGACCGGGGCGCGGACATGGTGGTCGGCGCGCGCAGCTTCTCGTCGCAGGCAGGACTGGGGCGCGCGATCGCCAACGGCATCTACAACCGACTCGCGAGCTGGATGGTCGGGCATCGCGTGGCGGATCTGACCTCGGGCTTCCGCGCGGTGCGCTCGGACAGGTTCCGCGAATTCCTCACGCTGCTGCCGAACGGCTTCTCGTACCCGACCACGATCACGATGAGTTTTTTCCGCGCCGGCTACAGCGTGCTCTACGTGCCGGTCGAAGTCCCCGCTAGAATCGGCAGGAGCCACATCTCGCCGCTGCGCGACGGCGCGCGCTTCTTCCTGATCATCTTCAAGATCGGCACGCTGTACTCGCCGCTCAAGCTGTTCGTTCCCGTGAGCCTAGCCTTCTTCCTGGCCGGCCTCGGCTACTATGCCTACACCTTCCTCACCGCCGGGCGCTTCACCAACATGAGCGCCTTGCTCTTTTCGACCTCCGTCATCGTGTTCCTGATCGGGCTGGTCTCGGAACAGATCACCCAGTTGATCTACATGAGGGGGCGGGACTGAATGTCGCCGGACGAAGGGAAACCGTTCATCGTCTTCGGGGCGCCCCGGATCGAGCGCGAGGAGATCGACGAGGTCGTCGCGACGCTGGAATCCGGCTGGCTGGGGACCGGGCCGCGTGTGGCCGCCTTCGAGCGCGCCTTCGCGCACTACAAGGGCATCGAGCCCGGCAATGCGGCCGCGGTCAACTCCTGCACCGCGGCGCTGCATGTGAGCATGATCGCCGCCGGCCTGCAGCCCGGCGACGAAGTGATCACCACGCCGCTCACCTTCTGCGCCACCGTCAATGCGATCATCCATTCCGGTGCGACGCCGGTGTTGGCCGACATCGACCCGGTCACCATGAACATCGACCCGCGGGGCATCGAGGAGCGGATCACGCCGCGCACCCGCGCCATCCTGCCGGTGCACTTCGCGGGACGCGCCTGCGCCATGGACGCGATCACTGCAATCGCCGCCCGGCACGAGCTGCGCGTCATCGAGGATTGCGCACACGCGATCGAAACCGAATACCGCGGCCGCAAGGCCGGAACGATGGGCGATTTCGGCTGCTTCAGCTTCTATGTCACCAAGAACGTCGTGACCGGCGAGGGCGGCATGGTGCTCGCGAGGAACGACGCCGACATCGGTCGCGTGAAGATGCTGGCGCTGCATGGCATGAGCAGGGACGCGTGGCATCGCTTCAGCGACTCCGGCTACAGGCACTACCAGGTCGTCGAGTGCGGCTTCAAGTACAACATGATGGACCTCCAGGCCGCGATCGGAATCCACCAGCTCGCCCGTGTGGAGGCCAACTGGCGGCGGCGGCAAGAGCTCTGGGAAAGGTATCAGCACGCATTTGCCGACCTTCCCCTGGTCCGGCCCGCCGCGGCCGCTCCCGATACGCGCCACGCCCACCACCTTTACACCGTCCTCATCGACGAGGCACGCTGCGGCATCTCGCGCGATGCGTTCCTCGATGCGATGACCGCGCGCGGCATCGGCGTCGGCGTGCATTACCTGGCCATCCCCGAGCATCCCTTCTATCGGCAGCGTTTCGGCTGGCGGCCCGAAGAATGGCCGAACGCGATGCACGCCGGCCGCCAGACCGTCAGTCTCCCGCTCTCTGCGCGGCTCGGCGACGAAGAGGCGGATCGCGTGTGCCGCGCCGTGTGGGAATGCCTCGGGTCGGCGTGACCGCAGAGTCCCGCTTCGCACGCCTGCGCGGCCGCTGGGAAGAACGGGCGGCGCGCTACGGCACCGATGACGCCGGCGTGCTGTACCAGGGACTCTCCGGGCGGCTCAACCGCCACATCCATGCGTTTCATGTCGCTGCGGTGCGGCGCCTGCTCGCCGCTTCGCCGCCGGGGGCGCGCGTGCTCGACGTGGGCTGCGGATTCGGCCGGATCGGACGCATCGTCAGGGCCGAACGGCCCGACATGGAGCTCGTCGGCTGCGATTTCACCCTCGATTTCTGCCGTCTCTACCGGAAGGGAACCGGCGCTCGGGTGCTGTGCTGCGACATCGCGAGGCTGCCTTTACGGGACGCGAGCTTCGACGCGCTCATCGCGGTCACCGCACTGATGTATCTTCCCGCGGGAGCGCGCGAGAAGGCCACGGCGGAACTGCTCGCCCTGCTGCGGCCGGGCGGCGTCGCGTTGTTCGTCGAGCCATCGGAAGAACTCCTGCGGGTGATCGCCCTCGTGCGGCCGGCAGCCGCGCGCGCCACGACGGGCGGTACGGGCCTCACGCTGAACGCCTTCCGCCGGCTCAGCCGCGGCGGTGTGGAACTGTCGCATGGCGGGATGCCTGCATTCACGCTCCTGCTGCCGCTGCTGGTGACGTTCGAGCGCCTGCCGCGGCTCCAGAACGCGCTGCTCGCCGCGGTCGAACGGGTCGATCGCGTGCTCGGCACCGCATGGCGCTTTTCGCTCCAGCGCTGGATCCTGGTCCGACGCCCGCAGCCCGCATGATCGGCGAACTGCAGGCCGCCCTCGCTTCGCTCGCGCAGCGGCTCGATGCGCACTGGCTGCCTGTCCTGCTGCTGGTCGTGCTCGGCCACTACTTCGCGGAACCCGCGCGCTGGCGAATCTATCTCCGCCACCATCCGGCGGCGCAATGGCCCGCCCTGTTCCACGTCTTTTCGCTGACCTCGTTCGTGGGCTACGTCGTTCCGGCCAAGCTGGGCCTTCCGTTGCGCATCTTTCTGCTGCGGCGGCGGATCGGCCTGCCGCTGGGCGAGGTCGCCGCGCTGCTCGGAGTGGACGGGGCCGCGACTTACCTGACCTGGGCGCTGGCATCGGTCGCGGCGCTTCCGTGGGCCGCCGGGATCGGTTCCACCACGTCCAGCCGGTTGCTGCTGGGCACGGCCACGATCCTGGCCTTCGCGCTTGTGATGGGTTTGTCGTTCAGAGCGCTGCCGGCCATGCTGCGCGGCTGCGGGTCGGCCGCCGGACGGTTGTCGCGGTGCCTGTCCTCCGTCCTCGATGCGGTGCGCTCGGCGGCGAGCCGCCGCGTGCTCGCCGCCGCGGCAGGGATCACGGCGATCGACATCCTCGGCCACACGCTGCGCCACTGGATCCTGCTCGTCATGATCGGGCACCCGCTGCCGCTTCCGGTCGCGTTCGCGGCCGCCTGCATCGGCATCTTCGCCGGCATGGCGTCGCTGATGCCGATGGGCCTCGGCGGCTATGACATCACGCTGGTGCTCATCCTTGGCCTGAACGGCGTCCCGGTTGCCGACGGCGTCGCCATCGCGCTGGCGAACCGGCTCGCGAATCTCGCGGTCGCTTCGCCGCTGGGCCTGTGGTCGGGCACCGTGCTTGGCATCAACGCATTCGACCGGCGGGCGCTGCGCAAGCTGGGTTCCGGCGGCTGAGAGCCCTGGTCGGGCCGCCGAACCGCGCGAGGGCCCTGCGGGCGAGCGCCTCGGCGGGTTCTGAGATGAATTGAAATCATCGACGGATATTGTTGCAGGACACCCTGCGGTTCATGCTGGACGGCGACCGAGGCGGCAGCCCTGTGCTCAGGGGTGTGTGTGCGCGCTGCGCCCGGCAGCGCCGGCGATGCGCTCGCGGTAGTAGCGCAGCAGGTCCTCGCAGGTACCGCGAATCGCGAATTCGCGCCGCACCATCGCTAGCGCGCTGTCGCGCACCGCAGCGCGGCGGGCGGTGTCGGACGCGGCCGCGCGCACGGCGCGGGCGAGATCCTCGGCATCGTTCGCCTCGAACGCAAAGGCGTGTGCGCCCTCGCCGATGATCGGAAGCAGGAAGGGCAGGCGCGGCAGCACGGTCGCGAGCCCGAAGTGCATCGCTTCGATGACCGAGGTCGGAACGAACTGCGTTTCATCGCGGGCATAGGGGAACACGAACAGGTCGTGGCCCGCGAAGACCTCGGGAACCGTGATCGTGTCGAGGATGTGCAGGGCGCTCTCCGGCCAGTTGTTCCCGGGCAGCTTGCGCAGGGCTTCGCGCAGCCGCATGTGGGCGAGCAGCGGCACCGCGATCGTGAGGCGAAAGCCGTCCGGCGCCAGCGTTCTGCCTGCGCGCAGCAGCGTCGCCAGGCCGCGCAGATTGAGGACGTGGTCGAGACGCTCGCGCGTGGGCTGCGTCGTTCCGGCCATGAAGAGCAGCGAACGCCCGTCCCCCGGCGCAGGAATCTCCTGCGGCTCGGGCAGCGCAGTGCCGAAGCGGATCGGCACGCCCTGGCCGAGCGACGGATGGACCAGCAGGTGGCTGACGCATCGGCTCAGGCGTTCGACCGATGCCTCTCGCGCGATCGCATACATCAGCGTGAAGCATGGCGCGCTGCGGCGTGCGCACTGGCGCTCCGCCAGCCACATGCTGGCGAGATTGCCATAGCCGTACATGCCGTGGAAGGATCCGATCGGCAGATGGCACACCAGCTCCGGGCGCCACTCGTCCAGCTCTTCGCCGAGGCCGGCGTGCAGGCTTCGGAAGTGCGAGACCGGGCCCGACGCCGGGCGCCCGCGGCAGGGCACGGGGAAACCGGTGGTTTCGCCCGGATCCACCGTCGTCACCACGCGCACCGCATGATCCGCGGCGAGTGCCCCGGCGAGATCGCGCGCCAACCGCTTCCTCCCCTCGGTCCAGGGCGAGCACAGCCGCGGGCCCGCGAGCAGGATCTTCATCGCTTGATGCCGGTGGTGACGAACTGTTCCGTCAGACAGCGCAGCGGGCGCAGCGCCCGCCCGGCGCGGTAGGCGAGCGGGGCGGAGAACATCGCCGGAATGACGAGCAGATAACCGCCGACGCCCTCGCTGCGCAGGTCGTCGAGGCCCAATACTGCGAGCATCCTCTCTGTCGCTCCGATGCGGTTGTAGTGCGTGTCCGGCGCCAGGCGCCGGTAGGCCAGCAGGTTGTAGAGCAGGTGCGGCAGGGCGAGGATCCAGCGGCTCGCGAAGTTGTCGAAATCGACGATCAGGCGTCCGCCCGGCCTGAGCACCCGGATCATCTCCGCGAGCATCGCGCGCTGGTGCTCCGCATCGAACAGGTGCAGGAAACGGGTCGAAACCACGTTATCGAAGGTTGCCGTGCCGAAGGGTAGCGCGAGTGCGTTCGCGCGGACCAGGCGGCCCCGGTTTCCGAGACGCGCGTCCGACTGCGCGAGCATGGCCTGGGTGAGATCGCATGCGACATAGTCGATGCCGTTCGAATCGAGCAGCTCGGTCGTGTGCCCGGTGCCGCAGGCGACTTTGAGGACACGCCCCGGTGCCCGCCGCAACAGCAGATCGGCAAGGCATGCGTGGTGAAGCGCGCGGAACAGCCTGCCGTAACGGCCGCCGTAACGCGACCCGTGGTAGCGCTGCGCGAGCGCCTCGTA